>Ga0181521_10000390_pt1 | contig 53127 bp, 38 predicted proteins | sample PEATcosm2014_Bin_32_FD_119764 | JGI IMG/M metagenome (GOLD analysis project Ga0181521, IMG submission 119764) | Peatland microbial communities from MTU Mesocosm Facility, Houghton, MI, USA - PEATcosm2014_Bin02_60_metaG | ecosystem: Environmental > Terrestrial > Soil > Wetlands > Peat | place... | reverse complement strand
TGCACGGGTGAGCGCCCAGGCGGTCAACTCCATGTTCTTCGGCAGCGCCGTCGTCCGTCTCCCGAACAGCACTGACCGGCCGCTGCGCGCAGTGGACCGGGCCGCGACGAGGACCCCGTGGCAGATGGCTGCGACGGGCTTACCCTGCTCAAATACCTCTGCGACCTTCGATTGCAGAACCGCCGATTCCAGATACGGCTTCATACCCGGCGCGTGGCCACCCGGCAGCAGAACGGCATCAAAATCTCCGGTCCGGATATCCTCGTAGCGAAGGGGTTCCCCGAACTCCTTGCTGCTTTCCAGTTCCCGGTAAGCCTGCTGTGCGGTGGCGTTGGCGCGGAACATCGTGGCGAGGATTCCGAGGCCTTTCCCGGTGAGCACTCTCTCGTCGGCCTGGCCCGATCTGCCGTCGGGCGTCGCAAACTGAATTGCGTGGCCGTGCGCCGTCAGGATCTGCCACGGGACGGCGGCTTCGGTCGGATCAAAGTCTGAATTCGGCAGCGGAACGAGAATGGTCGCCATCAGTCCCTTTCCCCCACACCCTGCAACGACGCGAGCAACCGCGGCGGTTCCGTGTTGCGCTGAAGGAGCGTGTTCCTCGCGTCGCAATCCGCTCGCCCGCCCGGGTGCAGGGCGGTCGCGGTCCGGCGTGGCACCGGCTCACGCGCACCGGGGCGAGATTGCAGGCTACTACTCCCTGCTAGCGCAAGACGATCCAGGACGACAGCGTCTTCAGCTCCTCGTCGCTGAGACCGGGAAACGGAGGCATCGGCACCGGCCCCCACTTGCCGGAGCCCCCGGTTCGAATGCTGTTCGCGATCTGCACGGCGGCATCCGACCTGCCGGCATACCTCGCGGCAATGTCGCGGAACGCCGGGCCGACGACCTTGCGGTCAGGCGCGTGGCATGCGGCACAGTTGCTGGCGGTGATGATTGCCTGGGCGTCGCGCGGCATGGCTGGACCGGCCGGAGTGAGGGACTGTATCGCGGCCGGCACGTCGGCGACCTTCGGCGGGGCGGGACGAATGGCTGCGTTTGCCGCGACCAGATAGTCGACAATTGCCGGGATGTCGTCCTCCGCAAGAGGCGCTCCGAAAGGCTTTTTCATCTTGCGCACCGTTGCTTCCCAGTAGCTCCGTGGTGAGGCCGGCGGCTGGTACTGCGCGTACTCCGCTGAATGGCACAGCAGGCAGTTCCTCTGGACCAGCGCGTAACCGGGCAGATCGCTGGGCGGATAGGCGGCTCTCTCCGCCGGCAGCTGGATCTCAAGGCCAGAGGCCGCTCCGGCTATCGCGAGGCCACCTGCAACCAGGATTTCAGCGCGCCATGAGAACCCGCTCCGAGTGGCCATAGGACGCTCTCTATCAGATAGCTGTCACGCGCGTCGTTTCGACGACGTTGCGCATGTAACCGGCGGCGTTCCACAGGCCCTCCGCGGGCTGGCTCTGGCCGATGCGATTGACAGCCCGGACCTTGAGTTCATAGCTGCCTTTCCTCGGCGGCATGAATGCCGCCGTCCACTCACGGAACGAATACCGGCCGAGCGAGGGGCTCAGGCGCGCTTCCCGCCAAGTCCGGCCGCCGTCCGTCGACAGTGCGACCTCGCTGATGCCATAACCGCCGTCGAACGCGATACCCCGGACCACGGTTTGTCTGCCCACTGGCAGCGTCGCACCATTGGCAAGGCTGGTGATGAAGGAGCGCACGTCGAAGCGGCTGATCGGTGTCGTTCGCGCCGGTGCGGTGCCGGGTTCGACGCAGGCGCAGGCATTGTCAGGAATGCGGTAGGCGGTCTTCATCCAGAAGCCGTCGAAGGCGGCATCCAATACCTGGATGTCCGACAGGTGCTTGACCCAGTAGGTGCCGTACCAACCCGGCACGATCAGGCGCAGCGGGTAGCCGTTCAGCATCGGCAGGTCGGCGCCGTTCATCGCCCAGGCCAGCAGAACCTCGCCGTCGAGCGCATGGTCGATGTCGAGTGCCTTGACGAAATCGGGCCCGTCGCCGAGCGGCGGCGTGTCGAGCCCGTTGAAGCTGACCTGCACAGCCCCGGGCTGCACTCCCGCCTTCTCGAGAACCGCTTTGAGCGGTACGCCCGTCCAGCGGGCATTGCCCATCGCGCCATTGCCGAGCTGGCCGCCATTGGCGCGCGGGGTGAAGAAGCCACGGCTGTTGCCCGAGCACTGGTTGACGGCGATCAGCTCGACCGGGGCACTTAGCTGCTTGAGGTCGTCGAGCGACAGCTCGAGCTGCGCGGCGACCTTCCCGCCGACTCGCAGCCGGTACGTGGCTGGGTCGATCGATGTCGGAATGGCGCTCCAGTGGTAGCGCACGAAGAACGCATCGTTCGGCGTGATCAGGCCGTCATTGAACACGGCGAATGGGGTTTCGAGCTGCGGTGGCCGGCTGGTTAACACGATCAGGGGGCGCTTCTGCGGATAGGCGACGAGGCGACGCTCGCCGTTTTCAAACGGCAGCCGTACCCGGTCCTCGGTCGCGAGCGCGCCGAATGCCAGTCCGCCGAGCGCCGATCCGGCGCTCACTGCGCCGAGGTACTTCAGCAGCTTGCGGCGGGAAGTCAGCTCGGGGTCTTCGCTGCCGTGGTCGCTGATCATCCGCATCCTCCAGAGCCCTGCGGACTGTAGCAGCGGTGCGGTCGCGGCCGCCACCCCGCCGGAGCGACGCGGCGGCGCGTGTCGGCCGACACATGCCGGCCAGCGCCGCGCCGATGGCCGAGTCGGCGAAGTTGCGCCAACCACGGCTGATTTGTGTCAGCCTTCGCTGTCTGTGTCGTCCCGCATGCCAAGCCCATCGCTCGGTGTCGCCTGGCCAGGCGGATCGGGCCCGGTGCCCCGTTGCGCCGGCCGCAGCGCGTAGTCGCTATCATTGCTGGGCGACCGGCGACGCGGCTTGTCGACAGGGCTTCCTCGTCGCGGGGCGCAGCGACGCACAGCAACTGACTCGTCGCCGACGGCGAGGAAGGGGGGGACGTGGCGGCAGTCAAAGAGCTGGCTCGCGGCTGGGTCGACAGCCATCGCAATGCGCTGTCCGATTGGCACCGGACGATCTGGCACTTCGCGGAGCCGGCCTGGCGCGAATACCGCTCGGCCGCGTGGTTCGTGGATCGCCTGCGTCGCGAGGGTTTCGAGGTCGAGGCCGGCAGCGGCGGCATGCCGACGGCCTTTGCGGCCAGCTGGTCGAACGGTACCGGACCCACCGTGGCCGGGTACGCCGAGTACGACGCCGTTCCGGGCAACTGCCAGGCGGCGGCGACGCGCCGGGGTCCGCGACCGGGTCTGAGCGAGTTCGCGCCCGGGCACACCGATCCGCACTCGGCCCTCGGCATAGGGGCGCTGGCGGGCATCCTCGCTGCGAAGCACGCGATGGAGGTTGCGAAGATCCCCGGAACGCTCAGATTCTTCGGCGAGCCGGCCGAAAAGGTGCAGGGCTCGAAGCTCGTGCACGGGCTGCGCGGCTACTACGACGGGCTCGACGCGTTTATCAGCTACCACCCTTTCTACATGCTGCCGCTGTGCAATACGACCCGCTGGGACACGCATTGCGGCGCCTATTCGAGCCGGGTCTACTCGTTCGTCTGCGACCAGCCGGAGACTTGGGCCGCCGCCGCGAGCGACAGCCCGATCGCGGCGGCGCATTCTGCAGCACGCGCGCCCGGGGCGAACGTCGCGCTCTTCACGATGTACTCACTCACCAAGGCGACGCTGGAGTCGATGCTTGCGCACACGGGCGGCTGGTCGCTGAACGAGGCAATCCTGACCGCGGGCCAGGCCACCGCAGACAACCTTCCGGCGCAGCTTGCGCAGATAAACTATGCCTGGCGCGCGCCGGAGGTCCGCATGGCCGACGCGATTCTGGATGTGCTCGATCGCAACGCTGAGCATGCCGCGACCGTCGCACACTGCCGCCTGGTCAAGCGCTGGGTCTCGCGGACCCGCCCTGGTGTTGCGAACAAGGCGCTCGCGGAACTCACCTATCGCAACCTCGCCGAAGTCGGCCCGCCGCGTTACGGATCCGAGGCTATCGCGCTGGCGCGGGAGCTGCAGCGCAATGTGGGCATCGAACCGATGGACAAACCATTTCTGCCGGCGTGCGAAGCGCTGATCGACCCGCGCGAGGCCGAGCGCAAGCTCCGCGAGCAGATGCCCGCGTGGCAGACGCACTGGACATCGGACGACTACGTCGAGATGACGTGGTATGCGCCGACCGTGCGAGCATACGTCGCGCGGCCGATGCTGACGGTACCCGCCGACTATAGAGGCTACCCGGCGTGGGTCGCAAACGCACTCGGCGGTCTGGCGCCGTGCATCGATCCGACGGTGCAAGTCGCCGGCAAGATGATCGCAGGCACGCTGCTCGATCTGCTAACGAACCCGGAGGCGCTCGCTGCCGCGCGCGCCGAGTTTGAGCAGCGCACCGGCGGGGACAGCTTCGTCCCGCCGCTGCTACCGAAGGACTTCGCGCCGCCCATCGATTACCGGTGGCCCGAGTACGCGAGCACCGTGCGGGGAGATGACTGGTGGATCCCGCGGTCCGGGGACCTGGAAACGGGGTGAGACGGGGCGCGGCCGCGCACCGGGCCGATACGGAACTGATTAGGGCCTCCCCGAGGGCGAAGCTGCTGCAGGTCGGGGGATCGAACGGCGGCCCACGGGGACCTTGCGCGGTCTACCGAGGAACCTCGATCAGCCGTTGCCGCTGCAGCTTGCCACCGGGCGTGCGCGGCAGCGCATCCACGAAACGAAAATCCCGCGGCAGCTTGTATCCTGCCAGCCGGGTGCGGCAGAAGCTTTCGAGCGCGGCGGCGTCGACGTCCGCGCCGGGTCGCGTCGTGACCCAGGCAACAACCCGCGTGCCGAGGTCTGTGTCTGGTACGCCGGCCACACCGGCCTCGGTTATCGCGGGATGCTCGAGAAGGACGGCCTCGACCTCGGCCGGGTAGACGTTCTCGCCCCCAGAGATTACGAGGTCATCACGCCTGTCGAGCACCTGCAGACCGCCGTCCGAATCGAGATAGCCGATGTCTCCCGTGAACAGCCAGCCGTCGCGCAATGCACGCCGCGTGGCCTCGGCATCATTGAGGTACCCCTGCATCACGGTCGGTCCTCGCACGAGGATCTCGCCTGCCGCCCCAGGCCCCAGGTCGCGGTCACCGTCGACGACGCGCACTTCGATGCCGCGCAGGGGGCGCATCGGAGGCAAGCCCGTTGCGCCCGGTTGCGGCGGCGCGGCCGTGGCGACCTGCGATGTCGCTTCCGTCAGGCCATAGGTGGCGCATACGGGGTATCCGGCCGCGTGTGCGGTCCGGAGAAGCTGCGGGGGGCTCGCCGCGCCGCCAAGCAACAGGACGCGCAGGCCGGCGGGCAATGGTCGCCCGGCCCGGAACGCGAGCAGTCGTGACAGCATCGTTGGGACCAGAGACAGACCCGCGATGTCCCCTCCGTCGAGCGCCGCGCTGACTGCCGTAACATCGAAGCGCGGCTGCACGCGCACCGGTCCGCCGAATACCGCGCTGCGCATCAAGATCGACAGGCCACCCACGTGGAACAGGGGCATGCACGCGAGCCAGCGGCCAGCAACGGCGGATCCCAGCCGATCCGCTGCCGCCCGCGCGCTTGCCCGGAAATTCCCCCAGCTGAGGCAAGCGCCCTTCGCGCGCCCGGTCGTGCCGGAGGTGAACAGCACTGACACGATCGCATCCTCATCAACCGTCTCGCCTGGCAACGATGTCGGCGGCGCAGGTAGTGTCGCGAGGCACGGGGCTGCGCATATGCGCAGCGCGGGCAGCTGCCGGCCGATCTCATGGAGGCGCACATCGCCATCGCTGCTGAGCAGCCAACCCACGCGCCCGTCGGCCAGCTGGGCCGACAGCTCGCCGGCTGTCAGCCGCGTGTTGAGGGGCAGCACGGCACGTCCTGCGAGCCCGACCGCGTGAATCCACGCGACGAAGCTCACATCGTCCTCGAGCAGCACCGCGAGCGGCGCCTCGCTTGGCGGTGCGGTCGCCAGCGCGTACGCCGCGCCGCGCCGGGCGCGACCAGCGAGGTCGGCGAATGACAGCGTCGTTTCGCCCGATTCGAGGGCCGGTGCATCGGGCGTCTGCTCGGCGCGCTGCAGTAGCCAGTTGCGCTGCCTCATGCGCTGCGTGCCGCGGTCTGCAGCCCGTCCGCCACGGTGATTGCAAGCCCCGGTTCGCGGGACAGCGTGACCACTCCGCGATCACACGCCACCGGGTCGGCCAGGTCCCGAATGAACAAGCCCTGCGTCGCGAGCCCATGCACGGCGGCTGAATCGCCCCAGGCGGCTGCGCAATGGAGCGCATGGCGCGCGCCGACAGAGCTCTCGAAGGTGTGCGTGAAAACCACCCGGCAGCCCGCACGATGCGCCCGGGCCGCGACCTCGAGCGCTGCGGCGGGACCGCCGAGCGATGCCGGCTTCAGCACCACAATGTCGGCGGCCTCCGCCTCGATCACGCGTTGCATCCCGCGGCGTGTGGCAACGGACTCGTCGGCGGCAATGGGCACCGTCGCAACGCGGCGCAACCGGGCGAGCGCGTCTATCTCATCGGCCGCAACGGGTTGCTCGATGCAGGCGAGGTGAAATTCAGCAAGCGCGGCCAGCGCCGCGTGAGCCTGCTGCTCGTTCCACGCGCCGTTGGCATCCCCGTACAGCGCCAAGTGCGGACCCAAGCCGTCACGGGCCGCCCGCACGCGCGCGATGTCTTCGGCGAGCGCGCCACTGCCGAGCTTGAGCTTGGCGGCGAGATAGCCAGCCAAACGAACCGTTGTGGCTTCCTTGCGCAGTGCCTCGGTGGTGCATTCCACCAGCAGCGCCCTGACCTGCACGTGCTCGAGCTGCGGGCCACGGGTGTCGCTGATCCGCGCTGCCAGATGGCCTGCGAGCGGACGTCCCGCGCGCCGGGCGGCAAGGTCCCACAGCGCGCCGTCCAGCGCGGCCCGTGCTGCCGGCGCGAAGTGAATCTGCGCCGCCACCGCCGGCGGCCACTCGCCCGGTTCAAGTTCGGCGTCGCACAGCAGCGGCGCGATGCGGCGCAGCGCTGCCAGAGACTCGGTTGCCGTCTCCATGCCGAACCCAGGCCAGGGAGCCGCCTCGCCGTAGCCTCTGACGCCGTCCGCATCACGCAATTCCAGGATGACGCACGGCCGCTCTATGAACGCGCCCCGTGCGGTCACGACCGGGCGCGTGAAGCGCAGCGTGAACGGGTTCGCCCGGGCCGCGCGCAGCTTCACGATGCAAGGCCGACCGCGAACAGCAGGCCGAACAGCACTTCCAGGCGGGCCGTCCCGACCAGGCAGCCATTCAGCGGCAGCCCACGCTCGCGCCGCAGTCTGATCGCGAGGCGCAGTGCGAAGGGAGATGTCAGCCACGGCAGCAGCACCCAGGCGTTCGCGAGGCCCCGCCACCACAGCAGCAGCGGGACCAGATAGGCAACGAGCAGCAGGGTCTGGTAATAGACGCGCGTCGGGCCTTCGCCGATCCGCACCGCGAGCGTCCGCTTGCCTGCCCTGGCGTCGGTTTCAATATCGCGCAGGTTGTTGACGACCAGGATGGCGGTCGCCAGCGCGCCGATCGGAATCGACGCGAACACCGCGAGCGTGGACACGGCCAGCGCCTGCACGTAGTAGGTTCCGACGACCGCACCTAGGCCAAAAAACAGGAACACTGACAGGTCCCCGAGGCCGACGTAGCCGTAGGGTCGCGGCCCGCCCGTGTACAGGTACGCTGCGGCAATCGATGCAAGACCCAGCGCCAGCACGGGCCAACCAGCCAGCATCGTCAGATACACGCCGGCTGTCGCGGCAGCCCCGAATGCGAGCCACATCGCGCGTCTCATCTGGGCGGGCGTGATCAAGCCCGCCTGCGTGGCGCGTTTGGGCCCCTTGCGGTCGGCTGTGTCGGCGCCACGCTCGAAGTCAAACACGTCGTTGGCGAAGTTAGCTCCGACCTGCAGGAACACGGCGCCGACCAAAGCCGCCAGCGCCGGGCCCGGCGAGAATGCGCCGACTGACCACGCCACGCCGGCGCCGACGGCGACTGGCGCGGCCGACGCGGCCAGCGTCGCTGGGCGGATCGCGAGCCACCAGGCCGAGCGGGTGCTCACGGTCGCCAGGGAAAACGCGAGAAGTCCGGTTTGCGCTTTTCGTTGAAGGCATTGCGCCCTTCCTGGGCCTCGGCCGTCATGTAGAAAAGCTGTGTCGCCTGGCCAGCCAATTCCTGGATTCCCGCTTGCCCGTCGCAGTCGGCGTTGAAGGCAGCCTTGAGGCAACGAATCGCTGTCGGGCTGTGCTCAAGGATGCGCCGCCCCCATGCCACCGCCGTGGCCTCGAGCTCCGCGAGGGGCACCACCTTGTTGACGAGACCCATCGCGAGCGCCTCCTGCGCACTGTACTGGTCGCACAGGTACCAAATCTCGCGTGCTTTCTTCTGACCGACGATCCGGGCCAGGTAGGACGAGCCGAAGCCGCCGTCAAACGAGCCGACCCTCGGCCCGGTCTGCCCGAAACGAGCGTTGTCGGCGGCGATCGTGAGATCGCAGATGACGTGCAGCACATGGCCGCCGCCGATCGCATAGCCCGCAACAGCCGCGATCACGGGTTTCGGCAATGTGCGGATGAGCCGTTGCAAGTCCAGCACGTTGAGCCGCGGCACGCCGTCGTCACCGACGTAACCCTCGTCGCCCCTGATCCTCTGGTCGCCGCCGGAGCAGAATGCTTCGTCGCCCTCACCGGTGAAGATAATCACTCCGATCGTCTGGTCCTCGCGCGCGCTGGCGAAGGCGTCGATCAATTCGAACAGCGTCTTCGGGCGAAAGGCATTTCGAACTTCGGGACGGCAGATCGTGATCTTGGCAAGGCCGCCGTCGCGTTGGAAGCGGATATCCTGATAGTCGCGGACCGTCTTCCATTCAACTGGGGCCTTCACCGTCCCCGTGCGCGTCGCAGTCATTTCGCGGTCTCCTGGGCGAGATTCGGACGATTGGTTTGCGCCGGGCGTGAAACCCGGCAGAGAAAATCTCGGACGGCGTCGAGGAAAGCCGCCCGTTGCTCGAGGTGCACGGCATGACCGGCCCCAGCAATCTCGCAGACCTCGGCGCATGGCAATCGCCGCGCGAGGTCGTGCGCCGCGGCGACGAATTTACTGTCGAGTGTGCCGGCCATGCACAGGGTCGGAGCGGTGACGCGGCACAGCGCGTCGAACAGGGGTGGCTGCGCGCCAAGTCCGACGCCGCGCAGGCTGTCGGCCAGGCCGCGCGCGGTGTTCGCCAGCCGCTCGGCGCGCGCTTCGGCAAGAAACGCCGGGCCCAGGCGTCGCTGCGTGGCGAACAGCGGTTGTGCCATCCACTCATCGACAAACGCCTCGACGCCATCGCGCTCGATGCGCAGCGCCAGGGCCTGCTCCTCGCTGCGTCGCGCCGCTCGTTCCTCGGGATCCACGATGCCGGCCCGGCCGGCCACCAGGATCAGTGAGGCTATGCATCCGGGCCGGCGCACGGCGCAGCCGAGAGCCAGCCGCGCTCCCATGGAGTAGCCGAGCCAGTGAGCGCGATCGTGGCCCGTTGCAGCGATCGCTGCGAGCAGGAGGTCCACCGCACCTTCGAAGCTGCAACCGGCGAGGGCCTCCGAGCGACCGTGACCGGGAAGGTCCGGTACCAGGGTCTCGTACTCTCCTTCGAACGCCCGCGCCACTCCGGCCATGCTGCGGGCGCTGCCGGAGTAGCCATGAAGCAGCACGAACGCGGGGCCTCGGCCGCGACGTTCGAGATGCAGTGCTGCACCACTCAAGCTGATGCCTTCCGGCGCAGGGACGCGCGAACCGCAGCATAGAGCGCCTCGTGCAGGGCGGTATTGGCTGCACGATCGATCGGCACCTCGATCACATGTCGACGACCGGCAAGCGCGCGCGACAGTGCCGGCGCAAAGGCGTCGGCTGATTGAACCCGAAGCGCGTCCCACCCGAAGCCGCGCGCGACCGCGCAAAGGTCGACGCCATGTGGCACGGCAAAAATACGCTCGAAGCGCTGCCGGGCCACAACCCGTGCGATGGGCAGATACTCGAAGATTCCCCCGCCGTCATCGTTGCTCACTACTATCGTCAGATCCGCCCGCAACCGGTGTCCCGCGACCAGACCCGACAGGTCATGCAGGAACGCGAGGTCGCCGCACCACAGTACTGTCGGGCCGCGCACCGCCGCAGCCGCGCCGAGCGCCGAGGACAGCAGACCATCTATGCCGTTGAGGCCGCGATTGGCGAGCATGCGCAGACTTGCCGCGCGCGGGCCCGCGAAGGTATCGATCTCCCGGATTGCCATGCTGTTGGCCGTATACAGCGTAGCGCCTTCCGGCAGCCGTGCCCAGAGCGAACGCGCGAGGTGGGGAGTGAGGAACGCGCGTTCGGCATCCAGCGCGGTGGCGGCCGCGCTCTGGGCAGCGCTGTCTGCCTGACGCCACTCGGTGAGCCATGCCTGTGCCGCCGCGGACGGCGCGCCGGGAGCCGCGAGCGCGAGCTCGCAGAACCGCCGGGCGGTCGTGCAGAACAGCCGGTTTGCGCGGTGCTGCGGGTCGCGGAATCCGGCCGCCTGATCCACCAGCCACATATCGGCGGATGCGTGACGTGCCATCCACGCTGTTAGCGAGGCGCTCGTCGGCTGGCCGCCGAAGCGTACGATGAGATCGGGAACGAGCGTTGCCGCAGTGGGGCTATCGCGAAGCAGCAGGTCGGCACCAGGCATGAGGTTCCCGTCCAGCGCCGTGCCGGCCCGCAGCCCAGACGCGGGATCGGCGAGCAGCGGCCACCCCAGCGATTTCGCGAGCGCGTGGGCGACCTCGGCCAGCGACGGGTCCCAGCAGTCCGGACCAAACAGCAGCACCCCGCGGGCCAGCTCATGGAGATCACGCCCAAGCGTGCCGGAGTCCTGCTCCACGACGCGAAAATCGTGCCGGAATGGTGTGGTCTGTTTCCGCGCTGGTGGCTCGTAATGCTCGACGGTCGCGGGCACCAACGGCTCGCGAAATGGGAGATTGAGATGCACCGGTCCTGGCGCCGGGCCGGTTGCCTCGCACACGGCGCGACGCGCAAGTGCCGCCGCATAGGCGGTTTCGCCATCCCGCTCAGAGGGGCAAGGCGTGTCCTCGAACCAGCGCGTGAAGCCGGCATACAGGGCGCGCTGATCCATCGTCTGCGGTGCCCCCCAAGCCCGCAGCTCCGGCGGACGGTCCGCCGTAAGCACCACCAGCGGCACTCGCGCATGGTGCGCTTCGGCGATGGCGGGCAGAAAGCCGGCCGCTGCCGTGCCCGAGGTGCAGAGCAGGGCGACCGGGCGCCCGGCGGTCTTGGCATAGCCGAGCGCAAAGAAGGCGGCGCTGCGCTCGTCGATGTGGACACTGTGGGGCAGCAGCGGGTGCTCGGCGATGGCGAGCGCGAGCGGTGCCGAGCGCGACCCGGGGCAGATGACCGCTGCCACGACGCCGGCGGCATGAAGCTCACCGATCAGGGTGCGTGCGAAACGGAGATTGGCGGCTCCGACGTCACCCGACGCTGCGCGGTTGTCCATCAGGGCGCTCCCCACAGCAGCGGCCCCAGCACGGTGCGAAGCTTGAGTTCGGTTTCCGTGAACTCCGCGTCGGGCTCCGAGCCGGCGACGATGCCCGCGCCCGCCCATGCGGTCGCGCGGCGCCCTCGCACTAGCGCCGAGCGTAATGCCACTGCGAATTCGCCGTCGCCGTCAGATTGCAGGTACCCGACCGGCCCCGCGTACCAGCCGCGCGCGACGCCCTCGTGCTCGGTCAGCCATTCGAGCGCCGCCTCGCGCGGCGCTCCGCCAACGGCCGGAGTGGGGTGCAGGCGTGCTACGAGCTCGAGCAGCGAGACCGGCGAGCGCGCGAGGCGGTGCGCCCGCAGCTCGGTGCACAGGTGCTGCACAGTGCGAGTCTTGAGCAGCTTGGGCTGCGGGTCAACCTCGACGCCATCGCAGCACTCGGATAGCGCCGCAGTCAGATAGCGAACGACGATCTCATGTTCGTTGGCGTTCTTGCGGCTGCCGCACAGCGCCCGGCCGAGAGCGTCGTCGGTGGCCAACGAGGCACCTCGCGGAGCGGTGCCGGCGATGGCGGCGGTCGCCACCTCGTTGCCGCGGATCCGGACAAGTCGTTCCGGGCTCGCGCCCAGGAATACGATGTCGCCGTCGCCGACCGCGAACAGAGTGCACCGGGGAAAGCGCTCGCGGAGCGCGACCAGCCATGCCACGGGGTCGATCGAAACGCGCGCGGTCACGCTGGCGGTGCGCGCAATGACGAGTTTTTGCAGGCGACCGGCGTAGATCTCCCCCAGCGCCCGCTGCACCCTCTCGACGTAGCGGGTCGGCTCCTCACTGGTGATTTCCGCCGCGCCAGACACCGGCTGAAGGAGCCCCAGCGGACGCGGTTGCAGGACTGTCCATTTGCTGCCGCGGCGCACGTCCCTGGAGTAGCGAGTTCCTTCGCGCGCGTACACCAGCTCCGGGAGCCTGAGTTCGCCGTCCGGAAAACCCTGCCACGGTGCCGCTGCGCCCGCGTTCGGCGCAAACGCAAAGCCTCCGACGAGATGCCCGACTCTCGGGCCCGCACCCTCCCAGTCAATTCGCGCGAGCAATGCGCGTGCACCGGATTCCGCCTTAGCGAAGCGCGCGGACCCTTCGACGGCCAGGCTGGCAGCACAGCCGACCCCAACGCGAAACGAGCCGGCCGCCGGCTGCTCCCAGTAGTACCGCGGCGCGTGGCCTGCCGCCGCGAACACGTGCAGCGGGTCTACCGGCTCGCATAGCTCGGACCGGTAGGTCAGCGAGCCGTCGCTCACGAATGCTGCGCCCAACCGGCCCGGGGTGTCGGCGCACGGGGCGCCGGCATCGTGGACAACAGACGCTGCTGCATGGCTGCAGATCTTTCCCTGGCCAACGCTGATGATATCTGCTCGGGGCAATACGCGGTCTCCGAGATTTTCCGGAGCACCCGGCAGGTGACGATGGTTCGCGATTTAATCGGCGGCTGGGCCCCGAAACAATCGCGGTTTTCCACGGATTCGTTTTTCTCAGCGCCGCACTCGCGCCCGCCCGCCCGCACGGTGATCCGCGACCTGCGACCCGGGGTCTCCCGGCAACCGGTGCTCGCCGATCCATGGTCATGCCCAATCGGTGTGACAGCGGCAGCACGCCTCGATGGCGGTCCGCGGCCTCTCCGGGACGTCGAACCCAGCGTGCGCGGGCGCCCGTATTTCTCAAGCCGTCCGGTCCCGCGCCGCGGTAAGGCCGGCGCATCACGAGCGGCCATTCGCCGGCCCGCTGCATGCTTTCGCGCATTCCTCTTGGCCAGCGTATGAGTCATCGAGCGCGCCTCGCAACAAAGGAGCGTGCGCGGATCCTAACCGATCGACATGGTTTCGGCGGGCAATTCGGCAATCCGTCAGCAATCGATACAGGGTCGCGTGTCGAGCCCGGTCGGCGCCGATTCGACTGAGCGCCTTACTAGATCGGTTCGGCAGGCGTGCGCGCAGCAGCTGCTCGCGGGACTCATCACCGCGCCGTAGCATCCATCATCTCGCGCTTCGCGCGGGTACGCGAGGCACGTGCGGTGAGGAGCGCGTGATGTTCACGCGTCTCGCCCGTTGCGGGTTGACGACGCTCGCTCGGTCTCGCTCGCGAAGTCGGGCGCTTCGGTCGGCAACGAGAAGTCGAACGCCGCGCCGCCCGCCTCGCGATTGCGGGCGACGATCGTACCGCCGTGCGCCGCGACAATGGTCTTGCAGATCGCGAGACCGAGACCCACTCCCGCGACCGACGCCGTGGACTCGCCGCGCTGGAAGGGCTGGAACAGCAGCGCCGGGTCGCCGGCCGGTAGACCGGGCCCGTCGTCCTCAACGATCACGTGGACCGCATCGCCGGCGGCATGACCGGAGATGGTGATTGCCGTCCCCGGCGGAGTGTAGCGCGTGGCGTTTTTGAGCAGATTCTCGAGCACCTCCTCAATCAGCGGCCTGTCGACGCGCACGGCCGGCAGTTCCGGCGGTATGTGGACGGTGACCCGGTGCGTCGCAAGGTTGCGGCCCAAGCGTTCCACCACCGCCGCAGCAATCTCGGCCAGCGAGTGAGGCTCGACCCTCAGCTCGACGGCACCTGCCTCCAGGCGGACGAGTTCAAGGGAATTGGCAAGGGCGTCGGCAAGTTGATCGGCCTGCGCCCCGATCGAACTCGCCAGCTCGATACGCCGGTCGTGCGGCATGCTCGCGTCCCCGGCGAGCGAAGTGCTCGCCTCTTTGATCCTTGCGAGCGGAACTTCAAGATCGCGGGCGATCGAGGCGAGCAGGCGGCGCCGTAGCGTTTGCGACTCTGTTGCCACCCGCGCCGACTCGCTCTCCTCGGTGAGCAGCGCTCGCTCGATGCCGAGCGCGAGCTGCCCGGCGAAGGTCTCAAGCAGATGGCGCTGTTCGGGCAGCAGGATGCGCCGCGGATTGGTCGGAAGCACGGCGAGAACGCCGAAGGTTTGTTTGGTGCCGTGCAGCGGCAGATAGAACGCACGGGCACCGGCCAGGGTGTCAGTGCCGAGGCCGGCCGGCTCATTATGGTGGTACACCCACTGCGCGACCGACAGGTCGGCACGCCACAGCGCGGCCTGCGCCAGCGGGTCACGCGGGTAGTGTAGGCGGCCGTCGCTGCCCGGGAGCAGCACCAGCGCACGACTCGCGAACACGTCCTCAATGTGGCGCACCGCCACTGCCGCCATGTTGGCGACCCCGCGCGTGCGCGACAGCTCCCGGCTCATCGCGTACAGCGCGGCCGTACGTCGTTCGCGGTGTCCCGCGATCCGCGTCTGCTGGCGCACGCTCGCCGTCAGCCCGGCGATTGCGAGTGCGACGAGCAGCATGACTGCAAACGTCACGAGGTATTGGAGATTCGCCATGGCGAACGTAAATCGAGGCGGCGCGAAAAAGAAGTCGAAGGCGGCGACATTCGCGACCGCGGTCAGGGTCGCGGGTCCGCGTCCGAACCGCAGGCCCGCGACGGTGGCGCCGAGCAGATACACCATCACGACGTTTGTGAGCTCAAAGTACGGGTACATCAGCCAGGCGACGGCCGTTGCGGCGAGCGTGGTGGCGAACGCCCAGGCATAGCGCGGCCACGGGATATCGGTCTTTGGTGGCGCTTCCGCGATGCGGGTGGCGCGGGTCGCGCTCGTTCGCCCAGCGAGCGTCCCCGAGCCTCCGGTACCGATGGCGATCACGTCGATCGGCCCTGCGCGGCGCACCAGCTCGGTAACGGTCGAGGGTCTGAGGAGCGCCCGCCAGCCGCGCCGCTTGGGCGCGCCGACGATGATGCGCGTCGCGTTGCGGGTCCGAGCGTACTCGAGAATGGTTTGCGCGGCCGACGGGCCGTCGAGGGTGACCGTTTCGGCGCCAAGCGATTCGGCGAGGCGCAGCACATCGATTCGCCGGTTGCGCTGCGCTTCTGACAGCTTGAGCATTTCCGGCGTCTCGACGTAGATCACTGTCCACTCGGCGTCGAGTCCGTCGGCGAGCCGCTTGCCCGCCCGTACCAGCTGTTCGGCCTGTGCATCGCGGCCCGGCGCGACGATCAAGCGGTCACGCGCCAGCCAGGGCCGTACCGCCGAGTCGCGCGCCTCGAAGACGCGCATCGCAGCGTCGACCCGGTCGGCGGTCTTGCGCAGCGCTATTTCCCGCAGCGCCGTCAGGTTCTCCTTGCGAAAGAACTTCTGCGTCGCGGTCGCCACCTGATCGGCGGTATAGACCTTCCCCGCCCGCAACCGGTCGAGCAGGTCGTCCGGGGGCAGATCGATCAGCTCGACCTCGTCGGCGGCTTCGAACACGTGGTCCGGGACGGTCTCCAGCTGGCGCACGCCGGTGACGCTCGTCACCACATCGTTCAGGCTCTCGAGATGCTGGACGTTGACCGTCGTCCAGACGTTGATCCCCGCGTTCAGCAGCTCCTCGACGTCCTGCCAGCGCTTGCCGTGACGAGGCACGGGCTCGCCTTCGACCAGATTGGTGTGGGCGAGCTCATCGACCAGCAGCACGATCGGGTGGCGGGTGAGTGCGGCATCGAGATCGAATTCCTGGCGGACGATTCCGCGGTAGCGGACAGCGAGCGGCGGCAGCCGCTCGAGGCCCTCCAGCAGACGCTCGGTCTCCGCCCGGCCGTGCGGTTCGACGTATCCGATGACGATGTCGGTTCCGGCCGCGCGGGCGACCCGGGCGGATTCGAGCATCGCATAGGTCTTGCCGACGCCCGCCGAGGCGCCGAAGAAGATCCGCAGTTTCCCGCGGCGCGCCGACTCGGCGGCTTTCTGCACCCGCGCTAGCAGCTGATCGGGATCCGGGCGGGTGTCGGACTCTAGAGGCGGCTGCCGCACACGGCACTCCTAAAAAAAGCGAGCGCCTCGCGGCCGCGGTGACGTACCGGTCAGCGTAGCCTGTCGAGTGCGAGATTGAGCTCAAGCACGTTGATTCGCCGCTCGCCGACCAATCCTAGCAGCCGATCCTGCTGCTGCGCCGTGATGAGTGCCTCGACCTGCGCGAGCGGAATGCCACGCGCACGGGCTACCCGGGCGGCCTGATAGTGTGCACCCGCCGGGCTGATTTCCGGGTCGAGACCGCTCGCCGATGCCGTCACGAGCTCGACCGGGATCGGTTGCCGGTTGGCCGGATCAGCGTCGCGCAAGGCCTTGGCGTTCGCCTTGACCTGGTCCAGAAGCGCCGGGTTGAGCGGGCCGAGGTTTGAGCCCGTGGAGCCGAGGCCATTGTAGGGCTGTGGCGTCGTGGCGGATGGCCGTCCCCAGAAGTACTTCGCATCGGAGAAGCTCTGGCCTATCAGCGTGGAGCCGACGAGCTTGCCATCCTTGTAGATCAAGCTCCCTTCGGCCTGGCGCGGGAAGGCCACCCGTGCAACGCCTGTGATCACCAGCGGATATACGACGCCAAGCAGAATCGTCATGACTGCGAGGAGGCTGACCGCGGGCCGGATGAGTCGTACAAACATGATCCGTCTCCTCAAGCCCAGCCGGCCGTCGCCAAGACCATGTCGATCAGCTTGATCCCCGGGAACGGCACGATGATCCCGCCCAGCCCATAGATTAGCAGGTTGCGCCGCAGCAGCGACCCCGCGCCCAGCGGCCGGTACTTGACACCTTTGATGGCGAGCGGGATCAACAGCACGATGATCAGGGCGTTAAAGATCACCGCAGACAGGATCGCCGAGTTCGGGGTTGCAAGATGCATGATGTTGAGCGCGCCGAGCTGCGGGTACGTCGTCGCAAACGCCGCCGGAATGATCGCGAAGTACTTCGCCACGTCGTTGGCGATTGAAAACGTCGTGAGCGCGCCGCGCGTCATCAGCATCTGCTTGCCGGTCTCGACGATCTCGATGAGCTTGGTCGGATTCGAGTCGAGATCGACCATGTTGCCGGCTTCCTTGGCCGCCTGGGTGCCGGTATTCATGGCGACGGCAACGTCGGACTGGGCGAGTGCGGGCGCGTCGTTGGTGCCGTCGCCGGTCATGGCGACCAGGCGACCCTGTGCCTGGTGCTCGCGGATCAGCTTCAGCTTGGCTTCCGGTGTCGCTTCGGCGAGGAAGTCATCGACTCCCGCCTCGGCGGCGATCGCCGCCGCCGTGAGCGAGTTATCTCCAGTGATCATGATCGTCTTGATGCCCATGTGCCGCAGGTCGGCAAAGCGCTCCTTGATACCGCCTTTGACGATGTCCTTGAGTTCGATGACCCCGAGCACGCGGCCAGCGTCGGCGACGACGAGCGGGGTACTCCCCTGGCGCGCGACCCGCTGCACCGATTCATCGACCGACTGCGGATAGGGCTTGCCGAGCGCGTTGACATACTTCGCGATCGCGTCGGGAGCGCCCTTGCGAACCTGTCGCGCGCCGAGATTGACGCCGCTCATGCGTGAATGGGCCGAGAAAGGCACGAACGTAGCGCCGAGCGCACGAAGGTCCCGTTCGCGCAGGTTGAAACGCTGTTTCGCAAGTATGACGATGCTCCGCCCCTCGGGAGTCTCGTCGGCGAGCGAGGCGAGCTGCGCGGCATCGGCCAGCTCCTGCTCCGTGACCCCCGAGGCAGGCACGAACGTTGCCGCCTGGCGATTGCCAAGCGTGATGGTCCCGGTCTTGTCGAGGAGCAGAACGTCGACGTCTCCGGCGGCTTCGACCGCGCGCCCCGAGGTGGCGATGACGTTCGCCTGCATCATCCGGCTCATGCCGGCAACGCCGATTGCAGACAGCAAGCCCCCAATGGTCGTCGGAATGAGGCAGACGAGGAGCGACACGAGCGCAGTGATCGTCACCGGATTACCGAGCTTGCTGACCTCGACACTGAACAGCGAGAACGGTAGCAACGTGACGATCACGACCAGGAACACGAGGGTCAGCGCCACGAGCAGGATGGTCAGCGCAATCTCGTTCGGCGTCTTCTGGCGCTTCGCCGTTTCGACCATCGAGATCATGCGGTCAAGGAACGTCTCGCCGGGATTGACAGTGACCCGCACCAGGATCCAGTCGGACAGCACCTTAGTGCCGCCGGTGACTGACGTGAAGTCGCCGCCCGATTCGCGAATGACCGGCGCCGATTCGCCGGTGATGGCGCTCTCGTCAACGGACGCCGCGCCCTCGATGACCTCGCCGTCGACCGGAATGATGTCCTGCGGCTCGACCAGCACCACGTCGCCCTTGCGCAGGTCCTCGGCCTTGACGCGCGTCGTCTCGCGGACGCCAGCAGGGGCGTTGTTGAGGAGCCGCTTGGCGAACACGGTCTGCCGCATGCTGCGCAACGCGGCCGCCTGCGCCCGGCTGCGGCCCTCGGCCAGTGCTTCCGCGAAGTTCGCGAACAGCACCGTGAACAGCAGCCAAATAGTAATGGCGAGGATGAAACCTGCCGGCGCCTCGCCGTGGCCCTGTAGCGCCTGGACATACAGGATGGCCGTGATGATTGTGCCGACATAGACCACGAACATGACCGGGTTGCGCCACTGGACCCGCGGGTCGAGCTTCCTCACGGACTGGAGGATCGCCGGGCCGATCAGCTTGCGGTCGAACAGCGAAAGTTGTTGCCGTGCCATACGAGTCTCGCTACTTGGCTGCCGCGAGCATGAAATGCTCGACGACAGGTCCGAGCGCCAGCGCCGGGACGTAGGTCAGGACGCCGATCAGCAGGATCGAGCCGATCAGCAACGCGACGAACAGGGGCCCGTGCGTCGGCATGGTGCCGTCGGTGACCGGCACGCGCTTTTTGGCAGCAAGCGAGCCGGAAATGGCGAGTGCCGCAACGATCGGCCAGAAACGGGCGATGAACATCGCGAGGCCCGTAGAGACGTTATAGAAGACCGTGTTCGCCGAAATGCCGCCGAACGCACTGCCGTTGTTGTTGGCGGCAGACGAATAGGCGTACAGGATCTCGCTGAAGCCGTGCGCGCCGGGATTGGCCACCCCGGCCTTGCCGGCTACCGTCGAGACCGCGACCGCCGTGCCGATCAGCACGACGAACGGGGTCGTCAGGATGAAGATCGAGGCCAGCTTCATCTCGAGGGCCTCGATCTTCTTGCCGATATACTCCGGCGTTCGGCCAATCATCAGGCCGGCGATGAAGACGCCCAAGATGGCGAACATCAATATCGAGTAGATGCCGGTGCCGACACCGCCCGGCGCAACCTCGCCGAGCTCGATCAGGAACAACGGCACGAAGCCCCCGAGCGGCGTCATCGAATCGTGCATCGAGTTCACGGCGCCGCAGGAAGTCGCCGTCGTCACGGCCGCGAAAAGCGCTGATGCGGCGACGCCGAAGCGGGTCTCCTTGCCCTCCATGTTGCCGCCCGGCTGTGCGGCACCCGATACCTGGTCGATCCCCTGCTTTGCGATTAGCGGATTGCCGTGCTGTTCGCTGTAATAGCCCACGAGCACCAGGGCCACGAACAGGATCAGCATGGAGGCCAGGACGACCCAACCCTGCCGGGTGTCCATGACTATCCTGCCGAACGTGTAGGTGAGGGCGAACGGGATCAGGAAGATCGCCAGCATCTCGAGGAAGTTCGTGAGCGGTGTCGGGTTCTCATACGGGTGCGCTGAGTTGGCGTTCAGGAAGCCGCCGCCGTTCGTGCCGAGTTCCTTGATGGACTCTTGCGACGCGATCGGGCCCATCGGCAGCGTCTGTGTTTGAGTCGTCGCGGTCTCGGTCACCGCGTTGCCGGCGGCGTCCTTGAGCGGATTACCGTCGGCATCGGTCTTGGGGTTCTGGTAGGTCAGCTTCTCAACAGTCGTCACGTCCTTGTAGCCGTCGAAGTTCTGAATGACCCCTTCGCTTACGAGCGCTAGCGCGAGCACGGCGGCGATCGGCAGCAGCACGTAGAGCGTCGCGCGCGTGATGTCCACCCAGAAGTTGCCAATGGTCTGGGTGGTGTGCCGCGCGAAACCACGAATCATTGCGATGGCGACCACGATGCCAGTCGCAGCGGACAAGAAGTTCTGCACCGCGAGGCCCGCCATCTGCACCAGGTAGCCCATCGTCGACTCACCGGAGTAGCCCTGCCAGTTGGTGTTGGTGATGAAGCTGACAGCCGTGTTGAATGATGAGTCCGGGCTGACGGCTGTGAACCTTTGAGGGTTGAGTGGCAAAAAGAACTGCAGGCGCTGCAATGCGTAAACGATAACGGCGCCAAGGACATTGACGACCATGAGCGCAATCGCGTAGTCCTTCCATGTCATCTCTCGGCGGGCATCGATGCCGCAAAGACGATAGACGAAGTTCTCTACCGGACCGCCCAGGCGTAGTGCGAAATTCGGCCGGCCTTCCATGACATCGGCGATGTAGCTGCCGAGTGGCCGGACGCACAATACAACGATGCCGAGAAACACCAGCAGCATGAATAGAAACACGGCGTTCGGCATCATTAGAATCGCTCCGCCTTGAGCAGGGCATACAGCAGATAGCCGAACAGGAAGACCGCGAGGAGGCCTGACAGCCAGTACATGCCGCTCATGACGCCTTACCGAGGCGGTCGAGCGCCCAAACCAGGCCGTGGGTCACCAGGTACAGGCCCGCGAGAATCAGCAGATACACAGCGTCCACAGTGCGACCTCCGAAGCTTTGGCGTGGCTAACGTAGCGCCACGGGCGTGACGAACCTGTGAAAAATTGCCTCGTCGGCAGGCAGCGGTCCGGAATCAACGGACCCTAGGCGCACACGCCGGGGTGCTGCGTGCGTACAAACCGAGGTGACCCCGAAAAGCCGCTCGGGTGGTACGTTGTTGGCTCGAACGGCGAGTCGGCTCCTCCAGCACCATGCTCGGGGTCCGCGTGTCAGGCAAAGCATTGCCCGCCAGCCTCTCTGAGTGGCAAGCGAACTGCCGTTTCCGGGCTGCCGCGTCGTGCGCCGGATGACGCGAGGGCAGCGGGCATGAGTTTCAGGCGCTCCACACATGCATTCGTTCTTCATGCGCGCCGGGAGCATCGGGGCTTCCCGAATCAATGTCTCTGGTTGCGAATCTGCTGCCGTTTCCGACATCTCATATGATCGATCATGGAGTGGCGTCGGCTGAGCGAATCAGAGGATTGATGCCGGCAGGCTCCGAGGTCGCACGCCCACGGCGGGCGCGGCCGGCACCGTTGGTGGCGAACATGTTGCCGTTGGCCGCCACCCCTATCGCGTGCCCGCCGAGTCGTCGACCTGCAGCCGGTAGCCGATGCCGACCTCGGTGACCAGGTAACGAGGCTGTCGCGGGTCGGGCTCGAGCTTCTGGCGCAGCATCTTTATATAAGAGCGAAGTCCGCGCGTGTCGCCCAGCCGGTCGGGGCCCCAGACCTCCCGGATCAGCTGCTCCTGGGTCACGATGAGTCCCGCATTCCGCGCGAGGCAGTCAATGACCCGATACTCGAGTGGCGTCAGGTGCAGCGCCCCGTCGTGACCCCGGGCGGTGCGGGCAGTCAGGTCGACGGTCACCGCCCCAAAGCGGAGCAATGGCAGGCGGTCGCTGCCGCGGGAGTTTCGGCGCAGTAGGGCGCGCACGCGCGCCAGCAGTTCCGGGGCGCTGAACGGCTTGGCGACGTAATCGTCGGCGCCGGCGTCGAGGGCGGCAATTTTGTCCGCCTCCATCGTGCGCGCCGACAGCACGAGAATCGGTACCGGGGCGAAGCGGCGGACTTCGCGGATGACGGCCAGGCCGTCTCGGTCCGGGAGACCGAGGTCGACGATGATGAGGTCCGGCCGATGGCTGCGGGCCTCGATGGCACCGCGCGCGCCCGACTCGGCCTCCACAACCCGGTAGTGCTGCGACTCGAGCAGCGTTCGAAGCACGTCGCGTATGCCGGCATCGTCCTCGACGATCAGGATGCGGAACATCGCCTCTGTCATGCTGGCGGCTCCGCAGTGGGCAGCGTGAAAAGGAAGCGCGCGCCTCCGCCGGGGCGCTGCATCGCGACGATGTGGCCTTCGTGGGCGTTGACGATTGCCCGGCAGATCGCAAGCCCAAGCCCTGCGCCCCCGGTGTTGCTCTCCTCGCGACCGCGTTGAAACTTGGCAAACAGGCGCTCGGGGTCGCCCGCCGGCAGCCCCGGGCCGGTGTCGTCAACGACCACGCGCACCGCCTCGCCCTCAAGGCCGGCTGAAACGCTGATGCGCGTTCCTGGCGGCGTGTGCTTGATCGCATTCTCGAGCAGGTTCACCAGCACCTGCGTCACGAGCGGCGCGTCGACGTGCACCGGAGGCAGCTCCGCCGGCACGACTACCGCGACGGGGCGGTCGCCGAATCGTCCTTCCAGCCGCGCGAGCGCGGTGCCGACCAGATCGTCGACCGTCTGCCAGTCACGCCGCAACCGCACCTCGCCGGCCTCAAAGCGCATCAGGTCGAGCACATTGGAAATCAGCTCCGACATCTCCTGCGCTTTCGCCTCGATCGATCTGGCCAGGTGTGCGCGGGTGTCCGCGTCCAGATCGACAGCAGGGTCGTTGAGCGCGCTGCTCGCGCCCGCGATCACCGCGAGTGGTGTGCGCAGGTCATGGGAGATCGAGGCTAGCAACGTGTTCCTCAGGCTCTCCGTTTCCGCGGACACGCGGGCGACCTCCGCGTCCTCGGCCAGCTCGGCCCGTTCCACCGCCAGAGCGATCTGGCTGGCGAAGGTCTCGAGGAGATGTCGCTGCTCCGGCAGCAGCAGTCGCCGCCGGTGGGTAGGGCGCACGGCGAGAACGCCAAGCGTCTGGCGGGTGCCTTTGAGCGGCAGGTACTGAGCGACGGCTGCCGGCAGCGTATCGGTGCCCAGGCCCGCCGGCCGGCCGTGGTCGTAGACCCATTGTGCGACCGACAGATCCGCGTTCTCCAGCGACCCGGACAGCGGAGCGCCCTTCGGATGATGGAGACGGCCGTTGGCGTCCGGCATCAGCACGACGGCACGGCTGGTAAAGGTCTCGGCGACGTGCCTGATGGCCACCCGCGCCAGGTTGTCGAGACTGCGCGTGGCGACGAGTTCGCGGCTCATGGCGTAAAGCAACGAAGTCCGCCGCTCGCGCGCGCCGGCGACGCGTGTCTGTGCGCGGACATTCGCGACAAGGCTCGCGATCACGAGCGCCGTGGCCAGCATGACGGTGAAGGTGACGAGGTACTGGAAGTTGCCGACCGCGAAGCTGAACCGTGGAGGGACAAAGCAGAAATCGAAGGCTGCTACGTTCGCCACGGCCGTCAGGCTGGCCGGTCCGCGCCCTAGCCTGAGAGCCGCGACCGTCGCCCCGACAAGGTAGACCATGACGAGATTCGTCAGCGCGAGATAGGGATACATCAGCGCGGCGAGGCCGGTGCAGATCACCGAAATCAGCAGTGCCGCCCAGTACCGGTCCCACCGGATCTCGGCCGGGCTGCTAGCGGGAAGATCCGGCGGCGCCTCGATGCGTACGCCGTGACGGGCGATCACCGAAATGTCGAAGCCGCGACCGCGGCGCACGAGTGCGGTGGCCGTGGACCGCCGCAGCAACGCGCGCCACCCTTTGCGCTTCGCTTCACCGACGACAATGCGCGTGACGTTGCGCAGCCGCGCGTACTCGACAAGTGCTTCGGCGGGTGATGGGCCATCGAGTGTGACCGTCTCGGCGCCCAGCGACTCGGCAAGCCGGAGTACGTCAATCCGTCGGTTGCGTTCGCGTTCCGACAGCTTGAGCATGTCCGGCGTCTCGACCGATACGACGAGCCACGCTGCATCGAGCGCGTCGGCAAAGCGCTTCCCGAATCGCACCAGCTGTTCCGCCTGGTCGTCCGGGGCGACGGCGATCAGGAATCGGTCGCGCGCGAGCCATGGACGGGAGGCGCGCTCCTGGCCGGCATACTCGCGGGCCGCGGCATCGACACGGTCAGCCGTCCGACGCAGCGCAAGTTCGCGCAACGCGAGCAGGTTAGGCTTCCGGAAGAACCGCTCGGTCGCAGTGGCCACCTGATCGGAGACGTACACCTTCCCCGCTCTCAGGCGGCCGAGCAGGTCATCGGGCGGCAGATCGATCAGCTCGACATCGTCGGCCTCGTCGAAGATCCGATCCGGGATGGTTTCCCGCTGACGGACGCCGGTGATGCCCGCAACGAGGTCGTTCAGGCTCTCGAGGTGCTGGACGTTGACCGTCGTCCAGACGTTGATGCCGGCATCGAGCAACTCCTCGATGTCCTGCCAGCGTTTGGCGTGCCTCGGCCGTGGCTCACCCTCGACGAGATTTGAGTGCGCTAGCTCATCGACCAGCAATGTCGCGGGTGCGCGGCGTAGCGCTGCGTCGAGGTCGAACTCGCGTCGCGTGATGCCGTGGAACCGGGTTTCCAGGAAGGGGAGTTGCTCGAGGCCATCGATCAGGCGCTCGGTCTCGGCACGGCCGTGCGGCTCGACATAGCCGACGACAATGTCCGTGCCGGTGGCGCGCGCGGCGCGGGCGGCATCGAGCATGGCGTAGGTTTTGCCGACCCCGGCCGAGGCCCCAAAGAAGATCCGCAAGCGTCCGCGCCGCGCGCGCGCTTCGTCACGCTGAACCTCGGCTAGGAGTACATCTGGGCTGGGGCGGTCGGCGTCGGCCATCGATTACCCGATCATTCCATTACTTCATTGCATCAAGTGTCAAGTTCGATTCCAGCACATTGGCGGGCGGCTCGCTGGGCAATTCAGGGATGCGCGTGCGGTCGTCGCCAGACGCCTGATTGCGCGGCGAGCCGACTCGGGCCGCGCCAGCGCCGACGGAATGACCGCCAAGGCCGGACCATCCCGACCACCGCCGTTGCAAGCTGTCGAGGTTCAGGATCGCGACGAACAGCCGCCGCGAATGGCCGGGATCAATCGCGAGCCCCATCGTGCCGAAGCTGCGCACGCGATCTCGCTGAGTGCGGCAACGAGGCGGCTGCGGGACAGGCGGCGCCCGCGAGCCGCCGCTCGTGACGAGGCCCGCCCGGCGCTCCCTTACTCATCCCTCCTGGACGGCACAATTGGTGCGCTGCGAGGGCATGGGCTACGGTAACGTCCCACGACTAATGACCGTCCGCCCGCTTGCCGCACCGGGCCGCCGCGTCGATACTCAGATGACGCCGAATTCGACGTGCGGACGTACGGGAACAGTCTGGTGAAGTTGCTGCTGGCTGTCGGACCGGGTCCGGGAGAATCGTCCGGACTCGAGTGCATCGCCACCGGAGACATTGCTTGGGCGGCGCAGGCCGCACGCAGTCCGACGGCGATCGTCTGCGCCGCCGACAGCGAGGGCTGCTGCACGGTCGCGCCCGTGCCGCCGACGGCCGGCGATGTGACTCGATGGTCCTGGCGCCATTCGTCGACACCGTCTCGCGGCGCGGCGTGGCACGACCGAGCGGGACGCACACAGTTTGGGCGAGCCGGCCCGCCCCGGGACCGTTCCGCAGCGCGCGCGGCGCGCCGCGGTGGTGATCAGTTGGCTGAGCTTTGAGGTTGCGCATCGAGGTCTGATTCGGGTTTCCGGGTGCGAGGATTGTCCGTGCGTAAGAACATATTGATCACGGGCGCGAGCGCCGGCCTAGGGCGTGGCATGGCCCTCGAGTTCGCTGCCCGCGGCCGCAACCTCGCGCTGTGCGCGCGACGCCTTGATCTACTCGAGGCTGTGAAAGCCGAGATTGCCGTGCAGTTCCCTGAGGTCCGTGTGGCCGTGCGCTTCCTCGACGTCAATGACCATGACCAGGTATTTGCCGTATTCAAGGCGCTGCGCGATGACCTCGGCGGCCTCGATCGAATCATCGTAAACGCAGGCATGGGCAAGGGCGCGTCGGTCGGCACCGGATACTTTCATGCCAATCGCATGACGGCGGAGACCAACTTCATTGCCGCTCTCGCGCAATGCGAGGCGGCCGTCGAAATATTCAGAGCGCAGAACGCCGGCCACCTCGTGACGATCGCCTCGGTGGCGGCGATCCGCGGCCTGCCGCGTGCCCAAACGGTATACGCCGCGACGAAGGCCGGGCTTGCATCGCTGACGGAGGGGATCCGAGCTGATCTGTGGGACACCCCGATCCGGGTCAGCGCGATCTACCCCGGCTATATCAAGTCCGACATCAGCTCGCAGGCGCGCAAGCGTCCGTTTCTGGTCGATACGGCGACGGGCTGCCGGGCGCTCGTGCGGGCGATCGAGAGCGAGCGACCACGGGTGTTCGTGCCGCGCTGGCCCTGGGCACCTGTCGCTTTCCTGCTGCGGCACGTGCCGCTCGTCGTGCTCGTGCGGGCGATGTGAGCCGTATGCTCGCGCTCGAGAACCCGGACCTGGCCGCGGATCCCGCGGCCAGGACGGTAGTCAAGGATGAGGTCGTGGAGGTCGAGTTCGCGGCGGTAGCGGGCGTGCTGGCCAGTGCCGTGGGGCCGAATCACTACGCCGCAGGCGATGCGTTGCTCACGGGTTCCACGGGTGATCGGTGGTGTGTGTCGCGCGACCGGTTCGATGCGAAATACCTGCCTGAGGCACCGACCGCGCACGGGCAGCGTGGCAACTACCGGAACCGCCCGGTTGCGGTGCTCGCCAAACAAATGCCCGCTGCGTTCAGCGTTGCACGTTCGGCCGGTGGTGACGTGCTCCACGGCATCGCCGGGGACTGGCTCGTGCAGTACGCACCCGGCGACCACGGGATCGTCGACCGGCTACGCTTCGAGCGCGTCTACCGCCTGCTGGAAAACCCTGCAATCGGGGCAGGCCGGAAGTAGCGGCCCGGTGCCAGGGCTTCGTGGCTGAGCGCCGTTCGGCAGTGCGCCGGAGCCCGCGCCGGCGCGGGCTCCGGCGCAGCGCTCAGTGCCGGTACGTAAACGTCACGCCGAATGTCCGCGGCCGGAAGGCAAAGTCGCGCTGCAGCCGGCTGGCCTCGGGAGTCGACGTCGGGTCAATCGTGAAGTTGAAGTTCGTGACCACATGCGTGTCGGTGAGATTGTCGATGAACGCGGCGATCGACCACCCGCCGACCGTGGTTCCGGCGCGCAGCGATGCGAAATAGGTCGGTGACAACGTGTAATTCGCCGCGTCGTACTGCAGCGTATTGGGGTCCTGGCCGGCCCACGTCCATTTGGGCGCGCTCTGATATTCGTCGTCGATCCGGATGAATGACTCCCGGGTGAATGCCGTGAACCGGTACTCGAGGCCGATCGACGCCGTGACCGGCGGCGCGGGCTGCCCACTCTGGCCGACGATCGCATCGCCGCTGGCGACGACCGGCATGGCCTCCACTGGTGACAAGCGTGAGTCCTTGGTGTAACGGGCGTCCGTGTAGCCGGCGGCGACCTCCACCGTGAAATTGTCGCCCACGGCGATCTCGCCCTGGATGTCCGCGCCTTTGGCAACCGCTTGGCCGAGGTTCGCTATGAACGAGATCTGGCAGATCGGCGGAACAACGGTCTGCTGGATGTTGTTCCACTTGATGTAGTAGATGCTGCTCGCGATCTTGACGCGATTCTCGATGTTGTTCTTGGCGCCGACCTCAAAGCTGTTGACGCTGTCGGAGTTGAACGTCGCGGGGGCCGCGGCGATGCCGAAGGTGTTGAAGTCCGTCGCGCACGCCGCCTGCGGCACGGGGTTATTGGCGCCGCCGGGCCGGAACCCCTTCGCATAGGTGAAGTAGTAGAGGTTGTGCGGATCCACCTGGTCGGAGATGCTCAACTTCGGTGTGAAGGAGTTCTCCTTCTTGTCGCCGGAGTTGGTCTGCGGCGCCAGGAATAGCTGCGGGCCACCGGTCAGGGTATTGAACGAGAACTCGGTCTTGGAGTAGCGCACGCCGGCCGTCAGCTTCCACTGCTCCGTGAAGCTGTAGGTTCCCTCGGCGAACCACGCGAGCTGCTGGTCTTCCGAGTACGTCTGCAGGAAGTAGGAATCGTTCGGAAAGCGCGGGTCGTACGTGACGGGATTGCCATACGGGTCGACGAAGATCGACGTGTAGGGCAGCCCCGTGGCAGCGAGGGTCAGCTCGTTGAGCAGCGGATCGTGGATCTGCTCGAGGTAGCTCTGGTGGTTCAAGCCATAGAACAGGCCGGTCGTCCAGATCAGGTCCGCGTGCGGATCGGCTGACTGCAGCCGCACCTCCTCGGCGAAGTTCTCCTGGCCGTTGCTGACCGAGGCAGGCGAGCGGTAGTTCGTGGCGCCGGCCGGCAGGTGCAGGCCGTCGCCATCGAGCAGCGGGAACACTCCGGGCAGAAACTCCGACGCCGGAATGACCGGCGCGGCGCCCTGCGCCTGGTAGAAACCGAGGTTGTACAGCGTGCCGTCGTACCCGGTAATCTCCGTGCGTTTGTAGTACGAAGTGTTCGAGATCAGCCGCGCTGCGCCGAGGTCACCCTCGATCTTGAGCGCTGGCAGCCAGAACGTGTCCGGGGCATTGCGCTGCGTGGGATTGGCGCTGACGTAGCGGTCGCTGCCCGGATCGGAGTACAGCGGCCAGTAGCTCTCGACGTCATTCCGGTAGCGGTCCTGATAATAGACGCTCGGCGTCACGGTCCACTTGTCCGATGCCGCCCAGATCCCGGCGACCCGCACCAGCACCGTGTCGTCGTAGTTCGCGTTCTTCTGATCGAGCGCCAGCGTGACCGGATCGATGCGGTCGATCCAGCCGCCGTCGTGGCGGTACCAGACGCTGACGCGCGCACCGAAGGTGCCATCGACGACCGGGCCGCCGGCGGCGACGCCGGCCTCGTAGCTCGGCGATCCGCCCTGCGTGTACGACACCTCGCTGCGCGCGTAGATGCTGTTGGTTGTCAGGCTCGGCTGGTTCGTGATGTAGCGCACCGTTCCGCCCTCGGAACCTGCGCCGAACAGCGTGCCCTGCGGGCCGCGCAGCACCTCGATGCGGTCGATGTCGAAGGACTTCGGTAGTGCCTCGTCGGGATTGAAGGCGAGCGCGCGCATCTGGATAGGAGTGTCATCGAGATAGATACCGGTGGTGCCGGCGCCGCCTGTCGAGGAAATCCCGCGGATCGAGATGTTGTTGGTACCGGAATTGTCGATGTTCAGCCCCGGCGTGAAACGCGCGACATCCATGATGTCCTTGACGCCGCGCAGATCAAGCGCTTCCTGGTTCAGGGCCGTGACACTCAGCGGGACCTTGCTGAGGCTTTCCTCGTGGCGCGTTGCGGTGACGACGATCTCCTGCAGGGCACCGCCCGGCGATGGCTCGGGCGGGGTCGACTGCGCATGCGCGAGGCCGGGTGCGGTCGCGACCGCGAGCGCCGCCAGCAGGCCGGTGCCGAGCCGCGTCGAATGGTCGTTGCGATCGTGCGACTCGTGAAGCTGTCGGCGCCCGCGCATGATGGCTCCTTGTTGGCAGCGTGACGTAGCGGGCGCTGGCTGAGCTTTACACCCGTGTGTGATCGCACCATAACGCCGCCGTGCGGCCAAGGCAATTGCAGAAGAAGTCTTTGATGCGCCCGTTGCATGCGCGCAACAGCAGCTGTTTGGCGTTATCTGAGATCGCAGATTGTTGACGTCCGGGGTGGGGTCCCGGTAGCGTGTCTGGTCAACCCGGCCGAGGGGATGGCGCGGCACCAGGCGCGAGGCTCCTCGGTAAGCGGCGATTCGCATCCGACTCGCCCGCCGACGCCGGGGGGAGCCGCAGATGTCCCGCAACCGCCCACGCCGCCAGCGCGACCGAGAACTCGGGATGGATCGCCCGATCACGCGCCGGGATTTTCTCCAGGGCGTCGCAGTCGGGTCGGCCGGGGCGATCGCCGGTGCGGTGCTGCCGAGTTGGGCGATGCCGTCGGCGGCGCTCCCGCCCGCTGCCCAGGATCTGCCGGACTACTACCCGCCACGCCTGACGGGGCTTAGGGGCAGCCACGCCGGCTCCTTCGAGGCAGCGCACGCACTGCGGGACGGCAGGGCATTCGCAGCGCCCACGGAGCTGGACGAGCGCTACGACCTGGTCGTCGTGGGCGCCGGGATCAGCGGTCTCAGCGCCGTGCATTTCTACCGGGAGATCAACCCCGCCGCGCGCGTGCTCGTGCTTGACAACCATGATGACTTCGGTGGTCACGCCAAGCGCAACGAGTTCGAGCTGAATGGCCGGCTGCACCTGCTGAACGGCGGCACGCTCGCGATCGATAGCCCGCGCCCGTACGGCCCGGTTGCCGAAGGGCTGCTGCGCACGCTCGGCATCGATGCGCCGGCGCTCGCGACGTCGATCCAGCACCCGGAGTTCTACGACGCGCTTGGGCTGCGCACCGGCGTGTTCTTCGACCGCGAGACCTTCGGCAGCGATCACCTCGCGGTCGGCTATCGCAGCAAGCCGTGGCTCGCGTTCCTCGCCCACGCGCCGCTGTCCGCCGAGGCTAAGCGCGATGTCGAGCGGGTCGAAGACGGCAAGGTCGACCTGTTGCCTGGCCTGAGCTCGACGCAGAAGAAACAGCGCCTGTCGAAGATCAGCTACCGGGACTATCTGCGCGACGTGGTCAAGGTCCGCCCGGAGATTCTGGCGCTCTACCAGACGCGCACCCACGGTGAGTGGGGCGTCGGCGGCGATGCCGTGTCGGCACTCGACGCATGGGGCATCGATCTGCCGGGCTTCAAGGGCCTCGCGCTCGAGCCGGGCTCGATTCCAGGGATGGGCTTCACGCCGGCCGGCTACGCCGACACCAAGGGCTCGACCAATCTGCATTTCCCCGACGGGAACGCAACGATCGCGCGCCTGCTCGTGCGCCGGCTGATCCCGGGTGCAGTGCCCGGCCGCAGCGTCGAAGATGTCATCACGGCCCGCGTCGACTACGGGCGCCTCGACCAGGCAGCCGAGCCGGTGCGCCTGAGGCTCAACAGCATCGTCATTGGGGTGCGGCACGACGGCGAGCCGTCGACCGCCCGCGAAACCATCGTGACGTACACGCGCGACGGCCACTGCCTGGCGGTCCGCGCCCGCTACTGCGTGCTCGGCTGCTACAACATGATGATCCCCTACCTGTGCCCGGCGTTGCCTGAGCGGCAGAAAGCCGCGCTCCGGTCGCTCGTTAAGACTCCGCTCGTGTACACGAACGTCGCTCTGCGCAGCTGGCAGGCGTTCGCGACGCTGGGCGTCGGCCAGATCTACGCGCCGGGGGGGTACCACACGTCGATTCGGCTCAATCCGACCGTCGATATCGGTGGCTACGCGAGCCCACGCTCCCCGGCGCAGCCGAACCTGGTCCGGATGACCAGAACCCCGTGTCGGCCGGGACTGACAGAGCACGAGCAAAACAGGGCCGGGCAAGCCGAGCTCCTCGCGACGCCGTTTGAAGTGTTCGAGCGTAATGTTCGCGACCAGCTCGGCCGCATGCTCGGCGCCGGCGGCTTCGATCCGGCGGCGGACATCACTGCGCTCACAGTGAACCGCTGGCCGCACGGCTATGCGCCGGAGAATAACTCGCTGTTCGAGCCGGATCGCCCGGCGAACGAGCAGCCGCACGTCATCGGCCGCGCACCGTTCGGCCGCATCGCGATCGCCAATTCCGATTCCGGCGGCGGTGCCTACACCGACGTCGCCATCGAGCAGGCGCATCGCGCCGTCCATGAACTGCTACGCGCCTGACCAGCGCCTTCTCTGACCAGGGGACCGTTATGAGCCATGCCAAACTGACCGCCCAGCAAGTCGCGGAGCTGCGCCGGCTCGACGTCGCCCACCACCTGCCCGGGCAGACAGACTACCGGCTGCAGGCGGAGCTCGGCGGCAGCCGTCTGATCACCCGGGCCGAAGGCTGCACGATCCACGACGCCGACGGCAACGCGATGCTCGACGGCATGGCGGGGCTGTGGTGCGTCAACGCGGGCTACGGGCGCGAAGAACTGGCGCGCGCCGCCTACGAGCAGATGCTGGAACTGCCGTACTACAACACCTTCTTCAAGACCGCGAGCGTGCCGACGGTACGCCTCGCGACCGAAGTCGCGGCGCGCCTTGGCGGCAACCTGACGCACGTGTTCTTCAATACCTCCGGCTCCGAAGCCAACGACACGGCTCTGCGCCTCGCGCGCCACTACTGGACCGTCAAGGGGCAGCCGCGACGCAAGATCTTCATCAGCCGCTGGAACGCCTACCACGGCTCCACGGTCGCCGGAGCGAGCCTCGGGGGCATGAAGGCGATGCATGCGCAGGGCGATCTGCCGATCCCCGGCATCGAGCACGTGATGCAGCCGTACCTGTTCGGCGATGGCTTCGGCGAGGATCCTGCGAAGTTCGCGGCGCGCGCCGCGGCGGCAGTGGAGGAACGCATCGTTGCGGTCGGAGCCGAGAACGTCGCAGCCTTCATCGGCGAGCCGGTGCAGGGCGCCGGGGGAGTCATCATTCCGCCGCCCGGGTACTGGCAGCAGATCGAGGCGGTGTGCCGCAAGTACGGCGTGCTGCTGGTAAGCGACGAGGTCATCTGCGGGTTCGGCAGGCTCGGGCGGTGGTTTGGCTTCCAGCACTTCGGCGTGCGGCCGGACATAGTCACGATGGCCAAGGGTCTGTCGTCGGGGTACCTGCCGATCTCGGCGACGGCCGTCGCGGCGCCCATCGTCGCGACGCTGCGGGACGCGGGCGGCGAGTTCGTGCACGGCTACACCTACTCCGGGCACCCGACCTGCGCGGCGGTTGCGCTCAAGAACCTCGAGATCCTGAGCCGCGAGCGGCTGATCGAGCGTACGGCGGAGGATTCCGGCCCGTATCTGGCCAAGGCGCTCGAGCGCCTGCGTGGTCACGAACTGGTCGGAGAGGCGCGGTCGCTGGGCCTCATTGGCGCTGTCGAGATCGTCGCACGGCCCGGCGCCAATGAGCGCTTCGGCGCCAAGGAGGGAACCGCCGGTCCGATCGTCCGCGATATCTGCATCCGCCGCGGCCTGATGGTCCGCGCGATCCGCGATTCGCTGGTGTTCTGTCCGCCGCTGATCATCACCCACGGCGAGATCGACCGGCTCGTCGACACGGTCAAGGCTGCGCTCGATGAGGCCACGCCGGCCCTTCGGGCCCTGCCGGTCGCTGCCTGAGCCGGCCGATGCCGACATCGGCTGCCGTCGGAGGCCTGCTGCGCGCCAGCGTCTACGAGGAGCTGCGCCGCCGTTTCGTCACCGGCAGGATGATGCCGGGGAGCAGCCTGTCGACCCGCGGTGTCGCGCAGGAACTCGGCGTCAGCCAGATGCCGGTGCGCGAGGCGCTGAGCCGGCTGGCCGCCGAAGGCGCGGTCGAGATCCGCTCGAAGCGGCGCATCGTCGTGCCGGTGATGACGGCCGAACGGTTCAACGACCTGTTGCGCTGCCGCGAGCTGCTCGAGCCAGAAGCGGCTGCGGCCGCGGTCCCCTACATCGACGCGGCGCGCTTGAAGCGCTTGCGCGCCGTCGACGATGCGCTCGGGATCGCCCTTAAGACCGGCGATGTCACGAGCTACATGCAGGGCAACTTCGATTTTCACTTCACGATATACCGCGCCCAGCCGCGGCGCACGCTCGTACAGCTGATCGAGACACTGTGGCTGCAGTTCGGGCCGTACATGCGGGTCGTGTACGGCCGCGTCGGCACCGCGAGCCTCGTCGACCAGCACCAGGTCGCGATCCGCGCGATTCGCGAGCGCGACGCCGCGCGCTTGAAGCGTGCGATTCTCGCCGACATACGCGACGGAATGGGCCTGATCGGCAAGAGCGACTTCGGGGCCGGGGCCTGACATGCGAAACCGCTCGTACCCGCCCGCCCTGGCGCCGAGCGCGGATCACGTGCCGTCGTATTACACGGCGACGTTGAAGGAGCAGGCGGACACCCGGCCGTTCGACGGCTCGCTGCGCTGCGACGTGTGCGTGGTCGGCGGCGGCTACGCCGGCGCCGCGACCGCCTTGCACCTGGCGCGTCGCGGCGTGGACGTGGTGCTGCTCGAGCAGTCCCGGATCGGCTGGGGCGCGTCCGGGCGCAACGGCGGCCAGGCGCACGTCGCGAATCGGCGTGATCAGGAGTGGCTCGAGGGGCGCCTCGGGCGCGACGGCGCCCGCGACTACTGGGAATTCGCGCTTGGTGCGCGGGCGCATCTCGACTGGCTGATCGAGAGCTACAGGATCCAGTGCGACTTCCGCCCGGGGCTGCTGCACGCGGACCACCGTGCGCGGCTGAGTGCCGGCACGCGCCGCCATGTCGAGCATCTGCAGACCGTCTACGGCTACCCGCACGTGCGTTTCGTCGACCGCGAGGAGATCCGCAGCCTCATCGGAACGTCCGACTACCACAGCGCCTCGCTTGACACCCGCGGCGGCCATCTGCACGCGCTGAACTTCGCGCTCGGCATCGCTCGCGCGGCCGCGAGCCACGGAGCGCGGCTGCACGAAGGCGTCGAGGTCACGGGCCTCAAGGCCGAAGCTGCGGGCTGGCGCGTCGCGACGCGCCGCGGCGAGGTCCGCGCGGCACGCGTCGTGCTTGCCTGCAATGGCTATCTGCGCGGGCTGTCCGCGGCGGTCGAGCGGCGGGTCATGCCGATCAACAATTACATCGCGACGACCGAGCCGCTGGGCCCGGAGCGCGCGCGCGCGCTGATCGCGAACGGTGCCGCAGTCGCCGATTCGCGCTTCGTCGTCAACTATTTCCGTATCACGCCCGATCACCGGCTGCTGTTCGGTGGCGGCGAGAACTACCGCTACCGCTTCCCGCGCGACATCGTGGCCTTCGTGCGCCCGCACGTGCTGCGGATCTTTCCGCAGCTCGCGGGCGTGCGTTTCGACTACGCGTGGGGCGGAACGCTCGGCATCACGCCGAACCGGATGCCGCTGGTCCGCGAGCTGCAGCCGGGGCTGATCAACGCGAGCGGCTTCTCCGGGCTCGGCGTGCTGATCGCGCCATATACGGGCAAGGCTGTTGCGGAAGCGCTGTGCGGGGAGCGCGCCTCGTTTGAGCTACTCGGCCGCGTCCCGGTTCCGGTCTTTCCCGGCGGGCCCGCGCTGCGCTGGCCGACGCTGGTGGCGGCGATGTCGTTCTACGCGCTCAGGGATCGCCTCTGAGCGGATATGTCCAGGCAGGTAATCATGCATGAACACAGCAAAGATACCGGTGCTCCGGTTGCCGAGTGGCAGGCGTTCCTGGCCGCCAATCCGGACATCGAGGCCATCGACGCGTTCGTGATCGACGTCAACGGCAATACGGCCGGCAAACGCCTGCCAGCGAGTGATGGCGCATCGCTGTATGCGGACGGAGTGCAGTTCTCGGCCTGCGCGCTGGTCGCCGACAGTCGCGGTCTCGGCCAGGGGCCGCTGGGCCTCGGCAAGGCGGACGGCGACCCCGATGGGACCGCCAAGCCGATCGCCGGCACGCTCAAGCGAGTCCCGTGGACCACGACACCGACCGCCCAGGTCGTGTGCCACATGGTCGACGTCGGCGCCGGCCACGACCTGTGGTTCGATCCCCGGGTACTGCTGCGCGACCTCCTCGCCAGGTGCCACGCCGCGGACCTGCAACCCGTCATCGCCTGCGAGCTTGAGTTCTACCTGATCGATCCACGGCGCGGCCCGGACGGTCAGATCCGCGTCGCGGCGCTGCCCGGGCGCACGCCGGCGCGGCGTGCGGCCAACCTGTCGCTCGAGGCGGTCGAGGACGCTTCCGCGTTCCTGTCGCGCGTCACCGCAGCGGCCGCGGTGCAGGACCTGCCGGTGTGCGGCGCCGTCGCCGAATACGGTATCGGCCAGTACGAGGTCAACCTGCGGCATGTCTCCGACCCGCTGCTCGCGGCCGACCATGCGGTGCTGCTGAAGCGCCTGGTCAAGGGCGTGGCCCGGTCGATGGGCATGGACGCAACGTTCATGGCCAAGCCGTTTGCAGCGCAGCCTGGCAACGGGCTGCACGTGCACCTGAGCCTCGTCGACGAGGCCGGCAGGAACCGCCTCGCTGCACCCGGCGGCGAGCTGCTGCTGCGGCAGGCGATCGCCGGCATGCAGGCGCTGATGTACGACTCGATGGCGCTGTTCGCGCCGAACTTCAACTCGCAGCGCCGGTACCTTGGGCTGTTCGTGCCAACGACGCGCGACTGGGCCAACAACAACCGCAGCGTCGCGTTCCGCGTGCCGGCGGCGCACGGCCAGGCACGACGGATCGAGCACCGCGTCGCGGGCGCCGACGCGAGTCCGCACCTGACCGTGACCGGCATTCTGGCAGCGCTGCTGCACGGCGTGAGCAATCGGCTCGAGGCGACGCCACCTGTGGACGGCGGGGCGAGCAACGGCGGCGACGAGGATTTCCCTTCCGACCTGATCGTCGCGCTGGCACGGATGGAGAAGTCCGCGCTGCTGGCGCAGTACCTGCCGCGGGACTTCCTGCGTCTCTACGCGCAGCTCAAGCGCGGCGAATACGGTGAGCTGATCGAGGACGTGTTCACCCGTGAGTACGACTTCTACGCCTGATCGTCGCCGGCCGGCTGATGTCACCGGCGCCGGCGACCGTGGCGTTGCGCCGGACCGGCTCCGGGCGTTGCGCGCGCTCGAGGAGGAGCGCTACCGGCGGGCGCGGCCGCGTTCGCAGGCCTTGAGCGCGGCTGGCGCGTCCGGCTACTACGCCGGCGTGCCGCTCCACTGGATGCTCGACTGGTCGTTGCCGTTTCCGCTGGTCGTCGCCGAGGCCGAGGGTGCGACGCTCACCGACGTCGATGGTCACCGACTTTGTGATTTCTGTCTCGGCGACAGCGCAGCGATGTTCGGTCACTCGCCGCCGCCAGTGGTCCGAGCCCTGGCGGCGCAGGCTACCCGGGGCTACTCCTACATGCTGCCAACGGAGCACGGCCTCGCGGTCGGCCGTCTGCTGACCGAGCGCTTCCGCCTGCCGCACTGGCAGGTAGCGACGACCGCGTCGGACGCCAACCGCTTCGCGCTGCGGGTCGCGCGCGCCGTGACCGGCCGGGCGAAGGTGCTGGTCATGAACGGCTGCTATCACGGGGCCGTCGACGAAACCTATGTGAGCCTCGACGGCTCCCGCACGGTCAACAGGCCCGGCCTGATCGGGCAGTTCGCGGACCTGACGGCAGGCGCTAAGGTCGTCGAGTTCAACGACGTGCCGGCGCTCGAACGGGCACTTGCGGCGCGGGACGTCGCGTGCGTGATTACCGAGCCGGTGCTGACCAACTGCTGCATGGTGCTGCCGCAGCCTGGCTACCATGCGGCGCTGCGAGCATTGACCCGCGCGGCTGGCACGCTGCTGCTGATCGACGAGACCCACACCATCTCGTGCGGCCCGTCCGGCTACGCGGGCGCCCACGGGCTCGAGCCTGACATCCTTGTGCTGGGCAAGCCGATCGCCGGCGGCGTGCCGGCCAGCGTCTGGGGGTTCACCGATATGGTCGCCGCAGGCTGGGACCGGGTCCGGCGCGACAAGCCGCCCGGCCACTCCGGCCTCGGTACGACTCTGTCGGCGAATGCGCTCGCGATGGCAACGATGCGCGCCACGCTGAGCGAGGTCATGACCGACGCTGCGTATGCGCACATGGAGACGCTCGCAGCCCGGCTGGCGACAGGCCTCGAGCACGCGATCGCGCGGCAGGGACTGCCGTGGCACGTCGCGCGCGCCGGCGCGCGGGTCGAGTTCGTGTGCGCGCTGGGGCCGTTGCGCGACGGCAGCGAGGCCGCCCGGGCGCAAGCGCCGGAGCTCGAGCAGGCGATCCACATCGGGCTTCTGAACCGCGGCTGCCTGATTGCGCCGTTCCACAACATGATGCTGCTGTGTCCGGCGACGACGGCGGCCCAGGTCGATCAGCTCGTCGGCGCATTCGGCGCGGTCGTGGGGGCGCTGGCGGGCTGAGCGAGCGTCGACCTCGGCTCGACCATCACCACGCCGGCGGCACCAGATTCGCGCCATCTGGGGTGACATCGCCCGGACCGGTGGTGCAGCGTACGACGCATGCATCGGCGCCCGGTCTGGCTGGTGGTCGCCCGAACGCCAGTGCCGGGCGCAGCTAGGCGGCGGCCGCACCCTCGCGGCGCGGTCCGCCGCGCATCAGGGTGAGTGCGAGCAGCGCCGATGCCACCATCAGGAACAGGCTCACGGCATTGAGCACCGGACTCGCGCCCTCCCGCATCCGCCCGTACATCATGATTGTCAGGGGCGAGTCGGCGCCGACCAGCATCAGCGTGGTGTTAAAGTTCTCGAACGACATCAGGAAGGAGATCGCCGCCGAGCCGATCAGCGCCGGCCGCAGGTATGGCAGAGTGATCGTCCACAGCACGGCAGCCCGCGAGGCGCCGAGGTTGTACGCGGCCTCTTCGAGTGTCCGGTCGAAGCGCTTGAGGCGCGCACTGATCGTCAGCGTCGCGATCGCCACGATATAGGAGAACTGGCCGGCCACGACCAGCGGCAGCCCCGGGCGCAGGAACTCGAGCTCGAGACCGAACACGTCGTCGGCGAACTGGGCGATACGACTCGCGAAGGCCAGGATCGAAATGCCGAGAATGACCCCCGGGATCACGAGCGGCGCCAGCATCAGCAGCGACAGCGCCGGCTTGCCGGGAAATCGGGCGCGCTCGATCAGAAATGAATTTACCGTGCCGACGGCGACCGATAGCGCCGTCACCCAGCTCGCGACCGTGAAGCTCGTCCAGATACTGCCGAGGATCTCCTCGTCGCCAAACAGGCCCGTCCGGCCGCGGGCTTCGTTGCCGATGAACCAGTCGAGCGTGAAGCCGTGCCACGGCGGTGCCGGATACGGTGCGTCGTTGAACGCGAACACCGCGACGACCACGAGCGGCAGGAACAGGAACACCAGGAACGCACCCAGATAGAACGCGGTGCCGAAGCGCAACCAGGCGGGGCGGGGGAGCGAGGGGATCACGCGCGCCGCATCACTTCGCCGAAGCGCTGCCCGCTGAGCTTGAGACCGAGCCAGACCATCGTCGTCGACAGCAGCAGCAGCAGGAAGCCGAAGGCTGCGCCCTGCTCCCAGTTGAAGCGAATGATGAACTGGGCGTAGATCTGCTCGGTGAACCACTGCGAGTTCTTGCCGCCGAGCAGGTTTGGCGTCAGGTAGTTGCCGAGCGTCAGCATGAACACGACGATGCAGCCCGCCGTGATGCCCGGCGCGGCGTGGGGAATCACGATTTGACGCAGTACAGACCAGCCGTTGCCACCGAGGTTATAGGCAGCCTCGATCAGCGCATTGTCGAGGCTCTCAAGGCTGCTGACGAGCGGCACGACCATGAACAGGAGTGAGGTATAGACGAGTCCCACCAGGATCGTCCCGTCCCGGTACAGCAGTTCCACCGGCACGTCGGTGATACCGAGCTTGACGAGCAGTCCCGGCAGCACGCCGGACTCCCTGAGCAGGATCATCCAGCCGAGCGTGCGCACCGTCTCGCTGACCCAGAACGGAATCAGGCACACGACGAACAAGAGCGAGCTCGCCCGTCCGCGGGCGAGCTTGGCGATCGTCCAGGCGACCGGGAAGGCGATCAGCAGCGTCAGCAGCGTCGCGAGCGCCGAGAGAGCCGCGGTGCGCACGAAGATGTGCCAGTAAAGCGGCTCGCTGAAAAAGATCCGGTACTGGGCCAGGCTCAGCCGGTACTCGCGCGGCGCGATGCGTTCCCGGAAGGACAGCAAGGCGAGGTCCAGATGCGGCAGCACGATCAGCGCGAAGAGCCACACGAGTGCTGGCGCCAGCAGCAGGCCCAGCATCAGCCGGTTCCGCCAGCCGCTGGTCCCGCTGTCAAGCATGGGCGGCCGCCGGCGCGGCGAAGCACACGGCGCGCTCCGGGTCAAAGCTGAACTGCACGACCTCCCCGACCCGCAGGTCGGCGAAGCGCCCGGTCTGCGGCAGAGCAATGCGGAACTCGAGCCTGGTTCTCGACTCGCGCAGCAGTACGGCGGAGTTGGCACCGTCGAACAGCAGACTCTCGACCTCGCCCGCGTAGGCCGGTTGGCCCGCAGGCAGCTCGGCGGCGTCGCGCCCCAGACTCGCCGCTTCCGGCCGCACGAAGGCCTCGACCGACTCGCCCGGTTGAATCGGGCCGTTGGCGCGGGCGTGGATCGTCCAGCCGGTCTTGGTCTCCAGTTCGACGATGCCGCGAGCCACGCCGACAGCGCGGCCGGCAATCCGGTTGTTGGCGCCGACGAACGCGGCGACGAACGGGGTCGCCGGCGCGTAATAGAGCTCCTGCGGAGTACCGAGCTGCTCGAAGCGGCCCTGGCTCATCACGCCGACGTGGTCGGACAGCACCAGTGCCTCAGACTGGTCGTGCGTGATGTACACGAAGGTCGTGCCGAAGGCCGCCTGCAGCTGCTTGAGCTCGATCTTCATGTGCTCGCGCAGCTTGAGGTCGAGTGCGCCGAGCGGCTCGTCGAGCAGCAGCAGCGTCGGCTCGAGCACCAGGCTCCGGGCGATCGCGACGCGCTGGCGCTGCCCGCCCGACAGCTCGTCGACGCGCTTGTGACCGGCGCCGCCGAGCCCGACGCGCTCGAGCATGACCTCGGACTTCTTCAGCCGCTCGGCGCGGGCGACGCCGCGGCGTGCCAGTCCGAACGCGACGTTCTCGCCCACCGACATCATCGGGAACAATGCCAGCTGCTGGAACACCATGTTGACCGGCCGTCGGTTGGGCGCGACGCCGTGCATGCTGCGACCGCCAATCCGGATGTCGCCGTCGTCCGGGGCGATGAACCCCGCGATCATGCGCAGCAGCGTCGTCTTGCCGCAGCCGGAAGGGCCCAGAATCGAAAAGAAACTGCCGCGCGCGACGCTGAATGACAGCGCGTCGACGGCAGTGTGCGCGCCGAAACGCTTGACGACGGCGCAGGCTTCGAGGTCCGGCGTGGTCAATCAGCGGCCTTGATGCGGTCGAGTATGCGGCCCTCGAACTCCTCGAGCCCGGGTGGAATCGCCGGGTACCACTTGATGTTCTTGATGGCGGCGTCCGGAAGGCTCGCGGCAAACTGCGCCTGGAGCCTCGGCTCCGCCAGCTGGTCGGCGCCTTTGGAGGCGGTGAAGCTGCCGACAGCCTTGTTGATCTTGGCGGCGATCTCCGGGCGCATCGTGAAGTTGATCCAGGCGTAGGCCGCCGCGTCATTGCGGCCCTTCGCCGGCAATGCAAAGGTGTCCAGCCAGCCGAGCGCGCCCGACTTCGGCGCGATGAACTGGATATCGGGGTTCTCGCGGTTCAACACCCAGCCGCCGGTGTCCCACATCATCGCGGCAACCACCTCGCCCGACCGGATGCCGTTCAGCAGCTGGTCCTTGTTGTCGTAAAAGAACTTGAAGTTCGCCTTGCAGGCGGTGAGCGTCCTGCCGACCTCTTCCATCAGTGCTGCATAGGCCGTCGGGTTGCCGTACAGGGCGAACGGGTCCTTGCCGAGCGCGAACGCGAACGCCATCAGCGTCGGGCGCCGCAGCCGCACCGCCGTCTTGCCCTTGAGCTCGGGCTTGCACAGGTCGAGGTAGTCGGCCACCTTGGCGCGCTTTGTGTTGACCACCAGCCCATCGGTGCCCCAGAGGTAGGGCAGGCCGTAGACCTTGCCGTCCATCGTGGTGTTCTTGCGCGTGGTTTCGAGCAGGCTCGGCACGAACTGCTCGAGCTTGACCTTGCTGAGGTCGATCGGCTTGTAGATGCCGAACTCGCGCTGCGCGCCGACGATCCGGTCCTGGGACGGCTGCGCCAGATCGAAGCCGGCTCCGCCTGTGGCGCGGAGCTTGGAGATCATCTCCTCGTTGTTGGAGAGCGTGACCTCGACCTGGATGCCGGTCTCCTTCTTGAAGAGCGCCACCACTTCCGCAGGGACGTAGTCCGACCAGCTGATGATACGCAGCCGCTTCGAGTCGTCGGCCGAGGCGCTGACGCTCGCGGCGATGCCGAGCGCGAGCATGGCTGCAAGCACGAGTCTCATTGATTCCCCCTCAACGCCCGGCCGGCACGATGTCCCCCGCGGCGCACTAGGTTACCGCCAGCCGTCTCAGTAGTCATTCTCCTCGGCCACCACCTGCGGCCGGAGCATCGGGTCGGCCGCCTCGAGTGCGCCGCTCCGGGCCCGGCCCGAACAGGCCAGCGCGCCGAGTGCGCCGACCACGACGAACACGGCGGCGATGGCCGGGTTGTAATAGATGATCGCGAGCAGCGACACGACCGCAATGGCCAGCGCCGTGAATGGGAATACCGGGTAGAACGGCGCCCGGAACGGCCGCTCGAGGGATGGCGCACTGCGCCGCAGGCGCACAAGACTCAGCAGGCTCATGATGTACATCACGATCGCGCCGAGCGCCGACATCGTCACGATGCTGGCGGTCAGCGGCTGCCCCGCGATGCTCACCAGCCGGTCGGAGTAGATCGCGGCGATGCCGACGGCGCCGCCAGCGAGGATCGCGAGGTGCGGCGTGCGCCACCGCGGATGGATCGTCGCGAGCGATCGCGGCAGCAGGCCGGCACGAGCCAGCGCGAAGATCTGCCGCGAGTAGCCCATGATGATGCCGTGGAATGATGCGATGAGGCCGAGCAGGCCGATCCACACCAGCAGGTGTAGCCAGCCGCTCTGCGCACCGACCACGATCTTCATCGCCTGCGGCAGCGGGTCGTTGATGTTGGCGATCAGCTGCCAGTTTCCCACCCCGCCCGCGAACACCATCGTACCGAACGCCAGCACGACGAGCGTCAGGATGCCGCCGATATAGGCACCGGGAATCGTCCGCTTCGGGTCCCTGGCTTCTTCGGCGGCCATCGCCGCGCCTTCGATGGCCAGAAAGAACCAGATCGCGAACGGAATTGCGGCAAACAGCCCGCCCAGCATGGCGAAGGATGGCCGTTCAGCACCGCCCCAACCGGCGGCGGCGAAGTTCGACCACGAGAAACCGCCGGACACGACGCCCATGAACACCAGCAGCTCGCCGATGGCGAGCACGGTCACGACGAGTTCGAATGTCGCTGCAATCGTGACGCCGGCGATGTTGAGCGCCATGAACACCGCATAGGCACCGACGGCAGCGAGTCGCGCATCGAGCCCCGGGAACTGGACGTTGAGGTAGGCGCCGATGGCGAGCGCGATGGCGGGCGGGGCGAACACGAACTCGATCAGCGTCGAGAACCCCGCGATGTAGCCCCCGACCGGCCCGAAGGCCCGGTAACTGTAGGCGAACGGGCCGCCGGCGTGAGGGATGGCGGTCGTGAGCTCGGTGTAGCTGAAGATGAAGGTCGTGTACATGACCGCGATGAACACGGTCGTGACCAAAAAGCCGAGCGTGCCGGCCTGCGCCCAGCCGTAGCTCCAGCCGAAATACTCGCCGGAGATGACGAGCCCGACCGCGATGCCCCACAGGTGCAGGCCGCCGAGCGACTTCTTGAGGCCGGTCTGGCCGTCAGCCATGGCGCCCGGCGCGAGGCAGCACCTGGGCCTGCAGCCAGTTCCGGATCTCGGCGAGCCGCAGCGACTCGCTCTGCATCGCCGGCCCGAGCCCGTGCTTCCACAGCAACGGCGCATCGTCAGGGTTCGCGTGCAGCGCCCGGAGGTCGGCGGCAAACGCGGCGAGCGCGGACTCGTCGCGGAACATGCCCTCGCGCACCAGCACCGCTCCGTAGCGCTCGGCCGCGGCCGCAATGTCGAGGTAGCCGTATTCGGGGTGATACTGCACGCCCCAGAATGTGCCGCGATCATGGGTGAAAGCCGCGGCCTGCAGCCCCATGTCATTGGTAGCGAGTGTGACCGCGCCCGCCGGGAGCGAGGCGATCTCGTCGCGGTGGACGGTCGCGGCCTCGAACACAGCCGGCTTGCCGGCGAACAGCCGGTGTGCCTTGCCGGCGTCGGTCAGCAGGATGCGCCGCGCAAACCCGAACTCGCGGCCGCGCGGGTTGGCGCGCACCTCGCCGCCGGCCGCGGTGACCGCGACCTGCAGCCCCCAGCAGCTGCCGAAGAACGGCACGCCGGCGGCGAACACCGCGCGGGCGAGTTCCACTTGCCGCGCCACCGGCGCACCGCCGTGGTAAATGTTGAGCGCCGAGCCGGTCATCGTGACGCCGTCGTAGCTGGCAAGCTCGACTCCCGGCGGAAAGCGGGGCTCGGCGTCCGCGGCCAGCACGATGTCGCAGCGCAGCAGAGGATCGAGGCGCGTCAGCACGCGCGCGTAGCCGGCCCCGGAATCGTAGCCAAGCGCCGCGGTCAGGCGCGCGCGGATCTCCGCGACGTTGCCATCGACGATCAGGATGCGGGGGCCGCTCACGCAGTGCGGCCCGCGGCCGCCAGGTTACCGGCCACCGCCGCCCGGAATATCCGCTCGAGACTCGCGGCGTCGACCGGGATCGGATTACCGCCGGCCGACGGATCGAGGGCCGCTTCGTGGCCGATGACCGCGGCCTTGTCGGCGCTAACGCCGATCTCGGCGAGCGAGTGCGGGATCTGCAACTGGCGCCGAAGCTCGAGCACCCATGCGAGCACGCCATCAAAGCCGCGCGCCGGCAGGCCGAGGAGCCGGCCGATGATGTCCGTCTTGCCCGCGATCGCTTCGCGGTTGAAGGTCATGACGTACGGCAGAATGACGGCGTTCGTCAGGCCGTGGTGGGTGTTGAACCACGAGCCGACCGGATGCGCGATCGCGTGCACGGCGCCGAGTCCCTTCTGGAACGCCGTGGCCCCCATCGAGGCCGCGGCCAGCATCTGGGCACGCGCCTCGATGTCCGTCCCGTCGGCGCAGGCGCGCGGCAGGAAGCGCTGCACGATGCGCATTCCCTCGAGCGCAACGCCGTCGGCCAGCGGATGGAAGCCGGGCGCGCAGTAGGCCTCGAAGCAGTGAACGAATGCATCGAACCCGGTCGCGGCCGTCACCGCGCGCGGCAGCCCGACGGTCAGTTCCGGATCGGAGATCACAACGCGCGGCATCATCTGCGGGTGGAAGATGATTTTCTTCTGGTGCGTCTGCTCGTTCAGAATCACGCCCGCCCGGCCGACCTCGGACCCCGTGCCCGCGGTGGTGGGTACGGCGACAACCGGCGCGATGCCGGCGGCATCGGCGCGCGTCCACCAGTCGCCGATGTCCTCGAAGTCCCACAATGGCCGCGTCTGCCCCGACATGAACGCGACGACCTTGCCGGTGTCGAGGGCCGCGCCGCCACCGAAGGCCACGACCCCATCGTGCCGCCCGGCGCGGTAGGCAGCGAGGCCCGCCTCGACGTGATGGCTCGTCGGGTTGCCCTTGACGGCGGCGAACAGCGCCGCGTCGTTGAGCGCGGCACGGGCACTTTGGATCATCGCCGCGCCGGCCAGGCCTTCGTCGGTCACGACGAGTGGCCTCTCGATGCCGGCGCGCGCGCAGGCCGCGGGCAGCTCGGCGATGCGGCCGGGCCCGGCCCAGATCGTCGTCGGATAATTCCAGTTGCCGCGCAGCACGACGCTCATGTCGTTACCTTGAAATGATAGGACTTCGGCCGCGTCAGCTGCTCGAAGCCGATGCGCGACAGCGTGCAGCCGCGCCCGGAGCTCTTGACGCCGGTCCAGGCGAGCGCCGGGTCGAGGTAGTCGCAGCGGTTGAGAAACACGGTGCCCGTCTCGAGCGCATCGCCGAGCGTCTCGGCGCGCGCAGCGTCCGCCGAGAAGATGGCAGCGGTGAGCCCGAAGTCGCTGTCGTTCATCAGCCGCACCGCTTCCTCGTCGGACGCGACCTTCATGATGCCGACCGCCGGCCCGAAGGTCTCCTCGTGCATGATGGGCATCGAGTGGTCGACGCCCACCAACACCTGGGGCGCGAGGTACGGCGTGCCCGGCGCGGCGGCGGCAAACAGTGCCTCGTCGATCAGCTGGCGCGCGCCGCGGCCGACGGCATCGCGCACCTGCGCGCGCACCGCCTCGGCCGCCGCGGTGCGGACCACCGGTCCGAGCGTCGTCTCCGGGTCGAGCGGCGAGCCCAGCCGGTACTGCCTCGTCAGATCGACCACACTGGCCACGAACTCCTCGAAGCGTGGCGCGGCGACGTAGATACGCTTGATGCCGCAGCACGACTGACCGGCGTTGAAGAACGCGCCGTCGGTCAAGCTCTCGACGGCGTGCGCCATGTTGGCGTCGGCCCGGACGTAGGCGGGATCCTTGCCGCCAAGCTCGAGGCCCGAGGTTGCAAAGCCGCTGGCCGTCGCCGCGACCACCGCGTGGCCGCCGGCGACCGAACCCGTGAAGCACACGCTCGCGATCCGCGGATCGGCCATCAGCCGCGAGGTGTCGGCGTGCGACAGGTGCAGGTACTGGTAGACGCCCTCCGGGAGCCCGGCGGCCGCGAACGCCTCGAGCAAGCGCTCGGCGCACAGCGGCGTCTGGTGCGAGTGCTTCAGCACTACGGCGTTGCCGGCGATCATCGCCGGCAACAGGGCGTTGACCGCCGTCAGGTACGGGTAGTTCCACGGTGCGATCACCGCGACGACGCCGAGCGGCACCCGCTTGATCTGGCGCTCGAAGCCCGCCTTGTTGCCCGGCTCGACGGGAGCGAGTGCCTGGGGCGCGATGCCGAGCATGTACCGGGCCCGCTCCTCGAAGCCGCGGATCTCGCCGGGCGCATGCCGTATGGGGCGGCCCATCTGCCAGCTGATCTCGGTCGCGATAGCGCTCGCATTGGCGACGAAGGCGTCGACCGCGGCGGCGAGCAGCTCGCAGCGTGCCTGCAGCGGGAGCGCGGCCCACGCTGGCTGCGCGCGCCGGGCCGCATCGAGCGCCCGGTCGATTCCGGCGGATCCCGCGAGCGGGCGCTCGACGTACACGCGCCCGTCGACGGGGCTCACTGTCTTGAGGACTTCCTGCATGCGCCGGCTCAGATGATCTCGAAGTAGCGGCTGAGTTCCCAGTCGGTGATCGCCTTGCGGAATTCGCGCTCCTCCCACTGGCGCGTTGCGGCGTAGTGCTCGACGAAGGCATCGCCGAACAGCGCGCGCGCGGCCTTCGAGGCGTGCAGCCGCTCGGCGGCCTCATAGAGCGTGCCGGGGAGGCGGCGCGCGACCGGATGCTCGCGATCGTAGGCATTGCCCTCGATCGCCGGGTCCGGCTCCACGCGGTGCTCGATGCCCCACAGTCCGGAGCCGATCGCGGCCGCCAGCGCGATGTAGGGATTGATATCGGCCGCGGCGATCCGGTACTCGACGCGCTGGCTCGCGGCTCCGCCGCGGATCACGCGCAGCGCTGTCGTTCGATTCTCGACGCCCCAGGTCGCCGAAGTGGGCGCCCAGAAGCCGGGCACGAGGCGCGAGTAGCTGTTGACGGTGCAGGCGATCATCGCCAGCAGCTCCGGCATCAGCGCCTGCTGGCCACCGACGAACCAGCGCATCGCATCGGACATCTCGTGCGGCTTCGTCGGATCGTGGAATACGCTGTCGCCGTTCAGCCTTCGCAGCGAGATGTGCAGATGACCGCTTTGGCCGGGGACGCTGTTCGACCACTTGGCCATGAACGTGGCCATCAGCCCGCGGCGCTGCGCGAGCACCTTGGTGAAGGTCTTGAACAGCGCCGCGCGGTCGGCCGCCTCGAGCGCCTCGCAGTAGCTCAGCGCCGCCTCGAGCACGCCCGGGCCCGTCTCGGTGTGCAGGCCCTCGATCGGAAAGCGCATGGACTCGCCGAGGGCTAGGAGCTCGTGATAGAGCTCAGCATGCACGGAGCTGCGGAGTACCGAGTAGCCGAAGGCCCCCGGGGTCATGGTCTTGAGATGGCGATAGCCCTTGTCGCGAACCGACTCCGGCGTTTCCTCGAACATGAAGAATTCGTACTCGGCGGCGGCGCTGACCGCCAGGCCCATCCCCGCGGCGCGCTCGAGCACGCGGCGTAGCGTTCCGCGCGGGCACACCGCCTCCGCCCGCCCGGTGAACTCGGCCAGGAACAGGGCCGTCTTCGGCTCGAACGGGATCTCGCGCCGGGTGGCCGGCAGGACCCGGACCGTGGCGTCTGGGTAGGCGGTGTGCCAGCCCGTGAACTTCACGTTGTCGTACAGCTGGTCATTGGAGTCCCAGCCGAGTACGACGTCGCAAAATCCGACGCCCTTGTCGATTGCCGCAAGAAACTTGTCGCGACTCAGATATTTGCCGCGCATCACGCCGTCGGTGTCGAACACGCCGATCTTGACGTGATCGATGCCGTGATCGGTCACGAACTGGCGGGCCGCCGCGATCTCGTCTCGGTTATTTTTGTCCATGGGGTTCCGTGGCAGTGCCGCCCGGCGGCTGACTCGGATGATATACGTCCGCCGTCGAGACAGCCGCGCGGCGTCGCGGCTCGACGCGTGTTGTCAACATGCTACATCGAGGTCGGGGGTCGGCGCGAATGACCCGTCCCCGGCGCGCAGGTGCGTGTGCCTCAGCCGCACCGTCAACGGCATCGAGCGTGGCGTCAAGGCGCGCGTGGCGCGATTCCGATCGCGAGGTCGCCGCCTGCCTCAATCTGCCGGCGCAGCCGGTGATCCCCAGGCCCGCGGTGCCCGGCCCCGTGTTGCGGTGCTCCGTGGGGCTGTCGCGCTCAAGGCTGCGGCGCGCGCATCCCGATGCGCAGGGACTGTGGCCGCAGCGCTCGCGTTCGTACGCCGGGCACCTCCGGCGCATGCCGGGCGCGGCATTCTAGGAAAGCTTGCCCCGACCCGGCGGCGGCAGGCCGAGGAGCCGGCGGCTTGCCGCCGCCCGCCCGTCGTTTATCCTTGGCATACCCGGTCGAATGGTACCCTCGGAGCGTAGCCGTGCTGCGGAAGATGCGGAGCTATCGCGCTGCCAACGTCGGGTAGCGTGCGCACGGAGGGAAGATGCCTACCCAGATCCCGAATCTTTGCAACCTGGCCCTGGTCGGGCATGCCGGCAGCGGCAAGACGACGCTGGCGGAGGCGCTGCTTCATGCGGCCGGTGCGATCCGCGCCCGCGGCAGTACCGCGCGGGGCACTACCGTGTGCGACTTCGATCCGCTCGAGAAGCGCCAGCAGCACTCGCTCGATGCGGCGCTTTGCGGCTTCGAGACCCACGGCCGGCGCGTGACGCTGATCGACACTCCGGGACTGCCGGACTTCGTCGGCCGGTCAGTCACCGTGCTCTCGGCCGTCGAGTCGGCTGCCGTGGTCGTCAATGCCGCCACCGGCGTCGAGCCGATGACCATCAGGATGATGAACGAGGCACGCGAGCGGGCACTGTGCCGGTTTGTCATCGTCAACCGCATCGACGTTCGCGAGGCGCGCCCAGAGGCCGTGCTGGCGCAGCTGCGCGAGGTGTTCGGCCGCGAGTGCCTGCCGCTGAACCTGCCGGCCGACAACGGCCGCGCCGTGATCGACTGCTATTTCCAGAGCGCGGGAGCTGCCACTGACTTCGACTCGGTGGCGTCGGCCCACGAAGCGATCGTCGACCAGGTGGTGGAGGTGGACGAGGAGCTGATGACACGGCACCTCGAGCAGAGCGGTTCGGTCACGCTCGAGCAGCTGCACGGCGCCTTCGAGCAAGCCTTGCGCGAAGGTCACCTGATTCCGGTGTGTTTCGTGTCGGCCGAGACCGGCGCCGGCGTACCCGAGCTGTTGCGCGTGCTGGCCGAGCTCGCCCCGAGTCCGCTCGAAGCCAACTCGCCCGCGTTCCTGAAGGGGGAGGGGGATGCGGCCGAGCCGATCTCGGTCACGCCGGATCCCGCGCAGCACGTGATCGCGCATGTGTTCAAGGTCACGGTGGACCCGTATGTAGGCAAGATCGGCGTATTCCGCGTGCACCAGGGAACGATCCGGCCCGGCCAGCAGCTGTTCGTGGGGGACAGCCGCAAGCCGTTCCGCGTGACTCAGCTCTTCCGGCTACAGGGCAAGGAGCAGCAGGCGCTGCCGGCGGCGGGCCCTGGCGACATTTGCGGCATTGCGAAGGTCGACGAGCTGCATTTCGACGCGGTGATCCACGATTCCCACGACGAGGATCATCTGCACCTCAGGTCGGTACGCTTCCCCCCGGCCATGCTGGGCGTCGCGATCGAGCCCGAGAAGCGCGGCGACGAGCAGCGCCTGGCCGACACGCTCCACAAGCTGGTCGATGAGGACCCGTGCGTGCGAGTCGAGCATCACGCGTCGCTCAACGAGACCGTGCTCTACGGCATGGGCGAGCTCCACGTCCGGCTGCTGCTCGAGCGGATGACGGAGCGTTTCGGCGTGCACGTCAAGACACACCCCCCCAGCATCCCGTACCGCGAGACGGTGACGAAGAGCGCCGAGGCGCTATACCGGCACAAGAAGCAGACGGGCGGCGCCGGCCAGTTCGGCGAGGTCAAGCTGCGGGTCGAGCCCCTGGCCCGCGGCAGCGGCTTCGAGTTCGTCGACGACGTGGTGGGGGGCGCCATTCCCGGCCAGTTCATTCCCGCCGTCGAGAAGGGGGTCCGCCAGGCGCTTGCCGAGGGTGCGGTGGCCGGATTCACGTTGCAGGACCTGCGTGTGACGGTGCTCGACGGTAAACACCATCCGGTCGACTCCAAGGAAGTTGCGTTCGTCACGGCCGGGCGGCACGCGTTCGAGGAGGCGGTCGCGCAGGCGAACGCCGTGGTTCTCGAGCCTGTCGTGCGCGCCGAGATCAGCGTGCCGAGCGATACGGTCGGCGACATCGCGGCGGACCTGGCAACGCGGCGCGGACGCGTGACCGGGCAGGCCTCGTTGCCGGGCGGGCGGCTATCGCTGTCGGCGCTGGTGCCGCTCGCCGAGCTGACGGACTACGCCGTGCGCCTCAAAGCCCTGACGGCGGGCGAAGGCAGCTACACGCTCGACCTCAGCCATTACGAGACGGTCCCTCCGCGCCGCCAGCAGGAGTTGACGGCGGCCTGGGACCGCCACCCGCGATCTGCCTGAACGGACGTTTCCGGCGCGGGCCCGGCGACGCCCGCCGGGTTCCGGGCCATACCCCGGCATTTGATCGCCGAGACATCCACCGCGCCGGCAATGCGACTCGATAGGTCGCCACAACGCTGAGGATGGGGCGGCTCGCCGCCATGACCCCAGCCCGTTCCGCCGCTCACCCAGCCGCTCGCGGTCGCCGCAGTTCGGCCAGGGGCCGGTGGAACGGGCGACCGATGCCGAGCGACCAGCGGCGGGCAACCGCACGTCCGAAGCCCGTCAACAGCTCGCGGGCGCGCGGCCCCATCGGCTGCTTTCTCGTCGCGCCGGCTCGGCGCTGTGCGTCGCACAATCGGCAGACGCTCCGTCCGCGCGGTGAGCCGACACCAACGGAAAGCGCGCTGCAGCGGGGGTGGAGCGCGCGAGCCTCACAGCTCGTTGTTGACTAATAACCAACCAGTAAGTAATTTATACGTCGTCAGAAGGCATTCGACGACATCCAGGCCGTGCTGCCACATCGCTTCGCCACCAGCCCGCCGTCACGTCCCCGGCGCGCGCGCCGCAAGGACGCGCGTCCCGGCGAGCTCATCGATGCCGCTCTCGATGAATTCGCGGAACGCGGCTTCGCCGGCGCGCGCCTCGAGGACATCGCGCGACGCGCCGGCGTCACGAAGGGCACCGTCTACCTGTACTTCGCGAGCAAGCAAGAGCTGCTCGAGGCCGCGGTGCGCCACACGCTCGTGAGCTTCATCGCCCGCGGGCACGCCACCGTCCGCGACTTCGAGGGCTCGACGCCCGAGCTGCTGCGCACCGTGCTGACGGCCTGGTGGCACGACGTCGTGCGCACCAAAGCTGCGGCGCTCGGCAAGTTGATGGTCGCCGAAGCCACGAACTTCCCGGAGCTCGCGCGCTTCTATTACGACAACGTGATCGAACCCGGCCGGCGGCTGCAGGCCCGAATCCTCGAACGGGGCATCGCGCGCGGCGAATTCCGGCCGGTGCCGGTCGAGTTCACCGTCAGCTTCATCATCGCGCCGTTCCTGTACGTGCAGTACAACCAGCATTCGTTCGCCAAGGTGGTTGCCGGATCGGCGATCGACACCGACGGATTTCTCGACGCATTGATCGAGCACCTGCTCGCGTCGCTCGCCCCGCACGAGGCACGGCCATGAGCGGGCGCGGCTCCGCGGCGGTCGCCGCCGTGGTGCTCATTGCGGCCGGCTGTGCCGCGACTGGCCCGCGCCCGCCGCAGCCACACATGCTCAGTGCCGCGGAACTAGCAGGCGTCGCGCAGACTGTGCCCGCGCCGGTGGTGGCGGACCGGTGGTGGGGCGCTTTCCAGGATCCGCAGCTAGATGCACTCGTCGACGAGGCGCTGGCGCGCTCGCCGACGCTGGCAGAGGCACACGCGCATCTCGCATCCGCCGAGGCGCTCGCCACGCAAGCGCGCGCGGCGCGGTCGGTGGCGGGGAGCCTGCCGGCGAGCGTCGAGCGCGAGCGCCTGAGCGAGCAGGGACTGTATCCGCCGCCCTACGCAGGGGCGACGCTGAATCTCGGCCAGGTCGGCCTGGACTTCAGCTACGAGCTCGACCTCACGGGCCGGACCCGGGCGCGCATCGCGGCGAGTGAGGCGGCCAGCAGCGCGGCGCGGCACGATCTGGCGGCCGCGCGTCTGGCGCTCGCCGCCGCCGTCGCGCGTGCCTATCTCCGGCTGGATCGCAGCCACGCGCTCGAGGACACGGTGCGCGACTCGGCGGCCCGCCGCCGCGAGGTGCTGGCGCTCACCGAGCAACGGGTCCGCGCCGGGCTCGATACCGCGCTCGAGGTCGAACAGGCGCGCGCCGCGCTTGCCGCCGCCGATGCCGACCTCGCCTCGATTGCGGAGGACCGCGCGCTGGTCGCGGACCAGC
>Ga0181521_10000389_pt1 | contig 53205 bp, 51 predicted proteins | sample PEATcosm2014_Bin_32_FD_119764 | JGI IMG/M metagenome (GOLD analysis project Ga0181521, IMG submission 119764) | Peatland microbial communities from MTU Mesocosm Facility, Houghton, MI, USA - PEATcosm2014_Bin02_60_metaG | ecosystem: Environmental > Terrestrial > Soil > Wetlands > Peat | place... | reverse complement strand
GGATCTCGCGGGCAAAGAGCTGCGGGCGCTCCTGCGTGCCGATGGCCAGCGCATCGCCGAGCCCGCGGGTGATCACGAGTGCCGTGACCGCACCGGTGCGCTCGAGCAGCGCATTGGTCGCGGCCGTCGTGCCGACCCGCACGCACTCGATGCGCGCGCCGTCCCGGCCGTGGGCGGCGAGCAGCGCGCGGATGCCGGTCAGGGTCGCATCCTGGTAGCGGCCGGGGGAGACCGACAGCAGCTTTGCGGCCACGACGCGGCCGGCGGGAGAGCGCCCCACGATGTCGGTGAAGGTGCCGCCGCGGTCGACCCAGAACTGCCAGCCGGCGGTCATTGGTGGCCGGGGCAGGCGCGCCGCACGCGGGCCGCGCGGCCGCGCAGTGCCTCGATCCCGCAGCGCCTGCCGGCCATTCCCACTCGCGGCTCCATGCGTCTACATTAGCGCGGTTTGGGCCTGGCGCACGGTGGCTCGCGGGCGGAGGCGATGAGCGGTGATCGATCGCGGCAGTAGGCACCGGGCGGGCACCGCCACCCGCGCTCAGGCGCGTTGTCAGGCAATCTGGCGCGCGGTCGCCGCAATACCACGCGGATCGGTCTCGACCTACGGCGGCATCGCCGCGACGGCCGGCTACCCGCGCGCCGCGCGCCTCGTCGGACACGCACTGAAGACGGCGCCGGCCGCGCTCAAGCTCCCGTGGCACCGCGTGGTTGCCGCCGGCGGCCGCATAGCCTTTCCGCGCGGCAGCCGGCTGCACCGCGAGCAGCGGCGGCGGCTCGAGTCCGAAGGCGTCACGGTGCGCCGCGGGCGCATCGCGCTGCCGCGCGTCGAGGATCTCGATGCGCTGCTGTGGGGAAGCGACGGCTGATAAGATCCGCGCTCGGGGGCCTTGAGGCAGCACGCGATGGATCGATACGTCGTCTTCTCGCACGGCAGGGAGAGCGGGCCGTGGGGCACGAAGATATCTGCGCTCGCCGACATCGCCCGGGTCGAAGGCTACGAGGTCGAATCGGTCGACTACCGCGGCATTGACGATCCGCGGGAGCGCGTGACGCGCCTGCTCGCCTACTGCCGCGACTTCCAGGGCCGGCTGGTGCTCGTCGGCTCGAGCATGGGCGGGCACGTGTCGGCGGCCGGGTCGCGCCTGCTGCGCGCCGCGGGCATGTTCCTGATGGCGCCGGCGTTCTACATGCCCGGCTACGAGGACCAGACGCCGCAGCCGGCGGCCTGCCCGATCACGATCGTGCACGGCTGGCGGGATGACGTCGTGCCGGTGGAGAACAGCGTGCGCTTCTCGCGCGAGTACGCCGCGACGCTGCACGTGCTAGACACCGATCACCGCATGCAGGACCGGATTGCGGAGATCGGCTACTACTTCGAGTACTTCCTGGCGACGCTCGACAAGTTCGGCGAGTGACGCACACCGCGTTCGGGAGGACCTCAGTGCCTGGCATCACCCGCAACTCCGTCCCGCCGGGGCGCGCACCTGCGCTCTGCGGCGCCGCCGGCGATGAGTCGATGCGGTGAGCGCGACGGGCTGGCAGGTCTACATCGTCGAGACCGAGCGGGGCACGCTCTACACCGGGGTCACGACCTCGCTCGAGCGGCGCCTCGCCGAGCACGCAGGCGGGAGCCGCCGCGGCGCGCGCTTCTTCAGACTCGGCGCGCCGGCGCGCCTGCGCTACGTCGAGGCGGCAGCCGACCGCGCCCAGGCGCAGGCGCGCGAGGCCGAGATCAAGCGCCTCAGCCGGCGAGCGAAGCTCGCGCTGATTGCCGCAGAGGGCGCGGCAGTGCCGTGAGCCGGCTGCTCGGACTCGACCGGACGGGCCTGTGGCTCACGATCCGCCTGCTGGCGACCTGGGTGCGGCCGACGGCGCTGCCGGTCGACCAGGCCGAGCGCCTGCGCGGCCGCGGGCGGCGGGTGCTGTACGTACTCGAGCGCCGCTCCGTGGCCGACCTGATGGCACTGGCGATCGTCTGCCGGCGGATCGGCCTGCCCTCGCCGATCCGCCGCTTCGCGCTCGGCCCGGCGCGCGAGGCGCGCTCGGTCATCGCCCTCGAGCGCCGCCGCGGCTGGCTCAGGCGGCGCGCGGACCGGCGCGTGCCGGAGCGGCTGATGCGCCTGCTCGAGGCTGCGGTTGCCGTGTCCGACCGGGATACTGACCTCGTGCCGGTGTCGGTGTTCTGGGGGCGGGCACCCGGCAAGGAAGGATCCTGGTTCAGCGTGATGTTCCGCGAGGACTGGACCCTGGTGGGCCCGTTCCGCCGCTTCCTGTCCACCGTCGTCAACGGCCGGCGCACGCTGGTCCGGTTCGGCGACCCGGCCGCGCTCGGTGACTTCCTCGGCGAGGGGATCGAGCCGCGCCGCGCGGCGCGGCGCCTGACGCGCGCGATGCACAGCGAATTTCGAAACGCCCGCGCCGCGGTCATCGGTCCGGATCTGTCGCACCGCCGCACGCTGATCGCCGAGGTGCTGAGCAAGCGCGCGGTGCGGGCGGCGGTGGCGCTCGAGGTCCGCGACCGGAACCTGAGCCGGCGCGAGGCGCTGATGGTCGCGCGACGCTACGCCCACGAGATCGCCGCGGACATCTCGCCGCGGTTCGTGGCCTTCTGCGCCGTGGTGCTGAGCCGGGTCTGGAACCGGCTGTACGACGGCGTCGAGGTGCTGCACGCCGAGCGCCTCGAGCTCGCCGGGCAGGGCGCGCAGGTCATCTACGTGCCGTGCCACCGCAGTCACATGGACTACCTGCTGCTCTCCTACGTGATCTACACGCGCGGCTTTGCGGTTCCGCACGTCGCCGCCGGCATCAACCTCAACCTGCCGGTGATCGGCCGGCTGATCCGCAAGGGCGGCGGCTTCTTCCTGCGCCGCAGCTTCAAGGGCAACGGACTCTATGCGGTGGTGTTCATGACCTACCTCGGGGTCATGATGGCCCGCGGGCACGCAATCGAGTACTTCATCGAGGGCGGCCGCAGCCGCACCGGCCGCCTGCTGTGGCCCAAGACCGGCATGCTGGCGATGACGCTGCGCAGCTATCTGTCCGACCCGGCGCACCCGGTCGTGTTCGTGCCGGTCTACTTCGGCTACGAGCGGCTGTTCGAGGCGAAGACCTACATCGGCGAGCTCTCGGGGCAGGCCAAGGAGAAGGAGACCGTACTGGGGCTGTTGCGGGCGGTACCGAAGCTTCGCGGGCGTTTCGGCCGGGTGTACGTCAGCTTCGGTGAGCCGATTGCGCTCGACGCGCACCTCGATGCCGCTGCGCCCGGCTGGCGCGCGGACTGCGGCCCGCGCCCGGCCTGGCTTGCCGCCGTCGTCGATTCACTCGCCTGGACCATCCAGTGCGGCGTGAACTCGGCGGCTGCGATCTCGCCGGTCGCGCTGCTCGGCCTCGCGCTGCTGTCCATGCCGCGCCAGGCGATGCCCGAGGCCGACCTGGCGCGGCAGCTCGAGCTGTACCGGCGCCTGGCGCAGCTGGCGCCGTATTCTCGTGACCTGTGGTGTACCGGGCTCGACGGCGCGGCGATCATCGACTACGGGCGGCACATGGGGATCATCGAGACCATCGCGCACCCGCTCGGGGCCGTCGTGCGGATGAACGAGGAGAGCGCGATCCTGTGCGCCTACTATCGCAACAACATCCTGCACGCCTACGCGCTGCCGTCGCTGATTGCGTGCGCGTTCCTGCATAACGCGGCGATGCGCACCGAGGATGTGCAGCGCCTCGCCTGGCGCATCTACCCATACATTGCGCAGGAGCTGTTTCTGCGCTGGACCGAGGCGGAGGTACCGGCGGTGGTCGACGGGCTGCTCGCGGCGCTTGCCGGCCTCGGCCTGCTGGAGCGCTCGGCGGATGGCGCCGGCTGGCGCCGCCCGCGCACCGGCACGGCCGAGGCCGTGCAGCTGTCGGTGCTCGCCCAGGCGACGCTGCAGGTGATCGAGCGCTACTACCTCGCGATCGCCGTGCTGGTGCAGGCGGGCCCGGGGTCGATCACCCAGGATGCGCTCGAGAACCGGTGCCATCTGATGGCGAGCCGCATGTCCCATCTCTACGAGCTGCGCTCGCCGGAATTCTTCGACAAGACGCTGTTCCGCCAATTCCTCGATCTGCTGCGGGCGCGTGACGTGATCACGCTCACGCCGGACGGCTGCCTGACCTACGATGAGGCACTGCCCGCCGTGGCGAACGACGCGCAGCTGGTGCTTTCCGAGCAGATCCGGCACAGCATTCTGCAGGTCACTCACGCGTAGGACTCGATCGGACGGTGTGCCGTGCATGACAAGACGCAGCGCGGATCCGGGCCGCTACGCGGGGCGCTCGCTGGGGGCGGGTGCTGCGTGCCGCGGGCGGTGCACGGCACAGGCCGCCCTGGCCGGCTGCTCGGCGCAGCGGTCGTCGCGGCGTGGCTGTCTGCTCCGGCCGCGGCCCAGGAACCGGCGGGCGCGCCCGCTGCCGCGGACCGCGACTTCGTGCCGGCGTACCTCGAGCCCGAGACCAGCGACTACGAGGTGTACTACCAGGAGCTGCGGCGCGCTCATTTCCTCGAGTCAGTCGCCCAGGAGCTCAATCGCGTGCTTGCGCTGCCGGCAACGGTGACGCTGCGGATCGCGGAATGCGGCCACAGCACGACGAGCTGGGCGGCGGACACCCGCACCGTGACGGTCTGCTACGAGTTCCTGGATGCCGTGCTCGCGATCGCGAGCGAGGCCGCCCCGTCGCCGCAGCGGGCGGAACAGCTGTTCTCCGGGGCCGTCACCTTCGGGCTGTTCAGCGAGGTCGGCCAGGCACTGGTGAGCCTGTATCAGCTGCCGGTCGGCGAGGGCCCGCTGCAGGCGGGCGACGAGTTCGCGGCGGTCACGCTCGCCGCGGCGGAGCAGGACGGCGACGGCAGCGCGGCCGCGGCCGTCGAGTTCTTCGACGACGCGCTCGCCCGGCCCGGGTCCGGCTTCGAGTATCTCGAGACGCACCGATTCGACCACGCGCGCCTCGAGACGGTCGCTTGTCTGCTCTACGGCAATGCGCCGTTGAACCATGCCGGCGCGCTCACCCGCGGGATACTGTCGCCGGCCCGCGCCCCGCGCTGCGCCGAGGAGCTGGTCGCGGCCGCCAAGGCCTGGGACCTGTACCTCAAGGGTCACGCCCGCGTGCCGCCGGCGCCGCAGCCGGTGGCTGCCGCGCCGCCCGCTGCGGCGGGGCGGCCGTGATCGGCAGGCGTACGCGCGCGCCGCGCTTCAGTCGACGGCCGGCCGCTCCCGCAGGCGCTTGACCCCGGTCCGCTGCTTCTTGCCGGCAAGGCGCCGCTCACGGGAGGCGCGGGTCGGCTGCGTGGCACGCCGGGGCCTCGGCCGCTCGCGGGCCGCCGCGATCAGCTCGGCCAGCCGCTCGAACGCGTCGCGGCGATTGCCCTCCTGGGTGCGGTGGCGGTGCGCGGCCAGCACGAGCCAGCCGTCACGCGTCAGCCGGCGCCCGGCGAGCGTCGCCAGCCGCGCGCGGGTCCACTCGTCGAGGATCACCGACCCGCCGGCGTTGAACCGCAGCTGCACGGCCGTGGCAACCTTGTTGACGTTCTGGCCGCCGGGACCCGGCGAGCGGAGGTAGACGAGCTCGATCTCGGAGTCGGGAACATCAAGGCCTGCGGCAATCTCGATCACCGCGATCAGGCCTCGAACGGGTTGCGTCCGGGGTGCACCTTCGCGCTGGCCAGCGGGCCGCTTGCGGGGGGCGGTTCGCGGCGCAGCGCGGGGAGCGCCCCCTGGCCGATGATCCGGCCGTCGGCGTCATACATGCGCACGTCGAGCTGTGCGCGCGGGATCGTGATGCCGCGCTGCTTGAACAGCCGCCAGATCGCGCGGTTGACGTCGGAGCGCACGTTGTTGACCCCGGCCTCGGGGTCGGCGATCCAGAACCTGAGTTCGAGATCGAGGCCATAGTCGTGAAAGCCCATCAGCCGCGCGACCGGCGGGGTGTCCTTGAGGATGCGCGGCGAGCAGGTCGCCGCCTCGAGCAGCACCTGCATCGCGGCCTCCGGATCGTCGTCGTAGCTGATCCGTACCGGCAGCTTCAGCCGCACCTTCTTGTCGCTGTAGCTCCAGTTGATGACCTGGTTGGTGATCAGGTTCTGGTTCGGCACCAGGGTCTCGACGCCGTCACGGTCGCGCACGACGACATAGCGACCGCGCAGTTCCTGGACCCAGCCGAAGCCCTCGGTACTGGTGCCGATCGTGCCGGTGAAGCTGATCACATCGCCGGGCTTGATCGACTTGTCCATCAGCAGCACGAAGCCGCTGACGAAATTGGCCGCAATGGCCTGCAGCCCGAAGCCGAGCCCGAGACCGAGGGCGCCGCCGAAAATGCTGAGCGCGCCGAGGTTGAGCCCCGAGGCCGACAGGCCGAGCAGTACGCCGAAGCCGATCAGGAACGCATAGGCGAACTTGGCGACCGCGATGCGCGTGCTGGGCGCGAGCGCGTGCAGCGTCGCCACGCGGCGCTCGAGCACCCGGCCGATCCAGGCGCTGATGATCACGAACGCGATCACCGTGAACAGTGAGCGGATCAGCGACCACAGCGTCAGCGGCGTCTCGCCCTTGCTGCCCGGCGCGACCGAGATCGAATCGAGGAACGCGGTGACGGTCGCGTGCCAGCCGAGCAGGTACATCGCGACGAACAGCCACACGATCAGCGCCGTTCGCAGTTCCCACGCGCGCAGGCGCCGGTGGGGGAACAGCCACACGCGCAGCAGGAACACGGCGACGCGGATCGCGGCCAGCGAGCCGTACAGCGCCAGGCTCAGGTCGAGCACCCGCACGTCGAGCGGCACCAGCGCGAGCGCGCCGCGCACCGCGAGCAGCAGCAGCAGCGCCGTGACGTACGGGACCCCGATCAGCAGCGAATCGCGCAGCAGCAGCGGCCTGCTGCCGCGACCGGCAGGCCGCGGCGCGAGCCAGCGCGCGGTCGCGCGGCCGGCCAGCCCGGCGATGCCGGCCGCCAGGGCCAGCGCGGCGAGCTCGATCAGCGTCGTTGCATTCAGCCACTCGCGGGCGAAGCGGAGGAGGGGTTCGCTCAGCGTGTTCATAGGTTCGGCCGGCCGGGCGCCGCGCGCCTCAGGCGTTGAGATCGGGTATCAGTTCGCTCTCGAGCCGGATGATCTGGTCCTTGAGCAGCAGTTTGCGCTTCTTGAGGCGCTTGAGGCGCAGCTCGTCGACCCTCAGGTCGAGCTGCAGCCGCGAGATCACATCGTCGAGATCGCGGTGCTCGATCCGCAGTTCGCGCAACCGCTCGAGCCGGTGGAACAGCTCGGTGTTGACCTTGTCGTTGGTGTCCGTCATGCCTCGAGCGTTCGGCGCGGTGCCGGCCCCCACCGGTTCCAGACCGGCGCGACCGCGAGAGGCAGCTTAGCCAATCGTCCCGGGCGATGCCACGGCAGGGCCGGGTCGTGGCAATCGGAACCCACCGAGCCTTCGAGGCCGGCGCGCAGCGCGAGCCCGAGGGCGGTTTGGATCTGGTGCGGCGCGGCGCCGCCGCTGACGACCTCGAGGGCGATCCCGCCGGCGGCGCGGAACTCGCGGACCAGGCGGCGGCGCTGCCCCGCGGAGAGCGCGTAGCGCAGCGGATGGGCGAGCACCGCGACCCCGCCGGCCGCGGCGATCGACGCGATCGTCGGCCCGAGCTCCGGCCACGCGGGGCTGACATGGGCCGGCCGGCCGCGCCCGAGCCAGCGGGTGAATGCCGCCGGCACGTCCCGGACGGCCCCCAGCTCGACCAGCGCGCGGGCGAAATGGGTACGGGTCGGGGCCTCGTGTGCAGCCACCTTGTCGAGCGCCGCGCGGCCCGGAGCGCCGGCCCGCTCGAGACGCCCCGCGATGTCCACGGCGCGCCGGCGGCGCATGTCGAGCAGCGCCGCGACCGCGGCCCGGATCGCGGTCGAGCGGGGATCGAGGCCCAGCCCGACCACATGCACGTCGCGTCCCTCCCAGCGGGCGGACAGCTCGATGCCTGGCACGGCGCACAGCCCGGCGGCGCGCGCCGCCGCGTCGGCCGCATCGAGGCCGGCGACCGTGTCGTGGTCGGTGAGCGCGAACAGCCCGACCCCGGAGGCCGCCAGCAGCCCGACCAGCGCGGCCGGTGACAGCACCCCGTCCGAGCATGTCGAATGCAGATGCAGGTCGATGCAGTCGTTCATCTGGTTCAGGCGGCGGGACCCTGCACGAGGGTGGGTCCGAGACCGACGAGCTCGACCTCCCGGCCCCGCAGGATCACGAATCCATGACGGCGCGAGGCGCCATCCTCGCTGTAATCGAACAGATACGTGCGCCGCAGGGCGAGGCGCCCCCGTGCGTCGCGCGCCGGCCGCAGCTCCTTGAACGCGACCGTGCCGTCCAGCAGCTGGACGCCGGCGTGCGCGCAGGCATCGCTGGCGGCGGCATTGGCGTGCACGCGGGCCTCGACGCTGGCGCGCCACCACAGCACGAGCGCGCCGCCGCACAGGGTCACGAGGAACAGCGAAGTCATGCTGGATGGAGAGGCGTCCGCGCCGCGCCTGGGCCCGGGTCCCTGGATCGTCGCGTTATATCATACGGGCGATGGACCTTAGCTCCGCGATGCTGCCGTGGGATGCGATCGACACCGTGCTGCTCGACATGGACGGCACGCTGCTCGACCTGCGGTTCGACAACTGGTTCTGGCAGGAGCACATCCCGGCGCTCTGGGCCCGCGAGCGGGGGCTGACGACCGCGGCGGCCCTCGAGGAGCTGACGCCGCGCTTCGAAGCGGCGCGCGGCCGTCTCGACTGGTACTGCGTCGACTACTGGAGCCGCGAGCTGATGCTCGATATCCGCGCGATCAAGCGTGGCGTCCGGGAACAGGTCGCGTGGATCCCGGGCGCCGAGGAGTTCCTGCTGCGCCTGTGCCGGCTCGGCAAGCGCCGGCTGCTGCTCACCAATGCCCACCCCGAGACGCTCGCGATCAAGGACGAGCACATCGATCTGGTGGGACATCTGGACGGTGCCTACTCCACCCATGCGTTCGGCGCACCGAAGGAGGACCCGGCGTTCTGGCCGCGGTTCGCCGCCTCCGAGCAGCTCGAGCCCGCCCGTACCCTGATTGTCGACGACAGCCTGGCGGCGCTCGCGGCGGCGCGGGACTTCGGGATCGGCTGGCTGCGCGCCATCCGCCGGCCGGATTCGGGGCGGCCGGCGCGCGATACCGCGGGGTTTGCGGGCATCGACTCGATCGCCGAGCTGCTGTGACTGCGCTGTCAGCCCCGCAGCGCCAGCCAGGCGAGCGCCGCGGCCCCGAGCAGGGCAGCACCCACTAGGGCGAGCCACCCGGCCGCCGGCATGCCGCCGCCGACGATCGCCGGTGTCGCGGCGGGCTCGCTGCCCGCGACCGGCGGCGCCGCGCCGCCGCCCCGGCCGCGTCGCCGGCGGCGGCGCTTGCGACGCCCGGGCTCGGCGACCTCGGCCTGCGTGGGCGGCGTGGCGAGCGCGGCGACCACGACCGCCTCGCGTGGCGCATCCGGCCGGCGCGGCCCGCGATCGTGGCGGGAACGGTCGCCCGGCGGGGCCTGATCGGAGCGCGACAGTCTGGCCGCGCCCGCGGCCAGGGGGCTCGCAGTCGCCGCTGCCGGACCCGGCGGGCGCGGCCCGCTGCGGCCGCGCTCGCCAGCGCGCGGTCCCTGACCGCCGCGCGGCCCGCTGTCGCGCCGCGGGCCGGGGCGCGGGCCGCCGCGCCCGCCGCGCCCACCGGGCCGGCCGGCGCGGCTGTAGTGGGCATGAGCGACCTCGGTGATCTCGGCCAGCAGATCCGGCGTGACCGCCTCGACCGGCAGCTTGCGGCCGATGAACGATTCGATGTCGGGCAGTGACTGCACGTAGTCCTCGCAGCCGAAGCTGATCGCATCACCCGCGGCGCCGGCACGGGCGGTCCGGCCGATGCGGTGGACGTAGTCCTCGGGATCCTGCGGCAGGTCGTAGTTAAAGACGTGGGAGACGTCGGGGATGTGGAGCCCGCGTGCCGCGACGTCGGTCGCGATCAGCACCGGCAGCCGGCCCTCGTGGAAGTCCCGCAGCATCCGCAGGCGCTTGTTCTGCGGCACGTCGCCCGACATCGCCTCGGCATCGATGTTGTTTGCACGCAGCGTTGCCTCGAGGCGCTCGGCGGTGCGTTTCATGTTGACGAACACCATCGTTCGCGTGGCGCCGAGCTTGCGCAGCAGGCCCACCAGCAGCCGGGCCTTCTCGTCCATCGACGGGAAGTAGATCGCCTGGCGGACGAGGTCGACGGTGACCTTTTCGGGCTCGATGCGGATCAGCTCGGGCTCGTTCATGTGCTCGTAGGCGAGCTCCAGGACCCGCTGTGACAGCGTCGCCGAGAACAGCATCGACAGGCGCTTGCTGGGCTCGGGCAGCCGCCGCATCAGGTAGCGGATGTCGGCGATGAAGCCGAGGTCGAACATCCGGTCGGCCTCGTCGAGCACCAGCACCTGGACGTGGCGCAGGTCAAAGACTCGCTGCTTGTAGTAGTCGATGATCCGGCCGGGCGTGCCGATCAGTATGTCGACGCCGGCCTCGAGCTGGCGGCGCTGCTTCTCGTAGTCGATGCCGCCGAACGCGAGCCCGAGGCCGAGCCCGCAATACTGCCCGAGCAGCTCCGCATCGCGGTGAATCTGCACCGCCAGTTCGCGCGTCGGTGCCAGGATGAAGCCGCGCGGCGAGGTCACCGGGCGATCGGCGGCCGGCGGCTGGCGCAGCAGGTTGGCGTACATCGCCACCAGGAACGCGGCGGTCTTGCCGGTACCGGTCAGGGCCTGGCCGGCGACGTCGAGGCCGGCCAGCGCGCGGGGTAGCGTGCCGGCCTGGATAGGCGTGCAGCGCTCGAAACCGGCGTCGGCGATGCCGCGGGCCAGAGGTTCCGGCAGGTGGAGGCTGGAGAAACTTAAGTCGGTTACAGGTGTCTGATGCGTCACGGATACCACATTTTCATTCGGTTCGCCGGGGGCGGAAGGCTTGCAAAGCGGCCGGGGAACAGCTAAAACATCGGCCCATACGGCAGCCCTGCCGCACCTATTCCGGTCTCGAGAGTCCTTCCACCCGGCCTGTTGATCACCCCGAGGGATTGCTCCGAGGGACTGCTCCGCGGGACGACCCCAGGGAGCAACGAGCACTCGAGCGGGTGGTTGGCTCCAGAAACGGGCATTTTGCCGTAACGCACCCGCGCAGTCACGGTCGCATCACAACACGACAGCGTTCGAACGGGCTCTGAGCCTGCCAATCCCCGAGCCGGCGTCGCGCCGAGCCACCCGATACCCAACCGTCGCCACCCGATTCACACCGCCGATTTCCCGTCCGCCCGACAGGTAGCTATCACATTCATGCGTTGCCCCCCAGGAGGAATATCCGCGTGAGCGGTCCAAACATCATTCACACCACCGACGCGAATTTCGATCGCGACGTGCTTAAATCCGAGAAGCCCGTGCTTCTCGACTTCTGGGCCGAGTGGTGCGGCCCGTGCAAGATGATCGCGCCGATCCTCGATGAGATCGCCGCGGCCTATGGCGAGCGCGTGCGCATCGCCAAGCTCAACATCGACGAGAACCCGGCCACGCCGCCCAAATACGGCATCCGCGGCATTCCGACGCTGATCCTGTTCAAGAACGGCACCGTCGAGGCCCAGAAGGTCGGCGCCGTCTCGAAGTCGCAGCTGGCGGCGTTCCTGGACAGCAACCTGTGAGGGGCTATCTCGGCAACCCCGGGCGCAACCGCCCCAAGGGACAGGGTCAGAAGCACGGCGGCCATCGCGGCAATGCCGACGGCAACCGCGATCCGAACTGGCGTGCCCCGCGCGAGCAGGGCCCGCCCGAGGAGTTCCCGGACAGCGACGACGTCGGCATCATTTCGCTCGCCGACCTCGAGGCCGTTCGCCGCTCGATGAGCCTGACCGACCTCAAGAAAAAGCCCATCCACGAGCTGGTGCAGATGGCCGAGGGTCTCGGCGTCGAGAACGTCGCCCGCCAGCGCAAGCAGGACGTGATCTTCTCGCTGCTGAAGGTCCATGCGCGCAACGGCGAGGACATCCACGGCGAAGGGGTGCTCGAGATCCTGCAGGACGGCTTCGGCTTCCTGCGCTCGGCCGACGGTTCCTACCTGGCCGGCCCCGACGACATCTACGTCAGTCCCAGCCAGATCCGCCGCTTCAACCTCAGGACCGGCGACTCGATCTCCGGGCTGATCCGCCCGCCGAAGGACGGGGAGCGGTATTTCGCGCTGCTCAAGGTCGGGCAGATCAACTTCGACGCGCCCGAGAGCTCGCGCAACAAGGCGCTGTTCGAGAACCTGACCCCGCTGCATCCGACCAAGCGCCTGAAGCTCGAGCGGGGCAACGGCAGCACCGAGGACATGACCGCACGGGTCATCGACCTGTGCGCGCCGCTCGGCAAGGGCCAGCGCGGCCTGATCGTCTCGCCGCCCAAGGCCGGCAAGACGATGCTGCTGCAGAACATCGCGACCAGCATCACCTACAACCATCCCGAGGTGTACCTGATCGTGCTGCTGATCGACGAGCGGCCCGAGGAAGTTACCGAGATGTCGCGCACCGTCAAGGCCGAGGTGGTCGCCTCGACCTTCGACGAGCCGGCGAGCCGCCACGTGCAGGTCGCCGAGATGGTGATCGAGAAGGCGAAGCGGCTCGTCGAGCACAAGCGCGACGTCGTGATCCTGCTCGACTCGATCACCCGCCTCGCGCGCGCCTACAACACCGTCGTGCCGAGCTCCGGCAAGGTGCTGACGGGTGGTGTCGACGCCAACGCGCTGCAGCGGCCGAAGCGCTTCTTCGGCGCGGCACGCAACATGGAGGAGGGCGGGTCGCTGACGATCATCGCGACCGCGCTGATCGACACCGGGTCGCGCATGGACGATGTGATCTACGAGGAGTTCAAGGGTACCGGCAACTCCGAGATCCATCTCGACCGGCGTATCTCGGAGAAACGCATCTACCCGGCGGTCAACATCAACCGCTCCGGCACCCGCAAAGAGGAACTGATCACGGCGCAGGACGAGCTGCAGAAGATGTGGATCCTGCGCAAGCTCCTGCACCCGATGGACGAGCTCGCGGCGGTCGAGTTCCTGATCGACAAGATGAAGGACACGAAGACCAACGACGAGTTCTTCGGTTCCATGAAACGCTGAGGCCCCGGTGGCGAGGCGAGCGCCACCCGCCTCGACCGCGGAGGCCGCGCTCGCGGCCGCCGACCCGCGGCTCGCGACGGCCATCGGGGTCATCGGGCCCTGCACGCTGACAAAGGGCCGCGGCCACCCGTACGAGTCGCTGCTGTCGGCGATCGCGCACCAGCAGCTGCACGGCGCGGCGGCTGCGGCGATCCTGGCCCGTTTCAAGGACCTGTACCCGGGGCGTCGCTACCCGGCGCCGGCGGAACTGCTGGCCACGACGGACGCGCGGCTCCGCACTACGGGACTGTCGCGCGCCAAGGTCGCGGCGATCAAGGACGTCGCGGCGCGAACGCTCGACGGGACCGTGCCGGATCGGCGCGGCATGCTGCGCCTCAGCGACGAGCATGTGATCGAGCGGCTCACGGCAGTCCGGGGCGTCGGCCGCTGGACGGCCGAGATGCTGCTGATGTTCACGCTCAACCGCCCGGACGTGCTGCCGGTCGGCGACTTCGGGATCCGCCACGGTTTCAGGCTGCTATACCAGAAACGCGCCGAGCCGAAGCCCCGCTGGCTCGCAGCCTACGGCGAGCGCTGGGCGCCATACCGGACGACGGCGAGCTGGTACCTGTGGCGCTACCTCGAGTACGTGCGGGAGGAGCGGCGCAGCGCCTGAGGCGCCCTGCATGCTGCTTTACTGCGGCCCGGCGCCCGAGGCAGCCACCGCCGCGCCGCGGTGGCGGGCAGCCGCCGTCCGGTACCAGTTGTCGAGCCGCTCGTTCTCGAAAGCGACGAGTGTGGCCTTCTGTTCCTCGCTCAGCACGCCGAAGACCTGCGAGCGCAGCTGGCTGCCCTTGAGCACGGCCTGCGAGGCGATCTCGCCGCTCGACTGGCTGACGTCGGCGACCACGGTCGTGTAGCTCGGATCATCCGGCCTGGTCTTGGCGAGCAGCTCTGAGTTTGCGCGCATCTGCCGGCGCAGCTGCTCGAGCCCCGGCCGTCCCTGGTCGAAGAACTCCTTGATCGACTTGCGCTGCTCGGCGGTGAGCCCGAGCCCCCGCGCGGCGTGCTCGAACGCGGCCTGGGACACCATGCCCGGGACCACCAGGCCGCCTCCCGGCGCCGGGCTGCCACGCGGCTCGGCGGCGGCCGCCAGCGGCGCCTGGTTGGCCCCGGCGAGCACGACTCCGGTCAACAGGGCGGCAGCGAGAATGGCGGCAATCGCGGCAAGGAAGCGCGTCCTGTCCATCAGCGACTCCTGTGGCCCGCTCCGGGCCATGGCCTGCGCACAGCGTGCCCGACGCAGCGGCCAGCGTGTGATGGCGCTCGGCAAAGGCGGCGCAAAGTTTCGTCAAGTGCGGTGTGAGTGCGTGACACCGGACCCGCCCCGGCCGCACCATCACTCCATGAAAGAACCAGTCACGACGCCGCGCATCCTGCTGGTCGACGACGACCGCGAGCTGACGGCGATGCTGCAGGAATACCTCGGCCCGGAAGGTTTCGAGGTCAGCGTGTCGCACGACGGCGCAGAGGCGCTCGAGCGCCTCACTCACGGGCGGGTCGAGCCGCCATTCGATCTGGTGGTACTCGACGTGATGCTGCCCGGCCGCAGCGGCCTCGACGTGCTGCGGACGCTGCGGAGCCGCGAGGCGGCGCCGCCGGTGCTGATGCTGACGGCACGCGGCGACGACGTGGACCGTATCGTCGGGCTCGAACTCGGAGCCGATGACTACCTGCCGAAGCCGTTCAACCCGCGCGAGCTCGTGGCGCGCATTCGCGCCGTCATGCGCCGCGCGAGCGACCGCAGCCTGCCGCACGAGCCGCTGTCGCTCGGCGTGCTGAAGCTCGATCCGGCGCGCCACCGGGCGAGCGTGCGCGGCGCGCCGGCCGATCTCACCGGCGCCGAGTTCCGCGTCCTCGAGGTGCTGCTGCGCGCCGCCGGCCGGGTCGTCAGCCGCGAGCAGCTGACCGAGCAGGCGCTCGGCCGCAAGCTCGAGCTCTACGATCGCAGCGTCGACACGCACGTCAGCAACCTGCGCCGCAAGCTCGCGCTCACCGCCCCGGGTGACCCGGAGATCCGCGGCATCCGCGGCGCCGGCTATCTGCTGACCGTGCCGGGCGATGAGGCCGGGCCTTGAACTCGCTGTACACGCGGATCTTCCTGGCGTTCTGGGCGGTGATGGTGCTGATCGTCGCGGGGGCGGTCGGCGTCACCTGGCTCGTGCTTGCCGAGCGCGGCGAGGAGATACCGCGTGCCTCGGCCGAACTGTTGCAGGGTGCGGCGCTCGCGCTCAAGGATGGCGGCGAGGCGGGGCTCACGGAGTGGCTCAAGAGCACGCGCTCGCGCGCGCCGGGACTGAGGGTGCTGGTCGTCGCCGAGGACGGCCACGAGCTGCTCGGCAGACCGCTGCCGTCGCGCCTCGCGCGCCCGCCGCGCGGCGAGCTTCCGTCCGTGCCAGGCCTGTCGGTCATCCCGGCGCACCCGTGGCCGCAACTCGTCGCGCCCGACGGCCGGAGCTACGGGATCGCCGTGCTGCCGCCGCGCCGCGAATTCGGCGTGCTCGGGCTTCCCGAGACCCGCCTCGCGGTGCTGCTGCTCGCGCTCGCCGGGACGGGCACCGCCAGCTGGCTGCTGACCCGCTCGATCACGCGCCCGGTGCGGGCGCTCGGCGCCGCGACGCGCGATCTCGCCCGCGGCAACCTCGATGTGCAGCTCGAGCCCGCGGTCAGCGCCCGGCGCGACGAGTTCGGCACGCTCGCGCGCGACTTCGATGCGATGGCACTGCGGCTGCGCGAGCTGCTGACGGGCCGCGAGCGGCTGCTGCGCGACGTGTCCCACGAACTGCGCTCGCCGCTCGCGCGGATGCGCGTCGCGGTCGCACTCGCGCGCCAGCCGGGCAGCGACGTCAGCCGGCAGATCGAGCGCATCGAGGCCGAGATCGAGCGGCTCGACAGGCTGATCGGCCAGGTGCTCAACCTGTCGCGGCTGGACGCGACCGCGCGTGCCGCCTTTTCCGACGACGTCGATCTGGTCGAGGTCCTTGACGGCATCGCGCGCGACGCCGCCTTCGAGGCGCAGGGGCGCGGGGTCGCCGTCGACTGGCGGCCGCCGCCCGGCACGGTCAAGGTGCGGGGCAATGCAGCGTGGCTCGCGAGCGCAGTCGAGAACGTGGTGCGCAATGCCGTGCGCTATACCGGGCAGGGCACGGCGGTGGAGCTGCGCCTCGAACAGGGTCCCGTGCAGACGCGCATCCTGGTCCGGGACCACGGGCCCGGCGTCCCGGCGGACGAGCTCGAGCAGATATTCGAGCCCTTCCACCGCGTCGCCGAATCCCGGACCCGCGACACGGGTGGGGACGGGATCGGGCTTGCGATCACGGCGCGCGTTCTGGCCGCGCACGGCGGCAGCGCACGCGCCGACAACGCCCCCGGCGGTGGCTTGGCCGTGACCTTGGCGCTGCCTCACCCGGCGTCGTCGGCGGGCAAGACCCTGACCTGAACCGAGCGTCGGCCAGACGCCGGGAGCGAGGCGGATGTCGGCCCGGGCCCGGCGCTGCGAACGGGTTGCGCGCCGCGCCGGGATCAATCCGCGCAGGCAAGATCCGGATCCCTGCGGCTCGCGGCCAGGCGTCGGCGGCTGCGCAATCGCCGTCAGCGGCTGGCGCGCAGCGATCACCGGGCCTGCGCCGGCGGTACTGAGAGAAACTCCGAACACCCGATCGGGTACAGTCTCAATTCTCGGCCCGATCCGCATCGAAGGTATCAGCCATGCAGTATCGCCGCGTTCTGGTTTCCGTCCTGCTAGCCCTCGTTTCGGCCTGGCAGGTCTCCGCGAGCGTCGCGAGTCCCCGAGCGCCATCGCCGGCGGAAATGGACCGCGATCTTCTCGAGGTCACTATTCCGCAGCTGCAGCGCTACTACGCGCAGCACAAGTACACCGTCACGCAGGTCGTGCAGTGGCACCTGGCGCGCATCGAGCGCTACAACGGCATCTACCGGGCTGTCGAAACACAGATGCGGGCAGCGGCCATCGCTGATGCGGCACGGGAGGACGCCGAAGCTGGTGCAGCGGCGCGCGGCCCGCTGTGGGGCGTGCCGATCGTCATCAAGGCCAACACCAGCATCGCCGGCCAGGTGACGACTGACGGCTGGGACGGATTTACGATTCCCGGCCACGAGCTGATCGCGCCGCGCGATGCGACCGTCGTGGCAAAGCTGCGTGCGGCCGGAGCAGTCATCCTCGGCCATACGAACATGCCCGACTTCGCCAACTCCGATACGAACCGCAGCAGCTCCTTCGGCCGGACGGGCAACGCGTACGACGTGCGCTTCTCGCCCGGCGGCTCCTCCGGCGGCACGGTGACGGCCGTCACGGCGAACATGGCGGTGCTCGGTAATGGCACCGACACCGGCAACTCGATACGCATGCCATCCGCGACGAGCGGCGTGATCGGCGTCTTTCCGACCCGCGGACTCGTGAGCATCGCCGGCATCGCGCCGCTCGACTGGATGCTCGACAATACCGGTCCAATCGCCCGTACGGTGACTGATGCGGCTATTGCGCTCTCCGTCATGGCCGGAGAGGACCCTCTCGATCCGGTCACCGCGCACTCGGCCGCAAAGGCCGAGCCCGGCCCGTACACGCAGTACCTCAAGCTTGACGCGCTCAAGGGCAAGCGCTTCGGCGTCCCGTCCTTCATTCTGAAGGGGACGGGCATCCCCTTCCGCGGCACGCCGGCGGCGGTGCCGGACTCGGCCGCGGCGAAGCAAGCCGCGGAGCAGGCGAATCCGCTCGATCCGAGGACGCGCGCCGCCTTCCTGAAGGCCGTCGATGAACTCCGCGCCGCCGGCGCCACCGTCCTCGTCGATGACTCCATTCTTCCCGACAGCTTCGCCGTCAGCGCGAGCCGCATCAGCACGTACTCCTATGTGCGCGAGGGGACGGACCGTTTCCTCAACGACTTCGGGCCCGCGCAATACCATTCCGCGGCCGACTACGAGAAAGTGGTGGGTGTCCCGCTCGGCGCTCCGATGATCGGCACCGAGCCGTCGAACGCGAGGTTTCCGAGCGCGCAGCCGTCCAACGCGCAATCTGACAGCATCGCGATCTACCAGCGCGCCATAGAAAGCGACCCGGATGCCGAGGCCAACTACTATGGCCCGCGCCGGAGGACGCTTCAGGTGTACCTCGACACGCTCGATCGCCTGCACCTCGACGGCTACGTGTATCCGGCGATCCAGATGCCGCCAATGGACGAAACCATGCCGCAGGAGGGCCGCGTGAGCGAGGGGCCGCACTCCGCCACCAGCTGGGTCAACATGCTCGGTGTGCCCGCGGTCGTCGTCGTCGGCGGCTTCTACCCGAATGGCCTGCCGTTCGGCCTCGAGTTCTCTGCGCGGCCATGGAAGGATGGTGATCTGCTCGGATACGCCTATGCCTGGGAGCAGGCGACTCACCACCGCCATCCGCCGGTACTCGTCGAGAAGGGACTGCTGCCAGCCGCTCCCTGACCCGCGCGCGATTCGTCGCGCGCGCGTCGCCGGGATTGAGCACGCGCGGTCGGTCACAGCTAAGGAGTTGCCTGCCAGGGACGCTGCGCGCTGCAAACGGGCAACAGCGGCATTGCCCCGGCAGGCAGCCCTGCGCTCCGCCGGTCATCCATGGCGCGGGGACCTTGCCACCCGTGGAATGCAATGGCGACGGCTCCGGTAGGAACCACGCTGAGGGTTGCGTGCGAACGCGGTGCGGTGACGCGCCGGCCGGTAGCGGGAAGAACGGCGACGGCTGGCATCGCCCGAGCGTGCCGGGCAGCTCAGGTATCGGGGGCGCCGGACCGCACGCGCTTGGTCATTGGCACGAAGTGGATGGCCAGTCCGTCCGGCAGTGGATGGCTGATGGCGTCCCCTGCCACATAACCGCATTTCTCGTAGAGTCGCACACCCGGCAGAGTCGCCATCAGCTCGAACGCGGAGAATCCAGCCCGGATCGCCTCGGCCTCGCTCCGTTGCAGAATGGCCCGGCCGAGGCCGCGGCGCGCGTGTGCCGGGTCGACGAAGAACGCCCTGATCTTGGCGGCATCGCTGCGCGGGTCGAGCCATGACTCGTCGCGGTCACTGCGCGCATCGCTCCCGAACAGCGTCCGCCGCCTGCTCCAACCGCCGCAGGCCACGAGCTCCCCAGTCTCCGTCACGGCGATGATGTAGGTCCCGTCCCGGATGAGCGCCGTGTCGACTCCGAATGCGCCGCGCAAGGCCGCCTCGATCTGCGCCGGCGAATAATCAGCGGCGCCCAGCGCACGAATGGACTTTGCGATCAGTTCCCGGAGGACCGGCTCGTCTTCAAGGGTCGCCACCCGCAGGCGGTATGTCACGCGTCGCTCTCGCCTCGTTGAACGCGGCACAACACGCGGCTCGCAACGCGGTCCCCGGTTGGTTGTCGGACCGAGCTGGCACGCGTGCCGGTCGTTGCCGCCTGTACCCAGGTCGTGGTGATTGCCATCAGCAGTGTCCTTCGCGCCCGCTGAGCATTCGCTGAGGCATTACTACAATCGCGACCGCGTGCGTGCTGCCCGCTGCTCCCTAGCTCAACGGGCGGCCAGCAGCCGCCCGCGCCGCGCCCGGACGATCAGCGCACCGGCTTTCTGAACTTGAGCACGAAGTTGTCTGCCTCGCCGATCGCCGCGTACTTGGCGCGGTCCTTATCCCCGAGCGTGAAGGTCGGCGGCAGCGTCCATACGCCTTCCGGCCAGTCCTTCGTGTCCTTTGGGTTCGCGTTCATCTCGGAGGCGCCTACCAGCTCGAACCCGGCCTGCTTCGCGAGTGAAATCGCGTAGTCCTCGCGGACGTAACCGCTCTTGGCCTTCGGATCCTGCGGCTGGTCGGTTCGGCCGCGGTGCGCCTCGACGCCGAGAATCCCGCCGGGCTTCAGCGCCCTGAAGCACGCGGCGAGCGCGTCTTCCGCGTAACCGCCGCCCATCCAGTTGTGCAGGTTGCGAAACGTCAGCACGAGGTCCGCGGAGCCGGGCGGGGCGATGTCGAAGTGGGCGGGACCGAGCAGCGTCTCGGCGATCGTCCCGTAGCGATCCTTGTTGGGCGCAATCCGCTCGTGCCAGCGCTTCACCACCGCGTCCTCTTCGGTGTTGCCCGGCGCCGGCAGCGCGACCGTATAGTGGCCGCGTGCGGCGAGATAGGGCGCGAGGATCTCGGTCCAGTAGCCGCCGCCTGGCCACAGCTCCACCACGTTCTGCGTGGGCTTGAGGCCGAAGAATGTGAGCTCTTCGGCCGGGTGGCGCGCGGCGTCGCGCGCGACGAAGTTCGGGCTGCGCGCGGGGCTTGCGATGGCAGCGGCGAGCGCCGGGTCGACGGACGGTGCGGCGGCGATGGCGGGCGCCGCAACGGCGGCGGCCAGCAGCGCGACTGTGAACAGGGCACGGATTCGCATCTGATGATCCCTCGATGACGGTGGCCGGTAATTGTACCCTCGAAACCGAGCCCGCCGGCGCGGCGCCAGCGTCGACAGGGCGCGGACGGCTCTGCGCCGCGCGCTGCCGCAGGACCTCGCGCAGCCCGGCGGCCGCGCCTTCGACGAACGCCAGGTCATGCAACCGCAGTCCAGGCCCGCGAGCGATGTCGAGCTACAGCAGGTTCTGTGGACGACGATCGGACGGCCGGCGGGAATGCGAGTTGCTTGCAGCTCGCGCGGCGGGTTCACTGCTCGAGGTGTCGCCGCGGCACCGGCCGCCGAGCAGCACGCGTAGGCGGGGCGTCGGGCCTCAGGACTTGCAGCGAATGCCTTGCCCTCCGTCGCCGGCAGCGCCGGCGGCGGCGCGAGGCGACGCGGACGCGCCAATCCCGGCATACTATGCAGGCGGGCAGCGCGGTCGGGGTGCCCGCCGGAGGCAGGCTGCGATGATCTGGTGGGCCTGGATGATCGTTGGAGCCATCCTGCTCGGCGCCGAGCTCGCGTTCATCGACGCGCAGTTCTACATGATATTCCTGGGAATCTCCGCGCTGATCGTCGGGCTGGTCGGGCTCGCCGGGTCCGCGTGGCCGGATTGGGCGCAATGGGCGTTGTTCGGCGCACTGGCGGTCGTCTCGCTGCTGACCTTCCGGCGAGCCATTTATCAGCGACTGCGCGGCGATGCGCCCGCGGCCGTGCAAGCGGGGCCGGCCGGACAGTTGCTGACGCTGCCGGCCGCTCTCGCGCCGGGCGACAGCTGCCAGGTCGAGTACCGCGGCAGCTTCTGGACCGCGACCAATGACAGCGACACGCCGATCGCCGCCGGCACCCGCGCCAGGATCATCCGCGTCCACGGTCTGTCGCTGGTCGTGCGACCCGAAACCTGAGCCCACGCCCGCAAGGAACCACCCATATGCCGTTCTCGATTGGCGTCATCGCCCTCGTCGTCGTCGTGGTGCTGGTGCTCGCGAAGACCACGGTCGTGGTCCCGCAGCAAAGTGCCTACGTCGTCGAGAAGCTGGGCAAATACAGCCGCACGCTGCAGGCCGGGTTTCACGTGCTGGTACCGTTCGTCGAGGTCGTGGCCTACCGTCATGGCCTCAAGGAGCAGGCACTGGATGTTGCCGAGCAGGTGTGCATCACCCGGGACAATGTCCAGGTCGGCGTCGACGCCGTGCTCTACATGCAGGTGCTCGACCCGCATCTTGCCTCCTACGGCATCACCAACTACGGATTTGCGATCTCGCAGCTGGCGCAGACGACGCTGCGCAGCGAGATCGGCAAGATCGAGCTCGACCGAACCTTCGAGGCGAGGGGCACGATCAATGCCAACGTCGTCAGCGAGCTCGACAAGGCGTCGGCCGCGTGGGGCGTCAAGGTGATGCGCTATGAGATCAAGAACATCACGCCGCCCAAGGATGTGCTGCAGGCGATGGAGAAGCAGATGCGCGCCGAGCGCGAGAAGCGCGCCGTGATTCTGACGTCCGAGGGCGAGCGCGACGCCAAGATCAACCAGGCGGAGGGCGACAAGCAGCGGGTCATCAAGCAGTCGGAAGCAACCAAGCAACTGCAGATCAACGAAGCACAGGGCCAGGCCGAGGCCATCCTCGCTGTCGCCACCGCCACGGCCGAGGGGCTGCGCCAGGTGGGCCTCGCATTGAGCGGCCGGGGCGGCATCGAGGCGATGCAGCTGCGAATAGGCGAGGAATACGTGCGGCAGTTCGGCAAGCTCGCCAAGGAGGCGAACACGCTGGTCGTGCCCGCCAACCTCTCGGATCTGGCCGCGGTGGTCACGATGGCGACCAGCATCGTGCGGCGGGCCTCGCCCGCCACCGGCGGTACGCCCGAGCCGGGCTGACCGGTCGCCGGCGCGCCGCCGGCCGTGCTTTCAGCCTGCCAGTTCCTGGTCGAGGATCCGGGTGATCTCGGCCTCGGCGCGACCGTGAAACATGCTCAAGATGAAGCCAAGCCGCGCATCGACGATGATCTCGCTCTTCTTCACGGTGACGGTACCGTTGACGTTTGCATGCTCGATCCTGAGCACGTTGCCCTCCCAGTGGCACGACGCACCGAAGCGTTCGCCCAACTTCACCGCCACTGCCGATATCCGCCTATGCGCGTCGGCGTGCTTGAGGGAGTGGCGGCGGCGGATCTTCAGGTGGCTCACGGAGGCGGGCGGGAATCAGGCCGCGCCCGGCTCGCGGGCGATCGCGCGGTAGCCGATGTCCCGCCGGTACTGCATGCCCGGGAACTCGATGGCCTCGACGAGTGCATAGGCCTCGCGTTGTGCGGCGGCGACGCCCGCCCCGAGCCCGACAGCGCACAGCACGCGCCCGCCGGCCGTGACGACCGAGTCTCCCGCCACGCGCGTGCCGGCGTGGAACACCTTGCCCGGAAGGCGCGCGGCGCGCTCGAGGCCGGCAATCCGGTCGCCCTTCGCGGGCGCCTCCGGGTAGCCGGCGGCGGCCACGACCACGCCGACCGCGGTGCGCGGATCCCACTCGGCGGTCACCGAGTCCAGATGCCCGTCGAGCGCCGCCTCGACGAGGCGCGTCAGATCCGAGGTGAGCCGCATCAGTACCGGCTGGGCCTCCGGGTCGCCGAAGCGGCAGTTGAACTCGAGCACGTGCGGCGTGCCGTCGCGCGTCACCATGATTCCGGCGTACAGGAACCCGGTATAGGGAGTGCCGTCGGCCGCGAGGCCCGCGACGGCCGGCAACATCACCTCCTGCATGATGCGCGCATGCTGCGCGGGCGTAACCACCGGTGCCGGCGAGTACGCGCCCATGCCGCCGGTGTTCGGGCCCCGGTCGTGATCCTTGAGCCGCTTGTGGTCCTGGGAGGTCGCGAGCGGCAGCACGTGCGTGCCGTCGACCATGACGATGAAACTCGCCTCCTCGCCCGGCAGGAACTCCTCGACGACGACGGTCTCGCCGGCGATGCCGAAGGCACCGCCAAACATGGCGTCGATGGCCGCGAGCGCCTCGGCGTGCGTGGCCGCAATCACCACGCCCTTGCCGGCCGCGAGGCCGTCGGCCTTGACGACCACCGGCAGGCGCTGCGCGTGCACGAACGCGGGATCGAACGTCTGGCGGGTGAACTTCGCATAGCCGGCGGTCGGTATGCGATGGCGACCCAGGAATTCCTTGGTGAATGCCTTTGAGCCCTCGAGGCGGGCGCAGGCGCACGACGGGCCGAAACAGCGCAGGCCCGCAGCCTGAAACTGGTCGACGATGCCGAGCACCAGCGGGCCCTCGGGACCCACGATCGTCAGGTCGATGGACTCGCTCGCGGCGAAGCGCACCAGCGCAGCGATGTCCTCCGCCGCGATCGCGACGTTCTGGCAGCGCGGTTCGGCCGCGGTGCCGGCGTTCCCCGGCGCGACGAACACCCGCGTGACGCGCGGCGAGGCGGCGACCTTCCAGGCAAGCGCGTGCTCGCGGCCGCCGGAACCGATGATCAGGACGTTCATCCGGACGCGGCCTAGTGTCGAAAGTGGCGGATGCCGGTAAAGACCATCGCCAGCCCGTATCCGTCGGCGGCGGCGATGACATCCGCGTCGCGCAGCGAGCCGCCCGGCTGGATGACGGCGCAAATGCCCTGTTCCGCCGCGATGTCGAGCGCGTCGCGGAACGGGATGAACGCGTCCGAGGCCATCACAGCGCCTTCAACAGACAGCCCGGCGTCCGCGGCCTTCAGCCCCGCAACGCGGCTCGACACGACGCGGCTCATCTGGCCGGCGCCGATGCCCACCGTGGCCAGGTCCTTCGCGTACACGGCCGCATTGGACTTGACGTACCTGCACACGCGCCACGCGAACAGCAGGTCCGCGAGCTGGGCGGGCGTCGGTGCCCGCTGCGTGACGACCTTGAGATCGGCCGGCGAGATCGTGCCGGTGTCGCGCTGCTGAGCGAGCAGGCCGCCGGTTACGCTGCGGTACTCGGGCCCGCCAGCCGCCATGCCCCCGAGTTCACCGGTCAGCAGCACGCGCACCGCGGCCTTGGCCGCGGTGATCGCCAGCGCCGCGTCGTCCGCGGCCGGCGCGACGATGACCTCGACGAACTGGCGCTCGATGACTGCACGCGCGGTCGCGGCATCGAGCGCGCTGTTGAACCCGATGATGCCGCCGAAGGCCGAGGTCGGGTCGGTGCGGTAGGCCTGTTCGTAGGCCGCGCGCAAATCGGCCGCCAGCGCGACGCCGCACGGGTTCGCGTGCTTGACGATCACGCAGGCGGGCGCGTCGAACTGGCGCACGCACTCGAGCGCGGCGTCGGCATCGGCGATGTTGTTGTACGACAATTCCTTGCCCTGCACCTGCCGGGCGCTCGTGATGCTGCTGCCGCGGGCGTCGGGGTCGGCGTAGAACGCACCGGTCTGGTGGGGGTTCTCACCGTAGCGCAGGTCGAACCTCTTGAGGTAGTGCAGCTCGAGCGCTTCCGGGTAGGGTTCGCCGCGGCCCGCGAGCGGCGTCATCCAGGCCGCCACCATCGTGTCGTAGCGGGCGGTGTGGGCGAAGGCGCGCGCCGCGAGACGCTGGCGCAGCGCGAAATCCGTGCCGCCATGGTCGAGCGCCGCCAGCACCTCCGCATAGTCGGCGGGATCGACGAGCACCGCGACCGCAGCGTGGTTCTTCGCGGCCGCCCGCAGCATCGCCGGCCCGCCGACGTCGATGTTCTCGACCGCGTCGGCGTAGCTAGAGCCCGGCCGCGCGACCGTGGCCGCGAACGGGTACAGGTTCACCACCAGCAGGTCGATCGGTTCTATGCCGTGCTCGCGCATGATGGTGTCGTCGACGCCACGCCGGCCCAGCAGCGCGCCGTGCACGCGCGGGTGCAAGGTCTTGACGCGACCGTCCATGATCTCCGGAAAGCCGGTGTAGGCGGACACCTCGGTGACCGCGAGACCGGCCTCACGCAGCAGTTTCGCCGTGCCGCCCGTCGACAGCAGAGCGACGCCCCGGGCGGCGAGCGCGCGCGCGAACTCGGCCACGCCCCGCTTGTCGGAGACGCTCAGCAGCGCGCGGCGGATCGGCGTGCGGCCCGCCGGTCCACTCGCGGCCTCATTCGACAAGACCGTAGTCCTCGAGCTTGCGTCGCAGCGTGCCGCGGTTGATGCCGAGGATCTCGGCCGCGCGGCACTGGTTGCCGTCGGTGTAGTGCATCACCGCCCGAAACAGGGGCTCCTCGACCTCGCGCATCACCAGCGCATACAGGCCCGCCGGACGATGCCCGTTCAGCCGCTCGAAGTAGGCGCCGAGCGCCGTCTCGGCATGCTCCCGCAGCGGCACCGCCGTGAATCCGCCGCGCGCAGATGGACGCACCGCGATCTCGCGACGCGCCCGCGTCGATTTCCTGCCGTTGGTCATCTGCAGACCTCGTCCCCGTCCCGCCGGTTTCCGGCGGCCGTCTCGCGAAAGTCCGGCCACCCGTCGCGCCGGGGCCATCAGGCCCTGCGCCGCTCCGGCTGTTGTCGTACCGCGTCGGCCAGCCCCTCGGCACCGGCCTCCCCATCGACTCGCGGCCGCCCCGCCAGCGCGCCCACGGCATCGAACCACTCGCACACCAGCATGCGCTGCGCGGACACCGATTCGGCAACGCGCACGTGGCGGAACAGCGCGTCGTGGCCGCGCTCGGGCGCGGCGCTCCGGTCAGGATCCTGGTGGGGCGGCACCGCAGCGTCGCCGAAGGCGGCGCCCCGATACCAGCCGAGATGCTTGCGTGCCACTCGTACACCTGCGTGCTCGCCATAGAAGGCGTACAGCTGTTCCAAGTGCGCAAGCATGATATCACGGACCTCCGCCAGTGCCGGTGCCGGCAGCACGCGTCCGGTGTCGAGGAAATGGCGTATCTCGCGGAAGATCCATGGCCGGCCTTGTGCAGCGCGGCCGATCATCAGGCCATCTGCGCCCGTCTGTTCGAGTACTGCGCGCGCTTTCGCGCCGGAGTCGATGTCGCCATTCGCAAAAACCGGAATCCGCACCGCTCCCTTGATGGCGCGGATCGTCTGGTACTCGGCCGCTCCCTGATAATGGTCGGCGCGCGTCCGGCCGTGGACGGCGAGTGCTGCGATCCCGGCCGACTCGGCGATGCGCGCGATCGCGACGCCGTTTCGGTTATCCGCATCCCAGCCGGTGCGCATCTTGAGCGTGACCGGCACGTCGACGGCCTTGACAACCGCCTCGAGTATCGAGGCGACCAGGTTCGCATCGCGCAGCAGCGCCGACCCGGCCGCCTTGTTGCAGACCTTCTTTGCCGGGCAGCCCATGTTGATGTCGATGATCTGCGCGCCCAGAGCGGCGTTCTGGCGCGCGGCTTCCGCCATCATCTCGGCATCGCCGCCGGCGATCTGCACGACGCGCGGTGCGGGCTCGCCGGCGTGGTCAAGCCGGCGGCGCGACTTGGGCGTCTGCCAGAGGCGCACGTCCGAGGTCACCATCTCCGACGCGGCAATGTCCGCGCCGAGTCGCCGGCACAGCATCCGGAACGGCCGGTCGGTGACGCCAGCCATCGGCGCGAGCGCGAGCGCAGCGGCGTGTCGGTGGCACGCGGGCAGCATCAGCCGCCCTCCGGAGGCTTCTGTTCGCTGCCGCAGGCGAGTCGGCCGCCGCGCGGCAGGCACACGTCGAGCTCGAATCCGACCGCCTGGCTGCCCGGGTCGGCGAAGCTCAGATCCGCATCGGCGCGGGCGCCGGGCGCAAGCAGCTGGCGGGGCGCGATACGACCGGGCAGGTATTCGGCGGGTGTGAACTCCCGGCGTGCGACCTTGCCGCCGAAGCGGTCCTCGAGCGTGACGCGCAACAGTGGGTACGGCTGGCCGCGGGCTGCGCGATTGATGACGCTCGCGCGCAGCCGCAACGCGCCCGGGGCATTGCCGGCCCCGGCACCCCACTGCCTGATGTCGTAAGCGCTCAGGTCCCAGCGTGGCTCGATCGGGTTGCCGAGGCGCGCATACAGTGCGGCCAGCGGCGGGCCCAGTAGCGCCGTGTCGGCGAGCGACTCGCGGAACTGATGCACGAGCTGCGCGCCGAGCGTGAGCGCAAGCAGCGCCGACCCGGCGGCGAACGCGCCTGCCCCCCGGCGCGGCGCGGCGCGCGCCGCCCGTGTAGAGGCCTTTCCGATGAGCTCGGCCAGCGTCTGATCGGCGAGCGCATATGCTTCGTCGCGAGCCGGCTCCTGCGGCGGGACATCCGCCGCGGCCACGGCCGGGGCCGGCCCGGGCGTCGGCGCCGACAGCAGCGCCGGTACCAGCGTGGGAATGAGTGCCGGATCAAACGCGGTGTCCCCGACGGGGCCGCGGTCATAGGCGGTGGCGCCGACGCCCTCACCGCCAGCTGCGATCGGACCGCCTGGCGCCGCGAGCAGTGGCGCCTCGGGCCATTCGAGCACGAGCGCCGGGAATTCATCGGTCCGCGCCAGCGAATCCTCGTCGATCGGCGGCGTTGCGCTGTCGCTCGCAACCGCTGCCGGCGGCTCGATCGGGACGTCCGCGAGGACTTCGGGCGCCGCATGCAGAGCAGCTTCGGGGGCGGCATCGGCGGGCGCGAGGAGCGCGACATCGGCGGCACGCTCGGCTGCGACGTCGGCAGGCGTGAGGGGCGCGACATCGGCGGCGCGCTCGGCTGCGACGTCGGCGGGCGCGAGGGGCTCGACATCGGCAGCGCGCTCGGCTGCGACGTCGGCGGGCGGGAGGGGCGCGACATCGGCGGCACGCTCGGCTGCGACGTCGGCGGGCGATGGGAGCGGGATGTCGGTGGCACGCTCGGCCGGGACGTCGGCGTGCGGCTCGAATGCTCCCGCGAACGCCGCCTCGAGCACCGTTGCGGGTACGGCACCTTCCGCCGCGTTCGCGAGCATTTCGAAGTCTATGTCGAGCGGTGTGATCGCGCTCGATGCAGTGTCGACGACAAACACCCGATCCCATTCACCCGGAGGCAGGTTGAACTCGAGCGCCGAATCGGGGATCTCCTCGCCCTCGGCCGGCTCGCCGTCGAGTTCGATGTCCTCGACGTCGGCGGGCTCGAGCACATTCGTGTCGTCCGCCACGCCGGCGTCCTCCTCCCGCGGGCTGTGGCTCGCCTGCGCGTCGCGCGCGAGCGCGGCGGCAATCTCGGCGAGAGTGCGGTCTTCGTCGACCGACGGGGTGGTGCTCGCGGCGATCTCGCTCCAGCACTGCGGCGGCGGCCCGGCAGGCGGCGTCGGTCGCGGCATGTGCTCGATCGGCGCCGCGATCTCGACCGGGCCCGCCGCTGGGGTTTGCGGCGGTGCAGCCTCCGGCGGCAGCGGGGCAGGCCGGGGAACGGTCGTCGCCGGCATCGTCAAGGCGACCGCCGGCGGCGGGTGCGCCAACTCCCCCTCAACCGTGTCGCTCAGGAACTGGATGGCATCAAAGTGCGCGTCGCAGACACCGCAGCGCACCTGGCCCTGCGCGGCGCGCAGCACCGCGGCGGTGACCCGGAACACCGTGCCGCAGTCGGGACACTGTGTGTACACGCGGTTGCCTCAGCGACGCCGGCCGGCGAGGCCGACCCAGCCCTCGCGCTCGCGCGGGGGTTCGATATCAAACCACGGCGCGCAGGCGCTCGTCACGGCGGGGCCCTGCGCGGGCAACAGTCCCGACAGCACGATCCGCGCGCCCGGGCGCGTCACCGCCGCAAAGCGCGGCGCGAGTTCAACCAGAGGCTCGGCAAGGATGTTGGCCAGCACCACATCGTAGGGCCCTCCCCAGTGTGCCTCGGCCGGCCGCGCCTCGAGCCGCTCGCGGAGGCCGTTGCGCCCGGCGTTCTGGGCGGTCGCGGTCAGCGCCTGCGGATCGATGTCGAGCGCGACGGCGCTCGTTGCGCCGAGGCGCAGCGCGGCGATCGCGAGCACTCCGGAACCGCAGCCGACGTCGAGTACGCGGCAGCCGGCAAGATCCGCGCGGTCCAGCCACTCGAGGCACAGCGCCGTGGTTGCGTGCGTGCCGGTGCCGAAGGCGAGGCCCGGGTCGAGCCATACGATCGCCGGATCCGTGCCGGCCGTGGCGTCGGCGGGCGGCGCTTGTCCGCCGGGGCAGATCCACAGCCGCTGACCGAAGCGCATCGGCTTGAAGTCCCTGAGCCACTCGCGTTCCCAGGGTCGGTCCTCGAGGACCTCGGACCTGAACTCGAGTGCCGGCCGATCGAGCTCGGCGCGCAGCCTCGCCGCGAGTGCCAGCGGGTCGGTGCGCACATCGTACAGGGCCGACAGTGCAACACTCGGCCATAGCGGCGTCGTTCCCGGCGCCGGTTCGAGGATCGGCGCATCCCCGGCGTCGCTCAACGTCACGGCAACCGCCCCGGCCGCGAGGCAGGCATGCTCGGCCCGGTCGGGGTCGAGATCACCGAGCGTCAGGTGAATCTGCAGGAACGGCACCGGCAGAGTGTGCAGCGCGGGCGCGGGGATGTCGCCAGGATCTTTGGTTCCGGCCGCGGCACGGCCGCCTCGCAACCTCACCGCAGGCCGAGGCGGCGTTCCAGATAGTGGATGTCGAGTCCGCCCTGGCGAAATGCGCCGTGGCCGAAGATTTCCTGCTGCAGGGGCGCATTGGTCTTGATGCCCTCGACGACCATCTCGGAGAGCGCATTGCGCATCCGCGCGATGGCCGTCTCACGATCCTCGCCGTGCGCGATGATCTTCGCGACCAGCGAGTCGTAGAACGGCGGCACCGTGTAGCCGCTGTACAGGTGGCTGTCGACGCGGATGCCCGGTCCGCCCGGCGGGTGCCACAAGCGCACCGGACCCGGGCTCGGCATGAAGGTCTTCGGGTCCTCGGCGTTGATCCGGCACTCGATCGCGTGGCCGCGAACCTCGACGTCCTGCTGGCGGAACGGCAGGTGCTCGCCGGCCGCGATTCTTAGCTGCAGCTTTACAAGATCGATGCCGGTGATCATTTCCGTGACCGGGTGCTCGACCTGGATGCGTGTGTTCGCCTCGATGAAGTAAAAACGCCCGTCCTCGTACAGGAATTCCAGCGTGCCGGCTCCGCGGTAGCCGACGCGCTTCAGCGCCGCGGTGATGCTCTCGGTCATCGCGGAGCGCTGTTCGGGGGTGATGCCGGGCGCCGGTGCCTCCTCGACGATCTTCTGGTGGCGTCGCTGCAGCGAGCAGTCGCGCTCGCCGAGCACGACGATGTTGCCGTGGCTGTCGGCGACGATCTGGAACTCGATGTGCCGCGGCCGCTCCAGGAATTTCTCCATGTAGACCTGGTCGTTGCCGAACGCCGCGAGCGCCTCGGCCTTGGTCACGTTGATCGCATTGAGCAGCGCTGCTTCGGAGTGCACCGCGCGCATCCCGCGGCCGCCACCGCCGCCCGAGGCCTTGATGATCACCGGGTAGCCTATGGTGCGGGCGATGCGGCGGTTATCCTCGGCCTCGGCGCCGAGCGGTTCGCCGGAGCCGGGCACGCACGGCACGCCCGCCTCCTTCATGGTGCGGATCGCCGAGACCTTGTCGCCCATCAGCCGGATCGTCTCGGGCTTCGGCCCGACGAACACGAAGCCGGATTTCTCGACGCGCTCGGCGAAGTCCGCGTTCTCCGCCAGGAACCCGTAGCCCGGGTGGATCGCCATCGAGTCGGTGACCTCGGCCGCGGCGATCAGCGCGGGCATGTTGAGGTAGCTGTCCTTCGAGGGCGGCGGCCCGATGCAGACGGTCTCGTCGGCCAGCAGCACGTGCTTGAGGTTGTTGTCGGCCGTCGAGTGGACGGCGACGGTCTTGATGCCGAGCTCCCGGCAGGCGCGCAGGATGCGAAGCGCAATCTCGCCGCGATTGGCGATCAGGACCTTGTCGAGCATGCGCGCTGGTTACTCGATCACGAACAGCGGCTGGCCGAACTCCACGGGGTCGCCGTTCTTGACCAGCACCTCGGCGATCTTGCCCGTCTTGTCGGATTCGATCTGGTTCATCATCTTCATGGCTTCGATGATGCAGAGCGTCTGGCCGACCTTGACCTCGCTGCCGATGTCGACGAAGGGCTTGGCGCCTGGTGCCGGCGAGGCATAGAACGTCCCGACCATCGGGGCGGTCACGGTGTTCTCGGCGCGGGCGCCGCTGTCCGGCTCTTCTGCCGCGCCCGGCGCGCGCGCTCCCCGCGCCCCGTTCGGCGCTGCGGCGGAGGCGGGCCCTGCCAGCGCCGCGGCGACCGGCGCGGAGGATGCAGCCTGGACGTAGGTCGTCACCGGGGCGGTGCCGTGGCGGCTGATCCGCACCGACTCCTCCCCCTCCTTGATCTCGATCTCAGCGACGCCGGACTCCTCGAGGAGCTCGATCAGCTTCTTGACCTTGCGAATGTCCATCGGGGCTCCTCGTGAACCGTCAGCGGCCCGCCGCGAGGCGCCGCAGCGCCGCCTCGAGCGCCAGTTCGTAGCCGATCGGGCCGCAGCCGACGATGACGCCGGAGGCGATCGCCGACAGGTGCGAGTGGTGACGGAACGGCTCGCGGGCGTAGACGTTCGAAATGTGGACCTCGTAGAACGGCACGCCTGTCGCCGCCAGCGCGTCGCGGAGTGCGACGCTGGTGTGCGACAGGGCGCCCGCGTTGAGCACGATCGCGTCGACCTGCGCGGCCTTCGCGCCCTGCACCTTCTCGATCAGTTCGTGCTCGGCATTCGACTGGAAGGCAACGACCGACGCGCCGCGCGCCGTCGCGAGCCGCTCAAGACGTTCAACGATGGTTGCGAGGCTGTCCGCGCCGTAGAGTCCGGGCTCCCGCGTCCCCAATAAGTTAAGGTTTGGGCCATTGAGGACGAGGATCCGCGGCATAGGCTCCCCTTCGCCCTGTCGTGGCCGGGGAGTGTAACCGGAATCGGGTCCACGGGCGCAAATCGTGGCCGAACGCCCCCGATTTGCAGCGAACTCGCAGGGATAGGAGCCGTTGCGTGGCTAAGTCAGCCTATAACGCGGGCCCGGCCGGCCGCTGCGGCAGGGCGGCGAGGGCATCGCCAATCGCGCCGCGCGCCTCGAGCGGGGTCAGCGCCCCTGCATCGACGCGGCGGACGACCTCGAGGATCGCCCGGGTGTCCGGCTCGTGCAGCTCGCCCAGGTGGACGGTCAGGACCCGGCCGTGGGCGTCGATAAACACCGTGAATGGCAATGCGACGGTCGCGACGCCAAACGCGCGCGCGGCCTCGAGTCCTTCCTCCTCACCGACCAGCACCGGGTAGTCGATCGCAACACGGCTCGCGTAGGTCCTGACGTCGTCAGCAAAATCGACGGCGATACCGACAACTTCGACGCCGTTAGCCTCGTATTCGCGGCGAATCTTATTGAGAAGCGGGATCTCGCGTCGACACGGGGCGCACCAGGTCGCCCAGAAGTTCACCAGCAGCGCCTTGCCGTCCCAGTCGGTGATCGAGTGGCTCTTGCCGTCGAGATCGTTGAGCGCGAACACCGGCCGCTGCTCGGGGATCCGCGGGCTGTCGGCCGACGCGGTCTCGGCGGGTCCCGGGGCTCGGCGAGGCGCGACAACCGCGACGGGCGGGAGCACAGGCGTCCGGGGGTGCAGGCGCTCGTGCACGAATGCGCCGACCACGGCGGCGCCCAGCGCCGCAAAGCCGGCGAGCGTCAGCGACAGCGGTCGGGACATCACTGCTGCGACTCAAACCGGTCCAGGTGTGCCCGAAATGGATCCTGCTCCACGAAGCCCACCAGTCGGAAGTCGGTGCGCTCGCGGCCGTCGCGTGTGAAGAACGCCGTGGTCGGCGGGCCGAAGATGCCGAAGCGCTTCAGCAGCGCCTGGTCATCGGCCGTGTTGCGCGTGACGTCGGCCTTCAGGATCACGTAGCCGGCGAGCGCGGCGCGCACCGCCGGATCGCGGAACGTGCGCGCCTCCATCTCCTTGCAGGACACGCACCAGTCGGCATAGAAGTCGAGCATCGTGCGCTTGCCCGCGGCGCCGGCAGCGCGCAGCTGCTGGTCGAGCTCGGCGACGCTCGCAATTGGCCGGAACGGCAGCGAGTCGACGGTCTGTGCGGCGCCGAACAATCCGGTGCCCGCAAAGGGGCGCAACGGATCCGTGCCGCCGCCGGCCGCGCCAGCCACCAGAACGGCTCCGTAGAGCGCGAGTGCCATGCCCGCCGCCCAGCGCGGCGGCGTGCGCCGCCCGCCGCGCAGCCCGACGCCGAGCAGCACCCACACGCCGGCGAACGCGACCGCGGCCCACAGCAGCATCATGACCCGGCCCGGCAGCACGCGGTCCAGCATCCAGGCCGCGACCCCGAGGAACACCACGCCAAACACCGCCTTGACGGTCTGCATCCACGGGCCCGCCTTCGGCAGCAGCGTTCCCGCCGACGCGCCGACCACGAGGAGCGGCGTGCCCATGCCGACCGACAGCGCAAACAGCGCGAGCGCGCCGCGCGGAACGTTGCCGGCCTGGCCGATCACCGCGAGGGCGGCGACGAGCGGCGGGGCGACGCAGGCGGTGACGACGAGCGATGACAGCGCGCCCATCAGCGCCGTCGACAGGAACTTGCCGCCGCGGATCCGGTTGCTCAGTGTCGCGAAGCGGGTCTGCAGCGCAGATGGCATCTGCAGCTCGAACAGGCCGAACATTGCCCCAGCCAGCGCGATGAACATCGCGGCGAACAGGCCGATGATCCAGGTCTGTTGGAAGAATGCCTGCGCCTGGCGGCCGGCGAGTGCAAAGGCACCGCCGGCGACGGTATAGGTCAGCGCCATGCCGAGCACGTAGGCGAGCGAGAGCGCAAAACCCCGCGCGGGCGTCACCCTGGCGCCATCGCCGGCGATGATTCCCGACAGGATCGGCACCATCGGCAGCACGCAGGGCGTGAAGGCGAGCACGAGGCCGAAGCCGAAGAACGAGGCGACCACCAGCAGCAGATTGCCGGAGCCGACCAGCCGCGCCAGCCGGTCCTGGTCGGAGACTACGGGAGTGGCGGGGCCGCCGGCGCTCGCCGGCGGCAGGGTGAGCGCCAGCAGCTGGGTCTGCGGCGGGTAGCACAGTCCGGCGTCAGCACAGCCCTGATAGACGACCTTGAGCGCGAGCGCGCCTCCGGCCGCGCTTGCGCGGGCATACGGCACGAGCGCCTCGAACTGCTGACGGTAAATCTCCTGCTCGCCAAAGTAATCGTCGGAGTGGCGGAGCCCCGCCGGCAGCTGCACCGGGCCGAGCTGGGCGAGAGCGCTCTCGCCGCTCACCTTGATCCGGCTCTTGTACAGGTAGTACCCGTCCGCAATGACCCAGCTGAGGCGCACCGCGCTGCCGCCGACGGGCTCGGCGCTCATCTTGAACGCCTGTTCCGGGGGCAGGAAGTCCTGGTCCGCGCTGCCCGCCGCGCCGGTCAGCCGGGCAAGCAGCCTATTGCCCCCCGCGGTGCCCGGCGCGGCCGCCGCGGTGCTCAACGGTACCCGTGTCGTCCAGACCTGCGGCGGATAGCAAAGCCCCGCGTCGGCGCAGCCCTGCAGCTTGAGCGTGAGGCTGATTGCAGCGGGCGCGCTGCCGGCGACCGTGTATGGCACGCGAAACGCCGCGGCACCCCGGTAGATCTCCTGTTCGCCGAAGTAATCGTCACGGTGGGGCAGGCCCTTGGGGTACTCCGGCGCCCCGAGCGTGACGCCGGGCGTCGTGGTCGCGAAGCCCATGCGCTTGCGATAGAGGTAGTAGCCGTTGCGGATGTTGTAGGACACGACGATCGCATGGGCGTCGGCCTGCGCGGCGTACTCGAACGCCTGCTCGGGCGGCAGGAACTCCTCCTCGGCGGGCCCTGCAGCCTGCGCAGCCGCGATTGCGCCGAGCGCGACTGCGAGGAGCAGCGCGCGCGCGACCGCGGCGGTGTTGGTCAGGAACAGCACGTCAGAGTCCTCTTCGACCTGGCTCTGCACCCTAGATAGAGCGCAGCGGTGCGCGGCAGTTCACGCAGGCGCCGCCCTTTTGGACCGGCATCCCGGATGGAGCGATCGGCGGCAACCGTGGAGCGCCCCGGGCGAAACAGCCACGGTGTTGGCATACCCGTCCAACGCTGTGGTCCCGCCTGCGCGACTGCTTGGCCCACCCAATGAATCATTGGGGAAACTTTATAAAATACAAGGTCTTAATTGAATTTACCCCTGCCGGTTAGCGCACACGCAGCATAACGGGCGCCCCGGGGGCTGTCACGGCCGGTGCGTCACGCTAATCCGCGTCGATAGCGCTTGAATTGTAAAACTTCTGCGTTATAGTTAGCAGCCGACTGGGGAGAGTGCTAACAACCCTTCCCGCGCACCAGACCCTTGCGTGGGTCTGCCGATTTCCAAACGACTCCCGGAGGAGGACAACGATGTCGACAAAAATTCGCCCGCTGCACGACCGCGTGATGGTTAAGCGCGAGGAAGACGAGCGCAAATCACCGGGCGGGATCGTGATCCCGGATACCGCGACCGAGAAGCCGATCAAGGGCCGCGTGATCGCCGTCGGCAAGGGCAAGATCCTGGAGGGCGGCGACATCCGTCCGCTCGACGTCAAGGTTGGCGACAAGGTGCTGTTCGGCAAGTACAGCGGCACGGAAGTGAAGGTCGACGGCGAAGACGTCCTCGTGATGCGCGAGGAAGACATCATGGCCGTCATCGAAGGCAAGTAAGCCTTCCCCCTCACCCCACACGAATTCAGAGGATTACAGCAATGGCAGCGAAAGAAGTCCGTTTCAGCGACGACGCGCGCACCCGGATGGTCCGGGGCATCAACATCCTGGCGAACGCCGTCAAGGTGACGCTGGGCCCGAAGGGCCGCAACGCAGTGCTCGAGAAGAGCTTCGGCGCCCCGACCGTCACCAAGGACGGCGTGAGCGTGGCCAAGGAGATCGAGCTCAAGGACAAGTTCGAGAACATGGGCGCGCAGATGGTCAAGGAAGTCGCGAGCGCGACCTCCGATGAGGCCGGTGATGGCACGACCACCGCGACCGTTCTCGCCCAGGCGATCGTCCGCGAGGGCCTCAAGGCCGTCGCCGCCGGCGTCAACCCGATGGACCTCAAGCGCGGCATCGACCAGGCGGTCATCACGGTGGTCGAGGAGCTCAAGAAGCTCTCCAAGCCCTGCAAGGACACCAAGGCGATCGCACAGGTCGGCACGATCTCGGCGAACTCCGATGAAAGCATCGGCAGCACGATCGCCGAGGCGATGGAGAAGGTCGGCAAGGAGGGCGTGATCACGGTCGAGGAGGGCTCGGGCCTCAACAATGAACTCGACGTCGTCGAGGGCATGCAGTTCGACCGCGGCTACCTGTCGCCGTACTTCATCAACAACCAGGCGAATCAGACGGCGGAACTCGAAAAGCCGCTGATCCTGCTGTACGACAAGAAAATCTCGAACATCCGCGAGCTGCTGCCGGTGCTCGAGTCGATCGCCAAGGCCGGCCGGCCGCTGCTGATCATTGCCGAGGACGTCGAGGGCGAGGCGCTCGCCACCGTCGTCGTCAATACGATCCGTGGCATCGTCAAGGTCGCGGCCGTGAAGGCCCCGGGCTTCGGCGACCGCCGCAAGGCCATGCTGCAGGACATCGCGGTCCTGACCGGCGGCACGGTGATCTCCGACGAGGTCGGGCTGTCGCTCGAGAAGGCCCAGATCAGTGACCTCGGTGAGGCGAAGAAGGTCGTCGTCGAGAAGGAGAACACGACGCTGATCGACGGCGCCGGCAAGCCGGCCGACATCAAGGCGCGCGTGGCCCAGATCCGCCAGCAGGCGGAAGAGGCCACCTCCGACTACGACAAGGAGAAGCTGCAGGAGCGTGTCGCCAAGCTCTCCGGCGGCGTCGCCGTGATCAAGGTCGGCGCTGCGACCGAGGTCGAGATGAAAGAGAAGAAAGCCCGCGTCGAGGATGCGCTGCACGCAACGCGCGCGGCGGTCGAGGAGGGCGTGGTTCCGGGCGGTGGCGTGGCGTTCATCCGCGTCGTCAAGGCCCTCGAGAGGCTGTCGCATGACAACGAGGACCGCAAGTTCGGCATCAAGATCTTGGCCCGCTCGATCGAGGAGCCGCTGCGGCAGATCGTCGACAACGCCGGCGAGGACTCGGCTGTGGTGCTCAACAAGGTCAGAGAAGGCAAGGGCAACTTCGGCTACAACGCGGCCACGGGCGAGTACGGCGACATGATCGAGATGGGTATCCTCGATCCGACCAAGGTCACGCGCCTCGCGCTGCAGAACGCGGCGTCGGTCGCAGGGCTGCTGCTCACCACCGAGGTCATGGTGGCCGAGGCTCCGAAGGAAGAGGAGCACGGCCACGGGGCGCCGGGCGGCATGGGTGGCATGGGCGGCATGGGCGGGATGGATATGTGATCCCGCTCCCGGCCGGGTCCGACCCGGCCGGGGTGCCGTCCTCTGGACCGCAAGGTCACCGAAGCCCCGCTCTGCGGGGCTTCGTCGTTGTGGGGCCCCCTGCTCAGCTGGCCAATTCCCTGGCCAGCCCGGTACCGGCAGCAGCTATCCGCGGGGCGGCGCCAGCAGGCGCTGGTAGAGCGCGAGGTACTCATCCGCCGCGCGCTGCCAGCTGTAGCGCTCGGCCCACGCCCTGATTGCCGCGGCCCGCGCGTCGGCGCCACTGAGGCCCGACTCGATCACCGCCCGCATCCGCGCGGGCTCGAAGGAATCGAAGTAGTACGCCGCGTCCCCGCACACCTCGGGCAGGCACGAGAGGCGCGAGACGAACACCGGCTTTCCAAAGTACATCGCCTCGATCGGCGGCATCCCGAAGCCCTCGACGAGCGACGGGAACACGAACCCGGCGGACTGCGCGTACAGCCACGCCTTCTGCTCATCGGAGACGTCCGCCACGACCGTCACGTTGGCAAGTCCCCGCCGCACGACCAGCTCGCGATAGTGCTGCACCGGTCCGCCGTCGGGGCCGGCGAGCACGAATCGCTGCTCCGGCCAGGCGGCCGCGAGCGCGACGATCGCGTCGACGTTCTTGGACGGCGACATGCGGCTCAGGTGCAGCAGGAAGGGCACGTCGCGCAACCCCGGGACGTCCGCTCGCGCCGCGGACGACAGGTCGGTGACGCCGTTGTAGATGACCTGCACCTGCCGCGTCGCGCCCAGCGCTCGGCGGGCGTCGCCGGCGACCGCGCCGCTGATCGCGACCAGCGTATCGGCGCGGCCGAGCGTGCGCCGCATGCGCCGCCCGTAGCAGATGCGGCGCAGGCCCTGCTTCTCCGTCAGGTAGTTGAAGTCGTGCACCGTGAACAGCCGGCCGCGCGCGTTCGAGGGCGGCCGGTACCGCATGTGCTGGTGCAGGCCATGCCACACCGCGAACGCGGGGTCCGTGCGGTGCGGCCAGCGCAGCCGGTCGGCGATCGGCAGGTAGCTGACCGCGTCTCCGAAAAGCCCGTGCCAGCGGCGCTCGAGGATGAAATGAAAGTGCCAGTTGCGCTCGGCACGCAGCGTCGCGGCGCGCCGGCCAAGTTCCGCGGCGAGCCGGCGCGAGAATTCCGCCAGGCCCTCGCGGAAATGCCGCATGCGCCCGAACTGCAGCGCGAGGTGAACTGCGCCGGGCGCACTCACGCGCACACCGCCGCGGTCACGCGCTCGAGCGTCGGCCAGCCGTTGGTCTCGTGCAGCAGCTCGACCCGAGGTCCGAGCGGCGCCCAGGCGGCCACCGACTGGCGGCCGTAGACCGCGATCAGCCGGGCGCCCACTGCCGCCGCCAGATGCCCGGGACCGGTGTCGTTGGCGACGACCGCGCGGGCGCGCGCCATCAGCGCGCCGTAGACGCCGAGGTCAAGTCCCGGCAGCCGGACCGCGCCCGGCAGCCGCTCGGCAGCGATCGACTCCTCACCGGGTCCCGGACAGACGACCGGCACGACGCCGCGCTCCGCCAGACGCCGGCCGAGGTCGGCGAAGCCGGGCCAGACCTTGCGCTGCTCGCGGTCGTCAGGGCCCGAGAACGGGCACAGCACCACGAAGCTCCCGTCCGCGAGCGCGCGCTCATCGAGCAGCGCGCGCGCGCGCGCGGCCTGCGCGGCACTCGGTGTGAGGGTAATTGCCGTCGGGTACGGCGCCTGCGCGCCCAGCAAGCAGCTCGCGAGATGCCAGTAGGCGTGCGCCGCATGCGCGAAATCCGGCAGCGGATAGGCGCTCGCCAGCAGCAGGCTGCGCCCGTCGTGGGCGTAGCCGACGGGTCGCCAGCCGCCGAGCCGGGCCTCGAGCGCCGACGAGAAGGACTTGGTCAGCAGCAGCGCCGCCGGCGCTCCCGCGTGCGGTTCAGCATCGAGGCTGCGCCGCAGCTCGGCGAGCTGCCGCGCCGCCTGCCACAGGCCCGCTCGCCGGGTCGCGACGCTCCAGCCCGCGCCCTCGAGCAGCGCGCCGGCCCAACCCTTGCCCAGCAGATGCAGCTCGTAGCCGGCGGCTTCGAGCCGCTGCAGCGTCGGGACCGAGAGCACGACCTCGCCGACCCAGTTGCACAGTCGGACCGCGAGCGGCCGGCGACCGCGCGAGTCCGCTGGCGGAGGGTCGGGTCGGCGCGCGTCGGGCATTCGGCTAGAGTATACGCGCGCCCGTGCCGGCACCTCCGGGGTCCCACGTTGTCGAGTCATGGATTGCCGCTATCGGCGATTTCCGCGGACGCGGCTGCCCGCGCGACCGAACGACTGCGCGCGGCGAACGCTGTTCCCCGCGCCGCGCCCGAGGTACTGCGCACCGTGCTGGCCTCGAGCGAGTTCGTGGCGAGCGCGCTGCTCGCGGATCCCGAGCTGGTCGCAGCGCCGGACCGGCTGGAGGTGGCGCCGTTCAGCGCTGCCGAGACCGCGGCCGACGAGGCCCTGTGCATGGCGGAGCTCAGGCGTGCGCGACGCCGGGCGCTGGCGCGGATCGCATGGCGCGACCTGGCGGGCATCGCCGACACGCCGACCACGCTCGTGGCGCTCTCGACGCTGGCTGATGACGCGATCCGCGCCGCCTGCGGCTGCGCGACCCGGCTGCTGTCGGACCGCTACGGAACGCCGCGCGATGCTGCGGGCCATGCGCAGCCGCTGGTCGTCGTCGGCATGGGCAAGCTCGGCGGCATGGAGCTCAACTTTTCCTCGGACGTCGATCTCGTGTTCCTGTACCCGGAAGGCGGCGAGACCGACGGCGCGCGCCCGGTCGACAACTTCGAATACTTCACGCGCCTCGGGCAGAAGCTCATCCAGCTGCTCGATGCGGCCACCGTCGACGGCTTCGTCTACCGCGTCGACATGCGGTTGCGGCCGTTCGGCGAGTCCGGGCCGCTGGTCGCGAGCTTCGCGGCGCTCGAGGACTATCTCCAGGAGCACGGCCGCGACTGGGAGCGCTACGCATGGATCAAGGCGCGGGCGATCACCGGGGTCGAGGCCTACGCCACGCTGTTCCGCGACGCGGTACGGCCGTTCGTGTTCCGCCGCTACCTCGATTTCGGCGTGTTCGAGTCGCTGCGCGAGATGAAGGCGCTGATCGCGCGCGAGGTGGAGCGCAAGGAGCTCAACGACAACATCAAGCTCGGCCGCGGCGGAATTCGGGAGATCGAGTTCATCGTCCAGGCACTGCAGCTGGTACGCGGCGGCAGCGATGCGCGCCTGCGGTCCGCCTCGCTGCTGACGGTGCTGCCGCGCCTCGCCGGCCAGAAGCTGCTGCCCGAGGAGGCGGTGCGCGAGCTGCGGGCGGCCTACGACTACCTGCGGCGCCTCGAGAACTGCCTGCAGATGTACCGCGACGAGCAGACCCACCGGCTGCCGCAGGACGAGGAGCAGCGCGCCAGGCTGGTGACGGCGATGCGGCGACAGGACTGGTCGCAGCTCACGGCGGAGCTCGACTCGCAGCGCGACATCGTCGCACGGCATTTCGCCAACCTGGTTCTCGCCGGAGAGGGCGCGGCGCCGCCGGCCGCGGGAGACTTCGAGTCGGCCTTCAGTGCGGCGACGGCGCCGGTGGATCTCGCCGCCGCGCTCCGGTCGCTGGGCCTGGCCGCGCCCGACGCGGTCGCCGCGCTGCTCGGGGAGCTCAGGAGCTCGGGCTACTACCGGCGGCTCGATGAGCACGGCCAGCGGCGGCTGCACGCGCTGCTGCCGCGGCTGGTCGCGGCGGCGGCAAGCCATGCGGACCCGCCGGCGACGGTGCGCCGCGCGCTGTCGGTCGTCGAGGCGATCGGCCCGCGCACCGCCTACCTTGCACTGCTGAACGAGAACCCGCTGGCGCTCGCGCGGCTGACCGAGATCTGCGCGCTCGGCACGTTCCTGCCGGCGCAGGTGGCGGCGTTTCCGCTGCTGCTCGACGAGCTGGTCGACCAGCGCCTGTTCGAGGAACCGCCGGGCCGCGCGCAGTTCGCCGAGGAACTCGAGCTGCGCAGCGAGGCGGGCGCTGGGGACGAGGAGCGCAGCATAGAGATGCTGCGTCAGTTCCAGCGCGCAGCGGTGTTCCGGGTCGCGCTGTTTGACCTGACCGGGCGCCTGCCGCTGATGCAGGTCAGCGACCGGCTGACGGACATCGCCGAGCTGATCCTCGAGCGGGCGATGGCGCACGCGTGGCGCGAGATGATCGCACTGTACGGCGAGCCGGTCTGCGGCCGCGGCGAGTCGCGCCGGGTATGCGGCGTCGCGGCGGTCGGCTATGGCAAGCTCGGAGGACACGAGCTCGGCTATGGATCGGATCTCGACCTCGTGTTCCTGCACGACTCGGGCGGCGAGCTGCAGGAGACCGCCGGCCCGAAGGTGATCGACAACGCGGTGTTCTTCCTGCGCCTCGGCCAGAAGATCGTGCACTTGCTGACGGTGTACACGGCGGCGGGCCGGCTATACGAGGTCGACATGCGCCTGCGGCCGAGCGGCAAGGGCGGCATGCTGGTGACCCAGGTCGACGCGTTCGTCGATTACCAGCGCAGCGAAGCCTGGACGTGGGAGCATCAGGCGCTGCTGCACTCGCGCGCGGTCGCCGGCACACCGGCGATCCGGGCCGCGTTCGAGGCGGCCCGCGTCGACCTGCTGTGCCACTGTGTGCGGCGGGATTCGCTGCGCGCTGACGTCCGCAGCATGCGCGACCGGATGCGGCGCGAGCTGTCGCGCGCGCAAGCCGGCCAGTTCGACATCAAGCAGGACGCGGGCGGCGTCGCTGACATCGAGTTCCTGGCGCAATTTTGGGTACTGCGCTGGGCCGAGCAGCATCCGCCGCTCGTGACCTTTGCCGACACGATTCGACAGCTCGAATCAGTCGGCTCGGCGGCGCTGGTCGATCACCGGATCATTGACACGCTGGTCGACGCCTATCGCGGCTACCGAACGCTCATCCACCGCCTGTCGCTCGAGCAGGACCGGTCGGTCGTGCCCGCGGCGCCGCACGCGGCGAGCCGTGCGGCGGTGACCGCCGTCTGGGACGCCGTCATGGTGCGGGGTGCGGAGCTGCCGCCCGGCTGCGCGGAGCCGCCGCGCGCTCCCGTATAATGAGCACCGGCCACGCGCGAGAGACCCATGTCCGCACCGGTGCTGAACGATCCGACCCTGATCCAGCCGAACGCCGAACACCGCTACGAGGTCAGCGAGTCGGACCTGCCACTCAGCTGCCCGATGCCGGGCATGTACTTGTGGAATTCGCACCCGCGCGTGTATCTTGCGATCGAGGCCACCGGCGAGGCGAAATGCCCCTACTGCGGGGCCGAGTACGTGCTGCGGCGCGTTCGCCGCACGGGCTGAACGGGGTGCGCCTGCCTCAGCGGTAGGCGGCGTAGCTCTTCTCCTCGACGATCGTCGAGCCGAGCGCCACATTTATTCGTTTCTTGATCGCGGCCCGCGCGTCGTTCTCGATGTAAACCGAGCGGGCGAGCTCGATGAAGCCGGCGTCGAAGCTGTGCGCCCGTTCCTTGTCGCGGATGCGGTCCTCGATGTCCCACAGCCGCTCGTTGACGGCCTGCAGCGCCGCCTCGTCGTGCGCGACGTCGTGGCGGGCGTACGGCGACTCGCGCCAGGTCCGCTCGAGGAGCTCGAGCTCGCGGCGCACATTCGCGAGCTTGGCCGCATCGGTCATCCGCGCCGCCTTGATGCGCAGGATGGTGATCTTGTCGAGGACCTCACCCGGCGACACGGGCACGAGGATTTCGGACATCGGCACGCTCCTTCAGCGCAGTTTGTCGGCGGCGGCGTCGAGCGCCGCACGGTACGCATCGAGCGCGCGGGCCGTCACCACCACGTAATCCGCCGCCTCTGCCCAGCGCCGCTCCTCGACCGCTTCGCGCACGCCGGGCAGCGTCTTGGCCCCGTAGCCGGTGTGCAGCCCGGGCGCATACACCATGTGCCGGTACCAGCTGCGGCCAGGGAGCCCGCCGGTCGACAACAGCGCCTGCTCCGCCCGGCGCAGCTCGCCGTCGACGGCCGCGACCCGCTCGCGGGTCAGGTGTGAGGGATCCGCGAGCGCGGACGCGTAGAGCGCGTCGAGCGCCCTGGCACTGGTCGCCAGCGCCGCCGCGGCATTCTTGAGCGGCGCGAAGTTGAGGTAGGGCACGGCCGCCTCGCGCTCGGGTGGCCCCACCGGATCGGAGCTGTCGGCGCCGAGCTCATAGATCCGCTCGGCGATCAGCTGATCGGTCTCGACGGTCTCGGCGCGCATCTTGTCGGCCAGCTTCTCGATCTCCTCGACGTAGCGGTTCACGGTGTCGGCGAACTCCTGCAGCCGCAGCGGCAGCAGGTCCGCGTCTGCCAGACGCAGCACGGTATGGCCGGCGACCTCGGCGAGCGCGACCCCATACGCGAGCTCGGGGTCCTCGATCCGGATGTAGTGATCGAAGGAGTCGTACAGGGAGTGGTAGTACCCGCTGGGCTCGCCATTGCCGAATCCGAGGTTCAACGAGGCGATGCCGGCGTGCTGCAGGAACGGCGTGTAGTCCGACCCCGACCCCAGCGGATCGAGCGGCAGCTCCGCGCCCTTGAGGAGGTTCTGTGCGACCCGCTTGCGTTCATCGCTGGCGTCCTTGGCGGTGCCGGCGATGATGGTGCGGGCGCGGGCGCGGGCCAGCACGCTCGCCTGGGTGGCGGGATCGCCGATGCCGCCGGCGACCTCGTCGACGAGGCGCTGCAGCGAGTGGCTGCCGCCCGCAAACAGGAAGCCGTGGGAGTTGGAATCGGAATTGACGTAGGCGACCGCGTGCTCGGCGAGTTCGTCGGCGTGCGTCTCGACCCACTCCGTCGAGCCAAGCAGCCCGGGCTCCTCCCCGTCCCAGCTCAGGTAGACGAGAGTGCGCTTCGGCCGCCAGCCTCCCGCGGCGAGCTGGCCGATCGCCTTGGCCTCCGCCATCACCGCGACGTTGCCGGACAGCGGATCGTCCGCCCCGAACACCCAGCCGTCGTGATGGTTGCCGCGCAGCACCCACTCGTCCGGGAATTCGCTGCCGGTGAGCTTCGCGACGACATCGTAGATCGGCCGCTGCGACCAGTCCGATTCGATCAGCAGATGGGCCCTGGCCGGCCCTGGCCCGATGTGATACGTCAGCGGCAGGCCGCCGCGCCAGCGCGGCGGCGCGCGCGGCCCGGCCAGCGACTCGAGAAACGGCTGCGCGTCGGCATAGGAGATCGGCAGCACCGGGATCTTGAGAATCGTCTTCGCCTCCTCGCGCTTGAGACGCGGCGCGTCGCGCGTGGCGCCTATGCCGGGCGTCAGCGGATCGCCCGGGTACACCGGCATGTCCACCACCGAGCCGCGCTGCACTCCGCGGGCCGGCCGGCCGGCGCCGGCCGGATAGGTGTCCGCCGCGCCGTAGCCGTCGTCCTTTGGATCGCTGTATATGAGGCAGCCGATGGCGCCATGCTCGTACGCCAGCTTCGGCTTGAGGCCGCGCCAGCCGGCGCCGTAGCGCGCGATCACAATCCGGCCCTTGACCGAGACACCGCGGCGCGCGAGGTCCTTGTAGTCATCCGGCATGCCGTAGTTGACGTATACCAGCTCGCCGGTGACATCGCCGTCCGCCCCGTAGGCGTTGTAGGGCGGCAGCGCCCCTTCCGGCCGCTGCGAACTGCGATCGCCGGCCACCGGCGGCTCGCTCAGCGTTGCGCGGAAGTGGTGGGGGCCGACGAGCTCGAGCAGTTCGCGTCGCGGCGTCGGGTACAGCACGTAGAAGGTCTCGATGTTCGCATCCCAGCCCCACGAGCGGAACTCGGCGAGCATGAACTCGGCGTTCGCCTTGTCGTGCGGTGAACCGACCTGGTTGGGCGCGGACGACAGCCGCTCGAGCCAGGCGCGCATTTCCTTGGCGCTCAGGCGCGCATCGAAGCGCGACTCAAGCGCCGCCTCGGTGGCGGCGCCCGCGGTGGTAAATCCCTGCATCGCCGCACTGCCGGCGGCGAGCGCGGCGAGCGCTGGTGCGAGCGCTGTCGCGACGAGAACCAGCAGGCGGGTTGTACTGTGGGTCATGGGTTGTTACTCGAAGCTGAGATCAAGGTCCGGGTGTCGATGGTTGTTCGGTCGGTCTAGGTCCGGCAGCGGGTAGCGCTCGGATGCGGCCGGCGGGGCGGCCGCCGCGAGGTCGCGGTGGACGAGCGTCACCTCGAGCGTCTGTGGAACGTGCGATCCGGGCACGTAGCCATCATAATTGTTGCCGTGGACGTGGGCGATGACGAAGCTGCCGGCGAGTGCGTCCATCGTCGCCGCGAACCGCTGCCAGTTGCGGTCGAGCGCGTGAAACTCGACGATCAGCACGGCGACGCGCCGGAGTCCGCCCACGCAGGCGGCGAGCGCGTCGTACTCCGAGCCTTCGATGTCCATCTTTACGAGTACCCAGCGCTGTGCGTCCCCCTGGCGGACCCGCTGCAGCAGCTCCTCAAGCGTTGCGGCGCCGGGGCCGGACCGGCCGGCGACCATGAGCTTGAGGAACTCGTGTCTGGCGAAGAACTGACGGAACGCGCGCGGCCGGTGCAGCAGGCGTGCCATGCGCACGAACTTGCCCGCCCGCAGCCGCAGCAGCGCCTGCAGCATCCCGCGCAGCGCCTTGGTACGGATCTGTTCGGGTCCCGTCGTGCCGTCGACGCAGGTCAGTCTGATCGATGGGTTGAGCGCCAGCACTCCCTGCTCGAACGCCCAGTTCTCCTCGACGCCCAGGCTCAGCAGTGCCTGACTCGCGCGGATCGCGCTAAGCGGCAGCACGTAGCCGCCGTCGAACTCGCTGCCCACCCGGACCAGATCCGGGAAGCGGCGCGGTCGATAGGGGCGGAGGGAGAGTGTCGCGGTGCCGGCATCCATCGAGGCGCCGGCAGCCTAGCACGAAGCCCCAGCGGCGGTAACGGCGGCGCAGCGGCTGGTGCATCAGGGCATCGAACCTTGCGATGACATCGCGGGGCGCGACCAGGCGGATGACCCCGGGGCGCTCGATCCGCGTCGTCCACCTGAGCCGTGCGGGCCCGTGCCGAGGAACTCGCGCGCGGCCGGATGTGCGGCAACAGGACGAAGCGCCGCCCGGCGAGGGACCGGCGCAGTCGCCTCAGGTCCGTGAGGCCGCCGCGCCGCTCGCAGCTGATAAACTCGATGGCTGGCACGAGGCTCGTCAGCGCGCGCTCGGGCGCGCCGCTGATCCACGTGAAGCACGTCGCCGGCCACGCGGCCTGCCGGGTGCCCAGCACCGCGAGCGTGTGGCATACCGCGCCCACAGCCGACGTCGGCAGCATGCAGACGGTGGCGGGTGGCGAGTTCTGAACCCTCGTGAGGGGCAACATGCGGCTGGCGCGCATCCCGACGGCAACCGGCGCGATCCTCTACGCCCCCTCGCGCATCGACCAACCGGTGGTGGCGGATTTTGAGCCCGGCGAGCTCGCGCGCGCGGGTCGCATCGACGGCACCGCGCGCGGCCGCGGCACCGTGTGGTTCGTGACGGCCCGCGACGGCGCCGGCGCCTGGGTGCTGCGCCACTACCATCGCGGGGGCTTCGTCGGCCGCCTGGTCGCGGAGCGCTACCTGTGGCGCGGCGAGGATGCGACGCGCCCGTTCCGGGAGCTAAGGCTGCTCGCCACGCTCGAGGAGCGACAGCTGCCCGCCGTGCGGCCGGTGGCCGCGCGCTACGTGCGCACGGCACTGGGCTACCGCGCGGACCTGCTGACGGTCGCGATTCCGGGCGCCCGGTCGCTGGCCTCGCTCCTCTCGCCGGACCTCGCGCTCGAGGTCTGGCGCGGCATCGGCGCGACGCTGCGTGCCTTTCACGCAGCCGGCGTGTGCCACGCGGATTTGACCGCGCACAACGTACTGATCGACGCCGCCGGCCGCGCGCATCTGGTCGATTTTGACCGCGGCTCGCTGCGGACGGCCGGCGCCTGGCAGGCGCGCAATCTCGCGCGCCTCAGGCGCTCGCTCGCAAAGCTGACGGCCACCGAACCGCAGCGCTGCACGCCTCGGCAGTGGGCGGCGCTGCTCGAAGGCTACGCGGCCGCGCGCGGCGCCCCGCGGCGGTAGGGGTCGGGCTCGCCGGGGAGCGGCCTGAACCGCTTGTAGCTCCACAGGTACTGCTCCGGTGCGACGGCGGCCGCTGCCTCGATCAGCGCATGATAGCGCGCGACGTCGCGCACCGGGTCGTCGCTCGGGAAGTCCGCCAGCGGCGCGCCGATCGTCATCACGTAGCCGGAGCCGTCGGCAAGCCGGCGCGGGAAGAACGGCAGCACCGCGCACCGGGTTGCGCGCGCGACGAAGGTCGTACCCGGGTTCGACAGCGCCGGAACGCCGAACAGCGGCACGGTGATCCGGCCGGCGCCGTCGAAACGCTGGTCCGGCGCATACAGCACGATGGCGCCGCGCTGCAGCGCCCGTAGCATCTCGACGAAACGCTCGCTGGGGATCATCCGCCCGCCGCGCGCGGTGCGCGCGCGCAGCGCCAGCTGGTTCACCAGCTCGTTGGTCGAGGGCTTGTACATGATCTCGAAGTCGTGGCCGGTCTGCGGCAGCGACGCCGCGGCGATCTCGTTGGTCGTGAAGTGCGCGCCGAGCAGCAGCACGCCCTTGCCGCGGGCGACCGCCGCCTGCAGGTGCTCGCCTCCTTCGATCCGCGACAGCTGCTCGATCCGGCCGCTGCGGTCGAACCACACGAGGCCAACCTCGAACAGCGAGTAGCCGAGCGACTGGAAATGGCGCCGCCCGATCCGGCGACGCTGCCGCTCGGAAAGCGCGGGGAACGCGAGGCGCAGGTTGATCAGCGTGACCCGCCGGTCGCGGCGTGCCACGTACCAGGCCACAGTGCCGAGGGCGCGGGCGAGCACCGCCTGCCATGCCCACGGCAGCAGTGCGAGTCCGCGCACCACGCCGAGCCCGATCCACACCGGCCACCAGCGCGGTGCAGCGAAGCGCCGCAGCGGCACCAGCGGCACGCCGCAGGCGGCATCGACCGGCGAGGCAGTGGCCGGGGTCGTCATGGGCGGTATGATCTCAGGCGGTGCGCGCGAGGCCGGGGTTGACGTTGCGAATACTGTACATCTGCCTCGGCTATTGTCTCGCGCCGTTCGCGTTCGGCCTCGTGCTGTGGCGCGGCGTGCGCGACCGCAGCTACTGGCGGGCACTGCACGAGCGCTTCGGCTTCGGCAGCCGGTTGCCGGCGGGAGGACTGTGGGTGCACGCCGTGTCGGTCGGGGAAGTGCAGGCGGCGGCAGCGCTCGTGCGGCTGCTGCAGGCGCGCTATCCGGCCCTGCCGCTCGTGCTGACGACCGCGACCCCCACCGGGCGCAGCCGTGCCGAGCACCTGTTTGGCGCCGCGGTGACGGTCCGCTACCTGCCGTACGATCTGCCGGACGCGGTGGCCCGCTTTCTGGACCGGATCCGGCCGCGGCTTGCGGTCATCCTCGAGACCGAGCTGTGGCCGAACCTCTACCGCGCCTGCGCCGGTCGCGGCATCCCGATCGTGCTCGCGAGTGCGCGCCTGTCGGCGCGCTCGGCGCGCCGTTACCGGTGGCTCGCGGCGCTCGCCCGCACGACGCTGTCGGGCGATGTGGTGATCGCCGCGCAGAGCGAGGCCGACCGGGAGCGGTTCGTGGCGATCGGCGCCAACCCGGCCCGGAGCCACGTGGTCGGCAACATCAAGTTCGACTTCGAGCTGTCCGCCGGGGCGGCGCGCGCAGGGGCGGCATTGCGCGAGATGATCGGCGTCGAGCGGCCCGTGTGGGTTGCCGGCAGCACGCACGCGGGCGAGGAGGAGCAGCTGCTCGACGCGCAGGATGCGCTCGCGCGGCTGCTGCCGGGGGCGCTGCTCGTGCTCGCGCCGCGCCACCCGCCGCGGTTCGACTCCGTCGCGGCCCTGCTGCGCCGGCGCGGCACCCGCTTCGTCACGCGCAGCAGCGGCGCACCGGTCGACGCCGACACCACCGTGCTGCTGGTCGACACGCTCGGCGAGCTGGTGCACTTCTACGCCGCGGGCGACGTCGCCTTCGTCGGCGGCAGTCTGGTGGCGGTCGGCGGCCACAACCTGCTCGAGCCCGCGGCGCTCGCCAAGCCGATCGTCAGCGGGCCGCACACGTTCAACGACGCCAGGGCCGCGCAGCTGCTCGGCGAGGCCGGCGCTCTCGAGCTGGTGAGCGATTCCGCCGCGCTCGCACGGCGCCTCGCGGCCCTGCTGGTCGATCCGGCCGCGCGCGCGCGGGCGGGCGCGCAGGGGCTCGCCGCGGTCACCGCGAACCGCGGCGCGCTCGGGCGCCTGCTGAAGCTGATCGAGCCCCGCGTGCAGCCGGGAGCCGGCGGTTGAGCGCTACTTGACCGACACGGTCTCGCCGAGCCAGCCGTTGACGCGGGTTAGCCGGGACTCGTCCAGCGTCCCGGCCGCCTGCTCGAGGGTCAGCACGTTGATGACGTAGTCGTAGCGGCTGCGCGCATAGTTGGTCTGGGCGTCAAGCAGCCGCTGCCGCGCCAGCAGCACGTCGACGGCGGTGCGGGTTCCGACGTCGTAGCCGGCTTCGGTCGCCTGCAGCGCCGTCTGGCTCGAGGCGAGGGCCTGCTTCAGCGCCTGGACGCGCGCCATCTCGCTGATCACGCCGAGATAGGCGTCGCGCGTCTGACGCTCGGTCTCGCGTGCGGTCTGCTCGAGGCGCTCGCGTGCCGCGCGGTGCCGGTACACGGCCTCGCGGACGCGCGATGAGGTATTGCCGCCCGAGTACAGCGGTACCGTGAGCTGCACGCCGATCTGCTTGTCGTAGGTGATCGTGTCGGCCGGATAGGTCGCGCCGAAGGCCTGCGTGTAGGCGCCGGTGTCGTTGCCGTTCTTGGTCGCGATCAGGTCGAGGGTCGGCAGGTGGCCGGCGCGGGCGGTAACGATGTTCTCGCGGGCGATGTCGACGGCGAGGCGCGCGGAACTCAGCGACAGATTCTGGTCGAGCGCTGCCTTGACCCACTGGTCCTCGCTGGCCGGGCTCGGCGCCACGAGCGGCATGTCATCCCCGGGCCGCGACAGCTCGTCGAAGGCATCGCCGGTCAGCTCGCGCAGCTGCTCGCGCGAGGAGGCGAGCGTGCGCTTTGCCTCGATCACGGCGGCGCTCGCCTGATCGGCGGCCGCCCTGGCGTCCTCGACGTCGGTGATCGCGATCAGCCCGACTTCGTAGCGCTTCTCGGCCTGTTCGAGCTGGTGCACGATCGCCTCGCGCGAGGCCTCGGCTGCCTCGAGCGTGTCGCGCGCCGCGAGCACGTTGAAGTACGCCGTGGCGGTGCGCAGGATCACGCTCTCCTGGGCGGCGCGATAGTCGACCTCGGCCTGCGCCACCTGCTCGCCGGCCTGCTTGAGCGTCGAGAACTGACCCCAGCGGAACAGCGTCTGGCGCAGCTGCACGTTCCACTGCCGGATGTCGCTGGTCGTGGTCTCCTCGAGCGGGATGAAAACGGCCTGCCCGCTGGCGTTCGTGCCGATGAAGTACGGTTGCGAGCCGCTGGTGATGTCGCGGGCGTAGCCGGCGGTGCCGTTCAGCTGGGGCAGCAGCGCCGACAGCGCCTGCGGCCGCGCCTCGAGCGCCGCCAGCCGGTTGGCCTCGGCCTCGCGGAGAATCGGGTCGTTACGCAGCGCGCGCTGGTAGACCTCGGCGAGGTCGGCGCTGCTCGCAAGACCGGGCGCGAGGAACGCGACGCCGGCCACGGCTGCGAGGAGCAGGGAGGTCAATTTCATACCGTTGGAGATCCCGTTCGATTACATCAGTTCAGCCGGAGAGTTGGTGTTGTATAACTCTATATCACCTGGAACGGGGCCCGTAATCGGTTCCCCGCAGCAGTCCCTCAGTACGTCGCCAGCGTCGGGTCGACGTCCCGCGACCAGGCGAGGATGCCGCCCGTCAGGTTTGCGACCGACGGGTAACCCTGGCCCTCGAGGAACCGGGCCACCGACAGGCTGCGGCCCCCGGACCGGCACAGCACGACGATGTCGCGCCCCTTGTCGAGATCGGCGAGGCGGCCCGGGATCTCGCCCATCGGCACGTTCAGCGCGTCCGGGAGCGAGGCGATCTTGAGCTCCCACGGCTCGCGCACGTCGAGCAGCAGCGTCTGCGGGCGGGCCGCAAGGTCGCGGACGAATTCGGCTGGGCTGACCTCGCGTACCACGCGCGCCGCTGCTCAAAACACGAACGCCGATGGGCGTCGCGCGTTCGTCATCGGGTCGACGAACGTCTCGAACAGCTCGGTGCGCGCGAACTCGCGCTCGCTGACGCGCGTGACGAGCTGCGCGCACATCGGTGCGGCGGCGCCGACCACCGCGAACAGCCTTCCGCCCGGCGCAAGCCATTGCTCGTAGCGGGCGTCATACACCGGCAGCGAGGCCGACAGTACGACGACGTCGGCCGCTGCGCGCGGCTGCCACACCGTGCCGTCCGCGACGTGCACGGCGACGCCGAGGAACCCTGCGGCCCGGAGATTGCCGCTCGCAAACTCCGCGAGCACGGGCCGCAGCTCCAGCGACTCGACGCGGCCGGCGAGGGTCGCAAGACATGCCGCCAGGAATCCGCTTCCGGTACCCACCTCGATCACCGAGTCGCCGGCAGCGATCTCGCAGGCCTGCAAGATCCGCGCATCGAGCTTCGGCGGCAGCATCGACTGGCCCTGCGGGAGCGGGATGGGCGCGTCGGCGAAGGCGAGATCGCGGTAGGCCGGCGGCACGAAGCGCTCGCGCGGCACGCGGGCGAGCGCGTCGAGGACGCGCGGGTCGAGAACGTCCCACGCGCGGACCTGCTGGTCGATCATCTGCTGGCGTGCGGCTTCGATATCCATGCGGCGGGAGAGGCGGAGGAACGGACGGGGATCTTGAACGAGGCGCAGAGGTTACGGAGTTGGGCGTCGCGCCACAAGACGTGCGGCGGGGACTAAAACGCCAATTATGGTGAATACCGCGGACCCCTGCCAAGGCCTTCGGTATCCTCGCTTTGGGGATACACACGGGTGGGCCGCCACCGGCCGGAAGCACGCCACTCGGACAGCGATCTGGCCCGTATTTGGCCAAACAGAGCAGGGCCGCCCGCTGCAGGGCGCGCGCCATCGGTGGGCGCACGGCCTTATGAGGAAGGGATCCGTTGACCGTCATCGAAGCCGCCGCGCTCTTCGCGCTGGTGCTCGCGGGAGTCGCCATCGTCGACGCGTGGCGCGCCCGCCGGTGCGCGCGCGCCGCCGTTGCCGCGCTCGAGGCCGACCGGTCGCGCGCCGCCTGCCCGCCGGCGCCAGCCGCATCCG
>Ga0181521_10000388_pt1 | contig 53220 bp, 49 predicted proteins | sample PEATcosm2014_Bin_32_FD_119764 | JGI IMG/M metagenome (GOLD analysis project Ga0181521, IMG submission 119764) | Peatland microbial communities from MTU Mesocosm Facility, Houghton, MI, USA - PEATcosm2014_Bin02_60_metaG | ecosystem: Environmental > Terrestrial > Soil > Wetlands > Peat | place... | reverse complement strand
GCTCGCTGCTGGAGATCCAGCCGCGCTGGGCCAAGGAGCTCGTCGTCGGCTTCGCGCGCCTTGACGGCCGCGCGATCGGGATCGTCGCCAACCAGCCCAAGCACAAGGGCGGCGTGCTGTTCACCGACTCCGCCGACAAGGCCGCGCGCTTCATCTGGACGTGCAACGCGTTCAACGTGCCGCTGTTGTTCCTCGCCGACGTCCCCGGCTTCATGATCGGCACGCAGGTCGAGCGCGGCGGCATCATCCGCCACGGCGCCAAGATGATCAGCGCCGTCAGCGAGGCGACCGTGCCGAAGATCTCCGTCATCGTGCGCAAGGCCTACGGCGCCGGCCTGTACGCGATGGCCGGGCCCGCGTTCGAGCCCGACTGTTGCATCGCGCTGTCGAGCGCGTCGATCGCCGTCATGGGCCCGCAGGCCGCCATCAACGCCGTCTACTACAACCAGCTGCAGGCGATCGACGACGACGGCGAGCGCGCCGCCAGGACCGAGCAGCTGCGCGAGGAGTACGCGCAGGACATCGACATCCTGCACCTCGCCTCCGAGCTGGTCGTCGACGCCGTCGTCGAGCCCGACGCGCTGCGCGGCGAGCTCGTGCGCCGCTTCGCGCACGCCGCCGCCAAGCAGCGCAGCTGGCCCGCGAAGCACAACGCCGTCACGCCCGTCTAGGGCGGCGGCCTCTAGAGCGGGGGGTAGGTCTCCGTCAGCAGGTTGATGTACGCGTCCGCGCGCGCCGTGTACGAGTTGGCGAACGCCAGCAGGTCGAACAGGCCGCGCGGCATCCTGCCGGTGATCACGACCACGAACCACGCGGCGAGCGCGCCAAGGTCCAGCAGGACGGTCATCACCGCCCGCAGGATCACGATCGGGATCTCCAGGATGATGCGGAAGAACGTCTTCCAGCGCTTGTAGCGCTCGAGCGGTCCCGCGAAGTGCAGGCGCACCGGGTAGCCGGGGTCGTCCGAGCCGCCGAACGATGGGTACGGGTCGCACAGCAGCGCCAGGTACGCCGTCGCGCGCGTGAGGAAGCGCGTGTACCCGGCGACGAAGTCGTACAGGCCCTGCGGATAGCGACCGGTGATCACGATCGCGAACCACGCGATGAAGACCGCGATTTTCGCGAAGAATTCGTAGAAGTACAGCCAGATCGCCAGTGGAATGAACAGGATCAGCCGGAACAGGCTCGTCAGGCGGCTGCGCCGCTCGACGTAGTCCGCCTCGTACGTAACCGGGTATGGCACGTGGTTTCCACCCCTTTCATGCCTCGAACGCTCTCCTGCCGACGCATGCTAGGCGCGGGCGCGGCGGCGCGGCATGGCGTGGGCCGGGCGCGGCGCTGGTTTTCAATACATTGCCCGACATGGATTCCGCGGATCTCGCCTACGCAGGAATCGCCCGCCAGGCGGAGCTGATAGCCGCCGGTGAGATCTCCTCGCGCGAGCTCGTCGATCTCTACCTGCAGCGGATCGAGCGGTTCGACCCGAAGCTGAACGCGTTTCGCGTCGTGCTCGGCGAACGCGCCAGGCTGGAAGCCGACCAGGCCGACGCGCGCCGGGGGGCTGGGGGGGACGCGGGCGGCCGCCCGCTGCTGGGCGTGCCGATCGCCGTCAAGGACGACATCGACGTCGCCGGCGAGCTGACCGCATACGGCACCAACGCGCAGGACGAGCCAAGGCGTGCGGACGCCGAGGTCGTGCGCCGCCTGCGCGAGGCCGGCGCGGTGATCATCGGCAAGACCAACGTGCCCGAGCTGACGCTGTGGCCGTTCACCGAGACCGCCACCTACGGCGCCACGCGCAACCCGTGGGACAGCCAGCGCGCGCCCGGGGGATCCAGCGGCGGCAGCGCCGCAGCCGTCGCCGCCGGCCTCGTCGGCGCGGCGCTCGGCTCCGACGGCGCCGGCTCGATCCGCATCCCAGCCGCCTTCTGCGGGCTGTTCGGCCTGAAGCCCCAGCGCGGGCGCGTGTCGATGGCGCCGCGCCCGCGTGCGTGGCACGGCCTGTCGGTCAACGGCGTGCTCACGCGCAGCGTCGCCGACAGCGCGCTGTTCTACGACGTCGCCTCCGGCGCGATCGACGTCGACGCCGACCGCGCGCCGGCGCCCGCGATCCCGTTCGCCAGCGCCGCCGGCACGCCGCCCGGGCCGCTGCGCATCGCCTACTCCACGCGCGTTCCGTTCGGCGTCATCTCCAAACTCGACGCCGACGCGCGCCGCGCCTTCGATGAGACGGTCGCGCTGCTGCGCTCGCTCGGCCACGAGCTCTCCGAGCAGGACCCCGACTACGGCGTCGACGCGATCCCCGCCGTGCTCGTGCGCTACCTGCGCGGGGCCCACGACGACGCCGCCGCGCTCGCGCATCCCGAGCGCCTGGAACGGCGCACGCGCGCGATGGCGCGCCTCGGCGGCCTGATCCCGCGCTCGCTGCTCGAGCGCTCGCTCGCCGGCGAGGCCGAGCTCACGCGCCGGCTCAATGGCGTGCTCGCCGACCACGACGTGCTGCTCACGCCCGCCACCGCCACGCCGCCGCCGCGCATCGGCCAGCTGCAGGGCCGCGGCGCGCTGTGGACGCTCAACGCCGTCGCCGGCTGGGTCCCCTACAACGGCGTCTGGAACGTCACCGGCCAGCCCGCCGCGTCCGTGCCCGCCGGCTTCGGCTCCGACGGGCTGCCGCGCGCCGTGCAGCTCGTCGGGCGAGCGAACGACGAGGCGACGCTCCTGTCGCTCGCCGGGCAGCTCGAGGCCGCGCGCCCGTGGGCGCAGCAGCGCCCGCCCGGGTTCTCGTGAGCGACGCCCAACGGCCGAATGCGGGCGAGCGCGAGGCCGCGGCGGGCGATGGCGACGCCGACGCCGACGCACGCGAGGCCGAGGTGCGCGAGGCCGACGCGCTGCTGGCGGTCGCCGTCGAGGCCGCCACGACCGCCGGGGCGCTGCTCATCGAGCGCGTCCGTCACGGCGCCGAGAGTCACGTGAGCAGCAAGAGCACGCCCACCGACCTCGTCAGCGAGGCCGACCTCGCATCCGAGCGCGCCATCCGCGAGCTGCTCGCGCGGCGACGCCCCGACGACGGCTTCCTCGGCGAGGAGGGCGCTCGCGCGGAGGGCAGCAGCGGGCTCAGCTGGGTGGTCGACCCGCTCGACGGCACCATCGACTTCCTGTTCGGGATACCGCAGTGGTGCGTCAGCGTCGCCGTGCGCGACGGCGCCGGGACGCTCGCCGGCGCCGTCTACGACCCCAACCGCGACGAGCTGTTCACCGCCACCAGGCACGGTCATCCGACGCTCGCCGGGCCGCGCGGCACCGTCGAGCTCTCCGGGAGCGCACGCGAAGGGGAGCTCGCGACCGCCATGGTCGCCACGGGGTTCGCCTACGACGCCGACGTGCGCGCCGCGCAGGCGCGGGTCCTCGCACGCGTCGTCCCGCGCGTGCGCGACATCCGCCGCTTCGGCAGCGCCGCACTGGATCTCACCTGGACTGCCGCCGGGCGCTACGACGCGTACTTCGAGCGCGCCGTCAAGCAGTGGGACGTCGCCGCCGGCGCGCTCATCTGCGAACGCGCCGGGCTGGTCGTGCTCGAGCTGCCCGTGCACGAGAGCCTGCCCTGGGGGATCCTCGTCACGCGGCCGGCGCTCGCGGAGGCGATGCTGGAGCTGGTGGGAGGGGATTGAGGGGGCGGGGCGAGCGCCGCTGGGTCGATCGATGCGGCGGGTGGGAGTCGAACCCACACGCCCTTACGGACAAAGCCTTTTGAGGGCTTCGCGTCTGCCGTTCCGCCACCGCCGCAAATGCGCTCGACTGGGCGAGGATACCCTGGCGGACCGGGCGTGTGGCTCGGCGCTCAGGCCGGGTGCGGCGGCGCGTCGCCGTAGACGTCTTTGCCCGCCGCCGGGTCGCGGCGCTCGAGCTCGACGTTCCAGCCCTGGGAGAAGCCGCGCATCGCGAACGTGACCAGCAGGATCTGGACGGGCACGATCAGCAGCGTGAGCACGCCCAAAAGGCCCGCGTTGATGGTCGGCTGGGCAAAGCCCGATTTGTCGCGGTCGAACCAGCCCGGCGCGGCGACCGCGGCGAAGATCAGCAGCAGCACGGCCAGAACTGCGGAGATCGGCAGCACGCCACGGTTCCAGCGGGCGGCGTAGAACGCGAAGGTCAGATACACGGCGACGTATCCGATCTGGACCGGGATCGCCCCCTCGAGCACGCTCCAGCCGCCGACCGTCACGATCAGCACCAGCGCCGCGCTGACGAGCAGCAGCACCACGACGGTCGCGCGCGTCGCCTGCACGACGGGCTTGTCGCGGTTGGGGTGCGTGATGATCACGCCTTGCTGCCTCTCCGGGCCGGACGCCGAGGACATCGCACCGGTCACGATACAAGCTCGTGCGGCTCCCGTGCGCGGGACGCCGGCCGGCCGATGTACGCTGAGGAGCCACGCGGGCGTGGTGGAATTGGTAGACACGCCGGCCTTAGGAGCCGGTGGGCGCTAGCCCTTGGGGGTTCGAGTCCCTTCGCCCGCATTTCCAGACGAGCGCCGGCTCTGCGCCGGGCGCGTCTCCGTCGTCCCGCTCGGCCGCTGCCCAGCACATGCGCGTCGGCCTTCCGTCCGCCGGCGGCCCGCCTCTAGCCGCCTGTGGGCGCGGTCTCGCGGTTGACTTCCCAGCCGGTGTTCAGGGGCTGCAGGAAGTACGGCGGCTCGTCGGCCGCGAGGCGCTCGTCGTAGTTGTAGTTCTTGATGTAGCCGGTGCCGCCGCCGCTTCCGCCGGTCCCGACGATCCCGCGGAAGTTCTGCGCGATCGCCCCGTACACGTTCAGTTTGCCGAGTTCATTGCCGCAGTTGTAGTTATCGACCGTGAAGGAGTGCTTGGTCGAGAGGATCGCGGCGTAGACGTAGATGTTTTCCTGGGTGCCCCAGCCATACCCGCCGGCTGCTTTGTCTTCGGTGGCATTGAGGTCCGGCGCGCTGCACCCGTTCGCACTGTTTTCGTATTCGCAGAGTTTCGTGGTGCTGTTGTACGTGTCGCCTTTGTTGCAGTTCGGCGGGCTCGACGGTTTGTAGGTTTCCGCGACCGGATGATAGATACGGATGAAATATGTCGCGATCAGCCCGAGCGTCGCCGTTCCCGTCGCTTCTTCGCCGAGTTTGCCCGCAACGCTCGTGGGGTATGTGTCGCCGTTTATGATCACGTTGTTTTCCCCCGCTATGGTCAGCGACTTGCTGTAGGTGCCGTGGACGTAGACGTTGCCGCAGTTCGTCTCGTTGGTCTTCTCCTTGGGCCCATCGGCGTCGTGGTCCGTGAATTCGTATTCGCAGGTCGCTTCGCTTTTCTTCGCAACGTAGATGAGCCCATTTTCCGGCCAGCTGATGGTTTTTTCGGTGCCCTGGTTGACGACCGTGATCGTGTTGGCGGTGCCGTTGAGCGTCAGCTGGGTGACGCCGCTGAACTTGTTCGCCGCTTCCACGTAGCTGAGCAGGCTTTCGTCACTGGCCGGTGCGACGAGTTCTTTCCCCACGGAGTAGGTTTTCGAAGGGGTATTGAAGACCGGTTTGCTGCCGCACGCTTCGTCAAGGCCGCCGTTGATTTCGACCTTGTCCGGGTCGGTTTCTTCTCCACTCGACGTTTTGCGGCTGGCGCGCCCGAATTCGGGGTTGCCGCAGACGACGGCCGTGTCGTCCGTGTGCATCGGGCCTTTGACGCCGTCGCCCGTGACGAACTCGATCAGCTGGCATTCGGAGTTGCGCTTGACCCCTTTTACTTCGTAGTAGGTTTCGCAGTCGGCTTTGGGCTTGTACAGGACGGGGTCCTCGTCTTCGTAGCGGGTGAAGTAGACGAACTGCAGGAAGCCCGTGGCCTTGAACGACGCGACGACCTTCCGCACCTGTACCGCGTCGCTGGTTTTTTCCGGGCAAACCGTCATTTTCGCCTTCCCGGCGCAACCGATCGACTCGATGCGGAAGGTGTTGGCCGCTTGGCCGCTGGATTCGATCATCGTTTCGAAGGGCTTGGAGGTCGAGCAGGCTTCCTTCCCGTTGGCGGCGAGCAACTTGACTTCGAAGTGCTCGAATTCGCTTTCCGGCACGACGCTGGACGGCGCTTCACATGTCTGCCAATAGTCCGGTTCCTTCTCCAGGTGGTATTGGTACTCCTCGACACCCGCCAGCGAGGCGTAGAGGGCCTGCTTCTGGATCGTGTCGTCGTGGGAGATCTGGATGTCGCCGGTGGAGGCCGTGAAGGCCGCGACCACGAGCAGGCTCGAGATCAACATCACGCCGATCGCGATGATCATCGTGAACCCGTCCTCGGCGCGGGCGGCGATGCGGGAGCTGTGGGGTGAGATCATTCGCATGGTTTTTGCACGATCGGCGTTTCGGCGCTTGGCGCCGTGAACGCCAGCGTCACCTGATCGCTGAGTTCGACGGTCGGTTTGTACTGGGCGGTTTCGGGAGCTCCGGCGGCGTAGTTGATCTGCACCGCGGCCGCTTCCTTCGCCTGGGCTTCGGTGAGGGCACCAGATTCGGGGGTAATCGGTGTGAGGGTCGTCACGGCGTTCGTCGTGCTTGAGCTTGTCGCATACTTGTAGTACTGGAACACTTTCTTGCCTCCGCTTTCGGAGATGTCCTGACCGATGCGGGTCGTCGTCGGCGTGCCTTTGTATTCGAAGTTGGGCCATTCGCCGCCGCTGCTGGGAGTCGTGGTTTCGACGAGCGTGCCGGCGGCTTTCGAGTAGACGATCTTGTGCTGCGCCGCTTTTTTCAAGACCGCTTCCTGCCCGACCGCGGAGACAAAGATCAGTTCGCTTTCGGTGCTTTTCGCCTGTATGGGCTCGAATTCTTTGGAGATGCACGCCGAATGCAGCTCGTCTACCATGCGCGTCATCGTCGTGCGCCCGAGCTCCGTGGCTGCAACGGTGCCGCTGATGCGGGCGGTCTGGTGCAGCCCTACGATCAGGACCGCGAAGAGGGCGCCGGTGACGACCGTCGCGCTGACCATCGCCACGAGCAGTTCGATCAGCATGAAGCCAGACGTGTCGCCGATCGGGTCGAGTCGATGGTGCTCGTGCGTCAACATGACGATGCGGGCGGCGCTTTTTCGATTTTCTGTTCGGGAGCTTCGGCTTCCGTTGCTTCGAGATAGATGTTGCGCGTGGAGCCTTCCGGCTTTTCGTTGGCATACGTGACGGTGTAGTTCTTTTCCTTCGGTTTGCTGTACACGCACAGCGAGAAGCTTCCGTATGGCTGGAAGGGGTCTTTGAGGTGGCCGCCCGACAGCGTCTGTTCGTGGACGTAGAGCGGCGCCGTCGCGTCGTTGGGCGTCGGTTCTTTGCACGCCGTGTTCGTGATGCGCACAGGAAGTGCTTCGCTCACGGCGCTGCCGGGGCTCGACGGCTTACCGGTGTAGACGGTCAGCGTGACGAGGGATAGCGGGATCTTCACGGGCACCGTCTTGCCCGGTTCTACGAGGACCGATTCGTTGGCGAGTTTTTCCGGGTTCGTCGTTTCCGTGATGCTGTTCTTGACGCAGTCGCCAGCCCAGACTTCGTACTTTTCGGTGTTGAAGGGGAAGAGGTTGCCAGTGGGGTAGCCGGGGTGGACCGGGCTTTCGGCCGTGGACGCGTTGGTGTTGGCCAGTGGCGTGTAGCGTTCTTCTCCGCCCGTTTCGTAGCTGTAGGCGGTGCTCGCGAGGACGAACGAAGGGGTCGTCAACTTGGTGTTGTGGGCGACGAACGTTTCGCCCGTGACGGCGGTGCCTTTGTAGGTGGATTCGCCCTTGTAGGTGAATTCGCCCTTGATGGCGCCGCCGCGATTGACCACGTATTCCTTGTGCGTGGTGAGGTTCGGCGCGAGCGTGACCAGTTCGGGCGGGATTTTGAACGTGTCGGCCGGGGTGACGTAGCCGAGCGGAGCTTTGGCGGTGACGGTCGCCGCGGTGGCGGGGATCGCGCCGAACACGACGCACCCGTTCGTGCTCGTGGTGCCTTCGACCGTCGTGCTTTTCGTCGATTCGACCCCGGTGTATTCGATGCTCGCGCTGAGGCCCGAGACGCCTTCCTCGGGCGTGGCGCCGTTGACCGCGTCGATCTCCAGGGCCGAGCCTGTCGGGGGCGTGACGATGCTCGACTGTTCGACCTTGGGGTAGGTCGAGTTGGCGGCGGCCCAGCTGACCACGGTGGTGATCTGCAGATAGCTGCTGTTCTGTTTGCTCGCTTCGCTCGGTGCGGTGCACGTGGCGGCCCCCGTGCTGTTGTTGATGTACTTCGCCGACTCCGTGATTTTGTAGGTCGTGCCGTTCAGCGTCTGGGTGTAGGTGTGGGGGTTGACTTCGAGCGCCTCCAGGGCGTTGGCCGGGTCGGTTCGCAGCTGCTCCTGGGACTCCGCGGCGAGGACCGCCGCGTTGTCATGGCGGCGCTGGTCGGCCGAGGTCCCGTCGGCGACGCTGAAGCCGGTGAGGGTCCCGACCACGATGAGGCCCACCATGAACGCCGTGATCAGGACTTCGATCATCATGAAGCCGTCCTGCGATCGCGGCCGAACGTGGCTTTGGAGTCCGCCGATCGGGGCGCTACCGGACGCACGCGAACTCGGCCGACGATGGCGGTGGTCAGCGGGGGGCGTCCTAAGGAAAGTGCGCATTGTCACGAGACCGATCTCCGGGCTACGGTCCCTTCGGCAGGCCCGGAGTGGGGCTTTAGCGCACGACGTCGTTAGTAGACGCTTGAGATCGGGCGCATCGGCAGCGTTTTGCGCGGCAGATTGGTGCCGTCGCGGGCACGCACGATGGCCGTCGCGCGGTCACGACTCGCCCCGGACGGTCGATACGCCATAGGGTCGGCGTCGATGGCGCTCCCTGCCAGCCCTTACAATCCCACGCTCTCGGGGGACTGGTGTATCGGTAACACGGTGGTCTCCAAAACCGCAACGCGAGGTTCGACTCCTCGGTCCCCCGCTTCAGCCAGGCCCCGGGAAACCGGGGTTTTTGGCTTTGTGGAGCCGATTGCGGGGTGATGTGCCCGGCGGCGGCGTTCTGCATCGATCCGCTGGAATACGCTCGAATCGATCCCTTTCTATCCCTAGAGCTATCCCCTAGAGGGCCGAGAAGGATCGATGCCCAGCGAGCGGGCGCGTCACTCCACGCAGGTTATGGCCCGTCCGGAGCTGCGCCTGAGTCGCTCAGACGGGGATGTCGTCGGCGGAGCTCGCTGACGATGGGCTGACGGGTCTCGGCGGGTAGCTGGCTCAGGACTTCCCGGCGTTTGTCTGCGGGGAAGATGCTCAGCATCGCTAGGTCCGTCGTGACGGATTGAAGCGCAGCAATGGCCTGGGCCAGCTCGTCGGCTTCGGGCTGACGCTCGTGCATCGCGAGCAGTTGATGAATGATCTGCATTGCGTAGACCTCGATCGCGGGGTCCTTGACGTTCTGCTCGGCGAGCTTTCGTAGCGGGTTTGCTTCGGCGGCGCTGTATTCGGCGAGCATCTCGGGCAGCAATAGGGGCATCCATACGCTTGTCAGGCGTGCCGTCAATCGGGTCAGCTCGAGCTGCTCGTCAGTGGCTGATGCAAGTGCCTCGCGTACCTTCCCGACCGCCATGACCGGCCTGAGGCTCCGGACGGCGTCGATGAATGGCTCCTTGTTGGCGAGGCCTCCACGTTGTCCGCTGCGTAGTCCCAACATGCGCTCGACGAGGACGGCGTCCTCTTCGCGGCGCTCGATCTCGTCTTCGGCGTCGAGGGCGACGGCGAGAAGGTAGCCGCAGGCACGGATTCGCTCGGCGCTTTTCATCTTCACGATCCGGGGGAAGGAGTTCTTGCCGCGTGCCGCGGCGAGCTTTCGTGCCTGTTGGTCGATGAAGGCGGGGATATCGCCGCTTGGATCGAGTTCGCTTGCCATCTGATCGGTGACCGTGCCAAGCGCGGTGCGGATGCGCTCTACGTCGATCGGGAATGCCTCGATCCACAGCACAATCGCGATGAGACTGAGGCTCCTGGTCTTGCTGCGCCAGTGCAGGAGGCGCTCTAGCTGTCGCTCGGTGCCGGGCGGGTAGAGCCAGACAGCGCGCCCTTTCGGTTGTCGGGCTGGTGCTGGGAGCAGCCCGCGGGAGCGCCAGAGCTCAAGCGAGCGCGCGGTGACCCCGTGCTCACTCGCGATCGCGCGGAGCGTCCGGGAGTCGAGCGATTCTGGTGCCATCACGCCCACTTCATGGCCCCGTAAGTCGCGAAAGCAGCTTGTTTCGACACTTTGACCCCCGATAACTGGAAAGCCCCGTATATGCCTATTGACAGGGCATTTCTCGGCCGATAACAATGCCAGCTCGCGGTCGAGCCGCACCCGTCATAACCCACATCAGGACAGTCTACTATCGACTCAGAAAGGAGGTATGGCAAATGAACCCAAGGAACGAATGGCTTCTCCGGGTCTCGCTATCGGTGGTCGGTCTGGGCATGCTGCTGAACACCGGCATGCGCAAAGGCTGGATCCGCTAGCCCGCCCGGCTGGTCGGCCGGCATGGGCCGGCCGACCAGCTTGATCGCTTCCCAACCTAAGCTGGCCGAGAGAATGCTCAGCCAGGTCACCTGGCGGGAAGCCAGTTCGGGTGCGTGGTTCTGCTGGCGCTACGGGCCAGCCTCTAGCTGATCTTCCTGCCAGTCTTCGGGTGTGAGGTCGCGTATCTGGCGCGCGGAGAGTTGTGCGCTCGTCTGCAGTTGCTCTCCCAGTACGCTCTCAAACTTTACCCAGTACGTAAGAGCCAGGTTCGCGTAGTTGGCGGGCACCTCTTCTTCATGCACCGACACCATGAGCACGTCGGCGGGACGACGTGCGCGCGTGAGGCCGCCCGCCGGCACACGCTCGCCGGCTCTGAGTGCATCGATCCGCTTGCCGTAGCCTGGCGCTTCGACTACGCCGCCAATGTTGACACCGTGCTGGATGCGCAGGGCGACACCGAAACCGTCGTTGGAGAGGGAGTAGACGAGCGCCATCTCGCGCGGCCCGATCCCGAGACGCTCGTCGGGACCTTGCACCCAACGCGAGCACGGATGGGCATGCACAACTGGCCTCAGCTGAGCACTGGCCGTCGCCTGCAAAGTTCGGTTCTGTGCCAGCGCGGCCTCGACCTGCTCGCGCATCGCCACGGCTTGGTTGCGACTCTGGCGCGCTTGGTAGGCGGCGACACCGGCGAGGACGATTGTGCCCAGGAAAGCCCCGACGCCGCCGATCGCCGTCAGATCCGGATCGCTGAGGCCGAGCACCAAGAGGTAGATCACACCGGGCATAGGCGACGATTCTGCCGTCGCAGCAGGACGTCTCAGGCCCAGAGTGCGCTGCCGGTGCGCTAAACGCTCATATCAGTCGGAGGCGAGCAAGCCCTGTAGAAGCGCGTCGGGCGGGAGGTCGAAAGCGTCGAGCAGTCGGATGAGCGTTGTGAGCCTGATCTCACGCTTGCCGCGCTCGATCCTGGATATCTGCACGACGGCGAGGCCGGTCTTGGCGGATAGGTCTTCTTGGGTCCATCCGCGCTCGTGCCGGGCGCGGCGGACGTTCTCGCCGAATTGTTGGATCGCGTCGTCCATGAGCGCATCTTCGACGCCTAGAACCAAACAGGCCATGACCAAAGCGGTAAGCTAGGCGGCGAGCAATCAAACAAAGTGCCCCCGCGCCGCGTCAACGGCCGGGGGCGTGGCACGGAAAGGACAGACCTTCCCATGCAGCCGGAGGATATCCCGCGAGTTGCGCCCCCGGTCGTGGCGATCTACGGCCAGGAGAGCGAAAACGAAGTGCTGGCCGACGAGCTGGCACTCGACGGCTACGACGTGCGACTGGTCAGCGACCCCGCGATGCTCGGCGAGGTCGACCTGATCGTGTTCGGTCGCACGCCGCAGAGAGGCGCAAGTCTCGGTGCTCTACGAGCCCTGCGCCAGGGCCAACTCGCGGGCTCCGGAGCCCGCATCCTCTGGATGAGTACAAGCCGCCACGCCACTGACACGGTACGAGCATTCGAGGCAGGAGCGGACGACGTGATCCGCGCACCGTTCGTCTACGCGGAGCTTCTCGTGCGAGTGCGGGCGCTTCTGCGCCGGCCCACTGCCGAGACGCCGCCAATGATCCGCTTCCGGGAGCTGACCATCCATACGGCCACGCGGACGGTGATCTTCGGATCGACGCCTGTGGAACTCCGTAGACGCGAGTACGCGCTGCTGCTCTACCTGGCTCGCGAACCAAACCGCGTCATGCCGAAGGCCGAGCTGCTGCGCCAAGTGTGGGGGTACCCCTCCCAGGACGCGACGCGGACCGTCGACTCGCACGCGTCTCGGCTGCGCTGCAAGCTCGCAACCGCGGGCGCGATCGGCTGGATGCCGTCTACGTGGGGTGTTGGCTACTGCCTTGCGCCCCGGCCACAACTACTCGGGAGAGGGAGCAATGGACACGTCAGCTGATCTGATCCGGTTCGGGCAAACGATCCGGCGGGTGCGCGAGAGGGAGGGCGTCAGCGTCGCTGCCCTCGCCGCCAGGACCGGCATCGACGCAGAGGAGATCAACGCCATCGAAGCTGGACGGCTTGACCCAGCGTTAGACGTGATGATCGCGTTGGCCGAAGGGATCGGCGTCCGGCTATCCGCGCTGATTCCCAAGGACTAGAAGGAAGCTCAGCGCGGACAGCGGATCCGCGTGCTCGCGGCTAGGCCTATCGCCGCCCTATTCGGTCGATCGCTTCCGGCCTAGACCATGATCTGCGGCCTGCCCGGACTGCATCCACGGGTGCCTCACGTCGAGTGAGCCGTGGCCATCCATCTCAGCGTGATCGGGAACCTCATCGAGAGGTGCGTCCGCGAGGACCGTGAGGAGAACGTTCTGACGGTCGGGGTTCCCGATGATCTGAGCAGCCCACAGTCCGAACGACCAGTCCTCCGGATCGGAGAAGGCCGTCGCATCGTCGAGCCCCGCAGGATCGACGACGAACTTGTAGTCGCGCTCTGGTGTCGAGATGTCGACGGCATAGCCGGCGCCGGCTTGATCGACCTCCGCTTTCAACTCGTCGAGGAACCAGGGCTGACCGTCAATCGCAAGCCACAACCGCCCGCCCGCGACGTAGACCGCGGCGGGCTTGTCGGCGATGTAGCCGAGATGGCCTGAGACCTTTCTCGCGACCGTCCTCCGTAGAAGCCGGCTCTTCGCCGCCGACAGTCGATGGACGCCCTTGGTGTCAAGCGTGAAGAGCCTTGCGGCGTTATCCGAGTCTTGAAGGTAGACCATGCCCTACTAGCTTAGATCGTGACCACCGGTGCGACACGCACTCTCGCAAATTTCGTCCCAAGTACGACCGCGACGCCGAAGCCAGCTCACGGAGGGCCCCAACACGTTCCCATACAGTCGCAGATTGCGGCGATAGATCGCGAGCTGTCCCCGGGTGCCCCGCAACGGCGTTCGGAGCTTGTACCGAAGCCCGATCGCTCGCCGCCGTCTGTGAAGCGTTCTTGCGATCTGCTCGACCTCGAGGCCCGCAGCAGTCAGGTCCGCGCGCAGATCAATAAGACCGCGGACCTCGGCTTCGTACTGTCGTCGCAGTCGGATCGTCCTGTCCATTCGAGCCTCCACAGCCAGTCAGGAGGCGGCGACGATAATCGTTCGAGCGGATACCGAGCCATAGCTGGGTATCCGGCACCCTCAGCACTCGCCATCTGTTGGCAGCTCCCCGAAGTGCCGATCGAACTCCTCGGGGGTTAGCTCGCGCTCGCGGTGGCGGGAGAGTATCGCCTCGACGCTCAGGTCGGGGCGCAAGACGACCCGCCCATCAGGACGAAGCTCCTCAACCAGGTAGTCGCCAGACAGATCCCCACTGAGCGTAGCGCGAGCCGGTTCCATCGCTCGTAGCGTCGCATGCCGTTCCGATCGATCCAAGCCGGCCCTCGTTGCAGGCTCTTGCCGTGCGGTTGCTCTTCGGCCTACGCACAGCACAACAGCTCAAACAGACTACGGGTATGAAATACCGCCGAGGCTGTTGTCCGGTCGTGTTCGTAGGGTCGTTTGACCGGGACAGGGGCCCTTGTGGGAAGACGCAATGGTGGGGCAGGCCGTCGTGCATTTGGGCTGCGAGCCCGTCAATGACTATATGGCCGCCCCTGCGACTCACCTGGTTGGGCTGAGAGCCCGAATCCGTATTTGTCGCTTGCCCGCCGCGCCTTCCAGTCATGGGTTCGATGCTGTGGAAGGGAGCGGAAATTGCGGTATTTCGGTGTTGATGTTCACTTGGAGTTCTGCGAGATCGCGGTCTGCGAGGACGGCCGGGTGTCGCAGGTCGGGCGATCGCGAGCACACCGGAGGCGATCAGGGAGTTCGCGGCGGGTCTCGGCGGCGAGGACCAGATCGTGCTGGACGCGAGCGGCAGCGTGATGGCGATCGCGCGGATCTTGCGGGAAAGCAACGTTGGTCGTGTCGTGGTTTCCGATGCGGCGCAGACGCGGGCGATCTCGCACGCGCGGGTGAAGTCCGATCGTTTTGACGCGGCGATGCTCGCGCGGCTGCTCTCCTCGGGGATGCTCAGCGAGGTGTGGGTGCCGGACGAGGCGACGCTCGCGTTGCGCCGGCGTGTCGCTCGCCGCGCGGCGCTGATCCGCGCGCGCACCCGGACCAAGAATCAGGTGCATGGCGTAGTGATGCGCTGCCTGCTCGGCCGCCCGCCCGTGAGCGACCTGTTCGGCCGCAAGGGACGCGTCTGGCTCGCTGAGCAGCAGCTGCCCGAGGAGGAGACCGAGACGGTGCAGGGCGCTCTGCGCCAGATCGACTTCCTAGACGGCGAGATCGCCCAGCTCGATAAGAAGATCGCCGAGCAAGCCCTCGCGTGGCCGGGGCTGTGCAGGCTGTTGACGATCCCGGGTGTGGACATCGGGACCGCGGCGGCGGTGATCGCGGCCGTCGGGGACATCTCCCGCTTCCCAAGTGCTGGCCAGCTCGTCGCCTATCTCGGGTTGGACCCGAAGGTCCGCCAGTCAGGCTCGGAGCCTGCGCGTTATGGGCACATCTCAAAGCGCGGCAACGCGCAGGCCCGCTCGATGCTGGTCGAGGCGGCATGGATCGCGATCCGCAGCCCCGGCCCGCTCAGAGCGTTCGGTGAGCGCGTCCGTGCCCGCCGCGGCGCCCAGGTCGCCGCGGTCGCCGTCGCACGCAAGCTCGTCGTGCTGTGCTGGCAGCTGCTCAGCAAGGACGAGGACTACGCGTTCGCTCGCCCGTCGCTGACGCGCCAGAAGACACGGCGGCTGGAACTGACCGCCGGTGCGTCACGCCGCCCACGCCGTCACGACGGGCTGACCGGTTCCCCGACAGCCGCTCAGCGAGCGGCGGAGCGCGAGCTGCAATCCCAGGCCGAGCAGGCATACCGGCGGCTGGTCGCTGACTGGCGCGCGGCAGCACCGAAGGGTGGTGCGGGCGCGACACCGGGGCGCGCATCCAACAGGCCCTCGAAGGGCAAAGCCGCGCGGCAGGCCACAAGCCCCTGACGCCTGCGCTTCGCTACGTCAGTCACCCGCACCACCACAAAATCATCCCACCACGAAGCGCTCGACGCGACCCCGCCGGTCGACGCGGACGCCTGCGCCACAACGCGCCCGCGCGGCACGACAAAAAGCCCGTATAGACCAGATGCACTGCTGTGCCGGCGCTGTGTCCGCGCTGTGCCGCCCGAGCGCGACTTCGAGCATCAAACAGCACCCTCAGCAACCCCGAAGAAAAGCTCGCGAAGCCCTTGACTTTTCATCCGCACATGCACAGCCCTGCGGGTGCTGTGCGAGTGCTGTGCCGAGTCGCCTCGTTTCACGCGCCCACGGTGGGTGTGTCGCGGGAAAGTCGGTGGCCGGTCTGCGGCAGTTGGGGTCAGTAGCGGGTGTGAAGAGATGCAGACCCACAACTCGCTGGCCGTTTCGGCGGTCTGGCGGTCATTAACCGTAGTGGTGACCGCTTCCAGCATTGGTGCCGCGAAAGGCGGCGGCTACGCCCGTTACCTGGAGGGCAAGACCGTGCAGCCCGAGCGCGGCGACTACTACCTGACGCCAGGTGGCGAGCCCGCGCAGGCACCCGGCCGCTGGCTCGCCTCGGCGGACACGCTCGCGCAACTCGGCATCGGGGGCAGCGTCGTCGACGGCCCGGACTTCATCGCGCTGATGGAGGGCCGGCATCCGAGGGACGGTGGCTGGCTGCGGAAGGCCGGTGCGGATGGCAGCCGCGGCGGCGGGATCGACGTAACGTTCAGCGTTCCCAAGTCGGTGTCGGTGACGTGGGCGCTCGGCGACGAACACGAGCGCGGCGCAATCGAGCAGGCTCACCGAAGCGCGGTCGACCAGGCGCTCGGCTACATGACCGAGACGGTTCCGACCGTCCGCCGCCGGTACGGCGCCGGGGTGGTGGAGGAGCCTGCACGCGAGCTGATCGCCGCCGAGTATGTCCACACCACCGCGCGCGGCGTAATGGATGGCGATGCCCCGGACCCGCAGCTGCACAGCCATGTGGTCGTCACGAGCGCGGTCAGAGATGACGGGCGGCTCGTCGCGGTCGCCTCACGGCCGATGTTCCGCTCCGCTCGTGAGGTCGGCGCGTTCTACCGTTCCGCGCTCGCGCATGAGCTGTCCCAGCGTGGCTATGAGATCGACGCGGGCACGGGCAAGGAGGGCAGGTATTTCGAGATCGCCGGTGTGCCGCTGAGGTTGATCGACGCGTTCTCTGCGCGCAGCCGTGAGGTTGCGGCTGCGGCTGAGCGGTTCCGGGCGAAGTGGGGGAGGGCACCCGAGCGCGGAGAGCTGCGGCGGCTGAAGCTTGAGAACCGCAAGGCCAAGCTCCCCCTGACCCGTGCGGACCTGCAGCGCGTGTGGGACGAGAAGGCCGCGCGCCACGGCCACGCGAGCGACACGACCGGCAGCAGGCCGGCCGCTCGCGTCGTGAGGGTGCGCTCGAGGACCGCGTCGAAGAACGATTGACCGAGCGCGCCGCGACGTTCGAGCCGGGTGAGCTGCGCACCGTGCTGCTCGAGCAGTCCGCCGGTGAACTCGCCCCAGCCGACGCGCTCGCGCGCTCACACGGGATGATCGCCGAGCGCCGCGTGCTCCCACTGGAAGGCGGGCGGATGACGACGCTTGCGGTACGCGCCAAAGAGCAGGCGATCGAGCGCAGGGTCATCCAGCTCGCCAAGCCTGCCGGCAGGGATGTGGGGGAGCGGGCGCGCACAGTCGCGGGCGACCAGCTCGCTGAGCGGATCGGCTCGCGCCTCAGCGACGAGCAGGCCCACGCGCTTGCGATCATCACCGGCCCGGAGCGAGCCGCAGTCCTTGTCGGACCAGCGGGCACAGGCAAGGGTGTGGTGATCGACGCCGCCGCTCGCGCCGAGCAGCTCACCGGCCACTACACGTTCGGGATCGCGGTGTCGGGCTCGACTGCGCAGCGGCTTGGCCAGGACAGCCCCGCGCTCGTCGGGCGGACGCTCACGCTCGACGCGCTCGTCGCCAGGGCGCACAGCGGCCGGCTGGACATCGACGAGCGAACGACCGTCTTCTTCGACGAGGCCGGGATGGCCGACACCAGCCGACTCGACCGACTGACTGAGGTGCTCGACCAGGTCGGGGCGAAGCTCATCGCGATCGGCGACGGCGCGCAGCTCCCCTCGATAGGCGCCGGCGGCATGTTCGACCGGCTCATCGAGATAGCCCCGAGCGCAGCGCTATCGAACGTGCGGCGAACCCCCGACCCCGCCGAGCAGCGAGCGTGGGCGGACCTCCGCGCGGGACGCTCCGACCGGGCGATGGCGCACTACCTCCGGCGAGGCCGGCTGCACATGACCGACACCCGCGACCAGGCCGTCGAGCACGCCGTCCAAGACTGGGCCGAGCTAACCGAGATCATCCCGATCAGCGAGGTAGCGCTGATCTCCGACGCATCCAACCTGGAGATCAACCGGCTCAACGCACGCGCCCAGCACTACCGCGCCGAGCGCGGCGAACTCGGCGACATCGAAGCCGAGATCCCCGGCGTGCACTACGGCATCCGCGCCGGCGACCGGGTAGCGATGATCGACCAGCACCACCAACCCGGCGTCGAGCGCGTCGAGAACGGCGCGCGCGGTGAAGTCATCGACATCAACGAGACCGGCGAGGTGCTGATCCAGTTCGACGCCACCAACCAGTGGCGGACACTCGCCGGCGACGAGCTCGCGCGCCTACGGCTCGGCTACGCCAGCCACATCCACCGCGCGCAAGGCGCGACCGTCACCCGCACACTGGTCGTGAGCGGCGGCTGGCAGACCAGCAAGGAGCCCGCCTACGTCGAGGCATCCCGCGCCCGCGAAGGCACCGACTGGTACGTCAACCGCCAAGACCTCGGCACAGACGGGCACGACACCGACCGCATCAAACGTCTCGCACGCGACATGAGCCGCAGCCGCACACAAACACCATCACTCGCGCATCCTGAGCCACCCGGCTACGAACCGTGGCCAGGCTTCGACCGCACGATCGCAAGCCGCGGCCCGGAGCGCCACGCCCCACGTCTCCCCGGCATCATCCGCACCCTCCACCGCGCCGCCCAGCCACCAGCACCGGAGCGGACACGATGACGAGCGAGAAGCGCATCCGGCGCACCGTGCCACGTCTCGCCTTCAACCAGCAGGAGGCCGCGGAATCGCTGGGCATATCCGTGGATCACTTCGCCCGGCACGTCAAGCCCGACCTCCCGGTCGTCTACTCGGGATCGCTGCGGCTATATCCCCGACAGGCGCTCGAGGCGTGGCTCAAGGAGCACACGATCCAGCGGGGGCGACGTGTAGCGTGACCAGCATGCCGAAGGACACCAAGACTCGATACCAGGGCGTCTACGCCCGCCACCGACTCGATTGCGCAATCGAGCACGAGCGAACATGCAACTGCTCACCCTCCTACTGGGGCCAGGTCTGGGACCGAGCGGCCGGCAAGCCGCGCAAGACCAAGACGCTGCACTCGATCGCCGAGGCCCGCAACGCCCGCGCCGACCTCGAAGCGACGCTCCGTTCGGGGATGCTCCCGGCATCGAGCACGATGCGCGTCGCCAAGGCCGTCGAGGCGTATCTCAGCGCGATCGAGGCCGGCACCGCGCTCAACAAGCACGGGCGCCCGTACAAGCCGTCCGCCGTTCGCGACCTCCAGGGCGCACTCGAAGGCTACGTGCAGCCCACCCTCGGCGGACACCGCCTCGCGGACGTGCGCCGCGGCGACGTCCAGCGACTCGTCGACTCGATGACACCCGATAAGTCCGGCAGCCGCGTCCGCACCGTCGTCAACTCGATCCGCAGCCTCTACGCGTGGGCGCAAGACCGAGAACTCGTCGATCACGGTCCCGCGTCCCGCGTGCGCCTGCCGGCGATGAACGCGACGCCACGCGACCGGGTGGCCACCGTCGCTGAGATGCAGGCGCTGCTCGACGTCCTCGACCCCGCCGACGCGCTCCCGTACGCGCTCGCCGTCTACGCGACCGCCCGCAGGGCCGAGATCCGGCACGCACGCGTAGGCGACGTGGATCTGGACCTCGGAGTGCTCTACCTCGGCGCCGACGATCGTGGGCGCAAGTCGCGCGCAGCGCAGCGTGCCGTCCCGGTCGCCAAGCCACTTGCGGTCAGGCTGCGCCGCGAGCTCATGCGCCGCGGTCGGCCCAGCCCAACAGCACTGCTCTGTCCCGGTCGGAAGCTTGGAGGCAGGAACAGCGGCATGTTGTCCTTCGAGGGGCTCCAGAAGCGCGTCGATGATACGTGGGAACCGAAGGACGAGCACGGGAAGCCTACCGGCGAGAAGATCGGCGAGCGGATCACGGCCCACGAGTGTCGGCACACCTGCGCATCTTGGCTTGACGCGGCCGGGGTTCGTCCCGTGCTTGTCTCTCAGCTCATGGGTCACGCGGCGCCAGCGCGACAGATAGGCGCGGCGCAGATCACGCAAGAGCGGTACACGCACGCGCTGCCGGGTGAGCTGGAGCAGGCGCGCGAGCAGTTCGATCGATGGCTAATGGACGCCGCGGACGAACGCGCTGAATCTACTCTGCTGTAAGAGCGCTGAGCGAGCTCCGCAACACGTACTCGGTCGCGAGATGGGACCAGTCGGGTTGAGAGTTCGATTCCGACGTTCGACACGCACTCCTGTGGCTCGAACTCGGCAAGGAGGCCGTCCATCCGGCTGTCATCGGGAGGCCGCCGCTAAGCTACCGGCTCCTAATGGAACGCATCCAGCTAGACGAGTCGCTTCGTGAGGCGCTGCTTGACCCCGCCCTGATGCCGCCCCAACTCACCGTCGACGGAGCCGAGTACAAGCTGGTCAAGCCGCTCGACGCCGGATACAAGGGCGCTGTATGGAAGGCAGTCGATCGCTACGGAACCATGAGGGCGATTAAGTTCGCCATCACCGACGACTACGCTGACCGCTCCTTCCTGGAGGAGATGACGCGAGCCCGAAAACTCGAGGACCACCCGATCTTCGCACGCCTCTTCGCAGCCGAAGTGACGACCCTCTCGCTCGGGTCCGGCAGCCCTCGGCACTTCGCCTGCTTCGTCGAGGAGTTCGTCCCCGGCCGCAGCCTCAGGGCCTTCCTGAAGGAATCACCTGAGCTCGTGACCATCTCATTCATCGATGCGTTTGTCACAGCCATGGCGCAAGCGCTTAGTGCGCTCCATGCCGTCGGCCTTCGCCACGACGATCTCCACGCCGGGAATATCCTCATCGGCACCCCGCCAGCCGGATCCCTTGACCCAGGCGCCCGACTACGCGTTATCGACCTCGGCAGCCTCAAGCCGGCGGACTCGCCGCTGACGAAGGATGCTGACGACCACGGGCGCGTCGTCGAACATCTCGTCGCCCTCCACAACACGATGCGATCGCGCAAGCTCCTGACGGCCGAGGAGAGACGATTCCTCCTCGCGCTTGAGCACATCTGTCACTCGATGCTTGACGGTGACCCCACGATCCAGCTTCGTCATCCTGCGCGCATCCGCGAAGAATGCCAGATCGCCGTAAGCCGGGCGGGACGCGCCGAGCCCGATCGCGAGCGTCCACTCCTGAAGCCGTTCGAGTACATCAGCGCGGAGCACATGGCCGATGACAAGCTACTCGTCGACATTTTCGCTGACAGCTGCCCGTGGCTCGCGAAGGTAAACAGTGTCGACCCCTGCCTCGTCGTGGGTCCGCGAGGGTGCGGCAAGTCGACTCTGTTTCGTTGGCTCAGTCTGCGCGCCCACCTGCATCTCCCACCCGAGGACGCATTCGCCCGGCTGGAGGTATGGGGGTTCTATCTCTCCTGCGGCGCCGATCTCCAGAATCGACTCGGCTGGGTGAAAACACAGGCCCTCGCCGAACGCTTTGAGCGCGAGCTGGTCCACTACTTCAATCTCATTCTCACGCGGGAGGTACTGCAGACGCTGCAAGTCCTCAGCAATCGCCCTGAGATGACCGCTCGCTTCGGATTTCGCGAGGCACAGCACAAAACCGTTTACGAGTTCGTGCTCGCCAACATCGGCGCCGACGCGATCCCGCTCGGCGGCCCGCTGCTGCGCCAGGCTCTCGAGATCGTCGAGTCCACCTTGTTTACGTGTCACACGGACTTGATCCGGCGGCGTAACCTCGCGGAGGCGACCTCCGCTGCGTATCTCGGAGACCTCACGCGGATGCTGGTCGAGACGATCCCGGGCTTCGCCGAGAAGAAGATCGCGTTCCTCCTAGATGATTTTTCGACGCACCGTGTCCCGAGAGAGGTTCAGACGGTTCTAAACAGGGTGATCTGGGAGCGGCGTCCCACGCACGTCTTCAAGCTCTCCTCTGAGAAGTACGGCATACAGCTGTCCGACACCTTCCACGCCACCGCCGACGTAGCGCGCGAGATGGTTGAAGTCGATTGCGGCCTTGAGTACATTGCGCTCGACGATCCGGCCCAGCGCGAGAAGGCGCAGCGGTTCGCTCGTGACCTGCTTGCCAACCGCTTGCGCGCGGCGAGCTACGAGGGCACGCCCGACCAACTGCTCGGAGAATCCGATTGGAGCGCAGGCTCCCTCGCACGGGCGCTGCGTGAAAAGCGAAAAGGCCGCAAGGACGACGCCTACCATGGTCTCGCGTGCATCGCGGATCTGTGCTCGGGCGATGTCGCGACGTTGCTCCTGATATACAGGCGCATATTCGAGCGAGGGGACGTGACACCAGCCACAACCTCTACGGTTGCGCGCCACCGTCAACACGAGGCGATCACAGCAGTCTCCAGGCAGCTATTCGAGGGAATCAGAAGCCATTGGCCCGACGGTGAGAGCATGCACCTGGTGGTACGCGAGTTCGGGACGCTCGTCGGCAGGATTGCGCGCGAGGGCCCGATGATGAGGCAAGGATCGAGCGAAGTTCCCGTCTCCTGCCCTCGCATCGAGGTCGATCTCGGGGCCGGCGGAGTGCCAGATGATCCCCTCGACAGCGACACGGAGCGCCTCCGCTACGAGCTCATCCGCAGAGCGGTCTTCATCGAGCTTGACCCCGGACGCTCCCGGCACCGGTCTGTGACAACTCTGCGCTGGCAGCTACGCCGCGTCTTCCTGCCAGCGTTCAACGCACCGTTGAGCAAGAACGAAGCTATCAAGTGGACTCAGTCGATGTTCAAGTTCTTCCTCACTAATCCACGCGAGGCGTGCTCGATGGAGTGGGCGAAAAGAGGGAGCCAGGTCGACGAACAACCCCAACTCCGCCTTGAGGACAGCGAATGAGGGCGCTACGCAAGGTTGGCCTCCCCGAAGTTATCGCCCAGCTACCAGAGGTCTCCCAAGCTCCAGCCCGCGCTCAGCACGTAGACCTCCTCATCGCTGTCCTTGGCTTCGAGGAGCGCGCGGCGTCGGCGATCGAGCATTTTCGCGCCGCGGGCGGTACGGCAACACGAACCGCGTATCTCCGTTATTCGACAAACGTTACGGATAACCAGGCGAACGAGCCCCGTCTGCTCGAGGTGCTCGAAGCTGTCTCGAGCGAGGTCCGGGTGCTCGACGCCGACGCTCCGGAGTTGGCGAGCGAGCTCGACGCACTCGCATCTGACGCAGCCGGTGTACAGAAAGTCGCGGTCGACGTTAGCGTTGCCTCCAACCAGCTGATCTTGAGGATGCTGAAGACGCTGATCGACAGCGACGTAGAACTATCATTGCTCTACGCCGAGGCGGCCGAGTATTTTCCCACGCAGGCGGAGATGAGTCGGACATTGGCGACCGGCGATACTACGCCCGGCGATGATGCCGCGACACTGAGCGCTGGCATAGGACAGGTCGACGTTGCAGTTGAGTACCCAGGGCAGCATCTCGACGCCTTGCCTCATCTCGTCCTCGTCTTCCCTGGGTTCAGCACGGAGCGCGTCCGCGCGGCCTTGAGCGCCATCGACCCTGCGCTCTTGGCCGGACCGTCGGATACCACGATCTGGCTCATCGGCCGACCACACCTGGCGGGCGATGCATGGCGTCAGCAGGCACTTGAGGCATTGCACCAGCTCACGCCCGAGAGCAGGCGCATCGCCGTCAGCACCTTTGACTACCGTCAATCTTTGCAAGAGCTCGACCGCGTCTACCTAGAGTACGAAGGCACTCGCCGAGTGACTCTCGTGCCGATGGGATCCAAGCTACAGGCGATCGGAGCCTCGCTGTTTTGCTTTCTGCACCCCGACGTTAGCGCCCTGTTTGCCACCCCCGCCCGCTACAACGCCGCTCACTACTCCCGCGGCTGCAAGGACGTGTGGCGTATCGACTTCGGCCCGACCTCCCAGCTGCGTGCGGCCCTCGATCGCGTCGGGCAACTCGAGTTCGAGGAGACGCAAGACTAGGCGACGATGGCGCGCGCGAGTTGCGTGGCAAGCGTATCCATGGGTAGGCGCGGCCTATCAGGCGCGTGCCTACATGCGTCTTGATAGGCAGCGTGGAGGCTGTAGCCCCGGAAGATCGTGCACCATCCGGCGTAGCTCTCGCGGCGCACGAGCACGATTGAAGCTGGCAAGCCCTCCGCCGTCTCTACACCGATCAGGAGATCGCCCGTCTGGGGGCTCGATCCACTAACGGGCACGGCGACCAGGGTGCGCTCGCCAACAGGAGCTGTACGTGCTAGGACGCTCAGCAGCCCGGCCTCGTCGATGGAGCTGTCGACTCGCGAGTCGCACGCGATCGCCATGCCGCCAGCCTGACAGAGGAGCGCCTGCCGCGTCGTCACCTCTCTAGCCCGTGCGGTGCCGCTCCCGAACCGCTCTATTCTGCCTAACGGCGGCCAGCCGGGGAGCGGCCTGAACAACGTTCGCTAAGCATGCATTTATCCGCCGCACCAGCGTCGGTTCGCTCGGACCCGTCTTGGGGCGCGACGGTAGGGTAGTCGCCGTGGAAGCCGAAACCCTCGACCGTCGCGTCATGATACGCACGCTCATCGTCGAGGCGCTTGTCCGGCAAGGCTTCGAGGTCAGCGGTGACCGGATCGTTCCGCCCGCCCAGGACGACAAGCCCTCGATACGCCGACTTCATCGCCTCGCTGTCGCCCACCGAATCGAGCGCGCGCAGCCACGACTGGCGCGCCACGAGAGCGCGCTGCTGGACAGCATCGCCGACGGTTCCGCGATTGAGCCCGCCTTGATCACCCCACGCCTGATCGAGGTGCTGCCGCGCACCACCGACGAGCTCCTGTTCCGGTACGCAGCTCTTCACTGGAGCATCCCGGTCTCCTCAGGCTATGGGCGCCGGCTCCGCTTCCTGCTATGGGACAGCACCCACGACAAGCTCATCGGCATCCTGGGGCTAGGTGATCCCGTCTTCGCGCTCAACCCGCGCGACCGGTGGATCGGATGGGACAGGGCGAGTCGCGGCGAGCGCCTGCACCACGTGATGGACGCCTTCGTGCTCGGCGCAGTCGGGCCGTACGCGCAGCTGCTGTGCGGCAAGCTCGTCGCTCTCGCGGCTACATCGCTGGAGGTCCGCACGGCCTTCCAGCGCAAGTACGTGGGGCGGCCCGGCACGATCTCGGGCAAGGCCCGCGACGGTCGCCTCGCGCTCGTGACCACCACCTCGGCGCTCGGGCGATCCTCGCTCTATAACCGTCTGCGAATGGCCGGTACGCCGGCGGCGATCAGCGTGGGGTACACCCGCGGGTCCGGCGAGTTTCATTTCTCCAACGGCCTGTATCGAACGATGACCGACTACGCGGTGGCGAACTGCGTCCCGACCGCCAAGCACAGCGAGTGGGGAACCGGATTTCGCAACCGTCGCGAGATCGTCAAGAAGGTCCTTCAGGACGTCGGCATGTCGGACCAGTGGATCTATCACGGCGTGCGCCGCGAGATCTTCGCACTCCCTCTCGCCTCGAACACGCTGAGTTTTTTGCGGGGCGAGCACCAGCGGCTTCGCTGGTACCCGCGTGCGCTCGAGGACATCTTCGACGAGTTCCGCGAGCGTTGGCTTCTGCCCCGGGCAGAGCGCGATCAACGCTTCCGCGAGTTTCGGGTCGACTCGTGGCGGCTGTGGTCATGACATGCGCCACGTGGCAAGCTCTCGTGTAGGTACCCCTCAGCTCAGGTCGGCACGTGCGCCGACGCAGGTGCTAACCGGCGAGCGTCCGGGTCTCCCGCTACCGTCCACACCATGGCTCTGGCTACGATCCCCGTTGCGACACCGTCCCTCTCCCGGCTGCAAGATGCCCTGCGCCGGAGCTGGTCGGCGGAAACCAGCGCCGACGCTGCGCGCTGGAGCGAGGAGAACCCGGCATTGGGCCAGTGTGCCGTCAGCGCGTTGATCATTCAGGATCATTTCGGCGGTGAGTTGCTGCGGTGCGACTCCCCGACTGGCTCGCACTACTTCAACCAACTCGACGACGGGGAGCGCCTCGACATGACGAGCGATCAGTTCGCTGGGGGTTTCGTGCCCTCCCATCCAGAGCTCAGGGACCGCGACTATGTGCTGAGCTTTGCGGAGACCCGGCACCGGTACGAGAAGCTCCGGCGTCGCGTGGACGCGACGCTTCACGGCTGAGATGGAGGCGCCCGGCGGCGCAGCGGCGGTCCAGCGCCCCGAGTGGCTGTATCTGTTCTCCTCGAACCGAAGCCCCCTGTACAGCCAGGACATCCTGAATGTGCTCGCCGCACCCGACGGGTTGCATTACAAATTCCGCTACGACGAAGAGTACGTTGAGGATGCAACGGCGCAGGCGTGGGAGACCCTCCAGGCTGGGACACGTGTGCTGGTTGTGTTCAGCCTGCAGCAGGCCGCGCGGTTCCAGCCCGCTGTCTTCATGCCGATACGTCTTGGAAAGCTCGTGAGGACCTGGAAACTCGGTACACGCTACTTCGTGGAGTTCGCGCTGGAGAAGCTCGTTTGCCTGCCCGCGCCGGACGAGCACAATGCGGCACACCGGTGGGTTGAGCGGTTCACGGAGGATCTCAACACGCGGGTCGCCGTCACCCCCTACGAGCGTTCCGCCAGCCTCGGCAATGGCCTGCCTGCCGCCAGCGAGCCCGCGCCGCCGTGGGACGCTGCGTCCGAGCCCGACCTAGCATTCGAGCGGTCCGTGGAGTACCTCTCGAAGACCGAGACGTTCCAGGCTTCGCACTTCTATCGCGTCCGGCGGCTGCTGCGTGCTGGTGACGAAGAGCCTATCCCGACCGGTAACGACGGCGTGCTTGAGCTTCAGGCCGGACGGACCTACGAGCTCGAGCTGCTCCATAGTCAGCCATCGACTCCGCCCGTACCGCGGCGATTCCTCGTGGATGTCGACGGTGCCACGCTGAGGCTCATAGGGCACCGCGCGTTCGACATTGCGTCCAGGTACGACCAGCCACTGCTGCGGGTGCTTGCGACTCCAGCAGCGGGAATCGAGGACCGTGAGACCGTTATCGACATACGGCCGGACGAAGGCGTCACAGGTCCTACGCTGAGCCTTCCCGTGCGCGTCGTTGCCGACACAACACGCGCCGCGACCATCGCGGGTCTCCAAGCGCTTGCGCTGATTGCAGTCGCCCTTGCCGGCACCGTCGCGTTCGCCTCTCACGGCGTCCGGATCGGTGTTGCTGTCGCGGGAGCGCTACTCGCGGCGACGCTTCAGCTGTTGGGTTGGGCTCCGCTACGGACACCCACGATCCCGTCCGCCTCCCCCGCGGCGCCGAGCGCCTCGACGGCTACCCACCCGCCGCCTGCGCCGTCTCACTCCTAGATGCTCGGGCGCTCGCGCCTCGTGGATGGGCCGGGACTCCTTGGTTCAGAACTTGGCGGGGGCGCGCGCGCCACCGGCGAGCTTCCACCGCGCAACGCATGGCCTGAGGTGTCGCGTCGATTGACTCTTCTATCCCTACAGCTATCCCTAGAACCCATCAGGCCCTATGTTTGCTGACCAAAATCCCCTAACACGCCGGTCTCCAAAACCGCAACGCGAGGTTCGACTCCTCGGTCCCCCGCTTCAGCCTGACCCCGGGTTTCCGGGGTTTTTGGCTTTGTAGAGCCGATCGCGAGGTGATGCGCGGGGCGACCACCGCCACCAGCATCGGTGCTGGAGGACAACCGCAACGCCCTGCTCGCCGGCGCCAGCGGCCTCCGACGCTTGGGATGCAAGTTGCCCGCCAGGTTTCCCGCAGACCCGCGCATCTGTTAATCTCCATAAATCCGATCGACAATCTGATGAAGATAGACGTGCACCAACACCTCTGGACCGAGCCGCTCGTGCAGGCGCTGGCGGCGCGCAGCGAGCTGCCGTTCGTCCGCAGCGAGAACGGGCTGACGGTGCTGTACCTTGCGGGCGAGCGCCCGTACGTGGTCGATCTCGCCAGCGAAACGCTCGACCAGCGCGCCGCGCTGGTGCAGCTCGACGGCCTCGACCGCGCGCTCGTGTGCCTGTCGAGCCCGCTGGGGATCGAGTGGCTTCCGCGCGAGCAGGCGCGCGTGCTGATCGACGCCTACCACGAGGGCGCGCTGTCGCTCGACGAGCCGTTCGGCGTGTGGGCGGCGATCGCGCTGGAGCGGGCCGACCCCGACGACGTCGATCGCGCGCTCGCGCGCGGATGCGTGGGCCTGTCGCTGCCCGCCGGCGCGCTCGCGAGCGTCGACGCGATCGCCGGTCTGCGCCCCGTGCTCGCGCGCCTGGAGGCGCACGGCGCGCCGCTGCTCGTGCACCCCGGGCCGCGCATGGGCGCACGCGCGCCTCGCGGCGCGGGGGAGACGTCGCTGGGCGACCCCCTGTGGTGGCCGGCGCTCACCGGGTACGTCGCCGGCATGCAGGCGGCGTGGCTCGCGTTTCTGGCAGCGGGACGACCGCGCCACCCGCGGCTGCGCGTCGTCTTCTCGATGCTCGCCGGCCTCGCGCCGCTGCACGCCGAGCGGCTGTCCTCGCGGGGCGGTCCCCGCCCGCCGGCCCCCGACCCGCTGGTGTTCTACGAGACCTCCTCCTACGGCCCGGCGGCGGTGCACATGCTCGAGGAGCTCGTCGGCTCGGAGCAGCTGCTGTACGGCTCCGATCGGCCGGTCGTCGAGCCCGGCGAGCTGGGCATGCCCGACGGGCTCGCGTGGGAGCCGGTCGTCGAGTGCACCCGCCGCGCCCTCGGCGCCCCGCGCGCAACGGCGTCTTCCGCGCCGGCGCCAGCTTCCACTTCGCCGCCTCCGACATCCACCGCGTCAGCCACGCCGGCTCCGATCCGGCCGTCACGCTGCACGTCTACTCGCCGCCGCTGCTGCGCATGGGCGCGTACGTGATCGGCGAGGACGGCGTACTCGCCCGCCACCCGATGTCCTACGAGGAGGAGCTGCGCCCGCTCGGCGTGGAGGATTAGCATCAGCGGAGCTGTGCAGCCGGCGCATGCGCCGGCTGGCGGGGCCGCACATGTGCGGCCCCGGACCAGGCCGCATGCGGCCTGGTCATGAATCCATTCAGCCTTCGCCCTTGGCGCCCGCGCGGCGCTCGACCGCGCCCTCGCCGGCGATCAGGATCAGGCTGACCGTCTCCGGCGCGAACAGGCCGTGCTCGACCACGCCCGGGGTCGCGCTCAGCCTGGCCGCCAGCTCGCGAGGGTCTCCCACCGGGCCGAGGTAGTCGGCGATCAGCCCTCCGTCGGGGCTCGGCGCGACGCCGCGCAGCCGCGCCGGATCGAGGCTCAGCAGCGTGCGTCCAACGCCAAACGGCACCAGCTCGAGCGGCACCGGCGACACGATCTCGGCCACAGCCTTGTTGGCCGAGGCGATCACCACGAAGCGCCGCGCCGCTGCCGCCACGATCTTCTCGCGCGTGTGCGCGCCGCCGCCGCCCTTCACCAGCCACCCGTGCGGGTCGACCTGGTCGGCGCCGTCGATCGCAATGTCCAGCTCACCCACCTCGTCGAGTGCTTCGACGGTCAGGCCGAGCGCGCGCGCGGCCGTCTCCGTCGCCGGCGAGGTCGCCACGCAGCGCAGGCCCGTGCAGCCGCGCGCGGCGATCGCCGGCAGCAGGTACGCGACCGTCGATCCACTTCCCAGCCCCACGCGCATGCCGTCCTCGACGAGCTCCGCCGCCGCCGTCGCGGCCGCGCGCTTCTCGCTGGAGATCGCGGCCTCGTCGCTCAGTTGCTCGAGGCGCTGCCGCGGAGTCGCACCAGGGGACGCCATGGCGCGGACGTTACCGATCCGCTCGCGCCCCTTAGTCGCACGCGGTCCGGCGAGGCCGGTCCGTGCAGCAGGAATCCCTGCCCGACGGCGCAGTCGAGCTCGCGCGCCAGCGCCAGCTGGCGGTTGGTCTCGATCCCCACTGCGACCGCCGTCAGGCCCGCCTCCTTGGCGAGCGCGATCGTCGCCGCGAACATCGCGCGCCGTTCCTTGTCCTGGTGGAAGCTGCTCGTCAGCGCGCGGTCGAGCTTGACCAGGTCAAGCGGCAGGTTGCCCGGCAGGCCCAGCGAGAGCTGGCCGAAGCCGAATTTGTCGAGTGCGATCAGGACTCCCAGCCGCTTGAGGTCCTTCAGCGCCGAGCGCGCGCGCTCGGGATCGCGCAGCACGGCCTCCTCGCTGATCTCAAGGCACAGGGCGCGACCGGGCAGGCGGCAGTACGCGAGCTCCTCGCGCACCCGCTCGACGAGATCGAGCTCGGTCAGCTCGCGCGCGGAGATGTTCACCGACACCGGCACCGTGATCCCGTTGCGCCGCCAGATCTCCGCCTGCGCGCACGCGGCGTGGAGCACCCAGTTGCCGATCTGCACGATCAGCTCGCTGTCCTCCGCCGGCGGCAGGAACGTCGACGGCAGCACCGTCGCGCTCGACAGGTGCCCCGCGCCGGCAGGGCGCCAGCGCACCAGCGCCTCGCAGCCGATCGCCTGGCCGCCGGCCAGTCGCAGGATCGGCTGGTAGGCGAGCAGCAGCTCGTGCTGGGGCAAGGCGTCGCGCAGCCGACCCTCGAGCTCCAGGTGTTCGCTGAGCTCGCGGCGCAGGCGCTCGTCGAACAGTTCCAGGCGGCGGCCGCCGGCGCCCTTCGCCCGGTACATCGCCACGTCGGCCTCGCGCAGCATCGTCTCCGGATCGGTGTCCGGGCGGTGGGAGACGGAGATGCCGACGCTTGCGAGGATCGCGACTTCCGCCGAGCCCAGCGGGAACGGCCGCTCGAGCGCGTCCAGCACCCGCTCGGCCAGCGCCAGCGCCTCGCCGTCGCTTTCGATTTCCTCCGCGAGGATCACGAACTCGTCGCCTCCCAGGCGCGCCACCGTGTCGCTGTCGCGCATCAGCTCCGCGAGTCGCTCGGAGATGGACAGCAGCAGCCGGTCGCCGACGTCGTGTCCGAGGTTGTCGTTCACCGCCTTGAACTTGTCCAGGTCGATGAACAGCATCGCCACCACGCCCTCGCTGCGGTGCAGGCGCGCGAGCGCCTGGCGGGCGCGGTCCATCAGCAGCAGCCGGTTCGGCAGGCTGGTCAGCGGGTCGTGCAGCGCCTGGCGCTCCATCCACACGCGATCGGTGACGTCCTTGGCGGCCGCGTACCAGTGCTCGCCGTCGCGGCGCGCGCTCCACAGCAGCCAGCGCCACGAGCCGTCGCGGTGCTGATAGCGCGTCGTGATGTTCTCGAGCTCCGTCGCCTCGCCGTCGCTCGCGAGCATCAGCCCGAGCGCCTGCTCGGCGTCGTCGGGGTGCATGAGCTCGCGCACCGGCCGCTGGCGCAGCTCCTCGCGCGACCAGCCCAGCAGCTGCTCCCACGCGGGGTTCAGCAGCGTGAATCGCCCGTCGAGCGAGATCGTCGCCAGCAGGTCGCTGGTCATCTCGAACAGCCGCGCGATGCGCGCCTCGCCGTCGAAGGCCGGCTCGATGCTCGCATGCAGCTGCGTACTCGTCGCGTGGGAACCCATCGTTGTTGACCACGTCGGCTCTCCGCGCCCCCTTGCCCGGGCCGGCCCGGCGGCAATGGACGGATTGGCCAGCCTCAGGAGGCGCTGCTGAGCGGCGACGCCGGCTCGCCCGCGCTGCTCTGCACGCCGGGAGGCGCGGCCAGCGGTCCCGCGGCCAGCGTCGGGTCGCCGCGCAGGAACCTCCACACCGACAGGCACGCCATGATCGTCATGATGACCGCGCTCGAAGCGCACTCCTCGCAGATGGCGTGGATCGAGAAGACCTCGCGATAGGTCAGGTAGGCGCTGAACGCGAAGCCGCCGAGCGTCAGCGCCGCCGTCGCGAACCTGGTCGTCTCGCCTTCCGGAGCCAGCAGCGAGGCGAGGATCGCCACGTAGCCGATCAGCCCGATCAGGGCCACGGGCACGCCCACGAGCTCGGAGTAGCGCGAGGTCTGCACCTTCGTGCAGCTTTCGCCGGCCGTGCACGCAGGCTTGATCCCCGCGTAGTGGACGTAGGTCACGTAGCTGGCCACGCCGAGACCCAGGACCGTGAGGACGATCAGCGTGATCCTCAGGGCGCGGGCGCTCATCGCGGTCCTACGCCTTCAGGAGCTTTTCGACGGCTTCGTTGACGAAGCTCGGGTCGCTCGGCGCGCTGGTGTATTCGAGCTTGGCCAAGGCGCCGCCGCTGCGGCCGATCAGGAACGACGGCGTGCCGGTGAAGCCGTGGTTGTTGGCCGCCTGTTCGTCGGTCCTGACCTCGTTGGCCAGTTCCGGGTCGTTGCGGTCGCTCGTCCATTTCGCGAGGTTCAGGCCCGGCACCTGGCTGGCGATGCCCTGGAGGTATTTTTCGGTCACGTAGCCCGAGTCCTCTTCTCCCTGCTCGTGGTAGAAGGTCTCGATGAAGTACCACGCCTTGTTCTGTTTGCCCGCCGCGTAGGCGGCGATCTGCTGCGTCTTGAAGACTTCAGGTTCGCGCGTGGCTGTCTCCATCGAGTGGTATTCGATCCGCAGCTTGCCCGTGCGCACCCACTTCGCGAAGATCGAAGGCAGCGCCCCGGTCGTGAACTCCCTGCAGATCGGGCACTCGAGGTCGCCGAAGTACTGGAGCGTCACCGGAGCCGTCGGCGACCCGAGGGCGTTGCCGCTCTGCGGGATGCCGCTGATCAGGCCGGCGATTTCGTGGGTGACCGAGTTCTTGGCGGCTTTCGACGCGGGGATCCCCGATTTGGAGCCGCCGCTGGTGATGACCAGGACCAGGACGATCGCCACCACGACGACCGACACCACGATCCCCAGCCGCGTCATGCGCGCGCGACGCACCGCGCCCGCGGCCGCGGCCTCCTCCATCGCCTTGCGCTGCGCCCGAGCCTGCTCGCGGCGCTGCTTGCGTGTCAGGTCCTCCTCGTCGCTCTCCACCGAACTCATGGGCTGAACTTTTACAGATTTCAGCTCAAGCGTGTCTAAGTACCAAGCGTGGAGGTTCTCGCCCGGCTCCGCGGGCCACGGGGAATCGGTCCCCGAGACGTGCCACGATAGGAGCGTACGAGCGGCGCTCGCCTGTCTCCGACACGTCTTCGGAGGCGCCTTGCCTGCCCCTGTAGCTCAACTGGATAGAGCGCCGGCCTTCTAAGCCGGGGGTTGCTGGTTCGAGTCCAGCCGGGGGCATAGCCAGAGAAGCGCGGGCGTCGCGATCGTCGGTCACGCCTGGTGGCCCTCCAGCATCGCGCCGGCACGCTCGTGCGCTCCATCGGGACGCGAACGTAGCCTCTCGGGAGTGAGCCAGATCCTGCTGGGCGACAACCTGCAGCTGCTGCCGGGCTTCGCGGCGGAGTCCTTCCAGCTGGTGTACGTCGATCCGCCGTTCAACACGGGCAAGGTGCAGGCGCGCAGGACGCTGAGCGCGGCGCGCGACGCGGACGGCGAGCGCACGGGCTTCCAGGGCCGGCGCTACACGACGCGACTGCTCGCCGAATCGAGCTACCGCGACAGCTTCGATGACTATCTCGCGTTTCTCGCGCCGCGCCTGGAGCAGGCGCACAGGCTGCTCGCGCGCGAGGGCACGCTGTACTTCCACATCGACTACCGCGAGGCGCACCACTGCAAGCTGCTGCTGGATGAGATCTTCGGACGCGAGTGCTTCCTCAACGAGATCATCTGGGCGTACGACTACGGAGCGCGCACGAAGCGCCGCTGGCCGGCCAAGCACGACACGATCCTCGTGTACGTGAAGGACCCGGCGGCGTACTGCTTCGACTCGGCGGAGGTCGACCGCGAGCCGTACATGGCGCCCGGTCTCGTTACCCCGGAGAAGGCCGCCAGGGGCAAGCTCCCGACGGATGTGTGGTGGCACACGATCGTGCCGACCAGCGGGCGCGAGAAGACCGGCTACCCGACGCAGAAGCCCGAGGGGATCGTGCGGCGGATGGTCAGCGCGTCGACGCGCCCGGGCGACTGGTGCCTCGACTTCTTCGCGGGCAGCGGCACGCTCGGAGCGGTCGCCGCGCAGCTCGGGCGCCACTACGTGCTGATCGACTCCAACCCGGAGGCCGTGGAGATCATGCGCGCGCGGTTGGGCGGGGGCGGGGGCGAGTAGAGCGCGGCGTCGCCGGCGGCGACGTGCGAGCCTTCCGGGCATGTACCACGTGGAGCTGCACCAGTTTCCGCACAACATGTCCCGCTTCAACCTCACCGACGCCGAGCTCGACGCGATCGTCCAGCCGTGGGTGCGCGAACAGGTGATCGACTTCGGGGAACGGAAGTGGAGCCCGCACCAGGCCCGGCTTACGATCCTCGAGGGTCCGCCGATGCCGCTCGAGCAGCTGACCATGGGGCGGGGGTGGCGGGCTGCGCAGCGGCAGGGGGAGGATGTGACCGAGCGGGTGCTGGGGGCGGCCAGGGAGGCGCTCGCTGCTGCTGCGCCAGCGCCGGCGGTACCGCCGCTGCCGGATGCTTTGCCGCAGCCACCCGCCGAGACGCTGGCGGCTACACCTCAGCAGCCCGTGCAGGGGGGGCCGCTGGCCGACCCGCTTGCGCTGGGGGTTCAGCTCGCGTCGCTGCTCGGCGGGGATCCGGGGCGGCTGCTGTCGGCGTGGAAAGAGGTGGCGGCGCGCTCCAGCGGGCTGGCGCCGAGCGAGAGCCTTGCGCTGGCCGAACGGCAGCTGCGCTCCTGAGCAAAGGCTCCGGCGGCGGAGGTCGGCGGCACGGCGCCGGTAACGGGCCGGGCCGGGCCGGGCCGCTAAACTCCGATCTCTCAAGTCGTGGTGGGCGTAGCTCAGTTGGTAGAGCTCCTGGTTGTGGTCCAGGCGGTCGTGGGTTCGAGCCCCATCGCTCACCCCTCAAGAAGTGGGTGCAAATGAGACTGTCTCCTGTCTCCCGTGCCATTTGACCCGCGACGAGGCGTGATGCCTACCCGACCGGAGATGCACGCCCTGTGCTGATTCGGGCGAAGGAGCTTCGACGGAGCGCCCAAGGCTGGGCGTGTTCGCGGGCGTAGGCGGAGAGAAGGGGGTCGGCGATTGCCCAGATGCGCTCGGCTGGCTGCCAGGCCATCCCCACAGCGCGGAGGCGGTTCAGCCCGTCGTCGACTGTCTTGCTGGCGGCGGGAGCGTTGTGCGGCTTGAGCCCGACGCTGATGGCGCCGACGATGGTTTGCGCTGCGGGGTGAACGCGGCGCAGCAGTTCCCACTCTCGTCGCACCGAAACCGCTGTTGCGCGTCGCAGCGCTTCCCACCCGGATAGCGCGCGCGCTGGGTTCTCCCCATCGCTGGGTGCCATGGCTATTGCCTGCCAGGTAAGGGCGGGCACGCCGGCGGCAAGCTCCGCTGCGCCACGCAGTAGCGCGGCGGGCGCTTTGACGAGGGGCCTCGTGATCGCTAGGTCCTCGACGATGCGGGTAGGCGTGGGGCGGCGTATGCGCAGACGCTCGCCGGCGCGGTATAGGGGGTGCTGGTGGTCGCTGAGGGCCTGGCTGATCGGCCCGTCGGGATGGTCGACTAGCACGAGGTCGAGATTGCTTGTTCGTTGGCGCGCTGCCCGGAGCGCGCCGAGGATTTCTCTGCCCGCGGTGCCGCGAAGGCTCGGGAGCATATATCCGAGGTGGTCGATCGCGAGGGTCACGGGACCATCTGCGAGAGCAGTTGTCAGCTCGAGCGCCTCGCGCAGTCTGCTGACGTCCTGTCCTTCGCCCGAGCGTAGCGCCTGGGGATCGATGCCATGTTTGCTCAGCAGCCGCGAGACGCGAAGGCCCGCTGTGCTGCTCGGCGGTGCTGCTCCCATCCACCAAGCGGTCGCGTCCGCTGCCAGCATGGCGATCGCGCCGTCAGCGAGCGCCACCGCCAGATCCAGTGAATTGGCGCAGCGGCGGGCGTCGACGCGGACGCTCGGCAGGGTGTTGTGTTCCAAGGCCGCGGCCAGCAGCCCGCTGGTGCCGCTGAGCGGGTCGGCGACGATGACTGTAAGCCCACGACGTTCCTCAAGGAGAAGTAGAAGCTCGTCCCACTCGGCCACGTGCCCCGTGAGAAGCTGGCCGTCGGGGATGCTCTGGCTGGCGTGATTACGCGCCATCGCCGTGGAGGTGTCGTTCTGCCTCGTCGATCCCCATTCGCACGTCGAACGCGGTCGCGGTGTCCGAGCTCGTGCGACGGGTGCTCTGCGCGGTGTAGCGCGCCGCGGCCATCGTCGCGTATGGATGTCCGCCGCCCCACTTCAGAAGTTCTTCTCGCGGAATGTCCTCGAGCAATAGCCCGGCCCGAGAGAAGCGTTCGGTCAGTGGCTCGCGCCAGATGGTAAGCGGAATTCGCGCGTCCAGCTCGATCCGGTCGACGAGCTTCCCGAAGTGCACCGGCTCGCCGAACATGCCGCTCAGGGCGCGCTCGTTGCTTCCGTCAACGAGCACCACGGCATCGTTGGAGGCGCCGTAGAGGTCGATCAGGTCACGCAAGACTGTCTCGCCGTCGGCGTAATCCACGACGCGCTGCAGCTCGTCAAGGAAAAGCAAAGCCCGCTTGCCCTCCCGTCGAGCGAGCTCAGCTGGAAGGGACAGCACCGTTCGCGCCGGCAGCTCGTGCGGCTCACGACCGAGCGCACTGAGGTCCAACGGCACTCCGCATTCGGACAGGAGCTTCTCGATCGTCGGGCGTGCGAAGCGCAGAGCAGCTCGTCCGGCGTGCGCGAGCGAGACCCTGCTGCACGCGTCGATGATGAGCTGTAGCAACGCTCGCGAGTCTGGCCGCTCGGGGACATCCACTTCGATAACGAGCGCGCCCTGGCTCTTCAGCTGCTCGCAGACTGCGGCGCGGACGGTCGTCTTGCCAATCCGCCGTTCGCCGGCGAGCATCGTGCTCATACCCTCCCGTAGCCGTCCGCTGATCTCGTCGATCTCGCCGCGACGTCCAATGATCAGATCGGATGGCACCGGTCCTCCGAGGGGAAACAGCGAGCCGATCGGCTCGGGAGGTTCGCTCATAGCCGTCCGACTATACTACGTTTTCGTGATAAGAACATAACGTTTTAGTTGCAGACGCGAGCTCAACCCTACGGGCGAGGAATGTCCCCTCATCACTCCCCCTCAACCCCAATCCCCAACGCCGCGGCAAGCGCCCCCACCGACCCCACGAGATCCCCCCAGGGCATCGTGAGCCCCCGCAGGACTCGACGCCGACGACGCCATCGAGCGAGCTCCCGCGAATCGCGCACTCCTTCAGCCGCGCCCCGCGGAAATCCGCGCCGGCGAGATCGCACCCGGTGAAGCTGACCGAGGTGAGCTGCGTCTCGAGGAAGCTGGCTTCGCGCAGGTTGACGTTCTCGAACTCCACGCGGCGCAGGGTCGAGTGCGCGAACGAGCAGAGCATCATGGTGCCGCCGACGACGCGCAGGTCATCGACCCTCCCCTCGCTGAGGCTGAAGCCGACGAGCCTGCAGTCGTTGAGCTCGACGCGCCGGATGGCGCCGCGCCGAGCGCGAATGTTCGAGAGGTCGCAGCCGTTCAGCCGGGCGTCGCTGAGCAGGAGCTCCGTGGCCACGCCTTCGCCGAGCGTCAGGCCGCGGAGCTCGGACTCCCGAACGTGGATGCGACGCGCCGTCAGCGCGTCGCGCCCGTGGCGCTCGACGAGCGCCTCCGAGAGCGCGAGCTCGTCCAGCTCGCCGCCGTCCGGGAGCTCGCACGGTTCGAGATGCGCGATGAGGGGCGCGGCGAGCACCGGCTCGGCCCCTATTCGTAAACCCCGAACACCGGCAACCCCGCGGTCGCATCCTCGAGCGTCCGCTCCGCCGCCCCCCGCCGGCGCCGGTGCCGGTTCTGCGCGGCGAGCATCTGCTGGATGTCGCTGAGCTCGAGCTCGACTTCGAGCTCGGGGGAACGCGTTGGCTTCCAGTCGAGCAGCTCTGCGTATCCGTCGCGATGGAAGTGCCCGGCGATCAGCGCGAGCGAGAGCAGTAGCAGCGGCACTCCGAGCACCATCGACAGGAAGTAGGCCTGCATCGCCGGCTCACGCGCCCTCTGGCGCCGGGCGCATCGGCGGACGCGCGCGAGGCTTGCGCCGGCCTCCCTGCTTGGCCTGCCCCTGCTGGACCTGTGGCTGCTTGGCCCGCGGCTGCCGCTGCTTCCCCGCGACGCCCTCCTGCTCAGCGGCGGCGGCATTCTCGCCGCCGAGCCCGTCGATCGCGCCCTGGACGGTGGCGAGGCGACGCACGAGCGTGGCGCGCACCTGCTCGAGCTCGGCGGCGTCGAGCAGCGCGGGCCCGATGCCGCGGCGGGTGGGCGCGCCGGCGGGGGCGACGCCGGGGTGCTTGGCTTCGATCTCGGCGAGCGTGCGCTCGAGCACGGCGATCTGCTCGCGCAGCGCGCGCCGTCGCGCGGCGGCGTCGTCGGCAGGCGGCGGCGGGGGAGCGCCGGTGGTGACGTACAGCGCGGCGGCGATCTCGCGCGGGTCGACGCCCGACCGGTGGGCTTCGCGCGCGGCGCCGGCGGCGATGCTCGTGACGGTGGACGGCCGCTGGGGGGTGGAGGCGACGAACGTGCCGCTGCCCTGCTGGCTGTCGATCAGGCCCTCGTGCTCGAGGCGCTGGTAGACGCTGCGCACGGTGTTGACGTTGACGCCGGTCGCCTCGGCGACCTCGCGCAGGCCGGGCAGGCGCTGTCCGGGCTCGAACACGCCGTCGCGGATGCGCGAGCGCAGCGCCCACGCGAGCTGCACGCCGATCGGGATCTCGGCGTCGCGATCGACGGCGAGATCCAATCCGCGCGCCCCACCGGCGGACGATCCAAGTGGCTCCCGGCTCACGCTGTCAACTGTAGCCCTCCCCGACCACGTTGCATAGTGTGCTGGTGAACTAGTACACTAGAGATGTGAGGCGAGGAGGCGGCGCGATCTCAGATCTCCCGAGACGGGCGTTCCTCCCGGCGAGGAACCTGCTGGAGGAATTCGGCGACATGATGCTGCTGGGGGGCAGGACGATCTCCTCGGCGCTGCTGCCGCCATACGTGTACGGCGGCGAGCTGGTGTCGCAGTTCCTGTTCGTGCTGCGCCTGGTGTGGCTGCCGCTGATGGTGTCGACGATCGCGATCGACTACGGGGCGCCGGGTCTGCAGGCGGCCAACTTCCTGAAGCTGTTCGGGGCGCTCGACTTCCTCGGCGGCTTCTTCGTGATCGAGGTCGTCCGCGAAATCGGCCCGCTGATCACGGCGACAGTCGTGGCGGGGGTGGGGGGTACGGCGATCACGGCCGATCTGGGCGCGCGCAAGGTGCGCGAGGAGCTCGACGCGTTGCAGGTGCTGGGCGTGGACCCGGTCAAGAACCTGGTGGTGCCGCGCTTCCTGTCGCTGATCCTGGTGACCGGCCTGTTCAACATCTACGCGATCCTGTTCGGCCTGTTCGGCGGGCTGATCGCGGAGGTCGAGAGCGGCGGCACGCTGGGGCCGTTCTGGGCCACGCTGTTCGCGAACGCGGACGTCACCGACCTGTGGGGCTCGGTGCTCAAGACGTCGATCTTCGGCGCGATCATCGCGATCGTCTGCTGTTACAAAGGCATGACCGCCTCGGGCGGCGCGGAGGGCGTCGGGCGCGCGGTCAACGAGGCGGTCGTCGTCTCGTTCCTCGCGTTCGGCGCGTTCAACTACGTCTTCACGCAGACGCTGCTGGCCACCCATCCGCAGATCATCGTCCTCAAATGATCGTGGGCGGACGATGAACGAACTTCTTGCGCTGCCGCGCGAATGGCTCGCCGCGACGGGCGAGATCGGCGGCTTCATGGGCGAAGTGCTGCGCGAAGTGTGGGGCCTGCGGGTGTTCAAGTTCTTCGGCGAGTCGTTGCGCCAGGCGGGCATCCTGATCGTGGGCTCGACGGGCGTGATCTGGGGGCTCGTGTTCATCACCGGTCTCGGCCCGTGCGGCATCCAGGCGGCGTACTTCAACGAGGCGACCGGCGTGCCCGCGTACGCGGGCGTGTTCTCGGCGTTGTGCAATCTGCGCGAGGCGGTGCCGCTGATCTTCGGCTACATGCTGTCCGCGAAGGTCGGCACGGGGATCGTGGCGGAGCTCGGCGCGATGCGCATCTCCGAGGAGATCGACGCGCTGGAGGTGATGGGCGTCGACTCGATGACGTTCCTGTGCGCGACGCGCCTGCTGGCGGCGTGGATGGTGCTGCCGTTCATGTACATCGGCGCGATCGGCGTCGCCTACCTGGGCTCGTACATCGCGATCGTCCACCAGGTCGGCTACGTCTCCTCGGGCGGCTACCTGCTGGTCTTCTGGCAGTTCCAGAATCCCGGCGACTTCCTGTTCAGCGTGATCAAGGGCATGGCGATCGCCACGGCCGTCGTGCTCGTCGGCTGCTACTACGGCTACAACGCGAGCGGCGGGCCCGTCGGCGTGGGCCAGGCGACCGCCAGGTCGATGGCGCTGAACCTGGTGCTGGTGAACGTGATCGACGCGTTGGGCACGCAGATTTTCTGGGGCAGCAACGCGCGCGCCCCGATCGGCGGCTAGCTTTGAGCGATCGAACCGAGCGCCGTCACCGAGATCGTCCCCGGCCTGCTGCGCTGGACGGCGCCGCACCCGGAGTGGAACCCGGACGCTGAGCCGGGCAGCTCGGGCGACTGGGATCCGGTGGTCGGCTCGGTGCTGTACGAGCTGCCCGGCACGGTCGTGCTGATCGACCCGCTGCTGCCATCGGCGGAGCGCGAGCGGTTCCTGGGGTGGCTGGACGCGCGCGTGGCGGGCCGCCCGGTGAGCATCCTGACGACGATCCACCGGCACCGCCGCGACCGCTGCGAGCTGGCGGCGCGCTACCGCGCGAACACGACGCGCGTGTGGAACTACGTGCCCGCGGGTGTCGAGCAGCGGCCGCTGCGCGGCGCCGACGAGACGCTGTTCTGGCTGCCGGCGGTGGCGGCGCTGGTCGCCGGCGATCGCCTGGTGGGGGACGGCGAGGGCGGCGTGCGCGTGTGCCCGCAGAGCTGGCTGGAGGGCGTGCGCGCGAGCCGCGCGGACGTCGCCGGGCTGCTGCGCCCGCTGCTCGAGCTGCCGATCGAACGCGTGCTCGTCTCCCACGGCGAGCCGGTGCTCCGCCAGGGGCACGCCGCGCTCGAGCAGGCGATCGCCGAGGCCGAGGCGGCCTGACGGGAGCGCGCAACTTTCCAGAGTTCAATATGTTTGAAGGCCGTCAAGCGAATCCGCCAGGGGGGTTTTGAGCATGCGAGCTGTTGCCGGGAAGCGAACGACCGTGGTCGTGCTGGGTGTCCTGATCGCGCTGGTCGCGTTGGCTGGTGCGAGCGCCGCCGCGGTGAACGTCAGCGACTCCGGCTGGTCGTGGGGGAACCCCACGCCGCAGGGCAGGACGCTGAAGGCGATCGCCTTCTCGGGCGGCGTCGGCTACGCCGTGGGCAACGGCGGCACGGTGCTCTCGACGAGCAACGCGGGGTCGTCGTGGAGCGGCCTGACGACGGGGACGACCGGCAACCTCGAAACCGTGCAGGTGCTCTCGCCGTCGACCGTCGTGGTGGGAGGCGGGGGAGGCTGCGTCACGCGCATCTCCAGCAACGGCGGGCAGACGTTCACGCGGATCTTCAACGTCGCCGAATCGAGCTGCCCGGAACCGGTGGCGTCGTTCAGCTTCGTCTCCCCTCAGGCCGGCTTCCTGCTGCTCGGCAACGGCTCGCTGGAGGCCACCGCCGACGGAGGCGAAACGTTCTCGCGCAGGACCGGGATCCCGGGAACGTCAGCCTCGAGCGGCGGCGGCAGCAGCGTGGGAGTCGCGCTGCACTTCCTCAACGCGAGCGTCGGCATCGCGTTCGTAAACGCACCGGGCTCGGGGCTCAGCTCCGCGTACATGACGCCCGACGGTGGCGTGTCGTGGAAGCCGGTGACGCTCCCCGCGGGCTCGAAGGTCACCTCTGTGCGCTTCGTGGACGAAAAGAACGCGTACGCGATCGGGCCGAACACGCTGCTGCGCTCGACCGACGGCGGCGAAACGTGGGAAGCGCAGAAGATCGCCTCCGGTAATGAATTCAACTCGATCGACTGCGCGAGCGACAAGGAATGCATCCTCACGGTGACGGCCGGCAACGAGCTGGTGAAGACCACCGACGGCGGCGCCACCGACACCGTCACGACCCCCTCGAGCTCGTTGATCTACGGCGCCGCGTACGCGAGCGCCACGCAGATCGTCGCGGTGGGGGCGAACGGCGCGACCGTCCTCTCCAGCGATGGCGGCACCACGTTCACCCCCTCCAGCGCCGACATCGGCGGCGAATACAGCCGCTTGCGCGTCGGACCGGAAGGGCTCGTGCTCGCGCCCGGCGCGAAAGGCGACCTTGCGCTCTCCGCCAACGGCGGGCAGAGCTGGCGGGTGATCGCCACGCAGACGTCCGCCGCGCTCGACGACGTGTCGTTTTCCACACCGCAGATCGGCTACGCGCTCGACGTGAACGGCGGGCTGCAGGAGACCACCAACGGCGGCGGCAGCTGGCAGACGCTCAGCCCCGGGACGACCACACCCGCCAAGGCGCTGGTCGCGCTCGGCACCCACGCGGTGCTGCTGCTCGGACCGGTCGGCATCCACCGCGCCGTGGAAGGCGGCCGCTTCGAACCGGTCACCGGCAAGGTGGCCGCGTCGGCGCACCTCTCCGACTACGACCTCGCCGGCGCGACCGTGTTCGCGTTCGGCGCGGGCACGCACACGCTGATCCGCTCCACCAACTACGGCGCGAGCTGGCGCGCGATCCGGCTGCCGCTGACCAACAAGAAGGGCAGGACCAGCGATGCGATCCGCAGCGTCGCGTTCACGAGCGCCAGCTTCGGCTACCTGCTGGACACCGCGGGGCGCATCTGGCTGACGCGCAACGGCGGCGCCAGCTGGAAGGAAATCCTTTCCGCGGGGACCGGCAACGGCATCCAGCTCGCCTTCTCGGAACCCGACGACGGCTTCCTGAGCGTCAGCTCGTTCGGGCGCGGCGAAGGCAACGCGTACGTGCTGCGAACCGTCAACGGCGGCGTGAGCTGGCACCCGCAGGAGATCACCGCCGGCTCGATCCCGAGCGACGGGCTCCTGACGAGCAGCTCGCTCGACGCCTCGCTGCTGATCGACGGCAGCTCGATCACGGGCGCTCCGCTGAACCGCCTGCTGTTCACGACCACCACCGGCGGCGACGTCAGCGGGACGCAGGAGACGATCTCGCTGAGCACCCCCAGGCGACGGATCAGCAAGCGCAAGCTGAAGGCCGCGCATCACACGGTGACCGTCGACGGCACGCTCACGGGCGCGGTCGGCGGCGAGCAGGTCGTCGTCTCGCGCCGCAACCTCTCGGGCGGTCCGTGGCAGCAGCAGGAGGTCGTCGCCGGCGCCAACGGCGGCAGCTTCACGACCAGCTGGCACATCACCGCCTCCTCGGTGTTCGTAGCCCAGTGGGCGGGCGCGAGCGGGCGCCCCGGGGCGGGCTCGACGGTGCTGAGCGTGACCGTCCACTGATCGCGTGAGCGCTGCGCCGCGCGGGCGCGTCCCCGCGCGGCGCGCGGCGCGCAGCCGCGTGCTGCGGTGCAGTGGCGCCGCCGCCGGCGCGTCAGTCCAGCGGCGTCGTGTACGCGCCGCTGAGGCCGCCGTCGATCAGGAACGTGGAGGCGGTGACGAAGCTCGACTCGTCGCTGGCGAGGAACAGCGCGCCGTTGGCGATCTCGTCGGCGTGGGCGAAGCGGCCCATGGGCACGTGCACGAGCCGGCGCGCGGCCTTCTCGGGGTCCTTGGCGAACAGCTCTTTCAACAGCGGCGTGTCGACGGGGCCGGGGCACAGCGCGTTGACGCGCACGCCGCGGCGGGCGAACTCGACGCCGAGCTCGCGCGAGAGCGCCAGCACGCCGCCCTTGGAGGCGGTGTAGGAGATCTGCGAGGTCGCCGCGCCCATGACGGCGACGAACGACGCGGTGTTGATGACCGAGCCGCGCAGGGGGCCGTCGTTCTCGAGCAGGTGCGGGATGCCGTGCTTGCAGCACAGGAACACGCTGCGCAGGTTGACGCTCTGCACGCGCTCCCACGCCTCCAGCGTCGTCTCGATCACCGAGCCGTCGTCGCCCGGGGAGATGCCGGCGTTGTTGAACAGCACGTCGATGCGCCCGTAGCGCTCGCGCACCGTCCGGAACGCGTCGCGCACCTGCTGCTCGTCGGTCACGTCGACCTGCAGCGCGAGCTCGCCGGGCGAGTCGGGCTGCAGGTCGACGCCGACGACCGTCGCGCCCTCGCGCTGGAACACGGCGACGGTCGCCGCGCCGATCCCGCCGAGGGCCCCCGTCACCACGCACACGCGCCCCGCGAGCCTGCCCGTCGTCGCCGCCATCATGCCTCCGTCGCGTAGAAGATCGTCTTGACCTCGGTGTACGCCTCCAGCGCATGCGGGCCGAGCTCGCGCCCGTAGCCCGACTGCTTGAAGCCGCCGAACGGCGTGCTCACGCGCACCGAGGTGTTCGCGTTGATCGATAGCACGCCCGTCTCGACGGCGCGCGCGACCCGCAGCGCGCGGGCGCCGTCGCGCGTCCAGATCGACCCGGACAGGCCGTAGATGGTGTCGTTGGCCAGCCGGATCGCGTCGGCCTCGTCGGCGAACGAGATCACCGCGGCGATCGGGCCGAACACCTCCTCCTGGGCGACGCGGTCGCTCGGCTTGACGGGGGCGAGCACGGTCGGTGCGAACCAGAAGCCGGGGCCGTCGGGCGCGCTGCCGCGGAAGGCGACCGGCGCGCCGTCGTCCAGGAACGAGGAGACGGTGTCGCGCTGGGCGGCGGAGATCAGCGGGCCCATCTGCGTGGCCTCGTCGAGCGGGTCGCCGACGCGCAGCGCCTTGACGTGCGTCTCCAGCAGCTCGAGGAAGCGCTCGACGGCGCCCTCCTGCACGAGGATGCGCGAGCGCGCGCAGCAGTCCTGGCCGGCGTTGCCGAACACCGCCGACGGCGCCGCGGCGGCGGCGGCCTCGAGGTCGGCGTCGGCGAACACGATGTTCGCGGACTTGCCGCCCAGCTCGAGCGTCACGCGCTTGATCGTCTGGGCGGCCCCGGCGGCGATCGAGCGTCCGACCTCGGTCGAGCCGGTGAACGCGATCTTCGCCACGTCGGGGTGCTCCACCAGGCGCTGCCCGCACGTGCGGCCGGGGCCGACGACGACGTTGACGACGCCGTCCGGAATGCCCGCCTCGGCCGCGAGCTCGGCGAAGCGCAGCGCGGTCAGCGGCGTCAGCTCGGCCGGCTTGAGCACGACGGTGTTGCCGGCGGCGAGCGCCGGTGCGAGCTTCCACGAGGCGATCGTCAGCGGGAAGTTCCACGGCGTGATCAGCCCGACGACGCCGACCGGCTCGCGCACGGTGAACGCCTGCCCGCCGGCGACGGGGATCGTGTCGCCGAGCAGTCGCTCGGGCGCGCCCGCGTAGTAGCGGAACGTGTCCACCACCATCCCCATCTCGCCGCGCGCGTCGGCGATCGCCTTGCCGGCGTTGCGCGCCTCCAGCATCGCGAGCTCCTCGCGATGCTGCTCGAGGGTGGCGGTGAGCGCATGCAGCGCCCGCGCGCGCTCGCCTGGGGCAAGCGCGCGCCACGCGGGCAGCGCGGCGGTCGCGCGTGCGACCGCCGCGTCGACCTCCTCGACGCCCGCGCGCGGAACCTCGGCGAGCACCGCCTCGGTGGCGGGCTCGAGCACCGACAGCAGATCGCTCAGCGTTCAGCCCGCCGGCGCACGTGGGACATCACTGCGTTGGAGCCGGCCGCCCGTCAGGGCGCCTCGGCGATCGCCGGCAGCGACTGTTCGACGTCGAGCTCGTCGATCGTGCGGATCGGCCCCTTGAACGTCTTTTTCGCCCAGCCGCCGTACCAGATCGTCACCGCGAGGATCGTCCCGATCGTCACGATCGGCGCGTAGTTGACCGCCGACCAGCTGAACGCCTTTTCCCACGGGACCCCTTCCGGGCTGAACGGCAGGCAGAAGATGATCACGCACAGGCCCACCCACACGACCGCGATCGGGTTGATCCATTTGTATTTGCGCCCCAGCGTCCACGTCCCGGCGACGAAGCGCTCGCCGGTGCGCCAGCGCAGGAACACCGGGATCGTGTACGCGATGTACAGCCCGATCACGGAGATGGACGTGACCGCGAGGAACGCCACCGGCGTGCCCAGGTGGTTCGGGAAGTAGGCGGGCACGGTGACGATGATCGCGAACAGGCACACGAAGAACACGGCCCAGGTGGGCGTCTTGCTCGCGCTCAGGCGGCGCCACAGGCTGTGCCCGGGGACGGCGCCGTCGCGCGAGAACGCGAACGTCATGCGCGAGGCGCTCGTGACGCACGCCACTCCGCAGAACAGCTGACCGACGGTGGAGATCAGCACGACGGCCTTGTCGCCCGCCGAGCTGAGCGCGGACGTGAAGATCGCCAGCGCCGGGAAGCCGGCTTTGTAGATTTCGGCCTGGTGGCTCTTCTGGATCGCGAACGTGATCGCCAGCAGCACGATCCAGCCGAAGATCGCCGAGTAGAGGACCGAGCGCCAGATGCCCTGCGCGGAGGAGTGTTCGGCTCCGTGCGTCTCCTCGGAGATGTGCGCCGAGGCGTCGTAGCCGGTGATCGTGTACATCGTCAGCAGGAAGCCGAGCGGCAGGATGTAGATCCAGAATTTGAGCCCGCTCGTCGCGCCGCCGGCGAAGCCCGATTCGTTGGCCTTGTGGCCGAAGACGTAGGAGAGGCTCGCGTGGTGGGAGGGCACGAGGATGAGGATCACCACGATCGCCAGGACGCCGATGATGTTCCACCACGCCGACACGTTGTACAGCGCGGAGATGAGCTGGCGCGAGAAGACGTTGATCAGCCCGCACGCGATCGCGATGACCACGAACATGACGAAGTTGACGTGCGCCGAGTAGTGGACGTTCGTTCCCGCCGCCGCCTTGACGAAGTTGAAGATGAAGTGAACTTCGTAGAGGCCGAGCAGGTTGATCAGGAAGGTCGCGCTGACGTACACCACCGACGCGACCACGGCGACCAGGCCGATGAGGTTGAACCAGCCGGTGAACCAGCCCCAGCCCGGTCCGCCCAGGCGCGAGGCCCAGTAGTAGATGCCGCCCGCGGTCGGGTACGCGGAGGCCAGCTCCGACATCGACACCGCGACGGCCAGGATCAGCACGCAGATCAGCGGCCACGCGATCGAGATCGCGATCGGCCCGCCGTTCTTCAGCGCCTGGCCGTAGGTCGTGAAGCAGCCGGCGAGGATGCAGATGATCGAGAACGAGATCGCGAAGTTCGAGAACGAGCTCCAACCCCGATTCAGCTCCTGTTTGTAGCCGAGCTCGGCAAGTTTCTGCTCGTCTCTACCCAAACTCTCCGTCGTGCTCATCGGCTGGCCCCTCCCAAGAAAAGGTTTGGTTGTCCGTCCTTCAATCGTGACAATAAGCTCGATCCCGGACGGATGTCAAGTGCACCTGGCGCAAATCGCGCGATTTGCGAGGGACAGCTGGCCAACCGCTGCGGATCAGCCTTCCGGCAGCAGGCCCGCGAGGATGTGCTCGGTGCCGTGCAGGTGCTCGGCCATGACGCGCGCGGCGCGCATGGCGTCGCGCTCGCGCACCGCGGCCAGCAGCCGGCGGTGCTGGGCGTTCGATGAGGCGAGCACCTGCGGCGGGTGGGCGATGTAGGCGATCAGGTCGGTCATCGCGCCCTGCGCCTCGGTCATCGCGCGCACGAGCTGGGTCGAGTGGGTGGCCTCGGCGAGCCCGACGTGCAGGCGGATGTCGGCCTGGCGGTAGGCGGCGAAGTCCTCGAGCGTGCCCTCGAGCGTCGCCGCGACCTCGTCGAGCGCGTCGAGCTCGGCGCTCTCGGCGCGCTCGGCTGCGAGCACCGCCGCGCCGAGCTCGACGGCCAGGCGCAGGTCGCACGTCTCGCGCCACTGCGCGAGCATCTGCGGCGAGGGCGGATCGGCGGGCGGCTGCGGGTCCGACACGAACGTGCCGCCGCCGCGCCCGCGCGTGGCGAACACGTGCCCGCTCTGGCCGAGCGCGGTGAGCGCCTGGCGCAGCGTCGAGCGCGCGATGCCCATCCGCGCGCACAGCTCGCGCTCGGCGGGCAGCCGCGAGCCGGGCGCGAGCAGCCCGAGCTTGATCGCCGTGCCCAGCCGCTCGACGGTCTCCTCGAACGCGGTCTGCGAGCGCACGGGCGCGAACACGGCGCCGGGGAGCGTCAGCGTCCCGGAAACCGCATGTTGCTCTCCCGTGCCCGCCATCGTGCCCCCTCGCTTCTACGAGCTCACAGTCGCTCGAACCCTCGCACGCGCTCCCAGTCGGTCACGGCCGTCTGGAAGGTCTCGAGCTCGACGTCCGCCGCGTTCAGATAGTGCGCGACGACCTCTCCGCCAAACGCCTCGCGAGCGACGGCGCTCGCGGCGAACAGCTCGCGCGCGTGCGCCAGCGTCGCCGGCAGGTGCGGGCGCTCGGCGGCGGTGTACGCGCTGCCCTCCAGCGCCGGCTCGAGCTCGAGGCCCGCGTCGACCCCGTGCAGCCCGGAGGCGATGATCGCGCTCAGCGCCAGATACGGGTTCAGGTCGGCGCCACCGACGCGGTTCTCGAAGCGCAGCCCGGGGCCGTGGCCGACGACGCGCAGCGAGCACGTGCGGTTGTCGTGGCCCCACGCGACGGTCGTCGGCGCGAAGCTGCCGGCCGCGTAGCGCTTGTAGGAGTTGACGTGCGGCGCCAGCAGCAGCGTCATCTCGCGCAGGCACGCCAGCTGCCCCGCCAGGAACGAGTGGAACACGCCCTCCTCGCGCGCGAACAGCGGGGTGGGTGGGGTAGTCGATAGATCGGCGAGCGAGAAGTGGATGTGGCACGAGTTGCCCTCGCGCTGGTCGTACTTGGCCATGAACGTGATCGACACGCCCTCGTCGGCGGCGATCTCCTTGGCGCCGTTCTTGTAGATCGAGTGCTCGTCGGCGGTGCGAAGCGCGTCCGCATAGTGGAAGTTGATCTCGTGCTGGCCGAAGTTGCACTCGCCCTTGGAGTCCTCGACGACCATGCCGGCGCCGACCATGCTGTTGCGGATGCGGCGGATCAGCGGCTCCACGCGCGCAGTGCCCAGCAGCGAGTAGTCGACGTTGTACAGGTTCGCCGGGCGCAGCTCGCGATAGCCCTTGTGCCACGCCTCCTCGTAGGTGTCCTGGAAGACCAGGAACTCCAGCTCGGTGCCCGCGTTCGCGCTCCAGCCGCGCTCGGCCAGGCGCGCGAGCTGGCGGCGCAGGATCTGGCGCGGGGACGCGACCACGTCCGCGCCGTCCGGCCACGCGACGTCCGCAAGGCACACGACCGTGCCCTCCTGCCACGGCACCGGGCGCAGCGTCGCCAGGTCCGGCTTCAGCACCATGTCGCCGTAGCCGCCCTCCCACGAGGACATCGCGTAGCCGTCCACCGTGCGCATGTCGACGTCCACCGCCAGCAGGTAGTTGCAGCTCTCGGCGCCGTGCTCGACGACGTCCGACAGGAAGTGCGTCGCCGTCAGGCGCTTGCCCTGCAGGCGCCCCTGCATGTCGGTCATCGCCAGCAGCACCGTGTCCACCTCGCCGCGGGCGACCGCGTCGGTCAGCTCCTCGATAGTCACGATCGTGAAGGTACTGGAGTCGGACCTATTGCGTGCGCACGGCGCTCAGGCGGGCGCGCCGGCGGATAGGCCGACGAGCTCGGCGCTGCGCTCCCACAGGCCCTGCGCGAGCGTCGCGTCCTGGGCCTGGGCGCTGGGCGCGAGCACCTTCTCGTCATGGACGTACTCGCCGGTGAGCGGCGCGGCCTGCTCGGACAGCGCCAGCCACACGAGCGAGCGGGCGCCGCGCGCCGGCGAGCGGAAGAACGGCCCGCCGAGCGTCGTCAGCACCTTCCAGATCCCGTTCTCGTTCTTGCCGAAGCCCGTGCGCACGACGCCCGGGTGAAAGCAGTTGGCGTGCAGCTCCGGCGCGCGCCTGGCGAGCTCGCGCGTGAAGAGGATGTTGCACAGCTTCGACGTCCCGTACACGCGCATCGCGGAGTAGCCGTGCTCCGACTGCAGGTCGTCGAGGTCCAGGCGTCCCGACGTGTGGGCGTCGGACGCGGTCGTCACGACGCGTCCGCCGCCGAGGCGATCGCGCAGCAGGTTGGTCAGCAGGAACGGCGCCAGGTGGTTCAGCGCGAACGTCCGCTCGAAGCCCTCCGACGTCTCCTTGCGCGAGCTGAACAGCGCACCCGCGTTGTTGGCGAGCACGTCGATGTGCTCGTAGCGCTCCTTTACCTCGTCGGCGAGCGCCCGCACGTCCGCCATCAGCATCAGGTCCGCGACGTGCTCGTGCACGGGCGCGCCGCCGCCGCTCGCCCGCGCTTCGCGCGCCACCGCCTGCACGCGCGCCGCGTCGCGGCCGACGAGCGCCACCTCGGCGCCCTGGCGCGCCATCTCGACCGCCGCCGCCTGGCCGATGCCGCGAGTGGCTCCCGTGATCAGGACCAACGTCACGCGGTCAACTGTACATCCGGGCGGCGACTGCGGCGCCTCGGGCGGCCGGCGCGGCGCGCTACGCGGGCTTCAGGCACTCCTCGCGCAGCCACGCGAGCGTCGCGTCGAGGCCGCTCTGATAGTCCACGCGCGGCTCCCAGCCGAGCATCTCCCTGAGCTTGCGATTGCTGAAGTCCTGGTTCCTGCCGAGCACCTGCACGGCCTGGCGCGAGAGCAGCGGCGGCGCGCTCAGGCCGGTGCTCCTGCGCAGCAGCCGGTATCCGTGCTCGAGCGAGAAGCCGATCGCGTTGGCGAGGGGGTAGGGGATGCTGAAGCGCACCGGCGGGCGGCCGAGGCCCGCGGCGAGGTCGTCGGCGAACCGTCTCCAGGTGACGTCCAGGCCGTCGCTGACGTTGAACGCCTGGCCGGGCGCGGCGTCGTGGTCGAGCGCGAGGACGGCGGCGTCGATGAGGTTGTCGATGTAGCACAGGCCGGCGAGCGGGCGCCCGCCGTCGACCAGGAGCATGTGGCGCCCCTGGATCGCGCGCGCGATCTCGCCGACGACGTCCCTGGAGCCCGGCCCGTAGACGGTCGCCGGGCGCAGGATGACGGCGGCGAGCGCGTGCGCCGCTTCGGTGCGGCGGACCTCGGCCTCGGCCTGGAGCTTCGTCTGCGCGTACCAGTTGCGAAACCGCGTCGCGGTGTGGGTCTCGTCGATCTGCGCGCCGTCGGGGTAGCCGTACACGTCGGTGCTGCTGAAGTGGACGAACCGCCGCACCGACGCGGCGACGGAGGCCGCGAGCAGATCGTGCGTGCCGCGGACGTTGATGCTGGCGATCTCCTCGACGGTCGCCCAGTCGGACACCAGCGCGCCGCAGTGCAGCACGTGATGGCAGCCGTGCACCGCACGGGCGAGCGAGTCGGCGTCGGCGAGGTCGCCGACGACGAGCTCGACGTCGAGCCGCTCGAGGGTCGAGGTGTCGCTGCTCGCGCGCACGAGGCAGCGCACCGCGCGGCCGTCCCGCGCCAAACGCTGCGCCAGGCGCCCGCCGATGAACCCGCTGGCGCCGGTGATCAGGCAGAGCTCATCGCGCGGCGGGCGGACCCGCTCTCGCGGCGGGGAGACCTCCTCGCGCGGCGGCTCGACGGGCTGGCCGTCCGACGCCGCCGGCTCTGTCACTGGAACTTGATGCCCCGGCGGCGGAGCGTCGAGGTGGCGATGTCGCGCACGACGGCGAGGTTCCTGCTCGAGCTGCCGTGGCACTCGGCGAGCACGGCATCGAGCGCTTCCAGGAAGCTGCGCGCCTCGTCCTCGGAGAGCGTCAGCGGCGGCAGCAGCTTGATCACGTCGTTCTTGCCGGCCGCCATCGTGATCACGCGGTGGTCGCGATGCAGCGGGATCACGATCAGCTGCGGGAACAGCCCCTCGCTGGCCACGTGGATCAGGCGCCAGCTCAGCCGCGCGACGCCGCCGCGCGGGGGGCCCAATTCGATCCCGATCATCAGCCCGCTCGCGCGGATCTCCTTGATCATCTCGTAGCGCCGCTGCAGCTCGGCGAGGCCGTCGCGCAGATATGCGCCGACGTTCGCGGCGTGCTCGACGAGTCCGTCGCGCTCGACGATGCGCATGGCCGCCAGGCCGGCGGCCATCGACAGGCGGTTGCGCCCGTACGTCGACTGGTGCACGTAGGAGCGCTCGAGCGTCCCCACCGCCTTCTGGTAGATCTCGCGCCTGGTGACCATCGCGGCGACCGGCATGTAGCCGCCGCTGAGCGCCTTGCCGACGAGCACGAAGTCCGGCTGAAGACCCCAGTGCTCGAGCGCGAACCACCTGCCGGTGCGCCCGAGCCCGGTCTGGATCTCGTCGACGACGAACATCGTCCCGTAGCGCCTGCACAGCTCCTGCGCGCCCTGCAGGTAGCCGTCGGGCGGCAGCGTCACCATGCGCCCCTGGATCGGCTCGACGATGAACGCGGCGACGTCCCTGGCGCGCAGCTGCGCCTCCAGGCGCTCGAGGTCGCCGAACGGGACGAGCTCGCAGCCGGGTAGCAGCGGGCCGAAGCCCTCCTTGAAGAACTCGTCGCCGACGAGCGACAGCGGCCCGAGCGTGACGCCGTGAAAGCCGCTCTCGCACGAGACCAGCCGCGGCCGGCCGGTCGCCGCGCGCGCGAACTTCATCGCCGCGTCGACCGCCTCGGCGCCGGCGCTCGCGAAGAACACCGCGTCAAGGCCCTCCGGCAGGCGCTGCGAGAGCGCCTCCGCGAGCATCCCCGCCAGCGGCGAGAAGTGGATCTGCACGCCGTCGAGCAGGTCCGCGGCGAGCGTCGCCTGCAGGACCGCGCGCACGTCGGGGTTGTTGTGGCCGAGGCTCGCGAAGCCCTCGCCGGTGTGCAGGTCCAGGTATGCGCGGCCGGCGGCGTCGTACAGGTAGGAGCCCTGCGCGGAGACGTACCGCTCGTCGAAGCCGAGGATCGCGAGCACGTCGACGAGCGATGAGTCGAGGTGGCGCGAGGCGAGGGTCAGCGTCTCATCCGCGCGCGCGAGCGCGTCCGCGACCACGCCGAGGGAGTCGCCGGGCACGGCGGCGGGGTCGGCGACGAGCGCGGGGGAGTCCTGCGCGTTGATCGGTTGGGGGTCGGCGTTCATGGCGGTGGGGCGCCCGTTGCCGCGGAGAATCTGACCTGACCCCCGGCTCCGCGGACTCCTGGGGCGGATCTCGACGGGGGATGTTCGCAAAACGTTGCGACGGGAGGTGGCGGCGGGATGCTCGCGGCTCCCATGGCGCTGCCGTCCGCTGGGCGTGGACGGGGCAGACGCCGAGCCAAGTCGCGTCGTCTGCCCCGCGCTTGCTAGTGTCCTGTTTGGTTGATTCGTTGGCAGTAGCGGCTGATGGCGTTGAGGATTTGCTCGGCGGTCTTGGTCCAGACGTAGGGGCGTGGGTTTTCGTTCCAGGTGTCGATCCATTGGCGG
>Ga0181521_10000386_pt1 | contig 53243 bp, 45 predicted proteins | sample PEATcosm2014_Bin_32_FD_119764 | JGI IMG/M metagenome (GOLD analysis project Ga0181521, IMG submission 119764) | Peatland microbial communities from MTU Mesocosm Facility, Houghton, MI, USA - PEATcosm2014_Bin02_60_metaG | ecosystem: Environmental > Terrestrial > Soil > Wetlands > Peat | place... | reverse complement strand
CCTGCCCCGGCGAAGGCCGGGGGCAGAGCCCTGGCCTTGCTGCATTCACCCGCCTCGCGCCCGCCGGAACCATGCCCCCGACGCGATGGCCGCTCCCAGCGTCAGCCCATACGCGGCCAGCGCGACCCCCAGAGCGGCGAACATCCACCCCAGCGACCCGGTCAGCCGCAGCACGACCCAGCCGCCCCCCACCGCGATCACCATGCGCAGCAGCCCGGCGAGCAGCGGCCAGAACAACCGCCCGGCGCCTTGCGAGGCGAAATACAGCGACAGGCCGAGCCCGAAGAACCCATAGGTCGGGCCGACATCGCGCAGATACGCCGTGCCGGCCGCCAGCATCCTCGGATCATGCCCGAACAGCCCGAGCCAGGCGTGCGGCCACAGCGCCGCGGCAACCCCGATCGTCTCGGTCATCGCAAACGCCAGTCCGCCCCCGATCAGCGCGACTCGCAGCGCCCGGGCCCTCTGCCCAGCCCCGATATTGGTGCCCACGAGCGCGACCAGCGGCGCTCCCAGGCCGAACACCAGCGGCACCAGCAGGAACTCCAGCCGGCTGCCGGTGCCATAGCCCGCGACAGCGTCCGGACCGGCCGCGGCGCCAACCAGGGCGGTGGTCAACGCCACCGTCAGCGTGGTCTGCAAGGTGCTGACCGAGCCCACCGCGCCGACCCGCAGGATGTCGGCGAACAGCGGCCAGCGCAGCCGGGACCAGGCCAGCCGCGCCAGATTGCGACCAGAGCACACGTGCCAGGCCAGCACCGCGCCGGTCAGCACCGTGGTGGTGATCACCGCCATGCCGCCGCCGGCGATCCCCATGGCGGGGAACGGGCCAATCCCGAAGATCAGGCACGGCGACAGCGGGATCAGCAGCACGACGCCAAGACAGATCGCCAGCGACGGCACGAACATGTTGCCGGTGCCGCGGATCACGCTGGCCAGAGCGTTCATCAGCCACACCAGCGGCGTGCCGGCGAACACCACCGTGGAGTAGGCCAGCGCCGCGTCCAGCGACCCCGCCTCGCCGCCCAGGGCGCGATACAGCGGCCGCCCGAACATCAGCACCAGCACGGCAAACACCGTGCCCAACGCCACGTTAATGATGATGGCGTGCAGCACCAGCGCGTTGGCTTCGCCGCGCCGCCCGCCGCCCAGCGCGCGGGCGATCGCCGACGAGATGCCGCCGCCCATGGCGCCCGCGGACAGCATTTGCATCATCATGAAGCCGGGGAACACCAGCGCCATACCGGTCAGCGCGTCGGTGCCGAGACGCGAGACCCACCAGGTCTCGATCAGTCCGGTGGACGCCTGCGCCAGCATCACCAGGATGTTCGGCCAGGCCAGCCGCAGCAGGGTCGGAATGATCGACCCGTGCAGCAGCATGTGGGTGCGCGGGCTATGCACCACCGGCGGGTGGGAGATGACAATGTCAGCGGCAGGCGCCGGTCGCGGCATGCCACTGTCGCCGGCGGACGGCGTGCGCGCGACGGCGACGTTGCCGACAGACGGCACGAGCGGATCGGCAATGCCTGCCGCGTCCTCCACCGTAATGCTGGTCACTGCCGCGCTCATGATGCGCTCGCCTGCCGGCGTGGCCCCGGTCTTTTGGCCGGTGCCGCGGTGCGCGCCTCGGCGCACAGCAGGCTGCCAGAGCCGAGTCCCAGCCGTCGCAGGGTCGCTGCGGTGGCCGCCGGACCGGGCGCCAGCTTGTAGTCGGGCTCCGCCAGCGGCCGCAGGGTGGTGCGATCGACCAGGATCGGATCCGCGGCCGCACCGGTCTTCGCATCGACGATCATGATGCTCGGACCCTCGGGCGCGAAGTGCCGGTTCCCCCAGGCGAGCATCGCCACCAGCACGGGCCGGAAGTCGCGGCCGCGCTCGGTCAGGTGATACGCGTGGCGCGGCGGGTGCTCGCTGTAGCGCTGGCGTTCCAGCATGCCCGCCTCCACCAGCGCGTTGAGCCGGCGCGTCAGCATGTTCGGCGCGATGCCCAGGCTTTGCTGGAACTCGTCGAACCGCGTCATGCCGGCGAAGGCGTCGCGCAGGATCAGGATGCTCCACCATTCGCCCACCCGCTCCAGCCCGCGGGCGATCGGGCAGGACATGGCACCGAAGTTCGTACGCTGCATGGACAACCTCATCCATAGTAACTATTATGATGCTAGTTAGTAGGACGGAGGGTCGGCGTCAATGAGCGAAGCAGCACGAGGCATGCATCGGGCGCAGGGGGGCCACGTCTCGGCAGGCAGTGGCCCGGCAGGCAATCGGCCTGGGGGCGATGCGTCAGGAGGCAACGGCCCCGGGGAAAATGCCTCGACGGCCCATGTCCCGGGGCGCCAGGCCGCAGCGCGCAACGCGTCGGTCGCGGTGGTCGGCGCGGGCGACTACATCGGCGCCGCGATCGCCCGCCGCTTCGCACGCGAGGGCTATGTCGTGCATTGCGGCCGCCGCAACGGCGACAAGCTGGCGCCGCTGGTGGCGGAGATCGAAGCCGCCGGCGGTGTCTGTGTCGGCCACACGCTCGACGCACGGGACGAAATTGCGGTGGCCCGGTTCATGCGCGACGCGGATGCCGTGGCGCCGCTGGAGGTCGCGGTGTTCAATATCGGCGCCAACGTCAACGTCCCGCTTTTGGAGACAACCGAGCGGGTGTTTCGCAAAGTGTGGGAACTGGCGTGCTATGCCGGCTTCCTCACCGGACGCGAGGCCGCGCGCTGCATGGTGCCGCGCGGCCGCGGCTCGATTTTGCTGACCGGCGCGACCGCCAGCGTGCGCGGCGGCAGCGGTTACGCCGCGTTCGCCAGCGCCAAGTTCGGGCTCCGCGCGGTGGCGCAGAGCATGGCACGCGAGCTAGGCCCGCACGGCATCCACGTCGCGCATCTGGTCATCGATGCCGGTGTGGATACCACCTGGGTGCGCGAACGCATTCGCGCGCGCGGCGCCGACGCGGCACACCGGCTGGAACCGGACCGGCTGATGGATCCGGCCTCGATCGCCGAGGTCTACTGGCAACTGCACCAGCAGACGCGCGATGGCTGGACGCACGAACTCGATATCCGCCCCTACGGCGAAACATGGTGAACCACGCGCGCCTGCCGACTTTGTTGTCGAGCGCCCGGCCCTTCGCTGCTATTCCGAACGGCGCGAAGCTACGTGGGGTGCCGGAACCGGCCGACCAGGCCCGCCGCCCCCTTGGTATGCCCGGCGAGTGCGGTGAACAGCTCGTCGCGCGTCATCCCCGGCTGCAATGCCTTCGGATCGAGGTCGGTCGCAATCAGGATGAAGGTATAGTGGTGCCAATCCCCGGGCGGCGTGCAGGGGCCGAAATAGGTCGGCAACCCCATCGTGCTCTTGCCGCCGACGAACTTGTCCGAGGGCTTGCTGAGTTCGCCCTCGGCAAAACCGGTCACCGAGGCGGGGATGCCGTACGTCACCATGTGCACCACGCCCAATCCGAGCCGCCCCTCGGGGTCGAGCAACAACAGGGCGAAGCTCTTGGTGCCGTCCGGCGGGTTGGTCCATTTCAGCGGCGGCGAAATGCTTTGGCCAACGCAGTTCGGATTTCCCGCCCGGTCGCCGGCGTTCTTCTTCGCCAGCGGGGCGTTGTCGGCAAACGCCGGCGAGGTCAGCTTGAACGGTCCCGCCGGCTGCGCGGCTGGCGCGGCGCAGAATGATGCAAGAACCAACCCGCCCGCCAGCAGCAGGCTTCCGAGACCGAGCTTCATGACGCTTCCTCCCCATAATTCGACGTTTCGCTGCGCCGATGCTACGCCGCTGCCTGCGGTAATGAAAACGTCCGCTGTGCTCGCATTGGCAGTTGGTTGCGGGGTTGCGGCGATGCGGGGCAGGGCGGCAAAGCGCAGCGCATTCCGCCTGCGTGCCACGACAGGATGTGGCGGGCGACGACATCAGACTCGGCCTGCGCGGCGGCGGAAGGCGCTGCACGTTGCCGCCCTACCCGACGACCCCGGCGACCCTCTGCAATAGTCAAATCGTGGCCGGTATAATAACACTGGAGAGCAGACCTTATGGCGAGCGTGGAATTCCACTTCGATTTCGGCAGTCCCAATGCGTATCTCGCGCATCGCGTGATCCCGGCGATCGAGGCGCGCACCGGGGCGCGGTTCCGCTACGTGCCGGTGTTGCTGGGTGGCGTGTTCAAGGCGACCAACAACCGCTCGCCGGCGGAAAGCCTGCAAGGCATCCGCAACAAGCCGGACTACCAGCGGCTGGAAACCGAGCGCTTCATCCGCCGGCACGCAATCACGCAATTCCGCCGCAACCCGTTCTTCCCGGTCAACACGCTCCAGATCATGCGTGGCGCGGTGGCAGCGGAATTCGACGGGTTCCTGCCCAGCTACGTCGAGGCGATGTTCCACCACATGTGGGAGGAGCCGAAGAAGCTGGACGAGCCGGAGGTGATCCGTGCGGCGCTCGACGAGTCCGGGCTCGACGGTGCGCGCATATTGCAACGCATCCAGGACCCGGCGGTGAAGCAACGGTTGCAGCAGAACACCGAGCAATCGGTGGCGCGCGGCACCTTCGGCTCGCCGACCTTCTTCGTCGGGGGCGACATCTGGTTCGGCAAGGACCGCCTGCGCGACGTGGAGGAAGCGATCGGCGCGCAGGCAGATTAACCTCTCCCGCTTCGCGGGAGAGGACGCCGCGTAGCGGCGGGTGAGGGTGCTGCGGCGCCCCATACCAAACTTTCTATAGGCGTGGCGCAGCACCGTGCGCCTTCACCCTCGACGCGTCGATTGGTTCGCGTCGCGACCCGACCGCGTCGATCCGCTTCGCGGCTCACCCCCACGCGGTGGGAGAGGCCTGCTGCTTCACCGCAATTCAAATCCCAAATTCCGCAGCGCCTCGCGCATCCGGTCGCGTCCGCGCAACGCCGCGGCATCCTTCACCCGGTTGATGCATTGCTGCGTCCAATCGACCGCCCGCATCCCCTGCTCTTGCTGAAACCCGCGCATGACTGCGTTGTAGTCCTCCACCGCGTCGCGCGCCGCCGCCGCATTGTACGTCTCCCGATGCAGTACCACATGCTGCGACAGGCGTGGCTTGATGTCCGTCGCCTTCGCCGGATCGGGCCAGCCGATCGACATGCCGAACACCGCGAATGCATGCGGCGGCAGCTTCAGCGCTTCCGCCACCTGCTCCGGCAGGTTGCGCATCGCGCCGATGCACACACCGCCCAACCCCAGCGACTCCGCCGCGATCAGTGCGCTCTGCGCCGCCAGCGCCGCATCCACCACCCCGACGATGAACTCCTCCAGATACTGCGTGCCCTCCACGGTCTGCTGCCGCTCCGCCGCGATCGCATCGATCCGCGCCAGGTCCGCCAGCCACACCAGCAGCAGCGGCGCGTCGCGAATGAACTGCTGGTCGCCGGCCAGCGTGGCGAGCCGCGCCTTGTGCGCCGGTTCCTCGATCGCCACCACGCTCCAAAGCTGCAGGTTGGACGAGGTCGATGCCGATTGCGCCGCCGCGATCAGCAATTCCAGCGTGCCGTCCGGCAGCGCATCGGGCAGGAACCCGCGCACCGAGCGGTGGTTGATGATGGTTTCCAGCACGACGTTCCACTCCGCCGGCGCGTCCAGCGCGCCGTCGCGGTTGCGGCGGCTCAGCAATGCGTGCGCGGCATCCAGCGGCGCGGGGGGCGTCCTTGCGATCGACACTTGGGTCTCCGGATTGGCAATGGTTCCCGGATCATCCCCGACGCATCGCGTGGCGGCAACTGGCGAAGGCATGGTCCGCCTGCGATCCAAAACGGACGGCCAGTCTTGGGTCGTCGCTCACCCATGGGACGGGACATTAGATTGATAAGCGATGCAACCCGCCGTGCATATCCGGGTTGCTTTCTTCGTACTTTGCATCTTGCGTCCTTCCTTGCGCTTCTGCTCCCCCTCAATCACCATCCAGGCGGCGGCCGCCAAGACCGTGCACCCGCCGGGCCGTGCGCCCTGGCGATAAACCCGGCGCCAATGGCGCAGGGCTCCGAGCTTCCTCCGTCCACGCGATTGCCCCGGCGCGGCGCGTTGTGGCAGACAGCCGGCATGCTGACCCGCCGCCTGTTGCTCTCTGCGATTCCTGCCGCCGCTGCCGCAAACGCCCTGGCGGCAACGGACAGTTTCGCCGGCTTCCTGGCGGGGTTGCGGGCCGAGGCGCGCCGCGCGGGGATCTCCGCCGTCACGCTGGATCGGGCCTTGGCGGGGCTGGCGCCGAACGCCAAGGTGCTGGAGCGCGACCGTCACCAGCCCGAGTTCACCATGACCTGGGCGCAATACCGGGCGTTGCTGATCACCGACAAGCGCATCGAGACCGGTCGCGCCGCGGTGCGCGACAACCGCGCCCTGCTGGCGGCGGTGCAGGCCCGGTTCGGCGTCGGTCCCGCGGTCGTCACCGGCATCTGGGGCCTGGAATCGAGCTTCGGCACGCAGACCGGCGATTTCCATGTGGTGGATGCCCTGGCGACGCTCGCCTGGGAGGGCCGCCGCGCCAGCTTCTTCCGCCCCGAGTTGATGGCGGCGTTGAAGATCCTCGACCACGGCGACGTGACGCCGGCGCGCATGACCGGCAGCTATGCCGGCGCGATGGGCCAGCCGCAATTCATGCCGACCAGTTTCCTGCGCTACGCGGTGGATTTCGAGGGCAACGGGAAGTGCGACATCTGGACCAGCCGCGCCGACGTGCTGGGCTCGATCGCCAACTACCTGGCGCAGTCCGGCTGGCGGGCAGGGGAAACCTGGGGCCAGGCGGTGACCTTGCCGGCGGGGTTCGACACCGGTGCGGCCGGACGGGAGGCGCGGCGGCCGCTGGCTGAGTGGGCGCGGCAGGGCGTGCGCCCGACGGCAGGACGCTGGTGGGCCACAGCGGAGACGACCGCCGCGGTGCTGCTGCCGGATGGGGCCGCGGGCGAGGCGTTCGTCGTGTATCCGAATTTCGCGGCGATCCGCCGCTATAATCCGTCGGACTTCTATGCGCTGGCGGTGGGATTGCTGGGGGATGCGTTGGTGGTTTGGCCGGCGGTGGCCATACCTGCGCGCGCCTCGCGATGACGGGAAGCCGTTCGGCCTTCAGCGACGCCGGGAGGCTGCCTGGGTCTGGTAGAACGCGACCTTGCCGTCCGCCACAAGCTGCAAAAGCAGGTCGTAATCCCGGTGATTTGCCGTCAATACCGTCAAGCCATTGCGCCGTGCCGAGGCGAGTATCAAGCAATCGAACAATAGTTTGCGTCGTGCCTCGTTGGTGAGACCTGGCGTGCGGGTCAGAGCGCCGGGACGGCGCAGCGTCACTCCCCGCCGAACCGCCGCACCGCCGCCATATCGAGCGTCACGCCCAGCCCGGGTCCGCGCGGCACATCCAGATACCCGTCCGCATAGCGCACCGGCTCGACGAAGATCGCATCTTGCAGCGCGTTCTGCCCCACGTCGTATTCCAGCAGCGGCGGAAACGGCACGTGGTCGGCGTGCGGATAGGACGGCAGCGCGGCAAGGAAATGCAGCGCCGCGACCAGCCCGATCCCGCTGCCCCAGACATGCGGCGAGATCCGCAAATGCTCCGCCGCGCACAGCACGCCGATGGTGCGTGCCACCTCGAAGCCGCCGCACAGCGTCAGGTCGGGCTGCACCACCGACGCCAGCCGCCCGTCGATCAGCCGGCGGAAGTCGAACACGGTGTACAGCGCCTCGCCGGTCGCCAGCCGCACCGGCGCGCGTGACGCCAGGCTGCGGTAGCCAGCCCAGTCCTGCGGTGCCAGCGGTTCCTCGTACCAGTGGATGTCGGCGTCCGCGGTGCGGCGCATGCTCTCCAGCACGCCGTCCTCAGTATAGTTGCCGTTGGTGTCCACGGTCAGCAGCGGCGCGTCGCCGATGATGCGCCGGGCCAGCTTGCAGCGTGCCGCGTCCTCGGCCGGGTTGCGGCCGATCTTGATCTTGAACGCGCCGAAGCCGCGCGTGGCGTTGGCCTCCAGTTGCCGCGCCAGCGCCGCGTCCTGGTCGTCGGCCGCGGTGAAGTAGCCACCCGACGCATAGACCGGGATGCGCTCGCGCAGCCGCCCGCCGATCAACTCCGCCACCGACAGGTTCAGCAGCTTGCCCATCGCGTCGTGCGCCGCGATGTCGATGCCGCCGAGCAACGCCGTCATCTGGTTCTGCGTGCCGGCGTGGTACAGCCGGGCCAGTACCTCCTGCGCGGCGCCCCGCTGCGCAAACACGCTGCGCCCGACATAGAACGGCTTGATCACGTCGACATAGGCGCGAGACACACTGGGAGGCCCCCACACCTCGCCGATCCCCTGCACGCCGTCCTCGGTGTCCAGCAGCACCAGCCCGCCGCCACGCGCCTTCGCCAGCCCGCGCGAGGAGCCGTACGGTTCCGCCGGGGTGAATTGCAGGGGGAGAATACGGATATCGCGAATGCGTGACATGGCTCAGGCCGCCACGCGCCGCGGCGGCGCTTCCAGGCCGACGCCACGCAGATGACCGAACAATTCGGCGAGCTTCGCACAGTCCGCCGCCGGCAGCGGCGGCTTCAGGATCGATTCGATGTTGCTGCGCAGGTGCCCGGCATCGCCGGTGCCGAACAGCACCACGTCCACACCAGGCTCATGTCGGACAAAGCGGTAGGCGGCGTCGGTCAGGCTGCTGGCGCCGCCGTCATGCAGCAGGAAACCCAGCGGATCGTCGCTCTCGCCCAGCCATGCGGGGACGTCACCCGCCGCCGCCAAACTGCGGATTTCGTCGGCAAGCTGCGCCGGTCGGGCGAAGATGCCGCGCACCACGAACATCAGCAGCGTGCCGATGCGGTTGGCCCGCGTATAAGGAAACACCCGGGTCCGCGCCGGCTGGTGCATCATGTGGAACGCCACCATCGCCGTATCCCACAGCGTATCCTGCGTCGCACGAAACAGCATGTCCTGTTCGACGTCGTTCGGCGCGGTCTCAGTAATCCCGAGGAACCGGAACTTTCCCCGTTGCTGCTCGCGCAGCAGCGCCGGAGCGATCACGTCGCGCACCTGGTCATATTGCGTCGGATGCACCGCGTGGAGCTGGAACACGTCCACGTAATCCACGCCGAGCCGGCGCAGCGAGCCGTCGAGACTCGCAAGCACCTTGTCCAGGCTGAACTGCTTCTCGCCCGTGGCCTTCGACGCCTTGGTGCAGACCACGACGGACTCGCGCGGCACGCCACGCAGCGCCTTGCCGACCACCTCCTCCGTGCCGTACACGGCTGCGGTGTCGAGCAGATTGACCCCGAGATCGAGCGCCTGGCGGATCAGGGCGACCGCGTCGTCCTCCGACTTGCCAGTGCCCAGACCCAGCTTGCTGAAGCCGCCGCAGCCGAGGCCGGCGACACTCACTTTGAGGCCGGTGCGGCCGAGCGTGGTGTATTCCATGACTCTCTCCCGAGAAGCGGTGCGACGCAGCGTATCAAGGTGGGCAACGTGACGCGACCCTGCCTGATCGTCGGCCATCGCGGCGCGCGCGGCCTCTGGCCGGAGAACACCCTGGCCGGGTTCAGCGGTGCGCTCGCACTGGGGGTGGATGGGTTGGAACTCGATGTGGGGATGACCGCCGACGGCGTTGTGGTGGTGTCGCACGATCCCGCGCTGAACCCCAACCACACGCGCGATGCGGCCGGCGCCTGGCTTGATGGGCCGGGGCCGTTGATCCGTTCGCTGAGCGCCGCGCAACTTGCCGCCTACGATGTCGGCCGGTTGCAGCCCGGAACGCCCTACGCGGCGCTGTTCCCCGAGCAATCGCCGCGCGATGGCGAACGCATTCCGCATCTGGCCGAGGCGCTGCGGATTGGCAACGACACAGCATTCATCATCGAACTGAAAACCTACCCCGGCGATCCAGGCCGTAGCGCGAGTGGACCGGACCTGGCCGAGGCGGTGGTCGCCGTGGCGGATGCGGCTGGCGCCACGCCGCGCATCACGGTGGAGGGGTTCGACTGGCGCGGCCCGCGGCATTTGCGCCGTGTCCGGCCGGACGTTCGGCTCGCCTGGCTGACCCGCGCGGAGACGGTGCGCGATGCCGGCTTGTGGTGGGATGGCCCGCATCCGGCCGATTTCGGTGGGTCTGTGCCGCGTGCCGTGGCGGCCGAGGGTGGCCCGGTCTGGGCGCCCGACCATAGCGACCTGACGCAAGACCAGGTGGATGAGGCGCATGGTCTCGGCCTTGCGGTCATCCCATGGACGGTGAACGCACCGGAGGACATGGCTCGGGTGATCGGCTGGGGTGTGGACGGCATCGTCACCGACCGCCCCGATCGCGCACGCCAGGCTGTTGCGGCGATGCAGTAGCGTGGTTAGAGCATTTCCACCGTGACTGGAATCGTCGAGGCCCCCTGAATGAAACTGCAGAGGCCGTCGGGGAGAACGAGGCTCCCCCTCCCCTTGAGGGAGGGGGTTGGGGGGAGGGGTTGGTCGGAGGCTCGCACCGACCAACCCCTCCCCCCAACCCCCTCCCTCAAGGGGAGGGGGAGCAGTTTCTTGCGAGGCGCGAAGCGGTCCCCGGGTCAAACCCGGGGACCGCTCCGCTCTTCGCAATGACGGGGGACCAGCGTTTCCAGTCAGGCTGAAAATGCTCTGGCGGGCCGGGTGCCCGCGCGACAGGCGAAGGAAGACGATGTGACTGGAGTTTCGAGCGGGCGTCTGGCGATCGATATCGGCGGCACCTTCACCGACGTTGTGCTGGAGTATGCCGGCGGGCGCGCCGAGGCCAAGGTGCTCACCACCCCGGGCGAGCCCGAGCATGGCGTGATCGAGGCGGTGCGGCTGGTGCTCGGATCGGTGCATCCGCGCGATATCGGCGTGGTCATCCACGGCACCACGCTCGCGACCAACGCCATCATTGAGCGCAAGGGCGCCCGCGTGGCGCTGATCACGACGGAAGGTTTCCGCGACAGCATCGAGATGGCGCAGGAGAACCGTTTCGACCAGTACGACGTGTTCATGGAGCGTCCCGAACCGCTGGTGCCGCGCTATCTGCGCTTCGGCGTGGCGGAACGAATGGATGCGCGCGGCCAGGTGCGCGTGCGGCTCGACACTGCGCAAGTCGCCGCGCTGGCCGAAACGCTGCGGCGCGAACGCATCGAAAGCGTGGCGATCGGCTTCCTGCACAGCTACGCCAATCCCGCGCATGAGATCCAGGCCCGCGCGGTGCTGGCGGCGGCGCTGCCCGACGTCACCATCACGCTGTCCAGCGAGGTCTGTCCGGAGGTGCGGGAATACGAACGCTTCTCCACCGCCTGCGCGAACGCCTATGTGCAGCCGCGCATGGCCCGCTACCTCGCCGCATTGCGCCAGCGGCTGGACGCGTTCGGGCTGGCCTGCCCGCTGTTGCTGATGACCTCGGGCGGCGGACTGACCACGTTGGAGACGGCGATCCGCTTTCCCATCCGCCTGGTGGAATCCGGCCCCGCGGGCGGTGCGATCTTGGCCGCCACCATTGCGCGGCAGAAGGGCATCGACGCCGTCCTGTCGTTCGACATGGGCGGCACCACCGCGAAGATCTGCCTGATCGACGGTGGCGAACCGCAGGCCGCGCGCGAATTCGAGGTCGATCGGCGCACGCGTTTCCTGAAGGGCAGCGGACTGCCGGTGCGCGTGCCGGTGGTGGAGATGGTGGAGATCGGCGCCGGCGGCGGGTCGATCGCCACGCTCGATCCGCTGCGCCGGATCGCGGTCGGACCGGAAAGCGCCGGCGCCGATCCGGGCCCCGCCTGCTACGGTCTGGGCGGGACTGCGCCAACCGTCACGGACGCTGATCTGTTGCTTGGTCGAATCGATCCCGAAGGGTTCGCCGGCGGCCGCATCCGGCTGCTGCCGGACCGCGCCCAAACAGCGCTGGAGCGCGATGTCGGCGCCGCGCTGGGGCTCGATGCGATGACCGCTTCGTTCGGTGTCAGCGAGATGGTCGAGGAGGCGATGGCGAATGCCGCGCGCGTGCACGCGGTAGAGCGCGGCAAGGATCTCGCCGGGCGCACGCTGATCGCGTTCGGCGGCGGCGCGCCGCTGCACGCCGCCCGGCTGGCGGAAAAGCTGGGCATCGGCACCGTGCTGATCCCGCGTGGTGCCGGCGTCGGCTCGGCGATCGGCTTCCTGCGGGCTCCGGTGGGTTTCGAGGTGGTGCGCAGCCGATTCATGCGCGTCTCCAGCTTCGACGCCGCGCTTGCCAACGACCTGTTCGCCGAAATGGCGGCCGAGGCGATCGGCGCGGTCCGGCTCGGCGCGCCGGAGGCCGCGGTGACCCAGGTCCGCACGGCGGAGATGCGCTACGCCGGCCAGGGCCACGATATCGTTGTGGCGCTGCCGGTCCGCCGCTTCGCGCCGGATGATGCGCACCTGTTCCGCGCCGCGTTCGAGGCCGCCTACGCGGCGCTGTTCGGCCGCACCATTCCGAAGCTCGATATGGAAATCGTAAGCTGGACGCTGCGGGCAACGGCGGTGGGCGGCGCGGAGGACGCACCCGCGCCGATCGCCGTGGCGGCGTTCACGCCCGCGCCGTCCGGCACACGGCCGGTGTATGACCGTGCGCTGGGGATGCTGTCCGACGTGCCGGTTTATCGCCGCGCCGACCTCGCGCCCGGCGCGCGGATCGCAGGGCCGGCAGTGATCACCGAGGATGCGACCACCACGATCGTCGGCGCCGCCTTCGTCGCGAGCATCGATGCCGACGGCGCCATACGGCTGCGCAGGGAGATCACGCCATGACACGCAACCATCCGCGAACCGAGATCGAAATGCAGGTGATGTGGAACCGGCTGATCTCGGTGGTGGAGGAACAGGCACGCACGCTGGTGCGCACCGCGTTCGGAACGGCGACACGCGAGGCGGGCGATCTGTCCGCCGGTGTTTATGACCGCGCCGGCAACATGGTTGCGCAGGCGGTCACGGGAACGCCCGGCCACATCAACTCTATGGCGAAATCCGTTGGGCATGTGCTGGCGAAGTTTCCGCTGGCCACGATGGCGCCCGGCGACGTGTTCATCACCAACGATCCGTGGATGGGCACCGGACACCTCAACGACATCGTCGTGGTGACGCCGACATTCCGCGGCGCCGATCCGGTCGCGTTGTTCGCCTGCACCTTGCACGTCGTCGATATCGGCGGCCGCGGTGTGCCGGGCGCGGCCAGCCAGGTCTATGAGGAAGGACTGAACCTGCCGATCATGAAACTGGTCGCGCAGGGCCGGATGAACGAATGGCTGATCGAACTTGTCGCGGCCAACGTGCGCGAGCCGATCCAGGTGGTGGGTGACATCTACTCCGAGGTCGCCTGCAACGAGATCGGCGGGCGGCGCCTGCTGGAGATGATGGCCGAGTACGGCCTGACCGACATCGAGGAACTGTCCCGCTACATCCTCGATCGTTCGCGTGCCGCCAGCCTGGAGGCGATCGGCGCGCTGCGCTTCGGCACCTACCGCAACACGATGACGGTGGACGGGATCGACAAGCCGCTCGATCTCTGCGCGACGCTGACCATCGGCGCGGACGGGATCGACGTCGATTTCACAGGCACGTCCGGGATCTCGGGCAAGGGCATCAACGTGCCGATCTGCTACACCGAAGCCTATACGAGCTTCGGCGTGAAATGCATCGTCGCGCCACGCATTCCGAACAACGCGGCCTCGCTCGCCACCATCCGCGTTACCGCGCCGGAAGGCTGCATCCTGAACGCGCCGCATCCCGCGGCGGTGCAGGCGCGGCATATCATGGGGCAGATGCTGCCGGATGTCGTGTTCGGCTGTCTGCGTCAGGCGATTCCCGACGGCGTGCCGGCCGAGGGGACGTCGTGTCTGTGGAACGTCCGGCTGATGGGCGGGCTCGGTCGGGTGGACGCCGATCCGGCGGTGCTGCGCGGCGCGACGAGCTTCAACATCACCGGATTTCATTCCGGTGGCGCGGGCGCGCGGCCGCGTCAGGACGGGCTGTCCGCGACCGCCTTCCCCAGCGGAGTACGTAACGTTCCAGTCGAAATCACCGAATCGATGGCGCCGGTCATCGTGCATCGCAAGGAGTACCGCATCGACAGCGGCGGTGCCGGCACGTTCCGCGGCGGCCTGGGACAGGTGATGGAAATCGAAAGCGCCGAGGGCATGCCCTTCGCGATCGCGACCGCGTTCGACCGCATCGATCATCCGGCGCGCGGCGTGGACGGCGGCGGTTCGGGAATGGCCGGACGGGTCAGAACCACAAGCGGTCGGTCGCTGTCCGGCAAAGGCCATTACAGCATCCAGCCCGGCGAGCGCCTGATCGTCGAAATGCCGGGCGGCGGCGGCTACGGCGCGCCGTTGCAGCGTGACCCGGCGCGTGTTGCGAGCGACGTACGCGATGAAAGGTTGTCGGCGGCGGCGGCGCGCGCGCAGTATGGCGTGGTGCTGTCGCCCGGCTGCGTGGTCGATGCGGCGGCGACCGAACAATGCCGGCGAACTCGCCGCGACGAAGGGAGCCTGGGATGATGCACCGCCTGGCAATGCTTGCCGGAGCCTTGATGCTGCTTGCCGGCACGGCGTCGGCGCAGGACATCAGGCTCGGCACGGTCATTCCGCTGTCCGGCGGCGGCGCGTCGTACGGCGCCAGCATCCAGCAAGGGCTGGATATGGCGCTGCGCGAGATCAATGCGGCCGGCGGGATCAACGGCCGCAAGATCACGCTGGATGTCGCCGACGACGCGTCCGACCCGGCGCAATCGGTCATCGCGCTGCAACGCCTGGTCAACGACAACGACGATCTTGTCATCGGCGGTTGGGGCAGTTCCCAGGTGCTGGCGAACATGGCCGTCGCCGAGCGGGCCGGCATGCCCTACATCGTGGTCGGCGCGTCGAATCCGCGCATCACCACCAGCGCCAACAAGTGGACCTTCCGTACGCTGACCAACGACAACGGCCACGCGGCGCGGCTGGCCGAGGTGGTCTCCCTGCTGCACTTCAAGAAGATCGCCATCATCTACGACACCAACGACTACGGCGTCGGCCTGCGCGACATCTTCACGGCCGGCCTGGCAAAGCAGGGGATCAAGGCGGTGGATGTGGAATCCTATCAAACCAGCGACAAGGACTTCACCGCGCAGTTGACGCATATCGCCGCCGCCGAGCCCGATGCGGTGATGCTGTTCGGCACCTTGCCGGCGATCGCGGCGATCATGAACCAGGCGCGCGACCAGGGGATCGACGCGCGCTTCCTGGGCGCCGCGGGCCTGTCGAACGAGGCGGTGATGAAGCTCGCGCCGCAGGCCGCGCAGCACGCGATCGCCACGGCGTATTTCCACGTCGATACCGATGCCACTGCGAAAGAATGGGCGGCGCGCTACCAGCAGGCGTTCGCGCAGGCGAACCAGGCGCCGCGGCCCTCGCAGGCCGCACCGGCATACGAGGCGCTGAAGCTGATGGCCGCGCCCTGTCTGGCGCAGGTCGGCACCGACAAGGACAAGCTGCGCCTCTGCCTGAAAGCCTGGCACGGCACGCTGTTCGGTCTGCCGCCGGCGGAGGCGCATTTCGACGACACCAACCAGCTTCTTGCGCCCCTCGTCGTCGAGGAAGTCGTCGGGACCGAGTTCAAGTTGCTGCCAGGCGCGAACCAGTAGCGGGCGTGCTCGCACAGCTTCTCGTCGGCGGTCTCGGCACCGGGTGCATCTACGCCCTGGTGGGGCTTGGCTTCACTCTGGTCTATCGCACCATGCGCATGGTGAACTTCGCGCAAGGCCAGGTGTTCATGGCGGGTACCTTCCTCGGCCTGTTCGGTGCGCAACAATTCGGCCTGCCGGCGCTGCCACTGCTGTTGCTTGTCGCGGTCATCAGCTTTGCCGTCGGCATGCTGCTGGAGCGCGTCGTGTTCCGCCGGCTTTACGCCAGCCACGAGGTGTTCGTGGTCGGCGCGATCGGCCTGGGTGTGATGATCGAGAACGGCTTTCGCATCGTCTATCCCGAACCGCTGCCATTCCCGAAGATCTTCGGCGCCGGCGTGTACCATCTGCACGGCGCGGTGTTCCAGAAGACCTATCTGTGGATCCTGATCGTCACGCTGGTGCTGGTGGCAGCGCTGCATGTCATGTTTGCCTATACCCGCACCGGGCGCGCGCTGCGCGCCGTGGCTTCGGATGGCGAGATCGCCGCCACCATGGGGGTGAACGTCCAGCGCGCGATCGGCGCGACGTTCGGCCTGAGCTTCGCCATCGCCGCCGTTGCCGGCGTGCTGATCGGGCCGCTGTATTTCGTCTCGCCGGACCTCGGCGACATGGTCGGGCTCAAGGCGTTCAGTGCCGCCGTGCTGGGCGGCATCAACAGCGTGGTGGGCACGATTCTCGGCGGCCTCGCGCTCGGGCTGATGGAAGCGCTGGCGGCCTTCTACATCTCGACGGACTACAAGGATTTGCTCGCCTTCGCGATCCTGGTGCTGATGCTTCTGGTGCGTCCGCAGGGATTGCTCGGCCGCGTGGTGCCGGTGAAGGTCTGAGATGCGTGCCGGTCTGGCCGTCGGCATCGCAAGCGTCATCGCTTTGTGCATACTTGGGCTGTTCGCCAGCGACTACCTGCTGGAAATCGCCACCCTGGTGCTGATCGAGTCGATCGCCGTGGTCGGCCTGGGATTCCTCACCGGCTTCGCGGGACGCATCTCGCTGGCACAGGGCGCGCTGTATGGCGTGGGCGCCTACGCCGCGGCGCTGCTGGTGACGCGCACCGGGTTGCCGCCGCTGGTCGGGCTGCCGGTCGCCATCGTCGCGGCGAGCGTGATCGGCACGGCGCTTGGTACGCCGGCGATCCGACTCTCCGGCCTCTACTTCGTCATGTCCACCATCGGGATTCAGCAGATCCTCTGGATTCTCCTGATGCACTGGAGCAGTTTGACCGGCGGGCCGCAGGGCGTGCGCGGGATTCCGGCACTGTCGGTCGGCGGGCTCGTGCTCGACACACCGGCACGCTTCTACGTCGCGGCGCTGATCGGCGCGGTGGCGTCGTACCTGCTCGCGCGGCGTGTCATCGCCAGCCGCTTCGGCCTTTTCCTGCGCGCGGTGAGCGACGATGAGTTGGCCTCTGCCACCGCCGGTGTCGCGGTGCTGCGCGCCAAGGCAACGGCGCTGGCGCTGAGCGGCGGCTGGGCCGGCGCAGCGGGATTCTTGCACGCGTATTATTTGCGTTACGTGCATCCGGACATGTTCACGCTGGACCTGTCCGTCGTGTTCCTGACCATGGCGATGTTCGGCGGCTACCGCTCGCTGGAAGGGATGCTGCTGGCGACAGTGATTCTTGGTGGGGCGAGCGAGTACCTGAGGCCCTTCGGACAGTTTCGCCTGGTTGCCTACGGCGGCCTGCTGGTACTGAGCATGATGTTCTTTCCGCGCGGCTTGCTCGCGGTGCTGCCGATCCGGTGGCGACGCTGATGCTGGACGTCGGGTCCGTGCAACTCAGCTTCCGCGGCGTGCGCGCCTTGGGCGGCGTCAGCCTCGTACTGCACGAGGGCGAGGTGCTCGGCATCATCGGTCCGAACGGTTCCGGCAAGAGTACGCTGTTCAACGTCGTCACCGGCATTTACACGCCGGACGGCGGCACGGTGCGGTTTCGCGGCCAGGCCATTACGGGGTTGGACCCGCGCGCGGTCGTCGGACGCGGGATCGCGCGGACCTACCAGAACAAGCGGCTGTTTCCTTCCCTGTCGGTGTTGGAGAACGTGCTGGTGCCGGCGCTGCGGCGCGAGCGGGGCGGCTTGCTGGGCGACATGCTGGGGTTGCCGCTGGCGCGCGCGGGATGGCGGGCGGCGCGGGCGCGCGCGGCGGAGTGTCTGGAGTTCGTCGGTCTTGCGGCAATGGCGGCGGTGGGGGCGGGCAGTCTCGCCTATGGCCAGCAGAACCGGTTGGAGCTTGCGCGTGCCCTTGCCCTGGAGCCGAAGCTGTTGTTGCTCGATGAACCGGCGGCCGGATTGACCCAGGACGAACGGACGGAAATGCGCGGGTTGATCGAGCGCATTCACGCGCGCGGCGTGAGCATCGCGCTGGTCGAACACGATATGCGCGTGGTGATGGGCCTGTGTTCGCGGATCGTGGTGCTGGATCATGGCGAGGTGATCGCGGTCGGTGCACCGGCGGAGATCGCGCGCGATCCCGCGGTGATCGCCGCCTATCTGGGTGCGCCGGAAGATGGCTGAGCCATTGCTCGCGCTGGAGAACCTGACGATCAGCTATGGGCGCGTGCGCGCGGTTGACGGCGTAAGCCTTTCGGTGGGCCGCGGTGAGGTCGTGGCGATTCTCGGATCCAACGGCGCCGGCAAGAGTTCGGTTGCGCGCGCCGTCGTCGGTCTGACGAAGGCGCGTGGTACGGTCATGCTGAACGGACAATCGATCGCCCAGCTCCCGCCCCACCGTCGCGCCGCACTCGGCATCGGCTATGTGCCCGAGGGACGCCGCGTCTTCGCCGAATTGACGGTGCGCGAAAACCTGTTGATGGGCGCTTATCTTGCGCCGCGTGAGGCGGTGGGCCGCATGGGCGACGTGCTGGCGATTTTTCCTCGGCTTGCCGAGCGGGAGCGGCAGTTGGCGGCGACGCTATCGGGGGGCGAGCAGCAGATGCTGGCGATCGGAAGGGCGCTGATGCGCAAGCCGGCGTTGATGGTGCTGGACGAACCGTCGCTGGGCCTGTCGCCAGTGCTGGTCCAGGTGATCTATCAGGCCATTGGCGATCTGCAACGGTTCGGCATGGCGATCCTGCTGGCGGAGCAAAGCGCCCACATCGCCTTGCGCCTCGCCGACCGGGCCTATGTGCTGGAGACCGGCCGGATCGTCGTGGAGGGAGCCGCCGGTACGCTGCTGAACGATCTGCGCGTGCGCGAGGCGTATCTGGGCGGCGTGTAGCCGGATGCTCTCGGTTCCCTGTCAGGCGGCTGCCTCAGCGGAACAGATAAATCGGGCTCGACCAGATCAGATGTCCGTCCTCCTGGGTCAGGCACACATAGAGTGCATTATCGCCCTGCTGCCGGAGGCGAATGCGACGCGACAATTGCAGCGCGCGGTGCGGGTTCTCGTCGGGCTGGCGGAACACGCGGATGCGGCGCTTGATGCCGCCCGCGTCGAACACCAGGTCGTCGCGGCCGATATCGGCGATCGGGATTTCGCATTGCACCAGCGCTGTGTCGATGCGCAGGGTCCCGGCGTGCGGCTCGCTCAGCCAGGCATCGAAGCCGCCGAAGCCGCCGGTGGTGAGGGCCGTCCAGGCCAGAGTCCCCGGTCCGGTCTGTTCCAACGTCTTGTCGAGATTCCATAGGTTGATCGGCGCGATGCGCTCGAAGCGATTGCCGTCCAGCGTGCAGCCGCCGTCCCACACGGTCTGCCGGCCGCGGCCGCGGTATTCCGATCCTTCCCAGATGACCCTGATGCGTCGCCCCAACGCATCCCCTTGGGTCAAGTGCCCGGAGGCAGGCTCTGCGTAAGGCCGCCAGGTCTCCAGCACCTCCAGCCCGTTGCGAATTTCGATGCGTTCGATCGGCGCGGATCCCATCGCAGCGACGGTGAATTCCACTTCCGCATCATTGGACTGCACGATGTCGCCCATCATCGCCGAACGCACCGCGGTGCTGGTCGTGGCGCCGAGATTCGGGTCATCGGCAAACAGCAGCGCATCGCTGGCGAAATTGGCGCGCACGTCGAGCAATATGCGACAGCCGGTGGTCGCATAGTGGTGGCGCTTGCGCAACGCCTCGAACAAGCCGCCGCGCGTCAGGTCCCTGCTAAGCAAACAGGACAGCCCGCCATAGGCGCCGAACAGCGAGGCCCCTGGATGGCTCGCCCCATGGCGTCCCTTGTGCCCGTCCGAATTCGCTACGATACCGACCCGATACCCTTGCTCCAGCGCATCCTGGATCAGCCATTCGAAGGTGCCCCAGTCCGAATGCACCTCCACCGAGCGCTCGATCCGTACGTCGTGCGCCATCTTGATGTCCGCGTACCGCCCGCCGATATGGGCGATCACGACGCAGTCTTCGTCTTTCAAGGCGTGGAACAGATCGTCGGCGCTATTGGCGTCGGTCGCCACGTCGGACAGATCGTCCACCAGCGCGTGCGACGAGCGGTGGATCTGGCGTCCCTCGTGCATGAACATGACGTTGCGGTCACCGCCCAGGCCGGTATTGCCGGACCATTCGTAGCCTGGATAGATGATGAACCGTCCGTCCTCGTTGTATTCGCGCGTCAGCTCGTTGAGTTGGTTCCAGAACGGCGTGGTGATCTGGAAATCGTTGCCCTGATGGCTCATGCCGTCGAGGAACGCCCGGTCGCGTGCGAACTCGATCAGTTCGCGCGCCGAGTTCGTGCCGATCGTTTCCTCCGACTGGCCGTGCAGGTCGCACCAATACGGCAGCAGCGGCGCCTCGGCGACAATGCGCAAGGGGTTGCTGGTGCACAGGGCGCGTCCGTCGGCGTGCAACACTTCGATCAGCAGGTCGCCCGGCTCGGCCACCGACAGGTTTTCCACGCGCATCGCGTGTTCGCCGCGGCGCAGCGCAATGCGCGCCGGGAGTCCGGCGACCGGCATGTTGGGGCGAAGCGAAAACACGCCCTCGACCTGATCGCTTGGATTGCCCCAGGCATCCTCGCCCTTGAAGCCGAGGCGGAATTTCTGGCCACAGCGGCGCATCGTGGGAAGTATGGCCTTCCAGCCGACCGGTGGTCCGGCCACGACGGGGATGAACGGCTGCACCGGCAGCTCGACATAGTTGTACATCGCGAAGGGATCGGCCAATACGCGGAACTCGAAGGTGGGTTCGACGAAGGTTTGCACGCGCATGCCGGGCGAGCCTTGCCGGCGGTCGCCGAAGCGCACGGTGATCGTATCGCCCTCACGCAGGAAACCGCGGATGACGCGGATGAACAGAGTCTTGTCCCAGGGCCGGATGTTGCGCTTGGCGTCGTACTGCACCTCCAGCACGGCGCCGTTGGATGCCTCCACCGTGGTGTAGTTCGGCGCCTGCGGATCGCTCCATTGCGGCCGACCCATGTCGCTGGCGAAGCGGTGCACGACCTTGATCGAGCCCGTGTCGTCGATGCCGAAATATCCGGCCGTATAAACCAGGGTGAAGGATTGAAAGCTGCCGGCCTCGACCGGGTCGGTCGGAGAAATCGCGGCGGTGCCCATGCGCTCGGGCAGATAGATCGAATGCGGCACGTCGCGGCCTCCCTCGGCTTGCAGACTGATAATCAGCCACGGCCCATGAATCACCTTGCCGGAGGTCTAGAGCAGTTCCACCTCGACTGGAAACCGCTGACCATCACCTGTCATTGCGAGGAGCGAAGCGACGAAGCAATCCCCCGCGTGACGAGCGGCAGCTCCCCCGGCGGGGATTGCTTCGTCGCTTCGCTCCTCACAATGACAGGTGGCTCGACGATTCCAGTCAGGGTGGAAACGGTCTGGCGGCGGTTGCGCTGCGATGGGCATGGCACCGTCTCGGTGCAACCGCGTACCAGCCAACCACGCGGCCACGTAGCCTGGCAGAACCGCACGTAATGTCATCCTGCGTCGTGCGAAGCATCGTGGTCAGTCACTCAGCAACTCGGGGTTGTTCACCAGAGCGAGGGCGCCGAAGTCGCGGTCGCCATGACCGGCGGCGGCCGCATCCTCGTAGTAGGCAAGCACCGACTGGGCGGTTCGGCTGGATGTGCCGAGAGCGTTCGCCATGGCCACGATCAACTTGTAGTCCTTGTGGGCTGCCGACAGGCGAAAGTACGGCGAGAAATCGCCTTTGAACGCCTTGGCGATGAAGATGTTCTGCAACATCCAACTGTTGGCGGCGGTCTGCGGCAATGCCTCGCAGAAGATGTCGATGTCGGCGCCGGCCTGCCTGACCAGGGCGTAGGCTTCCGAAATCAGCGCGCCATAGCCGCACGACACCAGGTTGTTGGCCAGCTTGATCGCCTGCCCCGCACCGAGCGGGCCGCAATAATAGATCTGGCCGCCGATCATCGACAATATCCAATCGATCGCCTCGCAAACCTCCTTCTCGCCCGACGAGAGCAGGGTGAGATCGCCGGCGGCGGCGGCGGGCGGTCCCTTGCCGACCGGGCAATCGACGTAGTGGATGCCCTTTGCCGCAAGCCCTGCCGCGTTCTCGCGCACCGTGTCGATGCCGTCGGTGGACATGCTGACAACAATGGCGCCGGCGGCCAGGCCGTGGATCAGACCATCGTCGCCAAGGACCACTGCCTTGGATATCGCCGGCGTCGGCAGCGACAGCAGCACCACGTCGGAGGCCGTGCCCACATCGCGTGGCGACGTCATCCGCGTCCCGCCAGCCGCGACGAGTCGGTCCAGGGCCGCCGCGTCAACGTCGAACACGTTGAGCCGGCCGTGCTTCTTCAGGATATTCAGCGCCATGCCGCTGCCCATCAGCCCGAGCCCGACAAATCCGATCCGCTTTCCGCTTTGCATCACAATCTCCAAGAGGGTTCTGGCTGAATGTCGAACCGCGCGCCGCGGCGTTCGATGGCATACAACCCGCCGGCATCGAAGCCCATCCGCCGCCGCACGGACCAGCGGGAGGTCTCGATCGTCGCTCCCGGCCACATCCCGCTGCGGCATTATGGCGTAACGCGCGGCGCTGTTCCGCCCTTCCCCGTGACTCCGTTACCCGGTCGCCCTGTTACCCGGTTATCCTGCCGGGGTTCAACAACAGCCGACGCGACAAGGGCTTTGCCGCTGACGGCCACGCATGCGCCCCGCCAGGGCAAGCCGGCAGATGGTCAGTACGAGTACGACGTCGCTTCCGTGATCGTCCCCGCCAGCCCGCCAAGACCGGGCGTATACGGCGTGAACGGGTAGCTCACCGTCAGGCTAACCGTGTTGGGGCCGACGCCGCTTTCCCCCTGGTAGACGCAGAGGTAGACTTGGCTGGCGTCCAGCAACGGCGAGATCGTCGCGATGTCAGTCCATGAATTGTTGCCGCATGGCGCCCAGTTCGGGTCCATCAGGCTCACCCGCCCGGCCTCGCCCAGCAACCCCACCACCGCCTGCACCGTGAGGAAATACCGCGCGAGATCGATCGTTCCCAGCAGCAGCCAGAGGAACGCGGTCAGCACCAGCGCGAATTCGACGCTGGTGGTAGCCGCGCTACCGAGCCACCCGTGCCGGGCGCTACTGGAAACGGACGACATAGGTGGCGGAGTTCCCGGCGATCGCGCTGAACAGGAATGGCGTGGCGTTGTTGGTCGCGGTCAGCGTCACATAGGACCGCTTCGTGCTTCCCTCGGCGCAGGTCGCGGAGCAAGGCGTCGAGGTCGCGCCGCCGCCGCTGCTCCAGCACCAGCAGGCCGGGGCGCTGACGGTGACGGTCGGACTGGTCCAGCTTGGCGGCAAGGCGGCCGAAATGGCCGCCGAGATGCCGCTGGTCTGGTCGGGCCACGACAGCGCGTATTGCGCGCCAGCCCGCACCGCCTGCTCCAGTTGCAGCCGCTCCTGGATCGCGTTGCCGACGTCATAGACACCAAGCAGCAGTGTCAGCATGACCGGCGCGATCAACGCGAACTCAGTGGCGGCAATCCCACGGCGGTTGTGCCGTACTGCCCGGATGGCCGTCGCTAGTTGTGCCAAGCCTGCCATGTTACTCCACCACCCGCACCGCCTCGACCTGCGGCATCGCGGTCTTGTATACGCTTGTGCAGTTGCCCGTGCTGAACTTGCTGGCGGCATTCGCCAGGCTCAGATTGCCGGCGATGATGATGGCGCAGGTCGCCGTGCTGCTGCCGCCATTCGCACCATAAGAGACATAAGAGTTGGGAAAATACATGCCCCCGTTCAATATAGTGGGCGTGCCACTGGTCTTGCCGGCAATGTTGACACCCGGCGCGCCGACATTCTCGCCGGACGCCTGGCCGCGGCGGTAGAACAGCATGCCATTCAGCGCGGAGTACCCGGTGCCGAGGCCGCTGCTGTTGGTGAAGCTGCTGGATTGCGAAGCCAGCGCGCCGAGCGACACCGTTGCGGCCGAGGCGATGGTCAGGTTGCCGACACTGGCCGAGGGATTGCCCATCAAAACGATCGTCACGCCCTGAGTGCCGGGTCCGCAGGCCCCGGCGCCTACCGCGGTGCTGACTTTGCATTGGATCGTGCCGCCATTCAGCGTCAGCGAGGCGTTGACGAAGAAATAGGTTCCCGGGACCAGCGTCAGCGTCGTCCCCGCCGGGATGACCAGGTTCGCTTCGTAGGCATAGTACGGGCTGCTCGAGGTCCACGCGTACGTGGTCGCAACGGAGGTGCCGGTGTTGAACGTCCCTTTGGCCGTGGCGGGCACCAGCGTGTAGCTCGCTGGAACCGGCGACGGGATGCTGATGGGCGTGAACGTAGTCGGCAGGCTCAGCGCATCTATCGCCGTGTATGGATTTGTGGTTGGCGGCTGGTACGCCGCCGCCGGCCGCAGCAGCAGGTTGCCGCCATTGTCGCAGCCGGTGCAAGTCCCCACGCTGGTCACGCCATAGGCGGTGATCGTGGCGCTCGGGATGTTCACCGCGGTCGCGTCGGAAGCGTTGGAGGCGTACGTGCACCCCAGCGCGGTTTGATTCGCCGTGATCTGCAGGTCGCCTGTGGTGGACAGCACGCAGGCGGTACCAATCGGCTCGACGATCGCCACCGACCGCGAGGCCACCGTCGGCGTCGCCTTGGTGAACAGGCTCGCCAGAATCGGGCTGAAGGTGACGTTGATGAGGACTTCGGCGGCGTGGTTATTCGTGGTGTAGTTTCCGGTTGCCGGCGGGTTGTTCGCGGTCACCGTGACTGTGCCGCTCGACGTGTAGCCATTATCCGAAGCAGAATCGATGGCCGCGGCGTCGTACGGAGATCCGACCGAGATCGCCAAAGCCGCGGCGCAGGCGGCGGCATCGGCCGCATTGTCCGCTGCCGAGCGCGCCAGGTACCAGGCGCCGACCTCGGTCCCCACGCCGACCATCCCAAGTATTGCGACGGCGCTCACGGCGAAGATCATGGCAGTCGCGCCGCGCCGATCCGTAGCAAATCCGAGGCATCCGAAACGGCACCGGAGCCGCAGGTTGTGGCTAAAAGCACGCCGACCGTGTATCAAGCGTACCATTTTTTCGACTATAACAAATTACTTGCTAAAGGTAACGGACAGCTTATATGACTGTCAACAGATCGTGACCGCCCCGTGGTTACCTGATCGGCGCGTCCGTGGTCCGGCGCGGAAGTTGGCAACAATCTGGCAAGGAGTGTCTCAGATGCTAAACTGGATAATCGGACGGACGGTCGCCGCGCTGCGCGACCGCAAAGGTATCTCCGCGATGGAATACGGCATCCTGGCGGCCGCACTCATCGGTGTGATCTTTACCGCGGTCACCGCTCTTGGCACCGAGATCACCGCGATGTTCAACGCGGTCATCGCCGACCTCAAGACCGCGGTCGGTGGCTGAGCCATCGTCGTGTCGCCGATCACCGCGCTCGCACGGGCAGACGGCCGAACGGTCCGCGTATAGCGGACGGACGTGCCTGAGGCCCGGGCGATCGGGTGCGGCATAATAACAACCGCAATCTTCCGCGGGGAGCATGGGCACGATGGGTTGGCTTGGCGGGTTCCTGGCCGCGCTGGTCGTCGCGTTGCTGGTGCTCGCCGCATTGGCAGACATCGCGACACGGACCATCCCTGACACGATCGCGGCTGCCGTGGCCGTGCTCGGCATGGCGGCCCGATTGCGCGCCGGGCCCTCCGCCCTCGCTCTCTCCGTCGCGGCCGCCCTGGTGCTGTTCGTACTCTTAGTGGTGCTGCATGCGCGTGGGCTGATGGGTGGCGGCGACGTCAAGTTGGCCGCCGCGACCTGTCTTGGCCTCTCGCTGCAAGCGGTGCATCCGTTCGTCGTCGTCACCGCCATGGCCGGCGGTGTCCTGGCGTTGCTGCACCTCGCCGGACGCTGGGCGCTGCGCGATGTGCGCCGCCCGCTGCCCGCGCCGCGCGGAGCTTCCCTGCCGCGCCGCATCTTCTCTGCCGAACGCTGGCGAATCGCGCGCCATGGCTCGCTCCCCTATGGGGTTGCCATTGCCTGTGGCGGCATCTGGGCCGTGCTGAACGGTCAAGGAAGCTGAGACATGTCGCTGCGCCTCGTCATCATCGGGCTGATGTTCACCGCGGCCATAGCCTTCGGCCTGATCGCCTATCAGATCAGTCATCGGCCCCCCGGTGCCCCGGCGCCGATCGCGCAGGGGCCGGTCACCCAGCCGCTCACGGTCACCTACCTGGTGGCCGCCCGTCCCGTCCCGGCGGGTACGCTCACCCGGGCCGAAGATTTCACCGCGAAAACCGTGCCCTCGGTCGAGGTGCCGCCTGGCGCCGTCATCGACACGCCCGACGCCCGCGCCGCGCTGCGCGGTTCGCTGGTCCGCCGTTACGTCGAACTGGGGGCGCCGCTGGTGCAAGCCGATCTGATGCGTCCGCGCGATCGCGGCTTCCTGGCGGCCGTGCTGGCCCCCGGGATGCGCGCGGTGTCCATCGGCGTCGATCCGGTGACCGGTGTCGCCGGGCTCATCTGGCCGGGCGACCGCGTGGATGTCATCCTGACCCAGGAACTCGGGCAGGGGGCCGGGCGCGCCACGCGCCTCATCACCAGCGAGACCGTGCTGGCCAACGTACCGGTCATCGCGGTTGACCAGGACATCGCCCAGGGTGCGCCGGTCACGGGCACGTCGGCCGGCCGACTGGCTGCCACGGTGACGATCCAGGCGAGCGCGGAAGAAGCCGAGAAGCTGGCCGTCGCCACGCAGCTTGGGCATCTCAGTCTTGCCGTGCGCTCGGTCGACGATCTGCGGCCGGCCGGCAGCGATGCCGGTGTGTCGATGACCGGCGCCGACGTCTCGCCGGAGCTGGCGCGGGCGAGCGCCGCCGCTGTCGGGACGCGTGTCCAGGTTATCCAGGGTGACCAGCGTGGCGAAGTGACGTTCCGATGAGCCATCTTTTCTGGCGGCTCGCGCTGTCGCTTGTCTTGGCGTCGATGATTGCCGGCCAGACTCGGGCACAGCACCCGCAAACGCCCGCCGCCCCGGTACCGCAGAACCTGTCACCCCCTGCGGACCAGAGCCATCCTCAGCCCATCACCCTACAGGCCGGTACCGGCATCCTGTTGCCGCTGCCGCAGGCGGCGAGCACCGTCATGTCGGCCGATCCGGGCGTCGCGCGGGTGCAACCGGCCTCGCCCACCAGCCTGTTCCTGATGGGTGTCGCGCAGGGCCACACCACGGTGATTGCCGCCGCCGAGTCGGGCGCCGCGATCGTGCAGTACGAGGTCACGGTCAACGGCGTCGCCGGCGGACTGGCGGCCATGGCCCGCGAGACAGGCGCGGAACCGGCTGCCCCGGCCATCACCGCGGCGACCGCGGAGCAGATCCAGTCGGCGATCCACCGGTTGATGCCCGGCGGCCTTGCGGTCCGGGCCACCGCGGCGGGCGGCCGGCTCGTGCTGACCGGTGCGGTCGCGACCCCGGCCGCCGCGGAGCAAGCCGAGGCGATCGCCCGGGGCTATGCCGGGGAGCGCGCGGTGATCGTCGCGCAGTTCGCGGTGCTGTCCAGCATCCAGGTCAACGTCCGGGTGCGGATCGCCGAGATCGACCGCAACATCGAGCGGCAGCTCGGCTTCAATTGGCAGGCGCTGGGCAACAATGGTTCCTGGCGGCTGGGCGTGCTCACCGGCGCGGCGACCGCCGCCACGCCGGCGGCATTGGCGGTGCCCTTGACCGGCTTTCCGAACTCGACGTTCAACCCGCTCCAGTCGCTGGGTATCACCAGCGGGCCTAACCAGATCGGCGCCGGCTTCGCGTCCGGGCATTGGGACGTGAACGCCATCATCGACGCACTGGCCACCGATCAGCTCGTCACCATCCTGGCCGAACCCAACCTCACCGCACAGTCGGGTGAGCCGGCCAGCTTCCTGGCGGGCGGCGAGTTCCCGATTCCCGTCGCCGGCAGTACCAGCGGCGGCACGACAACGATTACCGTCGACTTCAAGCAGTACGGCATCAGCCTGGAAGTGGTGCCCACGGTGCTGTCGCCGACACGGCTCAACCTGCGGGTGCGGCCGGAGGTGAGTCAACTTACCACCACCGGTGCCGTCAGCGTGCCGATTGCCGGGGGCACACTGACGATTCCCGCGTTGACCGTGCGGCGCGCGGAAACCACGGTGGAGCTCGGCAGCGGCCAGAGCTTCGCCATCGCCGGCCTGCTGCAACGGACCTCGACCGATGCGACCAATGCGCTGCCCGGCATCGGTGAGCTGCCGGTGCTCGGCGCGCTGTTCAAATCGACCGACTTCCAGCGCGGCGAGAGCGAGCTTGTCATCATCGTGACGCCTTACCTGGTGAAGCCGGCGCCCAGTCCAGCCTCGTTCCAACTCCCGACCGATGGCTTCAGACCGGCCACCGATCTCGGCCGAATTCTGCTCGGCCACCAACTGGCACAGCCGAATGGGGTGCCTCTCGACGCGGGCTTCATCCTGAAATGAGCGGGGTCATGCGAGCGATTCTTCCACTTGTGCTGCTGTTGGCGGTGGCCGGCTGCAGCGATCCGTTCGAACGACCGAAGACCTGGAGCCTGCCTCCAACGGGCATGACCTCGAACGACAACAACCTGCGCACCATGCTCGTCAATCCCAGCGACGTGGTGGCGGGGACGGGTGAGGAAACCAGCCTGGCGCCATTGTCGGAGCGGCCTGTCGAGCTATTGGTGACCGGGCGCCGCCGCCCGCTGCCATCGGTCAATGCTTCGGAAGTCGGCGCAGGTCAGCAGCAACAGCAGCCGCAGCAGCAGCAACAGCCAGGAATGGCGGGAGCGGCCGGTGCCCCCGGGCCACAGCAGTAACGTGGTTCGCATGGCGGAGCCTGCCGCACTCGCTGCGCCGCTGGAGATCGGCCGCCGGGTCGTGGCCATGGTTGCCGACGACGCCACAGCCACCGCGCTTCGCACCGGCCTGGCGGCGCTGGGCGATGACTTTGAGCTGCGTCGCGGCGATGTCCGTGCGGCCACACGTTTCTTCGAAAAGGCATCGCCGGCGCAGGCGCTGATCGTCGATATCTCAGGCATCGACAACCCGCAGACGGCGCTCGACGATCTTGCGCGCGTGTGCCCGCCCGACGTCCGGGTCTTCGTCATCGGCGAAAACGCCGACATTGGCTTCTACCGGTTGCTGGTGCAGGACCTCGGCGTCACCGAGTACCTGCCCAAGCCGCTGACGCGCGACGTGGTGCTGCGGTTGCTGCTGCCGTATCTGGGGGGAGCCGTCGCGGAACGCACGGGTGCGCGGGGTGGGCACCTTGTCGCCGTCTGCGGTGCACGCGGTGGCGTGGGTACCAGCAGCATCGCGCTGAACCTGGCGTACGAGATCATGGACACGGTGAAGGGCCACGTCGCTCTCGTCGACCTGCACGTGCAGGGCGGCGAAGTCGCCCTGATGCTGTCGGTGCGCCCGGGACCTGGCCTGCGCATCGCGCTGGAGGACGCCGACCGGGTCGACAGCTTGTTCCTCGAGCGGGCGTCGATCGAGATCGAGCCGCGGCTACGGCTGATCGCCTCGGAGGAGGCGTTCGACACCGAAGCGACGGTCACCGAGGCCGGCCTGGCGCGCGTGCTCGACCTGCTGCTGCAAAAATTCAATTACATCGTCGTCGATATCCCGATGCCGCTGCCGCCCGCCATGCTGCGGGTGCTGACTTTGGCGCGCCAGGTCGTCGTCGTGCTGACCCCCGACGTCGCCAGCCTGCGCGACACGCAGAACATCCGCCGTCTGGTCACCGGCATCACCGGTGCCGACCGGGTGATCACCGTGCTGAACCGATCCGACATGAAAGGTGGGATCGAGCAGCAACTGATCGAGAAGGCGCTCGGGGGGAAGCCTGACGTGGTCATCCCCGATCTCGGTCGGGGCATGTTGGAAGCCATCAACCTTGGCGTTCCCGCGGTACGGCGCGTGCCATCGTTGCACCGCCACCTGGCTCCGCTGGTGCGCGAAATCTCTGGCGTCAAGCCAGGGGCGGGAGGGCGCTCATGGCTGCGGAAGATATTAGGCCGATGAAGACTTTCGGCCGGCGCGACATGCCGCAGGCGGCGCCGGACCTCTTGCCCAGCAGCCCATCGCTGCGCCCGCTTGTGCTGGTGCAGCCGGATCAGATGACCAGCGAGCTGCGCGTGCGGGCGCTGCGGCAGATCGATCCCACGGTCGCGGCCGACCTGTCGCTGTCCCAGTTGCGCCGCCAGCTTGAGCAAATCATCCACGACATCGCCAATGAGGAGCGCTACGAGATTTCGGCCCGCGAACAAACGCGGCTGGCCGAGGAACTTGCGCAGGACATGATGGGCTACGGGCCGATCGAGCCGCTGCTGCGCGACGACGAAGTCTCCGACATCATGGTGAACGCCCCTGACTCGGTGTACGTGGAGCGTCACGGCAAGATCGAGCTGACCGACGTCCAGTTCCGCGATAACGACCACATCGCGGCGTTGGCACAAAAGATCGTCGCGCGGGTCGGCCGGCGCGTCGACGAAGCGAGCCCGATGGTGGACGCCAGGCTGCACGATGGCAGCCGGGTGAATGTCATCTTCCCGCCGCTCGCGATCGACAGCCCGTGCATCTCCATCCGCAAGTTCTCGCGTCAGCGGCTGGGCCTCACGGAGATGACGGAGAACGGCACGATGACCGCGGGCGTCGCGCGACTGCTGGGGATCGCCGCGCGCGCCCGGCTGAACGTGCTGATCTCCGGCGGCACCGGATCCGGCAAGACCATGCTGCTCAACGCGATGAGCTATATGATCGACGCAGGCGAACGGATCATCTCGATCGAGGATGCCGCGGAACTCCAGTTGCGCCAGCGGCACGTGATCCGGCTGGAGACCCGTCCCGCCAACCTGGAAGGCACCGGCCAGATCACGCAACGCGACCTGATGGCCAACGCGCTGCGGATGCGCCCGGATCGCATCATCGTCGGCGAGGTGCGCGGGCCCGAGGCGTTCGACATGCTACAGGCGATGAACACCGGCCATGACGGCTCGATGTGTACGGTCCACGCCAACACCACGCGCGACGCGCTGACCCGCGTCGAGAACATGGTGCAGATGGGCTCGTTCCAACTGCCGGTGCGTGCCATCCGCCAGCAGATCGTCGGCGCGATTGACCTGATCGTGCATGTCGAACGGATGCATGACGGCCAGCGCCGGGTCACCCAGGTCAGCGAGGTGTGCAACCTGGAGGGCGACGTCATCACGATGAACGACATCGTGGCGTTCGAATTCGAGCGCGAGGATCCACAGGGGCGCGTCGTGGGCCACTATCGCGGCTCCCACTCCCGCCCAGCCTTTGTGCCGCGGCTGGAGTTTTATGGCCTCGGCCGAACCTGGGCGACGGCAATCGGCGAGGTCTGAGCATGAGCGTCGGTTGGTTGTTGCCATTGCTGCTGCTGGCCGGGGTGACCACGGCGTCGGTGGTGATGGTGACGATCTCGCGCCGCCGGCAGCAGCTTTTGCGGCGGTTGGAAGCGGTGATCCCCGCTGGACCGGCGGCGGGAATAGCCCCTGAGCAAGCCCGCAGCATTCGTGTGCAGCCGTCGCAAGGCTTGCACCTGAACAGAGCGGCGTTGCTGCTCAGGGTGCCACAGGATCTGCCGCTGGCAAACGTCATACCGCCGGGTTGGGTGTTCGCGATCGCAACCGTTGCCGCGGTCGGTGCCATCTGGGTTGTGCATTACCTGACCTCCTGGCCGCTGAGCATGCTCGGCGGCGTGGTGGTCTGGGCGTTGGCAGCGCGTGGCATGTTCGGCTGGGAGCTTGCGCGCTACCGGGCGAAGCTGCTGGGCCAGCTTCCGGATACGGTGCAACTGGTGGTCAGTGCGACGCGCGCCGGGTTGCCGGTTTTCGAAGCGTTCCGTGCCATCGCCGACGAGATGCCGTCGCCGACCCGCGACGAATTCGTCCGGGTGAACAACGAGATGGCGCTGGGGAGCGCGGCCGAGGATGCGTTGCTGAGCATGCACCAGCGCACCGGCGTCACCGAGTATGCCATCTTCGCGGTCACCATCGGTGTACAGGCGCGGAGCGGCGGCCGGCTCGTCGAGACGATCCAAAATCTGGCCGAGACCGTGCGAGAACGTCTGACCATCGCCGCGCGCGCGCGCGCGCTGGCGGGCGAGGCGAAGATCTCCGCAATCATCATGGCCGCGCTGCCGGTCATCTCCGCCGGATTGATGAGCATCTTGCAGCCGGGACAACTGGCCCCGCTGGTCAACGATCCTCGTGGTGTTCGGATGCTCATGGTCGGCGTGATCACCTTGTTCCTAGGTATGGTCACCATGCGCCAGATGATTCGGGGAGCGACCAGGGATTGACTGACTACCTCACCATTGTTGCGATGGTGCTCACCGCCGCTGCGCTGATCCTCGGGTGCGCCGCGCTGGTGATGTCGTTGCGCGGACTGGCGGCGCGGAGCCTGGAGCATCGGGTGCTGGCGGTTTCCACCCTATCGCCCAGGGACGATCGACCGGCTGACGCCTCGCCATTCGGCTGGCTGCGGCGCTCGCTGGGCTGGATCGGCGCGACGGTGCGCGGCCGGACGCGCTTCTACTCCGAGCGCGACATCCTGGCGCTTGAAGGCATGATCTCGGCCAGCGGCTTCCGGACCAACGCCGTGTTGCCGGTGGTGCTCGGCATCAAGGTGGTGATGGCCATCGGGGTTCCCGTGGCAGCGATCCTGTACGGACGGCTGGCCGGTTTGACCGGCACGCACCAGCTCCTGATGGTCTTCATCTCGGTCCCCCTGGGTCTGATGGGCCCCGAATGGGGGCTGACATTGCTGCGCCGCCCCTATCTCGCCGCCCTGCGGCGCGGCGTGCCGGATGCGCTGGACCTGCTGGTGGTGTGCAGCGAGGCCGGCATGGGGTTGGAGAGCGCGCTGGAGCATGTGAGCCAGGAAATCCGGCACTCGAACCCTGCGATCTCCGTGGCTTTGGCCAAGTTGCTGGACGATCTGCGTGTGCTGCCGGACCGGCGCGATGCCTTCCGCAACTTCGCGGAACGCACCGGCGTGGAGGGCGCGCGGCGCGTCGCCACCATGCTGGGGCAGTCGATGCAGTACGGCACGCCGCTCAGCCAGGCGCTGCGCACGGTGGCGGTCGACCTGCGCCGCGAGAGGATGATTGCGCTGGAGGCCAAGGCGGTCCGCCTGCCAGTCTTGCTCGTGCTGCCGCTCATCCTGTTCATCATGCCGTCGCTGTTCATCGTTCTCGTCGGTCCGGCGGTCCTGAGGGTGATGGACGCGCTGCATGCGGTTGTCCTGCATGCTACAATGACGCATTGATTGGGAGTCAGGGTGGTGGAACGGCGCGGGTTGAAGGCTGTGCTGGCATCGGCGGTGGCATGCTGGCTGCTGGCCGGATGCGCAGCGCAGCAGAACGAGGGGGAGCAGACCCCGCTGAACGCCGAGTCGCGCCTGCGCGTCGCGGCGGCGGCCGAAGCGTCGGGCGACCGGGATATGGCGGTGTCGATGTATTCAGCCGCGGCGGCCGAGGCGCCCGGCAATACCCCGACGCAGCTCCGCTGCGCCGAGGGCCTGGCCCGCAACGGCAAGATGGAGGACGCTGCGGCTCTGCTGACGCGCCGCCTCAAGACGACGCCGCATGACCCGGAGGTTCTGGGGACGCTGGGGGCGCTCCAGGTGCTGGCTGGGCAGCCGTCACAGGCGGTGCAGACCCTGTCCGAGGTGCTGTCGGCCAAGCCGGACGACGTGAAGGCCCTGGCCAACAAGGCGGTTGCCCTCGACGTCATGCAGCGGCATGGCGAAGCACAGCGGCTGTACCGGCAGGCGCTGGGGCTGGTGCCCGGCGATCCGGCAATCAGCAACGACCTGGCGCTGTCGCTGATGCTGTCGGGTCAGGCGGAGGAGGCGCGGCGGGTCTTGTCGCCGTTCCGCGACGTGGACGGACTGCCGGAGCGGATGCGGATCAATCTCGGGATTTTGGACGCGGCCGGCGGCCATGCGGAGGAGGCGCACGAGTTGCTTGGGTCACGCATCGGCGCGGCCGATTTGGCGACGCTGACCGCGGCGATCGGCAAGGGCGGCGCGATGGAGCCTGGACAGCCCTGACGGGCCGGCGGCCGGATTAGCCCTGGCGGGCCGGCCCGCGGGCGCGTTGGCTGCGGCGGCTCCAGCGCATCGCACCGAGCAATGTCGCCGCACCGCCCAGCAGCGCGAGGCTGGCAGGTTCGGGCGCCGGGGTGATGGAAACCGAGAACTGCAAGATGGTATTGTCGTATGCGCCGGAGACGGTGGCATTCAGGCCGGTGCCGCCGTCCAATCCGGGTTGGCCGAGTTGGCCCGGAAGGTTGTCGGCGCCACCGATATACTGCTCCAGCAGATCCGTGATCCCGACCGTGTAAGTGCTGCCGGGGCTGGCATCGACGGGAAACGCCCCGGCGCTCAGACCCGCATCCAACCCGTTCGGACAAATGCTGCTGGTGTCGCCCAGACACATGCCGAGGGAGGGGGAGGCAGGGGGGGAGGGCAACACCACGCTCGTGGTGCCCAACTCGGAGAAGTGCGCGCTCGAATCCCCGCATGTGCTGCTGCCGCCGTTGCAGAGCGTGACGTCAAAAATGTCGCCGGTCCGGGTGTTGTTCGTGTTGGCATCGACGGAGATCGTCATCAGGAAGTACTGGTCAGCGCCCAGGCCAAAGCCCGAGGACGGCAAAGTGAAGGTGATCAGGCCGCTGGTGGCGCCGTTATTGCTGTCCACGCCAGGCCCGGTGCCGTTTCCAGTGCCGGTGCCGCTGACCAGCGGGCCGTCGATCAGGCTGTAGGCAGGACACGCCGTTGTACCTGGAGAGCAAAGGCCGCCGCCCTGCGGTCCCCCGTCGCTGTACTGATTGGTTCCGGGTGCCTGCGGCGTCTGGTTACTGGTCTGATAGTAATATGTGGGGGTCGAGTCGCTGGTCGGGTCGAAGGTGATTTGCGCGCGGGCAGTGGCCACACTGAGGCTCAGTAGCATCGCCGCCAGGAAAAACCGAATCATCGCGAAAGACCTATTTTTGAGCCAAACCGGCCAGCTGCGTCATGACGACAGGGCACCATTGCGGACAAGTTATCGGGAATTGTCTGGGATCGTCAACGAGTTTTATGCGAGATTTGTATCTTAATTAGGACAGGCGGACGCGGTAGCAACGGCAACAATCCATGCCCGCCGACAAAATCGTGATTTCTCGGGACCTATATTTAATAATGGGACAATATCCAATAATTCGAGACGCGTCGCCGCCGAGGCTTTTCGCCCCTCATCGTCTGCAGCCTGAATTGGCGAGGGATTGGGCGACAGCAGTCCCCATAGCGCCGCGCGGATGATCCTCACCCGCTGTCGCTGCGCCTGCCGTTTCCGCAGGGAGAGCAGCAGGGCGGTGCGCGTCGCCTGCGGCTGTGGCGGGATCGGACCCTCGGACCTGCACCTCAAGCCGGCTCGAGGCGCACCAGGGCATCCGGTAGGGGTAAGACGATCCGACCATGGGACACCCGGTACGGGTGAGCATGTCGGGCGTGCCGTTCACGTTGGCCGGCATGACCTGCCCGGCGGACGATGGCCAGCCATTGATTGCCTCTGCCGGCAGGCTGCACCGGCCCGTCGGGACCGCCGAGGCGTCGGCGCGGGCGGTTTCGGGGCAGACGGTCTACGGCACCAGCATCGGCCGGCGGACAGGCGATCCGCCCGCAGCCATCTCCGGGGATCGATGCTCGACGTGCCCACTCGTTGGCGTGCTGTCGCTTGGCACCATGGCGACCGCAAGACCGGACGATCGGGTGGACAAGCGCCGAAGTGCGCAACCAGCAGCCATCGCCGCAGCAGCAGCGGCAGCACAGGCACCATCGCGGCAGCCGTGGCACGCACCAGTGTACGCATGGACATCCGATGTGCGATGCCGCACCGTGCGGACCGCCACGAACATTCCCCTGAACACGCACGGCACAATGCGAGACCGCTGCGTCCACGCAGCAATGCGACAGCCTCATCCTGTTGTCGAAGCAGGCATCGACATGCTCACCGTTCAGCACACAATCGAATTCTCGCTGCACGGTCGAACATGCTGCACGCGAGTAGCTGCCATGCACGCAATGATGCAATCAGCCGATCGTGATTTCACTGTTCATATCAAGGCACGTCAAAGTGAGGACACAAGCGCGTACTGAAATGCATTTGTTAACCTTGTTGATGTTTAATGCTGGCACGCCCGCCTCTGAACCAACCACGCGGGCAGGACAGGTTCCATGCTGCACATCGCAACCATGCTTGGCGTGGCCAGCCCCTTCGTGCTGGAGCACCGGCTGATCATTGTACTCCGGTCATGGACAGCGACAGTATGGCGACTCGTGCTGGCGTTCGGCATTGCCGTTGCGCTGTACGGCCTGATGCTCCTGGCGATCACCGAAACCTATCAACCCAGCGGGCCAATGGCCACGGTGCTGTATGGCTTTGGCCTGGCACTCGCCGCGCTGCTGGCCATTTGCGGCGGGACCCTGGCATCGCCGGCGCGGCTTGCGCGGATCACCTTCCTGGGGACCAGCGGCCTGGCAGTTCTGCTGCCGGTCGGGCTGTACGTGCAAATGGCGGCGAGTGGTGCGTGGCGCGCAGGCTATCTCTGGTATCTCATTGGTGGCGTTGCAGGCAGCGTCGCGGCGATGAAGCTGTTGCCGTGGCTGCGCGCCGTGCCGAGGCTGTCCGGCGCCTGACGATCGCGCCGGCGGCGCGGGAGGTCGCCTCTCCCATGGCGCGTGATCGGGCCGCGCATTCGAGCTGATCGGATCGGCGCGCCGGCGTTGTGCCGGCTGGGAGTCAAGCGACTTAGCCACCCGCTGGCCCCGCGCAGACGACGGCTTCGCCGCCGTACGGGACCCCGGCGGGGCCGGGCAGCAGATCCGCAGGAGAGCCGTGGGTCTGGGCACATTTGCCAGGCGGATCGTTGGAAAACTTGCGCCGGACCGGCTGGCCCGGTATGTGACGCACGGTTTCCACAGAAGCCGACGCATGGCCCATCGCTCGACGTGCATCTGCTCTCAGCTTCGGACTGTTGAGGAATGGCTGAAGCTTCGCCCGTGCTTGACGTTCGGCCGGCCTGCTGGCCTGTCCGAACGGACCCCGCGCCACCAGATCGGGCACCTTTCCTGAGCGGTCCAAGACGATATTGCGACACCGCGCACGCTCAGGGTGTGGTGACCCGGACCCGTGCGCCCGATGCCAGCCGCCAGACGAGGCATATTCGGGTCCCGCTGGTCCTGCCGGTAGCAGCACCGCGTCGCGGTCGGGTCGTCGCCGGCTGGTCCGCGGTCCACACAGGACAGCGGCCAGCGCCGCCTTGCGGTCAGCAGGAGTTGGCGGTGGAAACCTAGCCCGGATCGCCCGGTGGTCGGATGTGCGGATGACCGGCCGCGCGGCTTCCGGGCGATGTATCTGAAATTGGAATTGGAACGACCCCATGCGGCGTGTGGTGTTCATCGGAAACTGCCAGGTGCAGTCTCTCTCGCAGCTTTATCAGCGCTTCTCCGAACGGAACAGCGAAGAGACGATCGCCTACCTGCCGTCCTACGAGGATCTCACCGATGATGGCGCTGCGGCGATCGCGCAAGCGGACGTCATTGTCGAGCAGCGCCTGGACCTGCCGCCGCGGGCGGAGATCGACGGTATCGTCAACCACGCCGAGCGCCATTTCGTTCCGCTGCTGGCCGGAGGATTCCTCTGGCCGTTCGCCGGCCAGCCGCATCCGCGCAACGAAAAGCCCTGGTTCATGCCCAGTGGCCCCTTCGATGCCGAGATGAGCGACAGCTACCTCAATCGGCTGATCGACCAAGGGGTGCCTCCGGCCGAGGCGGTGCAACAATACCTTGCCCTCGATGTCGGCCGTGTCCGCCATCTCGATCGCCTCTTCGAACTGATCATGGACCGCCAGCGGTCACGCGATGCGGCGTGCGGCTACCAGCTTGCCGGGCTGATCGAAGAACGTTTCCGCGACGAGCCGATGTTTCGGACCCCACATCATCCGAACCTGCGGCTGACGCTCAGCTTCGCCACGCAATTCTTCCAGCGGATGGGCATGGGCAGGAGTACGATAAAGCATCTGAACGACCGGGTTCGGGTCACCCCCTTCCCGAAGGTGCAACTGCCGATCCATCCAGCGGTGGCCCGCCATTTCAACCTGAAATACGCGGATGACCGCACCCGGTACCGGATCCGCGAGGAGGGCCGCTTCACCTTTGCCGAATACGCGCTGAGCTACATGGCAGGTGATTGGAACCGTGATCTGGCCGAAGGGATCGCGTTGGTCGGACGCGACCTTGCTCAGGCGCTGCCCAAATTGGAGGCCGGGTTGCAACGCAGCCCGAACGCCGCCGCAGGATGGTACAGCTATGCCGAAGCGCTCCGTCGGACCGGCCGTTCAGCGGAAGCCGAGATCGCGGCCCGGCGCGCCATTGCAATCGATCCGGCGGAAGGCCGCCACTATTACGGTCTTGGCCACATCCTTGCGGACCTCGGCAGGCTGGATGACGCGGCACAGGAGGCCGAACGCGCGGTGGCACTCGATCCGTTCGATCCGCACTTCCATGGTCTCTCCGCCAACGTTGCCTCGCGGCGCGGGCGACTGGCCGAGGCGGAAGGTTTTGTTCGTCGGGCGATCGAACTCGAGACGGCCAATCCGCACCTGCACAGCATGTTGGGCGATCTGTTGCTGCGGCAGGAGCGGCCAGCGGACTCCGTCGCGGCATCGCAGGCGGCCATTGCGCTCGCTCCCGATGTTGCGGGATTCCACGTCGTGCTCAGCCGCGCCCTCGCCCGCGCGGGACGCATGCCGGAAGCGACCGAAGCGGCACGCCGGGCCGCGGCGCTCGAGCCGGGCAACGCCGGGATCCAGGAACATCTCGGCAGCCTGCTTGCGCAAAGCGGTGACGTGGAGGATGCCGAAATCCACATGCGGACACGTCTCGCAGCCAGTCCGGACGATGCCGGTCTCTACGAGCAATACGGTCATCTGCTCGCCCGGCTCGGGCGGACCGAGGAGGCGGAAGCCGCGTTCCGCCGGGCCATGGACCTTGCGCCCAACGCCGCCGGTCCGCTCGCCGGCCTCAGTCACACGCTGGCCCGACTCGGCCGGCATCACGAGGCGATCGCGGCCATCGAAGCGGCGATCGCGTTCGAACCGCGCTTCTCGCCGTTTCACGTCCATCACGGCAATCAGCTCTGGGTGTTGGAGCAATTCGAAGAGGCGGCGACCGCCTATCGGGCAGCGCTGGCTCTCGATCCGGCCAATAGCGACGCGGAGCGGCAGTTGCGGGGAGTACGGGTGGCCATGGAGGCGATGGCTTAGGCCCGAATGTTCCACCTCGCGGCGTGCAACACCGCCTGGTATCGTACCAGCCACTCGTTCGGGCGGTTGGCATCATGATCCGCAGGGGCGCGGGCTGAAGCATAACCACAAAGAAGCAGGCGTCGAGGGGAGCAGATCCCTGAGACAATCGATATCGTTTGTAAGAACGGGACTTAGCGCCTGCTGGGGAATAAACGAATCACCATTCGGCGCAGCATCGTCCGTCCCGTCATGGCGGGCCCCCGGGTCAAGTGCCCGGGGGCAGGCTCCGGCCCGCCATCCACGACTTTGCGGCTCACATAAAGGAAAGTCGTGGATGGTCCGCCTTCGCGGACCATGACGAATTGGGCACGGTCCGCACGTCAACTGACGCAGTTATTCCTCGGCGAGCCCTTACCTGGTCTCGGCCGCATTCCCCGCTTTGTCGTTACTCGGTGTTGTCTAGAATGTCCTCGCCGGAAACCGCCACTTTGCCGGTGGCCGTCAGTGCTTGCTGCACTCGGGAATATAGCTTCCGATCCTCCGGTGAAAGGTCTTGCACGTGGCTGAGGTCCTGATGTGCCAATGTGCTGAGCGTGACAAACTTGGTCGACTCGTTCTGCCGGGTGTGCGCCGTGATCCCCCAGCGGTCTGCCAGCCACGCATTGTAATGCGTTGTATCCGTGACCTCGACAAGATGGCGGGCCAATCGTTCGTTCACAGTCTGCGCGTCACCCCCACCGAGCCATCGGCACATCGAATTCGGCTCGACGATGTTGGTGTTATAGAGCATCTTGTGTGCGTACTTGTCGACGAACTGGGGAGTCACTGCGGGGGGCAATGCCTTCAACTCCAGTTCGGCGAGCCATTCCTCGGTGTCCTGATCGACCACCCCGGCATCGATGTTGAGCTGGAACTTCGTCAGGATGTAGTTGATCTGCGACAGCGCGATCTCGGTCGGGTCCCGCACGATGGTGAAGATCCGGTCGGCCGGACGGATCAGGTCGGCATTCGCGTAAAAGTCCAGGGGAATATGGCCGCGTACGAACACCGCGTCGGCGAACACCAATTCGCGCACAAACCGAGACAGAGCCTCAAACAACTCCCCCTTGCTCGTCCAGGCTTCATCCGTCAGCCGCTGCTCCAGTGACGGAAATCGGGACGCGAGGTGGAACGAGAGGTCGCTGCCGGCGCATTTCGGAATATGCACGAACATCAGCCGCTGCTTGTCGGGGAAGGCCCGCAGCGCGTAGGTCAGGACGTTCTGTTGGAACCGCGGCGAATATAGCAGGTCGTTCAGGTAGTCGCGCGCGCGAGCTGGCGACCAGGCCATCCCGCGCGGGTGGACCTCCGGCACTTGCCCGAAGACGCCGTAATCGAGATGGCTTGGCCGCACGCGCCCGAAATCCAGCCGGCACAGCAGGAGATACAGCTCCACCGCCGGCTCGTACAGCCCGAACATTCGGAACAATGTGCGCGGATCGACCGGGGCCGGAACGATCAGTTGCTCCTGCCGCTGTGGCGGCGCCGGGACGACCACGGCCTCGGTGGCACCCCGCGCCAGCAGCGCATTGCCGTGCCCGAGCCAGGCGCCGGATTCCGCGAAGCGCACGGCGATCCTGGCGGCCTCAGCGGTCGGCAGCGGCGGCGCGAATTCATACCGAAAGCCATGCCGGCCCTCGCCGTACATTCCCATATGCCGCAGATCAGGCCGCGGCTGATCGCAGGCCAACTGTGCCATCTTTCGCCCGTTGACAAATATCGTGATGTCAATCTGCTCGTCAGGAGCGGCGGTATCGGCGGCCCAGCCGGTGATGACCTGCCGCGTTATCCGGTCGACATGGCCCTGGATCATCTGCCTCGCCACATGGTTGCATCGACTATCCCGCATTTTTCTCTGGCTTTCAATGGAGCAGAATGTTGCGCCGCAACCCCGCCAGGTAGCCGTTTCCCCACGAAAAAACCCTGGCCATGCCAGGCTTCCGGCGTTATGGGGTTCATATGTTGCGTGGCCACGTGGATCTGATCGCCTCCACCTACATTGCCGGATGGGCGGTAGATACCGCCCGGCCGGACGAACCGGTTGATGTCAGCGTGTTCGTGGACGGCCTCAAGCTGGTGCAACTCACCTGCGACCGCCCGCGCGAGGACCTGATCGGGCGGGACGGCCTTGGCAACGGACGCCATGGCTTCCGCTATAATCCGCAGCCGCCGCTGACCGGAGCTGTGGCGAAACGGGTCACCGTGCGCCACGCCAGCAACGGCAAAATCCTCGGCAAGGGCGACGTGGTGCTGAACGCCGAGACTGGTGCGTTGCCACCTGATCTGGGCGCGGACCTGCCCGCCGAGTTCCAACGCCTGCCCGCACCGGAGACGCCGCGGCAGACCTTGGATCTGTTTTCGCTCTACGACCGCAGCCAGGGTCTGTACAACCTGCTCCGTCAATTGGACTTCGCCGGCCGCTCGGCCAGACAGTTGGCGTACGCCGCTCTCGGCGGGGTGGTACCGGCCGGGGGTAAGCGCGACCAAGCCTGGCAACCCGAGGCAGCGCGCGACATGCTGAACGATCTGCTGATGTCGCGTGACTTTCAGCAAAACATCCTCCGACTGTTCCTGGAGGCGTTTCCGGAAAAGCGGCGCCTGCTGTTCGTTCACATCCCCAAATGTGCCGGCAGCGATCTGTCGCATCATCTGGCCAGCCGCTATCCTTCCATCGCCGAGCAACTGCGCGCGCTGCACTGGACAGAAAAGGGGCTGTTGTTCGAGGCCCTGAGCGATACCGTGCGCCGCCTGCACTTCTCCGACACGATCTTCGTGCGTGGTCACGTCAATCTCGGGGACTATCTGGAACAGGGGCTGGTGCGGCCGTCCGATCGTCTGTTCACCGTCCTGCGTGACCCGGTCGATATCGCGATCTCGCAGGTGAACTACATCCTGACTCGGCTGAAGTCGGATGCCGCGGCCGGCGAATTCCAGCCGGACACACGACAGTGGCTGCCGCTTCTGGAACTGGAGGACGTGCCCGACGACTTGTCCGACACGTTCCTCTGTCGCCTGGGGGAGCAGGCCTTGCGCAAGCGTGAGATCGTCATGCCGAATCCGATGTGCCATTGGCTGGGTGGCGGTGCCGCGGCCGCGGTGCTGGCGCGGCTCGCCGAGCATGAGGTGGAGGTGACGAACACGCTGCAATATCCGCATTGGCGGCGGCAGCGCTGGGGGATCGAGACGGACACGCGGCAGAACGAATCAATCAAGTTCCTGACGCGCCAAACCGTGGCCGCGGACGACCTCGCGTACCTGCGCGACATCTCCGTGGAGGACGCCAAACTGTATCGCGCCGTTGAGCAACGTCTGATGCGCACCGGCGAGTGTGCGGTAACAGACTGGGCGGCCGTGCCGTTGGAGGAAGTGGCCGCAGCGGCAGCATGAGGCGGCGGCCCGGCATCGGCGACATCCCGAGTTTTGGGCCAGCGTCGTCCCGGCGAATGCGCTTTCCCTGGTTCGGGACGAGGCGGCCGATCCGCCTGGCGGCCACCGGATATTGTTGGTGGAAGCTGACCCCGGGATCGCACGCGCGGGCAGCGGCACGGATATCTGGCTGCCGGGCGCCTCGTTGGTGTAATCTGGAATTAGCGTTGGAATAACCCCATGCGGCGTATGGTGTTCATCGGCAACTGCCAGTTGCAGTGCCTCTCGCAGCTTTATCAGCGCTTTTCCGAAAGGAAGAGCGAAGAGCAGATTGCCTACTTGCCGTCCTACGAGGATCTGACCGATGATCGCACCGCGACGATCGCGGAAGCGGATGTCATTATCGAGCAGCGCCTGGACCTGGCGCCGCGAGCGGACCTGGGCGGTATCGTCAGCAACGCGGAGCGTCATTTCGTTCCCCTCCTCGCGGGTGGCTTCCTCTGGCCGTTCGCCGCCCAGGCGCATCCGCGTAATGAGAATCCCTGGTTCATGCCCAATGGCCCCTTCGGCGGCGAGATGAGCGACAGCTACCTCAATCGGCTGATCGCCAAAGGGACGCCGCCGACCGAGGCGGTGGAGCAATATCTCGCCCTCGATGTGAATCGCGTGCGCAATCTCGACCGGCTTTTCGAATTGATCATGGACCGTCAGCGGTCGCGCGATGCGGCATGCGGCTACCATCTCGCCGACCTGATCGAAGAACGCTTTCGCGACGAGCCGGTGTTTCGGACCCCCTACCATCCGAACCTTCGGCTTACGCTCAGCTACGCTACACAGTTCTTCGAGCGGATGGGGATGACCGGGACGGCAATCAAGCACCTGCACGAGCGTATTCGTGTCACGCCATTCCCGAAAGTACAACTGCCGATCCATCCGGCGGTGGCACGGCATTTCGATCTGAAATACGCGGATGCGCAGACCCGCTACCGGTTCCATTATGAAGGCCGTCTTACCTTCGCCGAGTACGCCTTGCGCTACATGGGGTATGAGTGGAACCGCGATCTTGCCGAGGGGATTGAGTTGGCCGGACGCCACCCGGCACAGGCCTTGCTCAAGCTGGAAGCCGGGCTCCAACGCAGCCCTGCCTCCGCGCAGGGCTGGTTCAGCTACGCCGAAGCGCTCCGTCGGTCCGGTCGTCCGGCGGAGGCCGAAACCGCGGTCCAGCGGGCCATTGCGATCGATGGGACGGACGGCCGCTACTATAACGGGCTTGGCCACATCCTTGCGGAGCTCGGCAGGTTGGGTGAAGCAGCGCAGGCGGCCGAGCGCGCGGTGGCACTTGATCCGTTCGACCCGCACTTCCATGGTCTCGCCGCCAACGTTGCCTCGCGGCGCGGGCGGCTGACCGAAGCCGAAGGTTTTGTTCGTCGGGCGACCGAACTCGAGCCGACCAATCCACATCTGTACAGCCTGTTGGGCGATATCCTGCTGCGCCGGGAGCGCCCTGCCGAGGCCATTGGGGCATTTCAGCGTGCCATTGCGCTGGCCCCGGACGTCGCCGGCTTCCACTTCGCGCTCAGCCATGCCCTCGCGCGCGCGGAACGCATTCCCGAGGCGACCGAAGCGGCACGCCGTGCCGCGGCGCTCGACCCGGGCAACGCGTCGATCCAGGGACACCTCAGCGGCCTGCTTGCGCAGAGCGGTGACGTGCAGGACGCCGAGACCCATCTTCGGACGTTGCTCGCTGCCAATCCGGACCAGGCCAAACTGCACGAGCAATACGGTCATCTGCTCGCCCGGCTCGAGCGGCCGGAGGAGGCGGAAACCGCGTTCCGCCGGGCCATGGACCTGGCGCCCAATACCGCCGGCCCGCCTGCCGGCCTCAGTCACACCCTGGCCCGCCTCGGCCGGCACCGCGAGGCGATCGCGGCGATCGACGCGGCGATCGCATGCGATCCGCACTTCTCGCCGTTTCACGTCCATCGCGGCAATCTGCTGCGGATCATGGAGCAACGCGAAGAGGCCGCCGTCGCCTATCGGGCGGCACTGGCCCTCGATCCCGCCAACCGGGACGCGGCGCGAGAGTTGCGGGGATTACGCATGGCGATCGACGAGGTGGGTTAACCCCGGGCGTCCGCGCCGGCACGCGGTTCGTCGTGGACCACCCCTTAAGGCTGGCCGGCGTAGGCCGCCCGCAGCGTGGGAGTGCCGATGTAATACAGCGACGACCAACGCTGCCGCCAGTGCGTGTTTTCCGGCAAGGCCGCGGCAAAACTGCCGGACGCAGCGGTGACCGTGGCGGCGATCGGCGCCATGTCTGTGTCCCACACTTCGTCGGTCGGGGCGTCACCGTCGCTGTTGTAGATCACCCGGAACTTCCCGCCAACGCCATGCGCGGCATTGGCCGCCAATGTCTGGAGCTGGTCGTCCGGCGTAATGAGGAATAACGCGGCCGAGGCCAGGAAGACTTGAATCTGTCCGGCGAATTGGTCCCATTCGGACCACGGATGGAACGGCAGATTCCAATCTGTCGCTGGGGTGATGCTGTCATCCGGCGTACGCGGACGGAACCAGATTTCCTCGGCGTGGTCCGACGCGGGTGCCAGCAGGAGCAGCAGCGCTGCCGCAGACAGTGGCGTGCGCACAAGCCAAGCGTGCGCGGTCGCGGCGAACCAGCGACCCCAATACCTTGCGGCCGCCCGGTGGTACATTCCGTTGCCCGGCCCCGCGCCGGGCTGTCTGGTCGGGAAGCGCGCGCGATTCCAGCAAAATGCTGGACTTCGATCCCCCGTTTGTGCGAATGGTAAGCGCTACGCATGGAAGGACGCATGGCTCGCGCGCGCATCGTTCGCATCACCGGGATGGTCGGGTCGTATCTGACCGATTACCTGAGCACTCAATACGCACTGGGAAATCCATGGCCGTCCGGTGGCGAAGTCCACCAAGTAGCGCAGGGCGCCGGCTAGGCCGGGTCCGGCGTCGCGACCGGCCGCAGCCCATGCATGTTTAGCGTCCCAAGGGGATACAAATGGCTACCCACTCTTTTGTCGGGCAGGTTTGCTGCTGGAATCCGCGAACGGATCACGGGTTATTGGATGGTACATAGAAGTCGGTGCAACGATGTATAAGCAGCCGATACCGCAGGCCGGTACCTGGCCTGCGACGACACAGCTCCTGACCAGCGTCATCACCGCGACACCGTTCCGGGTGAGTTTCTTCGGTGGCGGTACCGACTTCCCTGCATATTTCAACCGACGCGGCGGGCTGGTGGTCGCAACGACAATCAGGAAATACTCTTATGTCGCGCTCAACAGTCTGGAACGGTTGTTGGACAAACGCTTCCGTATCTCCTACGCGCGACTGGAGACGGTCGATGCCATCGCAGAGATCCAGCATGAAATCGTACGCGCCACATTTATGGAATACGCGGCGCTGATGGATGACTGCTTCATGGATCTGCATTCGTATGGCGACTTGCCGTCGGGCACCGGGGTCGGTTCGTCCTCGGCGTTCGCTGTCGGGCTGCTGGCCGCGCTCCATACACTGAACGGTATCTATCTGCCGCCCCGGGAGTTGGCGCGGCGAGCGATCCGCATCGAGCGAGACATCCTTGCGCAGGTCGGTGGCTGGCAGGATCAGATCATGGCAGCGTTCGGCGGATTCAATGCCATCTCGTTTCGTGACGGCGATTTCGAGGTACATCCACTGGCGGTGGGCACCGAAAGGCGCGCCGTTCTCGAAGCATCGTGCTGGCTCTATTTCACCGCGCTCACCCGCTCCTCGTCGGCGATCCAGCGGGCGTCGTTCTCGCCGGCCAATGTCGCCGACAAGGAACAAGTCCTGGACCATATGCGCGAACTGGCGGAAGAGGCGTTGCATGTCTTCCGTACCGAGGCCAACCCGCACGCGCTGGTGCAACGCTGGGGCGGGCTGCTGGATGCGGCCTGGGCGCTGAAGAAGTCGATGTCGGCCGGCGTCACGCTTCCCGAGATAGACCGGCTGTACGCGCAGGCACGCAAGGCAGGGGCGTACGGCGGCAAGATTGTCGGGGCCGGGGGCGGCGGGTTTCTATTGATCGTCGCCCCGCCCGAGCGGCGCGCCGAAATCGACGCCGCAGTGGGACATCTGCGCGCTGTGCCGGTCCAGTTGGAATCCGAAGGCGGCCGTGTCGTATATGTTAACGAGAAGTAGGTGATGGAGTCAGGATTTATGGATACGGATCGCAAATATGTCCTGTTCGTCACCAGAGGCGTAGGTCTTGGGCATCTGCTCACCGCGGTGCTGAACAGCGCCTATTACGCCTATATGACGGGCCGGGTTCTGGCCTTGGACATGCGAGACTATCTGTACGCCAGCGGTGACAGGCACGCGGCGTTCTTCGAACATTTCTCGCTGCAACTGCCGCCCGATATGGAGGTTATCACCGATCTCGATGTGGTCGATCGCCTGCGCAAGGACGACGATCTGCACTTCCTCCAGGTGGAAACCGAGCGCCTGAACGTTGACCAGCCGTTCACCGAGCGGGTGCTGCTGATCCCCTGCCTGGTGCCCGGCAGACCGTTTGAAGAGCGAACCAGGCGCCGGGACCTCACCTTCCACGTGGGGCTGCGCGGCAAACTGCTCGAGTCCTGGCACGCTGCGATGAGCCGCCCGGAATGGTCCGGCCCGGTCATCGGGCTGCATTACCGCAGCGCTTTTGGCGAAATCACCGAACGGATGACCAAGGCACTCACGCCCGACTATGAGGAACGCTATCAGGAGGTGAAGGATCGCTACGTCGCGACCGCGCTTCAGGTGGCGCAACAGGCGGGCTACGCCAATCCCGCATTCCTGGTGACCAGTGACGACGCGGAGTTCGTCAGCTACGTCAAGGCAAGGCTGCCTAATTCGTTTTCTCTGGCGTCACGGTTGCTGGACCAGGAAATGGCGGCCTGGATCCGCGCGCACGGCCATGACTTCAACATCCTGTCGGATGCGGTCAACGATATATGGTGCCTCAGCGCCTGCGATCACTTCATCCATTACCGCAGCGACTTCAGCAATTTCGCGATCATCAACAGCACCAAGCTCGACGAGACCAAGACGCATTACCTGCATGTGCCGGCACTGAAGGAGATCCTCGACTCGCTCGGCCCGGAGGAGGCGGTGGTTTGGGCCCGAGCCGCCGCGCGCCGCGGCGACATCCGCCGGATTCAGCTGCGCTATTTGCGCGACTGGCTGGCCGACGCTCTGGACCGCGTGGGGCAGACGGAGGCCGCTTCACGTGAGCGTCAGCGGGCGCTGTGGCAGTGGGAATGCATTCATGCGCCGGTGACGGACAACCCGGAAAAGGGTGTGGTCGAGGGGCTGGCCCAGCGTGGCGATTTCAGCGGCGTGCTCCGCGTGGCCCAGCAGGCGGTGGAGCAAATGCCGGGCAACCCCTACTGGCTCGCCGGTTATGGCGGCAGCCTGAGTAACATCCTGGCGCAGTTGGGCCGGTGGGAGGAGGCGATCCCGCTGGCACGCCAGGCGGTGGAGATCCTACCGGAAGATCCGTTCCTGTACGAGCATCTCGGCTTTGTGTTGACCGGGGCCGGGGCGCTGCAAGAGGGCGAGCAAGCGATTCGTCAGGCGATCGCGATCGATCCCGAGGTCGGCCGGTTCCACGCCGCGCTGGGCGAGTCGCTGTTCCGGCAGGATCGCGGCGCGGAGGCGGTCGAGGCATTCCGCGAAGCCGCGCGACTGGAGCCGGACGACCCGCATATGGTGCGCCGGCTGGGCTCGGCGCTGGTGAAGTTGCGTGACTTCGCCGCGGCCGAGGCCGCCTTCCGGCGGGCCTTGACGCTACGCTCCGAAGCCGGACCACATATCGATCTGTACGATTGTTTCTCGCGCCAGGGGCGCTCGGCCGAAGCGCTCGCCGAGGCGCAGGCTGCCGCGGCGATCGAGCCGACCAATCCGCATTGGCACTATCGCGTGGCACTTTCGCTGATGCATGCCGAGCGGTTGGCGGAGGCGGAGGCAGCGGCCCGTGCCGCGCAGGCCGCCGCCCGCGTAGCGATCGCGAATGGGACAGCATTGAGCCCGTTCCATGACTTGCTGGCGCAAATCCTGCAACGTCAGGGGCGCACCGATGAAATGACGGAGACGGTGCGGCAAGCCGCTGATCTCGACCCGAATGATCCGCAGCGCCAGCTAAAATTGGCTCGCGCCCAGTTGGAGGCCGGGGAGTTCGCGGCGGCGGAAGTTGCGGCGCTGCGGGCGGCGGCGCTGCAACCGGACCTGGTGGAAGCCCAAGACCTTCTCAGCATGGTTGCGGAACGCCAGGGCCGCCTGGCGGAAGCCGTCGCTGCCGCGCAGCGCGCCGTTGAGCTCAGGCCACAGGATAGCGGCAGGCAATACCGCCTGGGGCTTGTGCTGTATCACTCGGGGGATATGGCCGGGGCCGAGCGGGCGCTGCGACAGGAGAGGCGCCTCGCCCCCGCGCCTTCTACCTTCCACCGCCATCATCTGCTGGGCATTGTACTTGAACGGCAGGGTCGCGTGGAGGAGGCAATGGCCGAGGCACGCACGGCAAGCGACATGGAACCGGGTGATCCGAACCTGCTCGGCCGGGTCGCGGCGACACTACGTTCGGCGAAGCGATTCGACGAGGCGGAGATCGCCGCACGCAAGGCGGTCGTGATGCAACCGGATGCCGAATCGCTCCAGCGTATTCTGGCTGCCATCATCGAGGAACGCCGGTCGGCGCAGGGGGCGGCGGCGGCCGACGCTCCGCCGACCGAGGTGGTTTTGCCGGAAGCCAGGCTGGCAAACCCGACGCAGCCGCGAATCCGACAAAACCCGGCGGCCCCGGCTCGTCGCCAATGGTTGTCTGGCACCGCGCTTTCCACGCCGCTGCGGCAAATGTTCACGGCCACACCGAGGCGTGATGCCTAGCGCATTGCCCGCGGCCGGGTCCCGCGGCGAGTCCGTGCTGCGCTGGGCGGTGCGCCGGCAATGATCTGGCCGTTCGGAGATGGTCCGATCGGCGCCTGGCTGGAGCGCCACCGCGCCTTGCGCGATATGCAACGGGCTGCGGCTATCGACGAGGCAACGCTCTCGCTGCGCGACGACAATCCGCTGCATCGTGCGAAAGTGTCGTTGGAGGTGGATGACCTGAAAAGTGCCCGAGAGTTTCTGGATATCGCTCGCGCCCGGATACCAAACTATGTTCTCACCTGTCCGGATACCGTGGACATTCTGCTCGGCCTCGGCGATTTCGCCGAACTTGAAGCCTTTGCCCTGAAGGGCGCGAAGCGCTTTCCCAAGCAACCGCATTACCTTGAGGGTTATGCGATGGTGGCCGAGACCCAGCGCAACTTCGACGAAGCGGTTCGGCGCTGGGCCGTGGTGCGGAAAAAATTTCCGCGCAGCACGTTGGCCTATACCGCTGCCATCGGTTCGCTGCGCCATCTCGGGCGACTTGATGAAGCGGAGGCCCTGCTGCGGTCCGCCTTGCGGATGATGCCTGGCGATATGACCGTCCTGCTGGAATGGGGTCGTGTGGCTGAGGCGCGTGGGGACTGGGAGGAGGCCCACCGGCGCTGGGACAGCCTGCGCGACAGGCACCCTCAGGGGTTCTGGAGCGCCGCGTGGGCGCTACAGAGACTCGGGCGCACCGCAGAGGCCGAGGCGCTGCTCGAGGCGGGGCGGCTGCGCTTCCCGACCTCTCAAGGCATCGCCATCATGCAGGCGCAGATCGCCAAGGACGCCGGCAACATAGCCGAGGCATTGCGGCGCTGGGGGGTCGTTCGCCAGCGCTTCCCGTTCGATCCGGCGGGGTATGTCGAGGCGATCCGTCTCTTGCGGCCGCAGGGGGCGTGGGAAGAGGCCGATGCGATAGCGTTGGCGGCGATCGAGCGGTTCCATGCCCATGCGTGGCCGTTGGCAGATTATGCCATGCTGGCGCATGATCGGCAGGACTGGCCCGAAGCAGCCAAGCGGTGGGCTGCCTTGCGGGCGGCCTTTCCCGACCACAAAGATGCGCGTGACCGGGAGGCGGAAGCGCTGGCTGCCGCTGGCCTTCCCCCGGCTGGAGGCGTGGCGGAACCCGTCACGTCACGGCCTTCAGCCCCAGGCTGATCCGGCGGTTGTCGGCCGCACTGGACGGGGGAAGGCCGGCAAACCGTTACTAACCGGGACGATAAAACGAGGTCGCCGCGGTCTGCGAAAATAATGCGTAACCGTGAGAGCGGAGCAGTCGATAGCTCGCGCTGCGTTCGACATCGGTCAGTGTCATCGTATGGTCTTCCACCAGAATCAGGGCCGGGCGGTAGCGGGTCCAGTTGTTCGATTGGAGAATTGACGTATCCCATCCCTCCGCATCGATATTGAGCAGGTCGATGGTTTTTCCCGCGGGCAGATGCGTATCCAGGATATCGGCCAGGGTACGGATTTGCATCTCCCGCATCTCGGCGACTGTGCGGGCGCCATTCGCCTGGGCCTTCTCGATTTCTTTTGCGTCGAACGAGTTTACGGCCCCGTCCGCGAAGATCGCCATGGTTGCCTTGCCGGGCTCGCCGCCAACGCCGCAGCAGATGTTGACATCGTTCGGGCGAACCCGGTTGAATTCATCGATGTAGCGTTGATCGGCATCGACATTGATACCCGACCACCCATTATAATTATGCAACAAAGCCGTATTGCTCAGGCGAAAGGGATGGTGCGCACCGATATCGACATAGAAACCACCCTTGACGTTGCGCAGCATCGGCCAAAGCACCCCGTCTTCGCCGAACTGCGAGAACATCAGATGCCCAAAATTCAGCGGCAGCAGCTTCAACGTGACTGGATCGACGGTTCGGATCAATGTGGCGATATCGGCGGCAGCCTCGCTCCGGACCGTCAGTTCCTTGAGTTTCTCGGCAAAAACCGCAGAAGCGGGATCCAGCCTTGCCGCCTCGCGGGCCGCTGCCAATGCCTTATCGAAGCGATTCTGCCGCTCCAGCGACGTCGCCAGCAGGTTGTAATAGTCAGCCACATCCGGCCGCAGCGCGATCGCGCTGCGGAACGCCGCCTCGGCGACTGCGGGGCGATCGGCGTGCAGCGCAAGAATCCCGTGGTGCCGCAGTCGATTATAATCGCTGGGCTCAAGGCGAATCGCCTCGGCGGTGTGAAACAAGGCGGTTTCCCACTTGCTCTGACGTTCCAGCACGATACTCATGACATGGTGGTGCCCGGCGATCCCGCTCTGACGAGCAAGCACCGCTCCCATCGTAACCTCGGCTTCCGCGAACCGGTTGGCAAAGAGTTGCAGCAGCCCGACCCGCGCGAGGAAGCCGGTATCACTCGGGTTCAACGCCGCGGCCTGCAAAGCCGCCGCAAGTGCTCCATCGATGTCGTGCAGCTTTTCCAGCGCAACGCTCAAATACGCATGCAGTTCGGCATTGGATGGCGTCTGGGTAATGGCCCGGCGCAGCAATGTCACGGCGTCTGCGGCACGCCCCGCGTCAAGCAAGCCACGCGCCTGCTGCGCAGGGGGCGCAAATACCTCAGATTCCATGGGCTTAACCTCCGAAATCGCAACGAACGCTATCATCCCGGCACGCTGGTTGCCAGGTTGCCTTTGAAGAAGCCCAACATTAGATCGGACCCCACCTTAGGTCCACCAAATGATCAACGCGGCCGCGGTTCACAGTGCAAATGAGTCTGGTTCTGCGTTCGCTCAGATTGGCCGCCCGACAGCTCGTTACCGCGCCGGCGCCGGGTGGACCGCGTCGTGTGCCGATGGCATGCCCGGCGGCGTGCGCGCTCATGCCAATACTCTCTTGCACCGCCCCGGCCACTCGCGCGACGCTACGCCACAATGGACGACGGGAGACCACGCAGTGATCACGATCCGACGCCTGATCGAACGCCTGATCCAACGCCCGACCAGCGGCCACGAGAGCCCCCCGGCACCGCCGCCCTCGGCACAGCCGAGCCCTGAGCCACCGATCCCTGAGCCGCTTCCGGTCGCCCCGCGTGAGTGGGCCGAACTGATGAACCGCATGCGCGACGCGGGGCGGCTGGACGAGGTCGACGATTTGTGGGCCAGGGCGCCGGCGGACATCCAGGGCAACCTCGCGGTGGCCTCGATCTGGGCCAGCTTGCCGCGCGTGCGCCGCGATCCCGCCGAGATGCTGCGCCGTGCCGAATGGCTCGTCGCGCAGCATCCCGACGTCGCTAAGCCGGTGTCGCACCTGATCTACGCCCTGGCGGCAACGGGACCCTATGCCGAGGTCCAGGCCCGTATCGCCGAATGGGAGGCCCGCTGGCCGGGCGATTGGGACGTACTCGGCCCGGCCGCCGACGTGGCGCTGGCCGCCGGCGACCGCGATCGCGCCATTGCGTTGTGGGAACGCCTGGCGATCGAGCGGCCGGAATTCTACGGCGCTACCACCCGGCGCTCGCACGTCATTGCGCTTTCCCATGCCGGACGGAAGGATGAGGCTGCGGCGCTGCTGGCCGCATCGCGCGTGGCGTTTCCGGAGTACCCGCATTT
>Ga0181521_10000385_pt1 | contig 53328 bp, 38 predicted proteins | sample PEATcosm2014_Bin_32_FD_119764 | JGI IMG/M metagenome (GOLD analysis project Ga0181521, IMG submission 119764) | Peatland microbial communities from MTU Mesocosm Facility, Houghton, MI, USA - PEATcosm2014_Bin02_60_metaG | ecosystem: Environmental > Terrestrial > Soil > Wetlands > Peat | place... | reverse complement strand
CCATCTTCAGTCATGGAACGACTACTACAACTGCCAAAGACCCCATGGTAGCCTCAACTACAAGCCGCCCATCAGCCGCTCCGACTACGGAACAACCTCTTGACCTTCTACAGGCACCCTCATCGTGCTGAGTGAGAGGCGCGAAAAGCAAATGCAAATGCAAAAGCAACCGCAGGTCCTTCGACTCCGTTGGGAGCACAGAACGCTCCCAACTTCGCTCAGGATGACAAGCTCCTTGTGTGCTCGGGATGACGAGCTTCTTATGTGCTCAGGATGACAAGCTTCTTGTGTGCTCAGGATGACGAGCTTCTTATGTGCTGAGGATGACAAGCTTCTTATGTATTGGAGCATGTTTTATAAATGGCTTGACTGACGGGCGCGAATTCCTCAGGGGTTAAAAACCCTTCAATTTTGGTACCGTTTTCGGCACGACTGAAGTCGTGCCCTTTCACGAAGCCATTTATGTAACAGGCTCCAGGCATTTTGCCCTTAGCCCAAATTTCGATACGGCCTAGAACGTCGTGGAGATGGTGAGGCGGAAAGTCTTGCGCGGTTCGCGGAAGACGTATCCCGATCCATAGGACTGGATGGCTTCCTGATAGGTGTAATCGCCTGCGCCGCCGGGCGGGAACATGTCGCGGGTGATCAGTTCGGCCGAGCAGCTCTGCTGCTTTTGGCCCAGGATGACGTCGTTGCAATAGGGCCGCTCGTAAAGGCGCAGCGGGTTATAGGCGTAATAGAGGCGGAAGGGCGCGTTGATGATGGGCATGAGCACGGAAAGCTCCGAGCCCACCGACATGCGGGGAACGAAGTTGGTGCCGGAGACCGGCCGGATGTTTTGCTTGAAGCCGACCTCGGAGCCGGGAATGCCGCCCTGACAGGAGCCGTTGTTGTACACCGGGCAGCCATAAAGCGGCGCGGTGAGCGTGGCAAAACCCTCGGGGCTCTGCTTCAACTGGCCGTGGTTGGTCGCCGAATCGAGGCCGAAGTCGTCGAAGAACGCGAAGGTAAAGGGCCCGATGACGGGAATGCGGTATTCCGCATTGCCGGTGAAGCTGGCGTCGCCGCCGATGGAGGCGATACCGTAGACCGGCAGCGGCACCTGAATGCACTGGTTGTCCTGCGGGTTGGTCGGGTCGCGCGGCACGCACTGGCCGTCAGGATTGGTGAGCTGGAAGTTGACGCGCGTGGGTACGTAGCCGTAGGGCGTAGCGGCACGCACGTCGAAGCCGCGCAGATCGTTCTCGCCGCCCGTGTAGAAGCGGTTGTTGGGCGGCGCTACGTCGCCGGAGATGCCCTGGATGTAATTCAACTGCGCGCGAACAGCCAGCACATTGCGGCCCCCAGGGGTGGGGATCAGATAGTGCATGGGGATGTAGCGCTTGTAGGCAACCGCGGGGTTGATGTAGCGTACGTCGCCCCACAGGCCGGCAATCTGCAGGAAAGCGGTGTACTCCTTGCCATCGTGCGGGCGCAGCGGGTTCGAGACCGTGTTGTAGGTGTAGCTGAGGCCGAGATTGCTATTGATAATCCCCGCCAGCGGATTCGAGCCTTGTATTCCCGAGCGGAAAGCGATGGTCTGGAAAAACGTCGAGGAAGCGGTGCTGAATGCCGTAATCGTGGACCTGGTGAGCGAATAAGTAACACCCACGCGCTGGAAGGCGTGCCGCTTCAATGGATAACTGACGGAGAAGTTGATGCCGTCGGAGCCCACGTTGTAGTTCTGCGTGAGCGACTTCTGGGCGGTAGACAGGTTGAGGTCTGCGCCCGTCGTGGCCTGGTAGTTCTTGGCGGCGTTGTAGTCCTGTTTGTTGTTGAAGACCTGGAAGCCAATATTGATGGGGCGGTTGCGAATGTACGGCTGGGTGAAGCCGAAGAGGAAGGTACGGCTGATCGAGCCCAGGTTGGCCTGCAGGCTCAGGGTCTCGCCCAGTCCCAGGAAGTTGTTGGTCTGGTAGTTGACGCCGAGAAACGCGCCGGAGTAGCCGCTGACGCCGCCATTCATGCCGATGGAGTTCTTGCCCTTCTCCTTGACCTTGAGGAGCAGATCGACGGTGCCTGCATCGGGATCCTGGTGGGCCTCGGAGTCCTGGTCGACCTTGAGCGGATCGAAGTATTCCAGCTGGTTCAGGCGCAGCAGGCTGTACTCCCACAGCTGGGAGTTGTAGACCGAACCTTCGTCGAGCATCAGTTCGCGGCGGATGACGCGGTCGCGGGTGATGGTGTTGCCCTGGAACTCGATACGCGAAACGTAGAATTGCTTGCCCTCATCGATATCGATGTTCATGGAGACGGTCTTCTTCTGCTCATCGGTGTCCAGCTTGGGCACGGCGCCGAAGTTGATGTAACCGTTCGCGCCGTAGGCTTTCTTCAGGTTGTCGAGGCCTTTGCCGACGGCGGTGGCGCTGAACCAGTCACCGTCCTTCAGAGGAAACTGGGCGCGCAGGAACTTCACGTTTCTGCCCTGCGTGGCGCCGGTGAAGGTGATGGTGCCCAGCCGGTAGCGGCCGCCTTCTTCGATGGTCAACTGGATGTCGATGCGCTTGCCTTTGCGCGGCCGGAAGGTGAACCAGTTCAGGCCGCCCTCGTCGCGAATCTGCGTCTTCGGGTCTTCGACGGCGGCGTTGGCGTAGCCCTTGTCGCGATAGGCCTGGCGCACGCGCTCGGTGTCTTCTTCGAGCTTGGAGGAGTCGTAAGTCTGGGCGAAGAGATCCTCGAAGATGATGGAGTACGGGATGCCGATGGGCTTCAGGTTCTTCATGGACCGGCGCAGGGAAAGCGCGCTCAGGTGCCGGTTGCCCACGAACTCGATCTTGCCCACCTTCACCACCGGACCTTCCTTGATATTGAAGTTGACCTGCACGGAGGCCGGAGGGATGGTCTTGACGTCGGCCTTGATGGTGGCAAACTGGTGGCCGTGCTCGGCGAGCAGCCGCTTGATGGAGTCCTCGGCCTGTGTGATTTTGGTGGGATCGTACTGGCTTTCCACGGAAAGAGGAACCTTCTCCTTCTTGAAGCGGTCGAGCACGTCGGAAACCGAAACGCTGTTCAGGCCCTTGTAATTGATTTCGCGGATGCTGGGCTTCTCACGGACAAAGACGTTAAGGATGATGCCCTTCTCGGAGTCCTCGCGCTCAATGCGCAGATCCTCGAAATAACCGGTGTTCCAGAGCGAGTGGAAGTCGCGCTCGATGGAAATCGGATCGTACGTATCGCCGGGATGAGTGAACATCCTCGCCAGGATGGTTTCCTTGGGGATGCGCCGGTTGCCGATGACCCTGACCTGGTCAATGGTGTCCGATGTCTGGGTAGGGGTCTGGGCCACGGCCGTGAAGGCAGCTGACAGCAAGGTCAGAACCACCGCAAAGCGCAGAACGCGCCGGGCAATAAAGACGGCGCGCGAGATCGAATCGTGCTTGATCTTCACCGGGTTTGAACCCTGCGGCGAGCACAAAAACTCTTTCGTACAATAGTTCTGCTTCACAGGAAGAATTTGCACACCCTCATTGCTTAAAATCTGGTCTTACCTAAAGGAAAGATTGATTCTACAAGACCACGGCCACCCCGCCCAAACTTCGCGGCCCCGCCGACAGGCCGCTGCCGGAGAGCGAGAAAACTCCCTGAGCGGGATTTTGGCTCTTGAACCGTTTCCTTCCCACAACATCCCTGCCGCTTCAGGCGCCGGAAGCGGGGATGAATCCCTGGTTGGAATCCATGTCCCAGTCTACCGGACTCAGACGGGTTGCGGCGGCCGTGCGTCCCTCTGTACCTGGCAATCTGCACTTTAGACGCAGCGCGACCGCCCAGGGCACCCAGGGCGAGGGAGATTTCCGGCCGGAACGATGGCCAGCCAGCTCGATGGCAAGAAAGGCACGAGGGAATCCTTTTCGCCTGCCGGACCGTCCTTAATGAGGCAGCGAGGTTTGGCGAGCGGTTTTATCTGTATTCGCAATCATCGTCTGCAGCAATCAGCTACCATATTCTATTCAAGTGGAACTTTGTCTGGGCTGCGCTGCGGCGCGGTCCGGCCGGAACCCGAGGAGCCGGCGCGAACCGGATTACAACTGCATCTAACCTAGCAAATGCCCAGGGTTACGTGCCGTCCGGTTGCGGGCCTCAACACCATTAGAACGCCGGCCGAGGAGCGAAAACCAGCCTTATGATGTGGATTGTCCGGCTTGCGCTAAGACGGCCTTACACTTTTGTCGTTTTCGCGCTGCTGATTTTGATCCTTGGCGTGTTCAGCATCGAATCGATGCCCACGGACATCTTTCCCAACATCGACATTCCGGTGGTGACGGTGGTGTGGAACTTCGCCGGCCTGTCGGCGGATCAGATCGCCAACCGCATCGTGACCAATGCCGAGCGGGGCATGACCACCACGGTTAACGACATCGACCACATCGAATCGCAGTCTCTGGTGGGCGTCGGCATCATCAAGGTCTTCTTCCACCCCAATGTGAATATCGCCCAGGCGGTGGCCGAGATCTCCGCCATCAGTTCGGTGCAGATCCGTTCGCTGCCGCCCGGCACTTTTCCGCCGTTCATCATCCAGTACAACGCCTCCAGCGTGCCGGTGCTACAACTGGGAATCTCCGGGCAGGGCCTGAACGAGCAGCAGCTGAACGATATCGCCACCAACACCATCCGGGTTCAGATGGCGACCGTCGAGGGGGCGCAGACGCCCTTCCCTTTCGGCGGAAAACAGCGCCAGATCGAGGTGGACCTGGACCTGAACGCCTTGCAGGCGCGCAACCTTTCGCCGACAGACGTGGTGAATGCCATTGCCGCGCAGAACGTGATTGCGCCTTCGGGGACCATCAAGCTCGACCGCTTTGAATACCAGGTGGAGACCAACTCCGCACCGACCCTTATCGATGCGTTGAACAACCTGCCGGTCAAAACCGTGAACGGCACGATTGTCTATATCCACGACGTGGCGCACGTGCGCGACGGCAATCCGCCGCAGACCAATATCGTCCGAGTCGACGGCCACCGCGCGGTCATGATGAGCGTTTTCAAGACCGGCTCCTCCTCGACCCTGGACATTATCAAGGGCGTGCGCGACATCCTTACCAGTCCCAGTCTCAAGGGCCAAATGCCTCCGCAGGTGAAGATCGTGGCACTTGCCGATCAATCGATCTTCGTGCGCGGCGCCATCAACGGGGTGGTTCGCGAATGCATCATCGCGGCCTGCCTTACGGCCATCATGATCCTGATCTTCCTGGGCAGCTGGCGCTCCACCATCATCATCGCCGTCTCCATTCCGCTTTCGATTCTCTGCTCGCTGATTCTGCTCGACGTGCTGCACGAGACCATCAACATCATGACGCTCGGCGGCATGGCGCTGGCCGTGGGCATTCTCGTCGACGACGCCACCGTCGCCATCGAAAACATCAACCGCTATCTGGAGACGGGCCGGGAGCTGGAGCAGGCCATTCTGGAAGGCTCGGCGCAGATTGCTACTCCCGCACTGGTCTCCACGCTCGCTATCTGCATTGTGTTTGTGCCTATGTTCTTCCTGAGCGGGGTGGCGCGTTACCTGTTTGTGCCCATGGCGGAGGCGGTGGTCTTCGCCATGCTTGCCAGCTACTTTCTATCGCGCACACTCGTGCCCACCATGGCCAAGTATCTGCTCCACGAGCACGACGATGCGGCAGCGATAAGAAAGCGCGTGAGCCGGAATCCTTTCACCCGATTCCAGGCTGCTTTTGAAACCGGCTTCGAGCGCTTCCGCCACGGTTACCTCGGCCTGCTCACCTTCTGCATCGATCATGCGGGCGCGTTCATCATCGTGTTTCTTGCCTTCGGCCTCATCTCTCTGGCGCTCGTTCCATCGCTGGGGCAGGATTTCTTCCCGTCCGTCGACTCGGGCCAATTCATCATTCACGTGCGCGCGCACACCGGCACGCGCATTGAAGAGACGGCGGCGCTGTGCGATCACGTGGAGCAGACCATTCGCGGGCAGATCCCGGCCAATGAGCTGGTCGCGATTCTCGACAACATCGGCCTGCCTTACTCCTCGCTGAATCTCTCGTATTCGACCTCGGCGCCCGTAGGTCCCTCCGACGCCGATATCCAGGTGCAACTGACGCGCGATCATCATCCCAGCGAGCAATATATCGAGCGGCTGCGCGGCGTACTGGCCCACGAGTATCCTGGCGTGACGTTCTACACCGTGCCCGTCGACATCGTGACCCAGATCCTCAACTTTGGACTGGCCGCTCCCATCGATATCCAGATCGTGGGGCCCAATCTCTATGCCAACCGCGCCCTCGCCGAGCGCATGTTGAACGAGGTGCGCTACGTTCCCGGCGCGGCGGATGTACGCATCCAGCAGCCCTTCAACTATCCCAATCTGACCGTGAATGTGGATCGCACGCGCGCCGCATCGACTGGGCTGACGCAGCAAAACGTGGCGCAGAGCCTGCTGGTGGCGCTGAGCGGGAGCTTCCAGACCAGTCCCAACTTCTATCTCGATCCGCGCAACGGCGTTTCGTACAACATCGCCATCATGGCGCCGCAGTACCGCATGAACACGCTGGCGCAACTGGAAAGCCTGCCCATTACCGGGAGCACGGCAAGTTATACGGCCAACACCGCACCCTCCACCGCGGCGCCGGGCTCGAATGCCGCGCCTGCGCCGGGGGCAGCCCTGACGGCCGCGCCCGGAGCTCCCACGCCCGAACAGATCCTCGGCAATCTGGCTTCGGTGGTGCCCGGCGCAGAGCAGGGCGAGATCAGTCATTACAACGTGCAGCCGGTGATCGATATTTATTCCAACGTGGAAGGCACTGACCTGGGCAGCGTGACGCGCGCCATGCAACGGATCGTCGCCCGTCATGAAGCCGCGAAGGACCTGCCCCGCGGCTCGAGTTTCATCTTCCGCGGGCAGAGCGAGACCATGTACCGATCCTACGTTGGCCTGCTCAGCGGCCTGGCGGTTTCCATCTTGCTGGTTTATCTGCTCATCGTGGTCAATTTCCAGTCCTGGCTCGACCCATTTCTCATCATTTCCGCGTTGCCGGCGGCGCTGGCGGGTATCGTCTGGTTCCTGTTCCTGACCAACACGCGGCTGAGTGTGCCCGCCCTTACCGGCGCCATCATGTGCATGGGCGTGGCTACGGCCAACTCCATTCTGGTGGTTAGTTTTGCGCGTGAGCAGATTGAGGTGCTGGTGGGCGACGCGCGGCAGGCCGCCTTGAATGCCGGCTTTGTGCGCCTGCGCCCGGTGCTGATGACCGCGCTGGCTATGATCATCGGCATGGTGCCGATGGCGCTCGGCCTGGGCGACGGCGGTGAGCAGAACGCTCCGCTGGGACGCGCCGTAATCGGCGGCCTGCTGCTGGCAACTGTGGCAACGCTCTTCTTTGTGCCTGCATTCTTTTCCTTCATTCACGGCCGCATCGAGCGCGGACGCCAGCGCGAACCGCGCCGCGTTTCCAGCGGATTCGATGAGTTCGACGAGACACCGGAGTAGTGCTTATGAACCAGCAGCCCAATCCGAAGCCACAACCTGCCGCGCACAGCCACGAGAGCGCACCCGAGCAGCGCGCGATCTCGCCGCACAAAATTCTGACCGGCGTAACTGTGGTCCTGCTCATCCTGGCCGTGCTCGCCATCATTGGAATCCTGCGCCGCATGCACGCGCATACGATTCTGGCGGAACGCACTCACGACCTGGCCGCGCCCACGGTTACGGTGGCTCCGGCGCGGCCCGGTGCGCCTGTGGACACTTTTGTGCTGCCCGGCAATGTGACTGCCTATACGGACGCGCCGATCTACGCGCGCACCGACGGCTACCTGGTTCATTGGTATTACGACATCGGCACGCACGTGCAGAAGGGCGCATTGCTGGCTACCATCGACACGCCCGAACTCGACAAGCAGGTGGCGCAGGCCGAGGCCGACCTGGCCACCGCGCAAACCAATGCCGGCAACGCCAAGGTGCAGGCCAATCGCTACTCGGGGCTTGTCAAATCCGACGCGGTATCGCAGATTGACACCGACACCTTCAACACGCAGGCCGCGGCCACGGCCTCGGCCGTCACGTCGGCGCAGGCCAACTTGCAGCGGCTGAAAGAACTGCAATCCTTTGAAAAAGTCTATGCGCCGTTTGACGGCGTGGTCACCGCGCGCGCAGTGGACACCGGCCAGCTGATCAACCAGGGTTCGGGCGCCGAGCTCTTTCATATGCAGGCCATCGGGACCCTGCGCGTGTATGCGGATGTGCCGCAGGTTTACGCGCAGACGCTGAGGCGCGGCATGAAGATCGATCTCACTTTTCCCGAGCATCCCGGGAAGATTTTTGTGGGCACGCTGGTGCGGACGGCCGACGCCATCGATCCCGCGAGCCGAACGCTGCTGGCTGAGATCGACGTGAATAACCGTTCCGGCGAACTGCTGCCCGGCTCGCTGGCCCAGGTTCACTTCAAAACGCCCACCGCAGGCGCCACATTCATTGTGCCCACAGCGGCGTTGATCTTCCGTCGCGACGGTATGGAGCTGGCGAAGGTTGTGGACGGCGACAAAACGCGCCTGGTGCACGTGGTGATTGGCGAGGACGATGGAGCCACTGTGCAGATCATCAGCGGCTTGAACCCGGGCGACCAGATTATCCAGGATCCGCCCGACTCGTTGATCGACGGCGAAAAAGTGGATGTAGTGCAGCCGGGGAGCATGCCCAGCCCCGCAGGAGAACTGTAGTGGCGAGGCTGCCGCAAAGCGCGAATGTAGCGCCGGGGTCCAGACCGCCTGCGATGCGGGCGTCCACGCCCGCACGTCTTCTCAGCGTGGTTCGCTCCCTCGCTCCCTTGCTCCCTTGCTCCCTGTTTTTCGTCGCCTGCAAGCCGGTTGGTCCCGACTACAATCGCCCCGGCTACAACGCGCCTGCGGTCTATAAGGAGGCGGGCGCGTCGACGGTGACGCCTCCGCCGAACCCGTCCGGCGGCGCATGGCAGCCGGCCAATCCCTCTGACGGCATGTTGAAGGGCAAATGGTGGGAGATCTACCAGGACCCGCAGCTCAACCAATTGGAAGAGCGCATCGCAACCAACAATGTGCAACTCAAGCAGGCGCTCGAGACCTATCTTGCGGCGCGGGACCAGGTAAGCGCGGCGCGCGCCAATCTCTATCCCACGCTTTCGGCGGGCGTGACACCCGAGGGCGTAAAAAATTCGCTGAATTCGCCAAACTGGAATAAAACCAGCACCACCACTTACGCCGACCTTACGATTGCGGGGCAAGCCAGTTGGGAGCCGGATTTCTGGGGCCGCGTCCGGCGCACGGTGGAGCAGGCGCGAGCCAACGCGCAGGCCAGCGCAGCCGAGGCCGCGAATGTAGACCTGACCTTGCACGCCGAGCTGGCAACCGACTACTTTGCCCTGCGGGGACTCGATTCAGAGATCAAGCTGTTGACGGCCACGGTTGCGGACCTTGAGCGCCAGCTCGATCTGACGCAACGGCGATTTGCCGGCGGCGTGGCCACGGCCGTGGATGTGGCCCAGGCGCGCACCCAGCTCGAAACTGTGCGCGCACAGCTTGTGGATTTGGGCGTAGCGCGTGCGCAATACGAACACGCCGTCGGGACCATTGCCAACTACGATCTGCCGGGCTTCAGTATTCCGCCTTCGCCGCTCGACCTGGCGCTGCCGAAGATTCCACTGGGCGTGCCTTCGCAATTGCTCGAGCGCCGGCCCGACATTGCCGAGGCGGAACGGCTGGCCGCCGCGTCCAACGCGCAAATCGGCATCCAAATCAGCGCGTTTTATCCGACCATCACGCTCGGCGCGACCGGCGGCTTTCAAAGTACCAGCCCCGGCACGTGGATTCAGGGGCCAAGCTCGTTCTGGACCCTGGGCGCGCAGGCTGCGGAGCTCCTGTTCGATGCCGGGCAGCGCCACGCTCTCACCGATGCCGCGCGGCACAGCTACGAAGCGCAGGCGGACGGCTATCGCAACACGGTCTTTCAGGCTTTCGAGGACGTGGAGGACCAGCTTGCCAGCTTGCGCATTCTGGAGCAGGAGGCGCAGGTGGAGCAGGGTGCCGTGGATTCGGCGCAGCATTCCTTTGATTTATCGAATACGCGCTACAAGGGCGGCGTCACCGACTATCTTGAGGTGTTGACTGCCGAGCAAACCCTTCTTGGGGACCAGGTGACCGAGATCAATATTGAGAGCCGGCAGTTTACGGCCAGCGTGAGCCTGGTGCGCGCCTTGGGCGGCGGGTGGGACATGACGCAGCTGCCGAAATAGCAGGCAAATCAGTGACTTTGGCTTTGTTTCATGGGTTTTCTCTGTATAATTCGAGGCGCGAACGAAATCGAAGATTTCGCTCCTGGAGCCCTTCATGTCGCTGCCGCGTTTTCTGCAAAGACTTTTCCCTGCCCTAACCGTTTTCGCCGCGTTGAGCTTCCTGGTTTGCGGCGTGCAGCCCCTGGCGCGAGCGCAGGACAAGCCCATTTTGATTACTTCAGCCGTAACCATTGTGGAGAGCGCGCAGGAGCCGGGGCCGGTGCATCGGGCTACGCGGGATCTCGTCGCGGACTTTACGAAGGTGCTTGGCAGAGCGCCGAAGATCGTGGAAGCTCTGGATGCGAGCGGACCCGTGACGCTGGTGATCGCCGAGAGCCAGAACGTGCCGGCGGGCGTGGGCTGCACGGCTGCGACCGACCGGGAGAGCTTTGCGCTCTCGACGACAGAAACAGGCGTTGGCCCGACGCGTCGCCGCGTCGTCTGTCTTGTGGGCGCGGACATGCGCGGGACCATTTACGCGATCTACGAGTTTTCGCAAAGAGTGCTCGGCGTCGATCCGATGTTTCTGTGGACTGACAAGCAGCCCGCTAGGCGCGCATCGATCACGCTGCCCGCCGATTTTGCGCATACCTATCCAAGCCCGGTTTTCAAGTACCGTGGATTCTTTCCCAACGACGAAGACTTGCTGACCGGATGGGTGACGCCGAAGAACGGCGAGCAGACGGGGATTGCGCTCTCCACTTGGGACATGGTGTTTGAGACCATCCTGCGACTGAAGGGAAACATGGTGGTGCCGGGGACGTGGATCTTTCCCGATGATGCGCAGGTGCAAGCGGCGACGGAGCGGGGACTGATCGTGAATCAGCATCATGCCATTCCGCTGGGCGTGAACGTGGCGCGCTGGCCGCAGGATGTTCCCTACAACTACTCGACGCATCCCGAGATTCTGGAGCGCGCGTGGACCAACGCGGTGAACGAGTACAAGCCGGACCAGGAGATTCTGTGGAGCGTGGGCTTGCGCGGTTTGTCCGACTCGAGCTACAGCTCGCTTGATCCGAGCGTGCAGAACAACGATCCGCTGCTCGGACAGAGGATCAGCGATGCCATCGTCGACCAGATGAAGATTGTGCGGGCGAAGTACCCCAATGCGCAGTTCGTGACCGACCTGTGGCAGGAGGGCGCGCGGCTGACGCAGGAGGGCTACCTGAAGATTCCGCCGGAGGTGAGCCTGGTGTGGGCCGACACGGGCTACGGCGACATGCAGGACGGCGGCAAGGTGGCAGCCGGGCAGGGCATGTACTTCCACGTGGCCATGATGAATGGGCAGGCCAATCAGCTCTCGGAGATGGTGTCGCTCAAGATCATTCAGTCCGAGATTGGGCGATACATCAAGGCGGGGGCGACTTCGTATTTCCTCGTCAACACCAGCGACATCCGGCCGGTGGTAATGACCACGCGCGCGGTGATGGAAATGGCGTGGGGCGGGATTCCGGCGACGACGAACGGGACGACGAGCGATGCGGGGGGAGATGCGGACACAGCGTATTACCGGAAGTGGGCGACCGAGGAGTTTGGCGCGAAATCGGCCGATGCACTCACCAAAGTCTATCGGGAGTATTTTGCTGCGCCCTCGCCGCGCGCGCCTTTTGCCTTCGGCCCGCCGCGGCTGACTTCGGCCGGCAATGTTCCGCCGCCCCCGCCGCCGCGCTATAGCAATATTCCACTGGTCGATGGCGATCAGCATTACCACAGCGAGGCGCGGAGGATCCTTGCCGACTACCTCAGCGGGCACCAGGTGATCGGGATTCCCAGCCAGTCGCCCAAGTGGACGCAGCCGCGCGCCGGCTTCACCATGACGGCGGAGCGGCGTGCGGAGTTTCTCGATCGCGACATCAAGGACTGCACCGACGCGCAGCCGCGCTGGGATGCGGTGTGGAAGGATGCCGTGGCGGCCGAAAGCCTGATCGATCCCACGCGCCGCGACTATTACCAGGAAGCCGTGCTCACCATGATCGCCATCAATCGGGAGAGCAACCGCATGCTGCTTCACGTTGCGCAGTCGATGAAAGATGTGGACGCTGGGAAAACGGCGAATGCGCAAACTGAAGCAGCCGACGCACTGAAGGCGCTCGACGAGATGCAAACCGCAATGCACGCGGCCGAATACGGCAAGTGGAAGAACTGGTATCGCGGCGACTGGCTCACCGGCGTGTATCGCACGCGGGAACTGGTGCAGGCGTACGCCGATCACCTGAAGGACCCTATGGCGAAGCTGCCAGCTCCGGCGTCATGGAGCGGGTGGGAGGGGTATTTCCACATCATGCAATATGAGGGCGATCGATCGGTGGACGTGCACTAGCTTGAAACGGCCTGTTCCCTGCGGAGAAGGTAGGTGGGATGCATGAGGCCGGTAGGGATGTACAGCTTATCGCCCTGGTAAGTGAAGCCAAGTTTCATCAGGAGCCGGCCGGACGCGGCGTTTTGCGGATGATGCCCGGCAAAAATCGCTGCGGCGCCCAACGGGCCGAAGGCGTAGGGGATGATGGCTTCGGATGCCTCGCGAGCAATGCCCTGGCCCCAGAATTCCGGAAGCAGATGGACGCCCATCTCGAAGATGGCCTGGCCAGCTTCGTAAGGGCGCAGACCTGCGCATCCCGCGTGCCGGCCATCGGCGCGCAGAAAGCCATCAGCAAGCAAAAAGATCGGCCAATACTGCATTCGGTACTGATTTTGCTGCTCAATCTCGCGGGCCAGCCGTTCGAGGGCTACTTCGCGCGTCCAGGGACCACCGATCAGCGCCGTCACCTGCGGGTTGCACCAGAGATCGATCGCGAGAGAATCATCGCGGGCGGTCCAACAGCGGAAGCCCAGGCGCTGTGTGGTGAGGAAGTAATTCAGGGAGTCTGTACGCGCGGGTTCAGGCTGGCTCACGACAGACTTGCGAGCATTGACGGGTGCGCTTTCCGCAACATGCCAGTGTCTAGTCATATCCCTTCAGCCCTCAGAGCAGATTCTGAAATTGTGCAGACGGATGGGCTTTCCCTCAGGGGCTAAAGCCCTGTGATTTTATCGGTGTTGTGCGGCACGGCTCAAGCCGTGCCCTTTCAAAACCGGTCTACGGCAAAAGCAAGAGCAACCGCAGGTCCTTCGACTCCGTTTGCCGCGCAACCCGCGGCAAACTTCGCTCAGGATGACAAATCACGATGACAGATCATTGTGATGCGAACTTTAGACTCGGGACACTGGATTCCTTCATCTCCTAGATTCCTTCGCCCCTTAGATGCCTTCACCCATTGACACGTAGACGCGCAGGCGTTCCAACTCCGCACTATAGGCGGCGCGTTCGGCCTCCTCGTCGGCGAAAGGCTGGGCGGAGGGCACGGTCGCGCCAAGGCGCTCTTCCAGTTCATCCACGCGCGAGGAGAGCGCGATGAGCGCGTCGGAGAGCGGGTCCTTGATCTCGTGGGGGTCGGTGATGAGCACGCGCTGGCCGTTGTGGTAGACGATGTGTGCGGGCACGCCGACCACGGTGGAGTTGGGTGGCACATCGGAGAGAACCACCGATCCGGCGCCGACGCGCGAGTTCTCGCCGACGGTCACATTGCCGAGGACGTTGGCGTTGTTGCCGATAAAGACGCCGTCGCAGACCGTGGGGTGGCGCTTGCCGTGGCCCTTGCCGGTGCCGCCCAGCGTGACGCCCTGATAGATGGTTACATCGCTGCCCACAATGGCGGTTTCGCCGATGACAACACCGGTAGCGTGGTCGATGAAGAGCCGCCGCCCGAGCAGCGCGCCGGGATGGATGTCGACGCCAGTGAAAAAACGGCCCACCTGCGAAAGAATCCGCGCCGGCAGGCGCAGCTTGTGATGCCAAAGCCAGTGCGACACCCGATGAATCCACACCGCCCAGAGGCCCGGGTAGCAGAGCAGGACCTCAAGCTGCGTGCGCGCAGCCGGATCGCGCTCCATGATGGAGTGGATGTCGTCGTGCATTCTAAAAAGCAGGGACATAGGGAACAAGGGACCAAGGGACCAAGAAAACAAAGAAGCCCGCAACCAAGACCGTCGCTGATCCGGTCTGATCCCTGGTCCCTTGTTCCCTGCCTTTCTTACGCCGGCACCGCAATGGGCTCGGCTTGCAGAGCCAGCGCCTGCTGGCGCAGCGGCTCAAAGAGGATGCTCGACAAATAGCGCTCACCGAAGTCGGGCAGCACGACCACGATCAGCTTGCCTTTATTCTCAGGCCGCGCAGCCACCTTGAGCGCCGCGGCTGCCGCGGCACCGGAACTGATGCCGACAAAGAGGCCTTCCTCTTTGGCAAGCCGGCGCGCCATCTCGACGGACTCGTCGTTGGTCACCTGAACGATCTCGTCAATGAGCTTGGTGTCGAGCACGCTGGGAACAAAACCGGCGCCAATGCCTTGAATCTTGTGCGGGCCGGGCTTGCCGCCGGAGAGCACGGGACTGTCCGTTGGCTCGACCGCGACGGCTTTGAACGACGCCTTCTTCGGCTTGATGAAATTCGAGACGCCGGTGAGGGTTCCGCCGGTGCCGATGCCGGAGATGAGAATGTCGACCGCGCCATCGGTGTCGTCCCAGATTTCGGGGCCGGTGGTGTGCAGGTGGATGGCCGGGTTGGCGGGGTTGTCGAACTGCTGGAGCATGTACCCGTTGGGCGTACCAGCCAGGATCTCGTTGGCCTTGGCGATGGCGCCTTTCATGCCGTTAGGGCCGGGTGTGAGCACGATTTCCGCGCCGTAGGCGAGTAGCGTTACGCGCCGCTCCAGGCTCATGGTCTCGGGCATGGTGAGGATGAGCCGGTAGCCCTTGACCGCGGCCACAAACGCCAGCGCGATGCCGGTGTTGCCGCTGGTGGGCTCGATGAGCACGGTTTTGCCTGGCGAGATTTTGCCCCTTCGTTCCGCGTCTTCGATCATGGCAAAGCCGATGCGGTCTTTGACGCTCGATGCGGGGTTCTGGCTTTCCAGCTTGGCGACGACGGTAGCCGGAAGTCCGGCTGCCACACGATTCAACCGCACCAACGGAGTGCGGCCGATCAATTCAGTAACATTCGCGGCAATGCGCGCCATGATGATCTCCTTTTTTCGCGGGGCCATCGGCCCGGACCTGTCAAAATTTTGGGGATTGGTGCAGCTTTTCGGGTGAGAAAATCGAGCGCGCTCCACGCGCACTTCAACATCGCGGCTGGCACCAGGACGGCGTTAGCGACATCGATGCATACAAACAGCCTAGACCCAACGGCCCGGCGATGGCAAGCGCTATGTTTCAGCCCGTATTGCGCAGCCCCGCCGAAATTCCATTGATCGTTGCGGCGATGACGCGGTTGACGTCGGGGGTATCTTCGCCCTGGCGCTTGCGGCGCAGCATGTCGACCTGGATTAAATGCATCGGGTCGACGTAGGGATTGCGCAGCTTGATGGAGTGGGCGAGAACCTGGTTGGTCTGGAGCAGCTCCGTCTGGCGCAGGATGGCGAGCAGGCCGCGCACGCTGCGATGGAACTCGGCTTCGAACATGTCAAAGATGCGCTCGCGGAGCTTGGCGTCCTTGACCAGCGTGGAGTAAAGCCGCGCGGTGCCCAGATCGGCTTTGCCCAGCGCCATCTCCACGTTGCGCAGCAGGTCGATGAAGAGCGGAAACTCTTTGGCCATGGTTTGCAGCAGCTTAAGCGCGCCGGATTGGGCGAGGAACTGGTCGATGGCGTAACCAACGCCGAACCACGCTGGCACCAGCAGCCGCGACTGCGTCCAGCCGAAGACCCATGGGATGGCACGCAGATCGGAGAGCCGGGGCGAATCGTTGCGGCGCGCAGGCCGCGAGCCGATCTTGGCGTTTTCCAGCTCGCCGACCGGCGTGGACTGCTCAAAATAGGTGATGACGCCGGGATCTTCGAGGATATGCTCCCGGTAAAAGCCGTGGGCAAGGCTGGAGAGCGTGTCGAGCGCGGCTTCCCATTCCGGCTTGAGCACGCCGGTGAAATGGCCCTCGGGGTCGCGCGCGTTGGGGCGCGCCAGCGCGTCGAGTGACGCGGCGATCATGAGTTCGAGGTTGCGCTCCGCCAGCACCTCGTCGGCGTATTTGAAGTTGAGCACCTCACCCTGCTCGGTGATGCGCAACTGGCCGTCGAACGAGTCGAAGGGCTGGGCGAAGATGGCGCGATGCGTGGGCCCGCCACCGCGGCCCACCGTGCCGCCGCGGCCATGGAAGATGCGCAGCTTGATACCGGCTTCGCGCGCGGCCACATGCAGATCGCGATGCGCGCGGAAGATCTCCCACGTGGAGGTGAGCATGCCGCCATCTTTGTTCGAGTCGGAGTAGCCGAGCATGATCTCCTGCCAGTCGCCCCAACTCGAAAGGAGTTTGCGGTAGTCGGGACGGCTCCAGAGCTCACGGCAGACGGCGGGCGCGTTGCGCAGGTCTTCGATGGATTCGAAGAGCGGCACCGGCATCAGTCCGGGATCGATGCCGTGGCCTTCGCCTGCGCCCTCCACCGTGACGCCGCCCAGCCGCGCCAGGCGGATCACGGCCAGCACATCTTCTACCGACGATGCGCCGCTGATCACGTATTGGCGAATGGCCTCAGGCGAGCAACCCTGCTTGACTTCGGCGACTACGCGGAAGGTTTCAAGCACGCTCGCTGTCTGCGCGGAGAGCCCGCTGGCCAGCGACGGCGCGATGGTATCGTTGATCGCCTCCTGCAATGCCGCGGCGTGAATGCGCGCGTGCTGGCGGATATCGAGCGTGTGCAGATGCAGACCGAAGGTGCGCACCTGCAGGATGAGCGGATCGATGAGGGTGCGGGCAATGCGAATGCCGTCGTTCGCGGCCAGCGACGCGCGTAGCGTCTCCAGATCATCGACAAAGTCCTGCGCCGAGCAGTAGGCAGGCAGCGCCTGCGTGAGTTTATCGTGGCTGCGCGCCAGCGTGTAGGGCGTCACCGGCAACGCAGCAGCCGCATGCGCTTCGCCCGCTTCCTCCAGCGTGCGCTGCACGCGCGCCTTGAGGCAGATGATGAAGCGGCGGTAGTACTCGAATTCGTATTGCGAACCGAAAACCTGGGCTTCGGGCGTGTGCACCTGCGCTACATAAGCGTTCAGGCGCTCCAGCAGCGCGTCGCTCACGGGGCGCTGCTGGGCGCTCGAGGTGAGCAGGTCGATGATCAGGTCGAGCTGGCGCTGGTAATAGAGCAGCAGATGGCCGCGGGCGAGTTGCAGGGCGGCGCGCGTAACGTCGGGCGTCACGAAGGGATTGCCGTCGCGGTCGCCGCCGATCCACGAGCCGAAGCGCAGAATTAGCGGCAGCTTGAGCGGCTCGATTTCGAGGCCGTAGGCCGCTTGGAGTGCCGCGGAGATCTCGCGGTAGAGCTCGGGCAGAGTTTCGAAGATGGAGACGTCGTAATAGTCGAGGCCCATTTTAATTTCGTCGTAGACGGTGGGCCGTCGCGAACGCACCTCGTCGGTCTGCCAGAGGCCGGTGATTTCGGCCAGCACAAGTTCCTCGAGCCGAGCCATGTCCTGCTCGGGGATAGGAATGCGATCGAGCGCCTCAAGAAACTCGCCGATGCGGCGGCGCTTGAACATGACGGTGCGGCGTGCGGCCTCGGTGGGGTGGGCCGTGAAGACCGGCACGACGAGCACGCGGCGCAGCCAGTTCAGGGCCTCTTCTGCGGTGATGCCCACGCGGCGCATCTCGCAGAACGTACCTTCGAGCGAGCCTCTCTGGCGGCCGGCCTGCCCGCTCAGGCGCAGGGCGATGCGGCGGCGCTTGCGATGATTCGTTTCCGCCAGATTGATGAGCTCGAAGTAGAAGGCAAAGGCGCGCGTGAGCAGGACGGCGCGTTCGACGGGCAGCGCGTGCACCAGTTCAAGCGCGGCGGCGGCGTGACGCGCGGCCTCTTCGGATTGGCCGCGCTGTTCGGCGTCGCGGCGACGGATTGTGCCCTGGCGCAGAGCTTCGACTTGCGCGAACGCCTCGTCGCCGGCTTGTTCGCGCAGCACCGCGCCCAGCAATGTGCCCAGCGAGCGCACATCGCGGCGTAGCGGCGCCTCCTTCAGCTCGCCGGATTGCGCTTCCAGTTCGGCCAGCCGCTGGGACCAGCTCTCGGGATTCCACAATAGAGCCATCTTATTTTGATTATGCCTGAGCGAATTCAAAATTCGATTTCAGGCTTCGTCTTCAGGGGATTCGCCTTTGGGTCCATTATTTGGGCGAGTCTGCCACCAGAGCCAGAAGAACAGCCAGATCATGACGATCCGAATTGGAAAGGCGACAAAGGGTAAGAATGCCAATCGGGGATCGGAGCGAACCATCTGAATCGTGCTCACGACGGCCAACGGAGTCTGGAGGATTCCGGCAACGCCAATCGCGAACCAAAGCCACCGAAATCTACGCGCCCAACCGGGAATTCTTGAGTCCGAGTCTCGCATGCACACCACGGTATCACGATTACGAGGACTGCAATCTTCCGATTCAAATTCGCTCGGTCGGGCCATCCTGCGGCGATGACCGCGACAAGTCGGCTTATCGGCTGGCGGAAAGTTTGCGCCGAAAGCATGTGGGGCTGTGGTCGTTGACCATGCCGGCCGCCTGCATAAACGCGTAGACAATCACTGGGCCGACAAATTTGAAGCCGTGCTTTTTAAGCTGCTTCGACATTTCGACCGCGAGCGGCGTTTGCGCCTGGACCGGCCCCTGGTTCCGAATGGGCTTGCCACCCACGATGCCCCAGAGAAATCCGGCGAAGTCCTCGCCGGCCTTCCCCATTTCGAGATAAATCCGCGCAGCCTGAATGGTGGCTTCAATTTTGGCGCGCGAGCGGATGATTCCTGGATTTTGGAGCAAACGCTTGACGTCGGCTTCACGAAAACGGGCGACCTTGCCGGGGTCGAAGCCTTTAAAGGCCTTGCGGAATGCGTCACGCTTCCGCAGCACGATGATCCAAGCCAAGCCGGCCTGAAAGCCCTCAAGCATCAGCAGTTCCCAAAGCGCGCGGCTGTCGCGCACAGGAACGCCCCACTCAGTGTCGTGATAATCCCGCATAAGTGCGTCGTTCTCTGCCCATTTGCAACGAGTTTTCTTCTTCCCCGTCATGGCTCAACAGTAACGAAAATCTGCGGCGAAGTGCCAGGCTTCATGCGTCCAGTTGCTGCATCAACTCTTCCCACTCGACAGTGAGCGCGGCGAGTTGCGCGCGGAGCTCCGCGGCGAGCGTGGTGAGGCGCTGGGTTTCGACGACGGAAACGTAGACGCCCAATTCTTGATCGGTGTGCGCGATGGAGGCTTCAATCCGTGGAATCTCTTCTTCGAGAAAGGCGCAGCGGTCTTTCAATTGCTTCTGCTTGATGGGATTCAGGCGGCGTGTACGTGCGGCCGGGACGGTTCCGTCACCGTTGGGCTCCTCGTAGCCGCCTTCGATGAGGAGGGTTGTGTTCGGCGACGAGCTGAACGCGCGACCGGAGTTTTCGTTACGCGAGGAGAAAGGCAACCGCGGGTCCTTCGACTCCGCCGTGCTTCGCGCGGCTTCGCTCAGGATGACAGCGGTAGAGGAAGCTTCCGTAGCCAGCGCCTCCTTGCGCCGCAGATAGTCTTCGTAGTTGCCTTCGTAGGACGTGATCGCGCCGTTCTCGATTTCGAGCACGCGCGTGGCCAGGCGATCGATAAAATAGCGGTCGTGCGAGACGAAGACCACGGTGCCGCTGTAGCCGGAGATGGCTTCGAGCAGTACATCCTTGGCGCGCATGTCGAGGTGGTTGGTGGGCTCGTCGAGCAGCAGGAAGTTCGAGGGCGAGACCAGAATGCGCGCCAGAGCGTAGCGGTTGCGCTCGCCGCCTGAGAGCACGCCCAGCGGCTTGAAGACGTCGTCGCCGGAAAAGAGAAAGCAGCCGAGCAGCGAGCGCAGGGCGGTCTCGGGAATGCGCAGCGCGGAGCGGCTGATGTCGTCGAGCATGCGCGCCTCGGGATCGAGCACCTTGTACTGGTCTTGCGCGAAGTACTCGGCGACCACGTTATGGCCGAGCTTGACTGCGCCGGCGGTGGGCGCTTCGTCGCCGGTGAGCAATTTAATGAGAGTCGATTTGCCCGCGCCGTTCACGCCGACCAGCGCCACGCGATCGCCGCGCTCGATAGTGAAGCGCGCATCGGCGAAGACATTCTTCGTGCCGTAATCCTTCCTCAAGTTCTCTGCCGCTACAACCGTGCGGCCCGAGGGCGGAGGCTGGGGAAATTTGAAGTGAATGACGGGCTCTTCCTCTGGAATTTCAATGCGCTCGATTTTTTCTAGCTCCTTAATGCGCGATTGCACCTGCTTGGCCTTGGTGGCCTGGTACCTGAACCGATTGATGAAGGCTTCAAGATGCTCGATGCGCTCGCGCTGGTTGCTCCACGCGGCACGGAGCTGCTCACGGCGCTCGGTTTTCTGTTTTAGATATTTTGTGTAATTGCCCTGGTAGATGGTGAGGCGCTTGTTCCAGATCTCCACGGTGCGATCGATAGTAACGTCGAGAAAGTAGCGGTCATGCGAGATGAGGATGTAGCCGAAGGGATAGCTCTTGAGATAGCCCTCGAGCCAGTTGCGGGTTTCGAGATCGAGGTGATTGGTGGGCTCGTCGAGGAGGAGCAGGTTGGGTTTGGCGAGCAGGAGTTTGGCCAGCGCGATGCGCATCTGCCATCCGCCTGAAAATTCATCGGCCTGCCGCGTCCAATCTTCTTTGCCGAAGCCCAGGCCGGTGAGCACACTACCCACCTGCGCGTCGAGCGCGTAGCCGTCGAGCGCGTGAAAGCGATCCTGCAACATGGAATAGCGTTCTGCGACGGCCTGGTATTCGGGGCTTTCGTGATCCAGCTCGGCCATCTGGCCGCCCAGCTGCTCTACTTCACGCTGCATTTCGTGCAGTTCGTCGAAGACGGTTAAGCACTCGTTAAACACGGTCCGGCCCGTGAGCTGCAACCCCTCCTGCGGCAGATAGCCGATGCTGATGCCGCGCGTCTGGTCGAGGGTTCCGTAATCGAGCGTCTCGAGACCGGTGAGAATCTTCATCAGCGTGGATTTGCCCGTACCGTTGGCGCCCACCAGCGCGGTTTTTTCGTCGTTGCGGATAAGCCAGTCGGCCTCAAGAAAAAGCACCCTCGGCCCGAAGCGTTTACCGGCATTTTTGAGCGCAAGCATGAGATTCTATTTTCGCAGAGGTAGACTGGGTTCCGCTCGAGCGGCGCGGTTTTTCAGATCGCCCAAGAGAGCTTGCGCTACTGTAGGCTGGTCCCGGCAGGTTTTTTGAATGCCGGAGTGAAGAGGAAAAGGAATGTTATTGACGGACGCCAGGATGGCATTGCTGCTTTTGGGCGTTGCACTAGGGGGAACGGTGGCCATGGTGGAGTGCCAGGAGCTGGACCTGACGCTGAAGCTGAACCAGATTCAGGTAATCGGGACGCACAACAGCTATCACGCGGGAATTGCGCCGGGCGAAGCGAAGGTTTGGCAGATGAAGAATCCCGCAGGTTTTCAAGGACTCGACTACCAGCACGAATCGCTGACGCGCCAGCTCGATAGCGGCGTGCGGCAGATCGAGCTCGACATCTTCGCCGACAGCGAAGGCGGACGCTTCGCACATCCCGCCGGGCCGCGCATGGTGGCTGAGGCGCAGCTTCCGTCCGACCCGCCCTTCGACCCCGACGGCGTGATGCTGAAGCCGGGCTTCAAGGTGATGCACGTGCAGGACATCGACTATCGCAGTGTGTGCCAGCCCTTCACAGCGTGCCTCGAGGAGGTGCGCGCCTGGTCGCATGCGCATCCCGGCCACATTCCGATTTTTATTTTGGTTGAAACCAAACAGAACTCGGCGGAAGGACCGATGCAACTGGCGCCCGCGGAGCCGTTCACGACGCGCACATTTGACGCATTGGATGCGGAGATCCGCTCGGTTTTTCCTCCCGAGGAGATGATCACGCCGGACGATGTGCGGGGCGCGTACAAAACTCTCAATGAAGCGGTGCTGGCAGGCAAATGGCCCACACTGAAGAGCGCGCGCGGCAAGGTGATCTTCCTGATGGATCAGCGGCCCGTGGGACCGGTGTATCTTGAAGGACATCCGTCGCTGCGCGGACGCGTGCTGTTTACCAATGCCGTGCCCGGCGAGCCCGACGCCGCGTTCACTGAATTAAATGACGGACCGGCAAGCGAGATTGAGAAACTGGTGCGGCAGGGGTACCTGGTGCGCACGCGCACCGACGACAGTACCCGCGAGGCGCGCGCCAACGACACGCGGCGGCGCGACGCGATGATTCCAAGCGGGGCGCAGATTCTGAGCACGGATTATCCGGCGAGCGAACCGGCGCGCTGGGAGGGCCACTACTTTGTGGCTCTGCCCGGCAATGTGGCCGCGCGATGCAATCCGGTGAATGCGCCCGAGGGATGCGGGGCGAAGTGATGCGGGGCGGATCTGCTAATCCAGGTGAAACACTTCCTCCATCGCAGCCCACCACTCGCCTTCGTTGCGATCGGGTAGAGGATCCTGCATGGGCATCATGAGGGCCCACCACTCCTGCGTGGTTTTGTCGGCGGCCATACGCGCCATGTCGGCGGCGAAATCATTACCGTGATATTCGAAGTAACTGAAGAGCGTGTGATTGCGCAGGTAGATGGAGTAGTTACGGATATTGCAGGCGTGGATCATCTCGAGCACCGCGGGCCAGACGGCGGCGTGTTGTTGCTTATATTTCTGTTCGGCCTCGGGCTTTAGGCCGATCACCATTCCGTAACGTTTCATGGGACCTCCCGGAAAAATCTTCAGCCCAGGTCGGGCAAATCGAATTCGCCGAGCTCGAGCGGGTAGACGCCGTGTTCGCGCACCAGCCGCACCACGTAGTCGTAGCTCTCGCCGGATACGTTCGAAGGCACCGAGTGGTCTGATTGGAAGATGAACCCTCCGCCCTTGGCTGCGTTCAACTTGGTGAGCACGGCGGCGCACAGTTCATCTTTCGTGCCAGCGGCCCACAGTTGCACATCCATATTGCCGCAAAAACCGAGGCGGTGGCCGAGCCGGCGGCGCAAATCAACGGCATCGAGGCCGGCCTTGTACTCGAGCGGGTTGTAGGCATCGACGCCGATCTCGATGAAGTCCTCGAAGATGCGGCTGACGTTGCCGCAGCCGTGATAAATGACCGGCAGCCCGTGGCTGTGGCACTCGTCGATCATGGCCTTGACACCGGGCTTGAAGTGCTGGCGCCAGAAGACGGGCGAGAAGAGCATGCCTTTTTTGTAGGCCACGTCGCCCCAGATGATGATTCCGGACAGACGGCCCTGCGCGGCCTTGATCTGCGCGCGAAGAATGCCGAGATTGAATTCATGCAAGCGCGCGACGAAGCGGGCGATAGCGTCGGGGTATTCGGCCATCCACATCATCACGTTTTCAGTGCCCACGATGCGCCAGATCATTTCGTGGGCCTCGCACGCGCCGCCATAGACGGGGAAATCGGCGTACTCGGCGGCAACGCGATCGACAAAGGGCGCAAGATTGCGCTCGAAGCCATCGCCCACGCCGTTGATCTGGTCGTCGCCGGCGCGGAAGAAGCGGCGCTCGTCGAAGGGGTCGTCGAATTCGAAGGCCTCCATCTTTTCGATGGTGTCGGTGTCAAAGGCGACAAAGGCCGGCATGGGCAGGTCGAACCTCTTGCGGATGGTTGCGCCGAAGCCGGTGTGGACTGTGACTTCCGTCTCGTCGTCGCGGAGGATATCGAACGGCCGGATGTGCGGGTCCATATTTGGCGCCACGACGCGCCAGTCGAGATCGTAATAGCGGTAGATGTCGGTGTCGGCCGCCAGGCCCAGCTCGCGGCGCCAGCGGCTCAAAAAACCGCCCCAAAAAAAGTCGCTGATCGGAACGCGGTCGGGCTCTTCGTGATGCAACGCCTTGTTCATGCGTTCCAGCTTGGCGAGGCAGTTTGCGGTTCTTTCCATCTTTCGATCGTCCTTGCTCCGGCATGCAGCGGCTGCAGCACGTCCGGTCTTGCGTGAACTCTTTTCGAACGCCGCCTGTGCGATTGAAGCCAATATATTAGTCCAGGAGCGGGGCTGTTCCCATGACATATTCACGCTTGCAGGCAAAGGCGGTTATGATCAATGTGCTTTGATGCAGGCAAGGGCGGGCGCAGTCCAAATTGCGGAATGCGCTGCCAGGCGGCTCCGGCGCGTCCGGGCGACCGAATCGGATCGCGGAATTGCCGGACTGTTGATGCATGCAGACGGAATGAGGAGGAGATATGAGCACGAATTTCACGCAGCGGCGAGAGTTTTTGAAGCAGGCGGGATTGGTGGGATCCCTGGGGTCGGCGGCGATCATGGCGGGACTGCCGGAGAGCGCGATGGCGTTCGGCGGCGGAGCGGCGCGCATCGTGGAAGATGCGGCTGTGCCTGTGCAAGCTGAGGAAGCGCCTAAATATCGCATCAAGTTTGCCGTGTGCGGCATGAGCCACGACCACATCTACGGGATGATTGGCGCCGTGCAGCGCGGCGGCGGCGAGCTGGTGGCCGCGTGGGGCGGCGAAGAGGACAAGCTGGCAGTGTTTCGCAAGCGTTTTCCCGATGTGAAGATCGCAAAGACGCAGGACGAGATTCTCGACGATCCCGCGGTGCAACTGGTGCTGACCTCGCAGATTGCCAGCGAGCGCGCCGGGATCGCCGTGCGCGCCATGAAGCGCGGCAAGGACTTCCTCAGCGACAAGCCGGGAATGACGACCCTCGAGCAAGTGGCCGATGTGCGCAAAACCATTGCCGAGACCAAGCGGGTTTACGCAATTCTCTACAGCGAATTGCTGGAGGTGAAGGCGGCGGTGTACGCGGGGGTTCTGGTGCGGCAGGGCGCGATCGGCAAGGTGATTCAGACGATTAACATTGCGCCCCATCAGATTTTTCAGCACGCGGGCGACGCAGGCGGCAGCGGCGGCCGGCCTGACTGGTTCTGGAATCCCGATCAGTATGGCGGCATCCTTTGCGACATCGGTTCGCACCAAGTGGATCAGTTCCTGTTTTTCACGGGATCGACCGAGGCCGAGGTGGTGGAGTCGCAGCTCGCCAACGTGCGCCATCCCGATCGTCCGCGCTTTCAGGATTTTGGCGACATGGTGTTGCGCGGCAATCGCGGGCTGGGCTACGTTCGGCTGGATTGGTTCACGCCCGATGGTTTGGGTACCTGGGGCGACGGGCGGCTGTTCATCCTGGGCACCGACGGCTATATGGAAGTGCGCAAGTACACCAACGTCGGGGTGAGCCACAACGGCAACAACCTTTTTGTGGTCGATCAAAAGCAGGCGCGATTTATTGATTGCAACGCGATGCCGTTGCCCTTCGGGCCGCAGTTTGTGGCCGACGTCGTGAACCGCACGCACCTGGCGCAGAATCTGGATGAAGCGCTGCTGGCCGCGGAGCTGGTGATCAAGGCGCAGAAGAACGCGAAATGGGTGACGCTGCAGGAATAAGATCAGAGGTCCAGAAACGAGAGCGGCAGAGGCCGTCAGCAAAAATCAACGCGCTCGAAAGAATTCTGGGCCTACCTCACATTCCTCCAGTCGAGAATCACCTTGCCTGCGTTGCCGGAGCGCATTGCTGCAAATGCCGCTTCGTATTCATTCCATGGGAAGCGGTGGGTAATCACGCCGGAGATATCCACGCCCGACTCCAGCATGACCGTCATCTTGTACCAAGTCTCGTACATCTCGCGGCCGTAAATGCCCTTGATGGTCAGCATGTTGAAGATCACCTGGCGCCAGTCCATCGTCATCTCTTTGGCCGGAAGTCCCAGAATGGCGATCTTGCCGCCATGACTCATGTTGGCGATCATGTCGCGGAGGGCTTGCGCATTGCCCGACATCTCAAGGCCCACATCGAACCCTTCCACCATTCCCAGTTGCTTCTGCACGTCTGCGAGCGGCATCTCGCCGGGATTCACGGCGAGGGTCGCGCCCATTTTGCGCGCCAGCTGCAATCGAAAGGGATTCAGGTCGGTGATTACGACGTGCCGCGCGCCCGCGTGTTTCACCACCGGAATCGCCATGAGCCCGATCGGCCCCGCGCCAGTAATCAACACATCCTCGCCCAGAACCGGAAAGGAGAGCGCCGTGTGTACGGCGTTGCCAAAGGGATCGAAAATCGCGGCAACCTCTTCCGGGACGCTTGCGCTGTGCTTCCAGATGTTGGTCATGGGCAACGCAATGAATTCGGCAAATGCTCCCGGCCGGTTGACGCCGACGCCCCGCGTTGAAGCGCAAAGATGTCGCCTCCCGGCAAGGCAATTGCGGCATCGGCCGCAAACCACATGCCCTTCCCCGCTCACGATGTTGCCCGCGAAGAAGTCGTTCACATTCGCTCCCACCGTGACCACTTCGCCAACGAACTCGTGTCCGATGGCCATGGGCACGGGGATGGTCCTTTGCGCCCACTCGTCCCACTCGTAGATGTGCACGTCGGTGCCGCAGATGCCGGTGTAGTGGACGCGCACCAGGACATCGTTGATGCCGATTTCCGGTTCGGCAATATCTTCGAGCCACAACCCGGGCTCGGCTTTGCTCTTGACCAAGGCTTTCATTGATCAAACTCCCTATCGGTCATTATCGTCGCGCTTTCCACCGGCGGCGCGAGAAAGTTTTGGCAGTCCCTTGCGGATGACCCCGGGCTTTTAGCGCGCGGCCGTTAGCACGGCCAGCAACTCCTCGCCTGTGAGGGGCAGCGCATTGGCCTGCATGCTGCTGGCGCGGGCGGCCTTCGCGACGACAGCGGGCAAATCGGCTTCCGCAATTCCCCAGGCGCGCAGCCCAGGGATGTTGAGCTCGGCGCAAAGCGCGCGTACCCAATCGATGCCTTCCTCAGCACTGGCTTCATTCCGGCCGGTAAGGAGGCGCGCGATCACCGCGTAGCGTTCCAGGGCAGGATTTTGCGGAGCGCGCGCTCGCAGCGCGGCTACATTTGCCGCCATGCCGTACGGCAGCAGCGCGGCACACAGCGCTCCATGCGGAGCCTTCCACTGGCCACCCAACGGAGCCGCCAGGCCATGCACCACGCCGAGTCCGGCATTGGCTAGCGCCAGGCCGCCGAACAGGCTTGCCAGCGACATGTCGCGGCGCGCCTCGCGATCGCCGCCGTCGTGGTACGCGCGGCGCAGCGCTTTGGCTACGCGCCCCACCCCTTCCACGCAGATTGCATCTACCAACGGATTGGCGCGCACACTGACATACGGTTCGATGAGTTGCGTCAACGCATCCAGGCCGGTATCTGCGGTGACCGCAGGCGGCAGCGCGTAGGTCAGCTCGGGATCCACCAACGCGACCCGCGGCAGCATCATGGGGCTCCGCAAGCTCGCTTTCACGCCGTGCTCAGTCGATCCAAGCACGGCATTGCGCGTTACTTCGCTGCCCGTGCCGGCGGTCGTCGGCACGGCGATGAACGGCAGCGGCGGGACCGTAATCGCGCGCCCGTTACCCACTACCTCGAGAAACTCGAGCGGCTCGCCACCGTTGGTGGCAACGGCGGCAATGGCTTTGCCTGCGTCAATGGCGCTGCCTCCGCCCATCGCGATGACGACGTCGCAGGCGGCTTCCTGCACGCGCCGCGCGCCCGTGCGCACCAGCTCGACTGTGGGTTCGCCGGGCACAGTAAAAGTCTCGGCCCCGAGAGCCGACACAAGCCCTGCCGCACGCTCGGTCGATGCGCCGGTGACAATCAGTGGGCGGACGCCGAAGCTGCGCGCCAGTTCAGGGAGGGTGGCAGCCGTGCCTTCGCCGAAGACAATGCGGGTTGCGGTTGCGAACTCGAAACGCATGATTCTACCAGCACTGAGGATCGGGAAAGACGGCGCTATATACGGCTCTCTGGCGCGGCTCGGCCATCATGGGAGCCACCGTATCGCGCCACTTCTCGTAGTGCGCGGTCTCCTTGTGCGCGGCCGCCGCTTCCGGCGTGCGGTAAATCTCGGTGAGCACAAATCGTGTCGCATCGTCCTCGAGTTGCATCACGTCAAAGCGCGCGATACCGGGCTCCTGCACACTCGCGCGGGCGTTCTCGATGGTAGCCTGCCTGAACTCCTCTACAGACTCGGGCTTGACGTGCACGTGAACGTGAACAATAAGCATGGCACTTGCCTCCGCTCATTATCCTACCGCCAGGCAGCCCGGTTCGGGCAGGACGTCCTCGCTCCCTCGCGGAACATTGAGTGGACGCGATTCAAGCGGGCGATTTCTGCAAGCGTGAAAAAGATGTTGAATGAGCCGGAGCCGTGCCAGTTCCAGGATCGATGTGCCCAGGCTCTTGCATTCCCACCCATTTCGCAAAAAGCGCGAAATGGATGGGGCACGGATGCGATGGGTATAGCTATTGCGTAATTGCTCTAGCCCTTGAAGAAACCGCTCACAGGTGTTGCTGAGCCAAAGGGCCGATGGAGCATTGGTCATAATACTGGCATCAGATCGGGTGCTGGCTTTGCCAGCAGCACGCCGAGGGCGCAACTCGCCATGCGCGCCAGTTCTCCGTCGGCGCGGCTGGTGAGGACAACCGGAACTTTCGCTCCCACCACAACGCCCGCGGCCAGCGCTCCGGCCAGGTACTGGAGCTCCTTGAAGAGGATGTTTCCGGCTTCCAGATTGGGAACCATGAGAAGATCCGGGTCACCCGCCACCGGCGATTTGATGTTCTTGATCTTTGCGGCGTCGCTTGAAATGGCATTATCGAAAGCCAGCGGACCATCGACAATCGCTCCCGTAATCTGCCCGCGATCGACCATCTTGCAAAGGGCGGCGGCGTCGAGCGTGGATGGAATGGCAGGGTTGACTGACTCGACCGCGGAGAGAATGGCGACCTTCGGACTCGCGACCTCGAGCGTATTCAACATGTCAATCGCATTCTGCAGAATGCTGATTTTGGTTTCGAGGTCAGGCTGGATATTGACCGCCGCATCGGTAACGAAGAGGGGTTTGTGATAGGACGGAACATCCAGAGCAAACACATGGCTGATGCGCCTTCCCGTGCGCAGGCCTCCTTCGCGTGAGACGACGGCGCTCATGAGCTCGTCTGTGTGCAGCGAGCCCTTCATGAGCATTTGCACCTCGCCTTTGCGAGCCATTTCGACGGCCCGGATGGCCGCCAAGCGGCTATTTTCGATGTCAACGATCTGAACGGTTCCCAGGTCGAGTTGCAAAGCGCCTGCCACACTGCGGATCTTCGCTTCAGAACCCACAAGAACCGGAGCAATCAACTTATCCTTGAATGCCTGGATCGCGCCGCCGAGAGACACTTCGTCGCAGGGCCAGACAATCGCAGTTCTCACCGCGGGTTTCGAGGTGGCACGTGCGATCAAGCCAAGGTAGTGGCGATAAGGGTCATTCACAATGAGTTGTGGTACCGGGAGCGTGGACCAACGCAGCTTTTTCTCAGGTGCGATGAGCTGGGCAGTGCCTGTAAAAATCGGCGTACCGGCGCCATTGTTGGCTTCGCAATCGAAGTGAATCGTCTTTGTCGCATCGTCCTTGGCCGTAACCTGGACCTTGACCAGAATGCGATCTCCGACGTGGATGCGATGCTGGAACGTGAGCGAGACGTTGGTCAGCGTGCAACCCGGCCCCGGTATGTTCATGCTGAAGAGACCCGAGATGAGCGAGGCGCACCACATGTTTGGCCCGGTCGGAGGTATTCCCCCGGCGCGGTCGATACGTTCATCGATATTCAGAACGGAATGGAACCCGGAAATCGAGGCGAACGCCATCGCGTCATCCGTGGTGAGAACGTGCTCAGTTCCGGCGGTGTCGCCTACTGAAATTTCGTCGTATGTCTTGCTCTCAATAAATCCCAGATTCATGCAGATCCCTTCCCGTTCCGACTCCATCACTTATGAGGTCTGCTGCCATCGTACGATCCGCGAGCACACTTCAAAGTGACTGCAATCACCGATACCAAATAAAGTGCTCGTGACGCGATGGGCACGTCTGTATTTCGTGCCCGAGCATCTCTTTGCCGGCGTGGTGTCCCCGAAGTTCGCGATATAGGCCGAGGCCCCGAAATGCAGATCCTTCGACTCCGCTTGCAGCGAAAAGCGCGGTAAACTTCGCTCAGGATGACCGCTTTATTTATATCGCGAACTTTCGGGACGGCACACTAGATCAAACTAGAAGAATGTCTGAATCAGGTCGACGACATCGTATACGCCGTTCACCAGGGCCAGTACGCGCCATTTGTCGAAGGTCAGGCAAGGATGCGCAATGTCGAAAGCGACCATATCGCCGGGGCGAATGTCATCGTTGGCGGCGATCTGCAGGTACGCGTGCTGATCCATCATGCGGGTAACAATCCAATTCGCCGGAACGGGATGCGGCGAGGCGCTTCCGGGTCTAAAGTGCAACGCCGGAACAGGCAATCCAGAGTCGAAGGCTGCGTCCCTTCTGCCAAGGCCCACAATCGCCTTATCTTCCTCCGGAACAGATTGCACGTATGCCCAGACCTGCAAGGCCGTCTTGAACCCCGCGCCCATTTGCCGCGCCACGGGGTTATTTTTGAGGATTCTGTCCTGCGCTTTTCGATACGCGCCGACATCGTGCGTCAAATAGCACCCGGGGCGCAAGACCACCTCGACTTCATTTTCAAAATCTCGCGAAGAAAAAACTTCGGCGACCACGTCATACCAGGCCGAGCCCGCACCGGAAAGCAGGATCGGCGTGCGTTGGAAAAGCTTTTTTGCCGCGATTTCTTTTGTCACGTCCACGGTATGATGCAGAAATGCGCGAATCTCTGCCTCGTTATCGAGGACGCCTTCGTAGACTTCAACTCCGCAGAGCGCGATGGCATGGCTCCATTTGCCCAGAGCGTCAAGAATCGACTGCAGCTGTTCGCGGTTACGCACGCCCGCCCGGCCGCCGTCTACTCCCACTTCGAGCAGCACATTCAGCTTCGTTCCGCAATGCGAGAAGTACGACCCAAGCTGGTCGACTTGCTCGGCAGAGTCGATCAGGCAGTAAAATTCAAATCCAGGATCGCGCACGAGGTCGGCCACGATGGCCATATTCTGCTTGCCGATGAGCTGATTGGCCATGAGCACGCGGCGCACGCCGTGCGCGTAGGCAACTTGCGTTTGATGCGCCGTGGCCAGCGTGATGCCCCATGCGCCCGCTGCGAGCTGCATCGCAAACAAACGCGGCGCCATGGTGGTTTTTCCGTGGGGAGCCAGCCTGGCGCCGTATGCGTCCATGAACTGCCGCATCCATTCAAGGTTGTGCTGCAGCGCATCTTCATAAAGCACTGCTGCAGGCAGCGTGAGATCCTCGCGCAGCAGGTTCCAGCCGCGCCGCACAATCTCATCGTGGGCAATAGGCTGCTCCAGCAATGCAATGCCCTTGTTCAGTACGTCAATTGCCCCGGGGTCGTGAGCCCGGCCAGTGCCGGTCTGTTTCAATCGATCCATGTCCAGCCTCGGCAAACGGCAAATTGCATTTGCCCGAATTCCCCAATGTATCTAGCCTACATGTCAGAGGATCATTGATGAGTATTTGCGAAACGATCGTTCGCAACGCGAGCGTTTTTGACGGCACTGGCGCCGAGCCGGAAACCGCAGATGTCGCACTGAGCGGCGATCGCATATTGACCGTAGGCCGGTCGCTCGACTTTAGCGCGCAGAACGAAGTTGACGCCGAGGGCCTGGCGCTGGCCCCCGGCTTCATCGACGCGCACACGCACGACGATTTGAGGGTCATCGCGGATCCTGCGATGTTGCCCAAGCTGTCTCAAGGAGTGACCACGGTGATTGTGGGCAATTGCGGAATCTGCGCCGCCCCGGTTACTTTGCGCGGCGAGTTGCCCGATCCGATGAATTTGCTGGGCGATGCGGCGGCGTTCCGCTATCCGACATTTGCGGCGTATGAAGCGGTAGTTCAAGCCGCGGCCCCAGCGGTCAACGTAGCTGCGCTCGTGGGCCACACCGCTTTGCGCAACAACCAAATGGATCGCCTGGATCGGCCGGCAACCAGCGCCGAAATTGCCGGGATGCGCGCACAACTCAAGGAAGCGCTCGATGCTGGCGCTCTCGGGCTTAGTACGGGTCTCGCATATCTATCGGCCTATGCTTCGACAACCGAAGAAGTGGTGGAGCTCGCACAACCTTTGTCCGCGGCGGGCGCCGTATACGTGACCCACATGAGAACCGAGGGCGATGGCATCCTCGATGCCATGCGCGAAGCATTTACCATTGGCCGCCAGGTGCGCGTACCTGTGCTGGTCTCGCATCTTAAGTGCGCGGGGATCGACAACTGGGGGCGCAGTGGTGAGGTCCTGCAGGCTCTCGAAGAGGCGCGCACGGCACAGTCTGCCGGATGCGATTGCTATCCCTACGCCGCCAGTTCGAGTACACTCGATCTTCGCCAGGTGGACGAACGCGTGGAGATTTTTATTACCTGGAGTTCGCCCCATCCTCAGATGGCCGGGCAGCCGTTGTCAGCCATCGCCGGGCAGTGGGAGATACCGCAGATCGAAGCGGCGCGCCGTCTGCAACCGGCTGGAGCCATCTATCACAGCATGGCCGAAGACGACATGCGCCGCATCTTGCGTCATCCCGCCACCATGATTGGTTCCGATGGGCTGCCCAACGATCCCATGCCGCATCCGCGCCTGTGGGGAACGTTTCCGCGCGTGCTTGGCCGCTATTGCCGCGACGAAAAGGTGCTTCCGCTGGCGCAGGCAATTCATAAAATGACAGGCATGCCGGCTTCCCGCTTCGACCTCGCGGAACGCGGATTTGTTCGCGAAGGCTATTTCGCCGATCTCACCCTTTTTGATCCGCAAAACATCATCGATACGGCGACATTCAGCAAACCCATGCAAACGGCGGAAGGAATCGTGGCTGTGTGGGTGAATGGGGTTCTTTCTTATCAAGAGCACAAACCTGCGAATCAGCGCGGCGGGCGATTTTTGCGGCGCTCCCAACGGCCCGGACATGGTGAGGAATCGGGGGGGAAGACCCAGAGTGAAGGACGCAAAAACTGGCAATGAGCGACCCGCACAACATTTTTCTTTTGGTTTCGGCACTCGTGGCCGTCGTTGGACTCGTGGTGCTGATTACGGCAGCCAAACTGAATCCCATCCTCGGACTCATCCTGGCTTCGCTCTCTCTTGGCCTGGTTGCGGGCATGCCGCCCTCTACTCTAGTGCAATCTTTCGAATCGGGAGTTGGCGCTATATTGGGGCACATCGCGATCATTGTCGCCCTGGGCACCATGCTCGGCAAGATGATGGCGGAATCGGGCGCAGCGGATACGATCGCTCACACTTTGATCCGCGTTTTCGGCGAAAAGAACATCCATTGGGCGATGGCCCTGGTTGGCCTTATCGTTGGCCTTCCAGCCTTTTTTGAAGTCGGCTTCGTGCTGCTCGTTCCCATTGTGTTTACTGTGGCGCGACGTACAGGAACCTCGCTTGTGCTGGTAGGTCTGCCGCTGGTGGCAGGCCTTTCAGTGGTGCATGGACTGGTGCCACCGCATCCCGCCGCTTCCATGGCCGTGGCAATTTACCACGCCGACGTGGGGCGCACCATTTTCGCTGCGCTGCTCGTCGGCATTCCCACGGCAGCCATCGCCGGTCCGCTCTATGCAAAGTTGATTGCCAGGCACGTACATCTTTCCGCCGACAACTCCATCGCCGCACAGCTTGTTGACCACAAAGACCTCCGCAGCCAGCCTGGTTTCTCGCTCTCGATCTTCACGATTCTTACTCCCGTTTTCTTGATGCTGAGTGGCAGTTGTGCCAATGCGTTTTTTCCGTCCGGGTCGGCAATCAATACCACGCTTCATCTGGTCGGCAACGACGATATAGCGCTTTTGCTTGGCGTACTCCTCAGTTTTGTCACGCTGGGCCGCATGAGAGGATTCAATCGCACCACCATTCTGCGCTTTAGCAATGAGTGCCTGGCGCCTACAGCAGCGATCACGTTGCTGGTGGGCGCAGGTGGAGGATTCGGGCGCATCCTTCAGGACAGCGGCGTCTCGCATGCGATCGTCGCCATCGTCATGCGCAGCCACATCTCCCTGCTGCTTTTGGCGTGGCTGCTGGCCGCAGCCATGCGCCTTGCCACCGGCTCATCCACAGTGGCGATGACTACGGCCGCGGCTATTGTCGCGCCGCTTGTGGCGCACACTCCCGGCGTGCATCCCGAGCTGTTGGTGATTGCCACAGGCGCAGGGTCGCTCATCTTTTCGCATGTGAATGACGGCGGCTTCTGGCTAGTAAAAGAGTACTTCAATATGAGTGTTGCCCAGACTCTCAAAACGTGGTCCGTCTGCGAAACCATTATTTCCGTCACGGCCCTTATCCTCACTTTGGGCCTGGCGCGCTTTGTGTGATCTCTTTTTGTATCAGCTGTACCACACACATGCCAGTAAATAGCACTCATAACGAAGTTATGGCGAATGTCAAACTCTTAATGGTCTCCGCATCCCTTTCGGTTTAGAATAGTTGGACCAAGAAGCTCGTCTAACGTTCCCCGAACATGACGACTAAGGCACAAGGTCAACAAACCATCGATCCCCTGGATCTTCGGAATCTTATCGAAAAGATGCCGGCGCTGGTGGTGTGTGCGTTACCCGACGGCTCAGCCGAATTGGTGAACGGCGCGTGGCAGAAATATACCGGTTGCTCCTTACAACAATTGCGGGGACGGGTTTGGCAAACTACGATTCACCCAGATGATGTTGCCAGGTTCATCGATGAATGGACCGTGGCTTTGGCCGGCGGGAAGTTGTTCCAGACAGAAGCTCGTATCCGGCGGACAGATGGCCAGTACCGCTGGTTCCTGATCATGAAGGCTCTAGCCGTTACTCCGACCGCCGACGGCGAATCATCCTTGCGTACGTTGATCGCTTGCGTAGATATTCATGAACGAAAACAAGCGGAGATCAAGCCGCAACAGGGCGAGGGACTGCTGCAGACGTTCTTTGAAAATAGTCCAAACTTGATTTTTGTGAAAGATCGGGAGGGCCGGTACCTCTTCGCCAACAGGCGGTTCAAGAAAGCTTTTCATATCTCGGGCGAAATTAACGGCAAGACGGATGACGAGCTATTTTCGGCAGAACAAGCTGCAGCCTTTCAGGCCGTTGACCGACAGGTGTTGCAGTCCGCATCGACGGTGAAAATCGAAGACCTAGCTCTTTACGAAGATGGGCTTCATGCCAGGATCGTCCAGAAGTTTCCGTTGTTCAACCCGGAAGGCCAAATCTGCTCCATTGGTGGGGTGGTTACCGATATCACCGACCGAAAACGGGAGGAATCCGCCCTCCGCTACAGCGAAGAGAGCTATCGCCTCGTAGTCGAAACCGCTCCTGATGCTGTGATCAGCATTGACGAGAAAGGTGCGATTCTGTTCGCTAATCCTGGCACTGCGAGAATCTTTGGCTACGATCCGGCGGATTTGATCGGAAAGCCGTTGACCGTACTCATGCCGGAATTCCTGCGGAAGTTGCACGAGAAAGGGTTTAGCCGCTATTTGGCTACTGGCCAGCGGCACATCAACTGGCAAGGCACTGAACTGACCGCACTGCGCAAGAATGGCCAGGAATTCCCCGTGGAAATCTCGTTTGGAGAACTCTCCAGAGACGGCCATAAGATATTTACTGGCTTTGTCCGCGATATCAGCGAAAGAAAGCAGGCAGAGGAAATGCGGGCAGCGCACGCCCGCCAGATGGCTCTGCGGTCCGAGGTGAGCCTGGCGTTCGGCAAAGGCGAAAGTTTGAAAACGATCCTGGGTGAGTGCAGCAACATCATCGTGCGCCATCTCGATGCAGCATTTGCGAGGATTTGGATCCTGAGTGATGACGGAAAAATGCTGGAGCTGCAGGCCAGTGCAGGCCTGTACACGCATCTTGACGGACCTCACAGCCGCATTCCAATGGGACAGTTCAAAATTGGGATGATCGCGCAAGGTCGAAAACCGCATCAGACTAACGATGTCCTTCATGATCCCCGAATAAGCGACCGAGCATGGGCAGAAAGAGAAGGGATGGTTAGCTTCGCCGGCTACCCGCTGAGCGTGGGAGACCGCACGGTAGGCGTGCTGGCCATGTTCTCGCGAAAACCGGTCACGCCGGAAACGACAGAGACACTGGCGTCTGGTGCGGACTTGATCGCTTACGGAATTGAGCGAAAACAGGCACAACAAGCTTTGCAGACGACACAAATAGAGCTTGCCCGCGTTTCCAGGTTGACAACCATGGGCGAACTAGCAGCTTCCATCGCCCATGAAGTCAACCAACCTTTGACCGCCGTAACCAATAACAGCAGTGCGTGCCTGAGACTGCTCGCCGCAAACAATCTCAAACCTGAGGTTCTGCGCCGGGTTCTCGAAGAGATTGTCGCCGATGGCACTCGCGCAAGCGCCATTATCGCTCGCATCCGCGCATTCATAAAGAAGGCTCCTGCCGAAAAGAACAAACTGAATATAAACGAGGTGATTCAAGAAGTACTGACTTTAGCTGACCGCGAGCTTTACGAGAATCGAGTCCTAGTCGATCGTCAACTGACGGAGGCTCTGCCCCTGGTGTTGGCTGATCGGGTTCAGATGCAGCAGGTCCTGCTGAACTTGATCGTGAATGGCATAGAGGCTATGGCTGCGGTGACAAATCGACCGAGGTCACTCTGCATGCAATCCCGAATCGACGACTCGGGGGATGTACTGGTTGCGGTTCGCGACTCCGGTACCGGCCTTAGCGCGGAAGCGCATAGCCTTTTCACTCCTTTTTTTACAACCAAAGCGAATGGTATGGGGATGGGCTTGTCCATCAGCCGCTCCCTGGTTGAAAGTCATGGCGGCAGACTCTGGGCCGAACCCAATTCTCCTCATGGCGCGGCTTTTTGCTTCACTCTGCCGGAGTTGGGCGGGAGCGCATCATGACGGATGCTGCGGTGGTTTTTGTGGTCGATGACGATCCATCCGTACGTTCTTCGCTCAAGTTTCTCTTAAGCACCGTGGGGCTGAAGGTTGAGAGCTTTGACTCAGCCGATAGCTTCTTGCGCAAGAAACCCGCAGGCGTGCCCAGTTGCCTGGTGCTGGACGTCAGGTTGCCCGGATTGAGCGGCATCGATATTCAGCAAGAGCTCGCAGCCAGGAACATTCGCATTCCCATAATTTTTCTCACCGGCCACGGCGATATTTCGATGAGCGTTCGGGCCATGAAGGCCGGGGCGATCGAATTCCTCACCAAACCATTCCGCGATCAGGATCTGCTGGACGCTGTTCGCATCGCACTGGAGCGCGATCGCGCTCGGCACGAACAGGAGAAAGAAGCAGCGGACCTTCAACATCGCTTTGACTCGCTGACTCCTCGCGAGCAGCAGGTGGTGTCCATGCTGGTCTCGGGCATGCTCAATAAACAAATTGCCGCGCAACTCGGCACAGCGGAAAGTACCGTGAAAGTGCAGCGCAGCAGGGCGATGGAGAAGATGCGCGCGGAATCCCTTGTCGACGTGGTAAGAATGGTCGAGAAACTCAAAGGCCCCTCGGAAAAAACCTCGTAAGCCAAAGCTTACCGGCATCATCCTTTTTAGGATTTAGGTCTACCAACGCCCAATAGATTCCTTCTCATTCTGCGCATACCTTGTGTTCAGCGAGGGGTTCAGAGTGACAGAGAATCTGATCTCGGTAATTGACGACGATGAGTCGGTTCGCAGGGCCACCACATTGCTCGTAGAGTCGTTTGGCTTTCGAGCGGCAACATTTGAATCTGCCGAAACATTCCTGGGGTCCGGCCATTTGCACGATACGTCGTGCCTCATCGTTGACGTACAGATGCCGGGCATGAACGGGTTACAGCTTCAAAGCCATTTGGTTGCCGCAGGCTGCAGCATTCCTATCATCTTCATCACTGCTTACGAGGGCAGTGATTCCCGCCGGCGAGCGATGCAAGCGGGCGCTGCCGCTTTCCTGTGCAAGCCTTTTGGCGACGAGCAACTTCTCCAAACCATTCGTTCCGCCTTGCAGCTTCCACCGGGACGCTGAGGGCAAGTTGAGGAGTGAAATATGAGTTTAACGCAGGCATTCTGCCCTCAGTTAGGCGTGGCACCCATGCTGCACGAAAGACCAATCGTCTTTGTGGTCGACGATGACGTCTCCGTGCGCGAATCGCTGGAATCATTGATCCGTTGCGAAGGCTGGCGGCCGGAGACCTTCTCCTCCGGCCAGGAATTCCTTACCCGTCCACGAGCACTGGTTCCCAGTTGCCTGGTGCTGGATTTTTCTCTTCCAGGACTCAATGGCCTGGAGTTGCAGAAGCGCGTCGCCGCGGAACGGACTGACATGCCTGTCATCTTCATCACGGGCTGCGTAGACGTGCCCATGACGGTCCAGGCCATGAAGGCGGGAGCTCTCGACTTTTTTTCGAAGCCATTCGTTGAAGATGCGCTGTTGAACGCCATCCGCGCCGCCCTCGAACGCAGCCGCGTTGCTCTGAGCCGGGAAGCGCAGATGAGAGTGCTTCAGGAGCGTTACGCGTCACTTTCACTTCGTGAACAGCAGGTTATGGCGCTGGTGGTCTGCGGCTTGTTGAATAAACAGATTGGCGGGGAACTCGGTATCAGCGAAATCACGGTAAAGGCACACCGCGGCAAGGCGATGCAGAAGATGAGGGCCGAAACTCTTGTCGACCTCGTAAGGATGGCCGCGAGGCTCCGGCTCGGACCCGCGGTGATGACTGCGGCCTGATAGTTGAATATCCGGGCACAGGGCGGTGAGTACTTCATTTCGCGAGGATCCAATACCAAGGTGTCGCCCGATACCATCGTCTAATTGATTCGCCGCGACGGCTCAGATTTAATCGCTGCAACGCGGCCGGTTCGGTCGTGCGAGCGACTTTGCGAGAAACCCGTTTTCGTACCCGGGTGGGCACTGCGCCCGCTCTCCAGCCAAATATTCAGGGAAAGGATGGTAAAGACATGTCAGTAGCGACCTGGGAACCTCACGAGAAGCACGGACGGCTGACGATGCAAAGCGATTTGCCTGACAGCGTCTACGCGTTTCCGAAGCAGCGCAAAGAACCGCTTACCGACGCAGAACATGTGCGTAACGCGGTTGCACGCTTCGATCAAGTGATCGATGTCTCCGACGCCGACCGTGCATTGGCGTTCGCGAACATCGAGAAAGCTGCGAACTATTACGGCGTCAACCTCGCGGAAACTTCATGGCACGACCTGGGCAGTCATCCTCAAAAGAATAGAGAAGAGGCTGCCGCCAAAGGCGTTGCGACGCGCGAACGTCGGGCGCAGAGCTAAGGGTCCGCTTTTGTTGGCGAGGGTTTGTGCACGCACGCGGAGATGAGATATGAAGGCAATTGTTGTCCATCAATATGGCGGTCCCGAAGTTCTGAAGTATGAGGATTACCCTGACCCGGTGGTCGGCGCAGGCGAAGTACTGGTGCGGGTTGCCGCCGCGAGCGTGAACCCGATCGACATTAAGCGGCGTGCTGGATTGACCAAGGATTTTTATCCCATGCAGTTCCCGAGCCTGATAGGAATCGACATGTCGGGGACCGTGGTGAAGGTTGGTCCGGACGTCGAAATCTTCACCCAAGGCGATCAGGTGTTCGCAATGGCGGACAACACTTACGCCGAACTCTGCGTGGTGAAAGCAGACGTTCTTGCAGATATCCCTGTGGGCCTGGACACGATCGAGGCGGCGGCGTTGCCGCTGGTAACGGTGACCGGCAATCAGCTCCTCGCGGCTACGGGAATCAACGCGGGCCAGACCGTGATGGTTGTGGGTGCTCTGGGAAATGTCGGGCGCTCGGCGGTGTTCACTGCGAAAGACCGCGGTGCGACCGTGATCGCGGGGGTTTTGAAGAGGCAGATGGATGACGCGAAAACCGTGGGCGCGGATCAGGTGGTCGCAACCGACGACGACACCGCGATTGCAAGTCTCGTTCCGCTCGACGCGGTGGCGGATACAGTCGGCGGAAAAACCGCCGAGAAGCTGATCGCCAAGGTCAAGCCGGGAGGGGTGTACTCCTCGGTTGTCGGGGCACCGCAGAACGCCGCGAAGTACCCATCTGTAAAGGTGGTGCCGGTATTCTCGCATTTCGACAGAAGCACTCTTCAGTACATGGCCGAAGCCGTGCGAGATGGCAAGCTGTTAATTCCGATTGGCGAAAAACTACCACTGAGCGAAGCGGTGAAGGCTCAAACACTGGCAGAAAAAGGCGGCATCGGGAAGATCTTGCTGATACCTTAAACGGTTCGCTGGACGGGTGAGGGTGAGCGCTTCGGCACGCCTCCGAGATCGCCAGCACGGTTATCTTTCCAGCTTCAGATGAATCGGCTTTCACCGTGGGCAGGGAATTGATTATCGATGGAGGCCTGAGTCTCCAGTATGGCGTCCCTGAACTTCGTGGTATAGGAAGGGGTCCCGAAATGCGGGTCCTTCGACTCAGTTTGCCGCAAAAGACGCGGCAAACTTCGCTCAGGATGACCGCATTATTTATATTGCGAACTTTGGGGACGGGGCACCAGCGGATCTTTAAGGATATTTACAGTGAGGAGGAATTAGCCGTGAAGGCAGCCAGAATTCACAGCTTCGGGCCGCCCGATGTCGTAGCCGTCGAGGATGTGCCGGTGCCTTCGCCGGGCCCCGGCGAGGTTCTGGTGCGCGTGATGGCCGCGGGCGTTGCTCCCTGGGACGCGATTATCCGCGAAGGCAAGAGCAAGGTCAGTCCCCAACCTCCGCTCACCCTTGGTTCAGACCTCTCTGGTGTGGTCGAGAAGGTCGGCCCTGGCGTTACGGACCTGGCGCCGGCCGAAGAAGTGTATGGCGTCACCAACCCCCAGTTCGTGGGCGCTCAGGCTGAGTTCGCTGTTGCCGCGGCCGGTATGGTCGCGCGGAAACCTGAATCGTTGAATCACTTAGAGGCGGCATCGGCTCCCGTCATTGCCGTGACCGCCTGGCAAATGCTCTTCCAGTACGCACAGGCGACACGCGGACAAACGGTAATGATCATCGGAGCCGCGGGAAACGTGGGGGCCTACGCCATACAAATGGCCGTAGACGCGGGGATCCAGGTCGTTGCCATCGCCCACTCTGACGACGCAGATCTGCTCGGTTCATTGGGCGCGAAATCCGTCATCGACTCCAGCAAGCCCGCATTCGAGCAGGAACTCCCGCAGGTGGATGCCATCCTTAACACGGTCGAGGGCACTACGTTCGAGCGCTGCGTCGCTGCGTTGAAACCGGGAGGCAAACTTGTCACGGTAGTTTCTACGCAGCCGCAGCCAACAGATGCCGTTTTCTTCTACGCCGAGGTGACTACCGCGCGCCTGCAGATGCTCACGACATTGTTTGACGCGGGCAGAATCACAGCGCGTGTGGGCTCGATCCTGCCGCTTTCGGAGGCGCGCCAAGCGCAATACATGCTTGCGGGCGCACCCCACAAGTCGGGCAAGATCGTGCTGCAGATAGGGCAGCCGCAGCAGAAACAATCTGCGCAGCAAGGCTTGCATTAAGGTTGCTGGATTTCAGTTCTGCCGGCGTCGGTACCGCAGATACAGATACGCAGCCTTTTGTTTGACACTGACTATTTGAAACCAAGGCGCAGAATCCGGCACGAACGCCACTCCTTGCACGACTGCCGGTCGAGTTGCATCGCCCGCGCGGCCCGCGATTTGCGGCGACTGCGTCAGAAAGAGTTCGTCTACAACTCCTGCCGCGAGAAATTGTCCGAACAGTGTAGGGCCGCCCTCGTGGAGGAGCGTACTCACCCCGAACTGCGACCGCAGCAGCCGCAGGATCGCCCGCGGGGCGATGCTGCCGCTTCTGGAATTCAAAGCATGGACCTCAACGGAGCTTAGAGTCGCAGCGCCTCGGCGCGTGAGCTCATCTTTGCCAGCCGAGGTTGTGATAACCACGGTGCGGATGGCCGGCGTTTGGAAAATCGCTCTCTCTAACTCCAGGCGGCCGCTGCCGCTAACAATAACCAGCAGGGGATATTTTGGTTTATGTTGCGCGTTGACTCGGTATTCCTCATATAAATGCTTCGCGGCGGGGTAGACGTATTCAGGAGTCCAAAGGCTTTTCGCGCTTACGTCTTGCAGGGTTCCGGCGCCGACCATGACGGCATCTGCAGAAGCACGTAACAGGCCCATGATGAACCGGTCAGCAGGATTGGAACCACTGATGGTCGAGCCGCCAGTCTTACCCTTAATCCCGTAGCTCACGACCCCGTCAAGAGTGGAAACAAAATTCGCAATGACATACGGGCGCGCAGCGGGTGATGTGCGAAAGTGCAGATCTCCGTCGTACAGCTCTCTCAATCTCTTCGGGAGCGCTGATTCAGCGCGCTCCTTGTCCAAATCGATCAGGGTCCGTACGAGCCCCATTTGCTGCCTTTCTTGAAGCCCCCGCGAGGAAGAGGCAACCGTACCACCCTGCCATTATCCGTCAAGCGTTCAAATCCGCGCCCCGTCCGGGTCGAGCGTTAACCTTGCGTCATCATTTGCATCAGCGGTTGATGCGGTTATGGCATCGGGAATCCGAACATCAACCACGACTGATTGGCTACCCAATGCGGGTATAACTCCGTCATCTGATCGAACAGTTCCTGGTCGGACGTCGCGGTTTTCTGCAAACGATCGAAGTCCTCGAGGTAACGCTTGGTGTCCTGGATGGTCGCGGGAGAGTCGGGCGCGCCGGGCTTCTTGTGACCGGCGACAACCATCGCCGGGTTCAGTGCCGCTAGCCGGTCTAGCGCCGCGATCCAATTCTTTCGGCTCTCGGGGGTAGTGTCGCCGACGTAGACGCGGCACTGGTTGTACACAACGTCGCCAGCGACGATGAGACCAAGCGATGGAACGTAGAGAGACGTCGAATCGGGACTATCGGTGCGGCCCTGCTCGATGATGCGCAATTCATGGCCCTCGAGAGTGAGCGTGTCGTGCTCATAGGGCTCAGGTGGAACCAACTTGGTGGGCACTTGCCCAGGAAAAAGCCGGCGCGCCAACCGCTCCACGATGGGAGTGAAAGACATCTGCATGGCGCTGACCGCATCGGGCGTTGCGATCGCCCGAGCGCTCGGGAAACGGTCGAGCAGAATGCTCAGACCATAGAAGTGGTCGAAATGGGCGTGCGTTATATAGATGGTCTCCAGGTTGCGGTTGTGCAGAGCAACCCAGTCCGCGAGAGCCTCGGCCTCAGCCACCGTCCCCATTGCGTCCACCAGCACCGCGTCGTACTCGCCGAAGATTAACGTCGACGTGATCGGGTCAAAGCCGAGCGCTTCGCCGAAGGGCTTTGGCCGCTCGCCGACCATGGTCTTTCCGGGGGCGGTAAAAACGTTCACACTAAGCGTGTTCGACGCGACGGGCGCGGTCACGCGCGTAGTCTCTTTCACTCCATTCGGGCTGCCCATTTGGTACCCCTTTCGATGTCAGAGCGGGTGACTGTTCGAGGTAAGGTTGGCAGAAGCGCGACGGCGAATCCATTGGATGGACGTACCGATCAAGACCAAAGTACTGGCTCAACACCGCAGCCCGGAAGGCCTCAAGAGGACATCCGCAACCGTTGAAGTCCGCATCCCATCCGGGTCGAGCATTAACCGTACGTGAGGTCGGTGCTCTGTCCGACTTCGATGATGTAGCCGTCAGGATCGCGGATGTAGCAGCGTATCTCGCCGTACTTGGGAATTGGCGGCGTGATAAACTCGGCTCCTCGACTTTTCCACAATTCATAGCACGCCTGGATGTCCGCAACGCGGAAATTCATAAAGCTGTTGATGTGATTCGGGTCGGGAACGCTGAGCGTGACCGTCGGCTTGTCGGGAGTCGGCCCGCCCCCGACGTTCAGAATCATCCAGATATTCGCAAGCTGAAGGTACGCAGGCGCGTTGCCGTCACCCAGGCTCAAAATGCGCGCGCCGAAGACCTTTTCGTAGTAGTGAGCCGACCGGTCGATGTCGGTGACGGTGAGAAAATGTGCGATGCTGATCCCTTCGCGCGGGGGCATCTCATAGCTCTTCTGTTCGACTTGTACGGCGTTCATTGATGACTCCAATCTGGATACAGTGTCCGCCGGACGTCAGGCGCAGTGGTTGCAGCGATCACAACCACTCCCATCGGCGGTACCTTCAGGAAGCCACAAGCGAAACGACTAGTCTATTGGACGAAGGTATCGCCCGACACCATCGTCTAATAGATTCGCCCACACACTTCTGGCTTAATCGCGTCAGTCAGGAGTTTTTGCCCGTGATTAACGGGCTGAATGCGCGGTAATTGGAGAATGAGAGATGCCGGCTGATATGAACCCAAGGTTGCTACAATCCGTGAACACTGAGCCAGCAGCGTTGAGAGATTCGCGATTGGCTTCTGCCGCCCTGGCAGGTTGCGCCGATGCATTTGGCGAACTCCAGCAGCTTTACTCGCGAAGGCTCTATAACACTATTCTTCGGATTATCAGGAACCGCGAAGATGCCGAGGACTTGCTGCAGGAGACGTTCTTGCGGGCCTACCTGGCACTTCATACCTTCGAAGGCAAATCGAGCTTTTATTCCTGGTTGACGCGAATTGGAATCAACTCCGCGTTTATGCTCCTTCGCAAGCGTCGGGCGCGCCCCGAAATACTGACAAGTTCGAGCAATAGATCGGAAGACGAAATCTTTCATTTAGAAATGAAGGACCCAAGCCTGAATCCTGAGCAAGTTCTGGATCAGCGGCAGCGGTGCGCCAACATCGAGCGTGCAATCCAGGGGCTTGGCTCGAGCCTGCGCGTTCCGCTCGAGACGCGAATGGTGCATGAAAGTTCCCTGGGAGAGATTGCGGAGACTCTGGATATCTCTCTAGCTTCGGTGAAGTCGAGGCTTTTTCGCGCGCGAGTCCGGCTCAGCGCATCGCAAGTTTTCAGAAACTCAGAACGGAAGCAGCCTGTCTCATCCGGATTGCGGGGAAAGAGATTTATCGCTGGCCTCCAGAATCGAGAACAGTCGTGGATGAATTCCAGCCATTCATCGTGAACGAACCTGGAGGCGACTGGTTACTTTGACTGCAATGGCGCATTTGACGATTCGGGTAAACGTAGAGTTGCAGAATGCGGGGACCGCTCGACCCGTCGACTGACACCAAGGTATCGACAATACTATCGTCCAATTGTTTGCTGGCCGTGATTCTGTTGTGATCGTACTCTGCCGCCCGATGCAGTCAGGATGCGCAACGGCCGGCAAAGAGAAAAGACATGGAATCACGTTCTTCACGACGAACAGGGCATGTGGGAGCGATTTTCCTGTGACGAACATTCAAATTAAGCGGGTTTACGAAGAGCCGGATGCGAAGGACGGTAAGCGAATCCTGGTGGACCGGCTTTGGCCGCGGGGCCTCACCAAGGAGAAGGCGAAAGTTGATCTTTGGCTGAAGGATGTGGCGCCGAGCACTGAGCTTCGAAAATGGTTTGCTCACGACCCTGCCCGGTGGACTGAGTTCCAAACGCGCTATCGTGAGGAACTCAGAGCGAACAAGGAACAGTTTTCGCTTCTAAAGCAAGAAGCGTCGAAGGGACCGGTGACCTTGGTCTATGGCGCAAAAGACCAACAGCACAACGAAGCAGTGATCTTGCAAGAACTGCTCAGGTCGAAATGAATTGGTTCGTTGCGGCAGCTGCCTCACGTTTCAAGTCGGCTTTCGCGGCGCGGGCGGCGTCATAACTAACATGTTGGTCCGTACTGATGACCACCTCCGGAGTTGTGTGGGCAACGGCGATTATGCGCATTGGAGATGTTATGGCCACTCAATTACGTCAGGAGCAATTCGCTCAAACGAATGCGAGAGTCACTTCCACCGAGCAAAGTTCGAAAGGAGAACTCTTTGAGAGACATGGGCATGAAGTGTGGAAGCGGCGACTCGACGAGGATTGGCAGAGCCACCTGGAGACCCTGCAGAAGTATGTGTGCGAGCTTCTTATCAAGAATCAGAAGTTAAGAATGGCGCTTAAGGCGACGAACGAACCAGCTCGGAGATACGGAGATGCCGTCAATTGACAGGGCGGTCGAGGCCAATCTCATACTGCCTTGTCGATGTGTGCTTCCGTTACGACGAGATGCCAGGTTTCAAACCACTCCCCGGGATGCAGATCTTCAAACCAATAGTTTACCGCTGGCAGTTGTCTTTCAGTCTCGCATTCCACAATTACCCACGCCGGTTTTTGGCTCACTTTTCCTTTGCATCCTTACGCGAAAACTGAGATGTCCATGCGCTTAGGATCGTGAATCGTGGGCCGGAATGCCATGAAAGGCAGAATGTCCCGTTCGATCTCGATTCCGGGCGCAATTTCGATCAGTTGCAGCCCCTCAGAAACAAGCCGGAATACGCAGCGCTCGGTGACATAGAGGACTTCCTGGCCATGCTGCCGCGCATAATCGGCAGAAAAGGTGATTCGCTCGACAGCTTTCACAAATTTCCGGATCTTTCCGGGCGTTACGATGCGTAGTCGGCCGTCTGCAAATGTCACTTCGCCGCCCTGCGCATCGAACGTGCCGCAGAAAACCACTTTCTTTGCGTTTTGCGCAATCTCAATGAAGCCGCCGGGCCCCACCAGATTTCCCGCAAGATGCGAAACGTTCACATTTCCCTGTGCGTCTGCCTGGCCCATGCCCAAGAATGTCTGATCGATACCTCCGCCGCTGTAGTAATCGAACTGCTCGATGGAGGGAACGATCACCTCAGGGTTGCGCGCGGCCCCGAACAAATGATCATCGAGCATGCGGCCATTATGTGCGCCTTGTTCGACGCTCATCCAAAGATCGTCGGCGAGGTCCTGCTCGGCAATGACGCCAAAGATGCCGCCCGGAATGCCGAAGCCAAAGTTCAAAGAGGCATTGCGCGTGAGTTCCATCGCAGCACGCCGCGCGATGATCCGGCGCTCCAGCTTCTTTGGCAACTCGGTAGAGAGCCGGTCGAGATGCGCCCTTCGCGATCCGCTGATGGACGGATCGTAAGGCACACCATAAAAAAGCTCCTGCCGGCCATCCTCCACCACCGCGTCCACCATGATCCCGGGCACGCGTATGCTTCTGGCTTTCAATGCGCCCGCCTCGAGCACCTGGCGAACTTGTGCAAGCACGATGCCGCGGCTGTTGTGCGCGGCCAAGGCCATGGTGTGAATATCGAGATCGACAGCCTCTTCTTCAGGGCTGATATTGCCTCGCACGTCGGCGTAGGTGCCGCGGATGATGGCGACATCGACCTTGAAAGGCTTGTAACGGAGGAGTTCGCGGCCGTCGAGGTGCAGGAGCTCGACCAGCGTCGCCGTGCTTCTTTGATTGCAGCGACCTGCATCCTGGCGTGGATCGACGAACGTACCCAGCCCGGAGTGGGTGATAAGCCCGGGCCGGCCGGCGCCGATCTCGCGCAGCAAATGCTGCACCACGCCCCCAGGAAAACAGTAGGCTTCGATTTTCTCGTCGCGGATCAACTGTTGAACGCGCGCCGACCAGGTGAAGTGCGAAGCGATAATTCTGCGCAGCATTCCTTCATGCGCAAAGCGATTCGTTCCCCGTTGAGCACGATCGCCCAGCCCCAGAGAATGAACCAGTGTGAGATCGCGAGGTTCGCCGGTGGCGAGAAAACGGGCTTCGATGGCGGCCAGAATGGCTTCGGCCGAAGTCATTCCCGCGCCGTTGCCGCTGATCGCGACGGTGTCGCCGCTCTTGACCAACAGGGCTGCGTCATCCGCGCTGAGAAACTTTGTGCGGTTCATTCCTATTCCTTATCGATTGCGAAAGACCGGCTTCCGCTTCTCGCGGAAAGCCCTGATGCCTTCGCCACAGTCTTCGGTTGCGCGGGCCTGCGCCACGGCCTCCGCATGATCGTGGCTCATTTCTGCATGCATGGTCGCCAGCAGCTTCTTGGTGAGCGCCATGGCAATGGGCCCATTGGAAAGCAGCTTGTCGAGCCACACGTCGACTTGCGCATCCATTGCCTCGCGGTCGGCCGCAACAGCGTTCACAAGACCCCAGGCGAGCGCCTTTTCCGCGGAGATTGGCGAACCGAGCAAAGTGAGTTCGCGGGCATGAACCACTCCTGCGATCTCCGCGATGCGCCGGATTCCGCTCCAGCCTGCAATCATGCCTAAACCCACTTCCGGCGTTCCCAGTTTGGCTTCTGCAATCGCAACGCGCATGTCGGCCATGAGCGCAAATTCGAGCCCACCGCCTAACGCATGCCCCGAGATGGCGGCGATCACCGGCTGAGGCAACTGTGCGATCGACTCAAACACCTCGATGCCGCGGAGGATCCATCGATTCGCCATCTCTTCAGGAGTCAGACTGCCCCATGCCTCAATGTCGCCACCGGTAGAGAAGAATCGCCCGTTGCCTCGCAGCACGAGCGCCCTGATTTGCGGTGACGAGGCGACGATCCGGACAAAGCGCTCGATGGCATCGAGCATTGGCAGGGTGAGAGCATTTCCTTTGTTGGGCCGGTTTAACGTGATCTCGGCCCACGCCGCACCACTGCGCTCACGCTCCCGATAAAGAACTTCGGACTCCACGGTCATTTCGCTCCCTCGCCAAGCGATCAAAATCTTGGCATCGTCAATCCGCCATCGACGGTGACTGCCTGGCCTACCGTGTAACGGAGACGCCCTTCCGCCATGCACACGACGGTTGATGCCACGTCTGCCGGGTATCCCCAGCGTTCCGCGGGAACCAGATGTGCGTCGATCATCGCGTCATACTGGGACTTCGCAGGCTTGGTCATATCGGTTGCAATGATGCCGGGACGCACCTCGTAAACGCCGATTCCGTGCGCGGCCAATCGCGCGGCGAACAACCTGGTGGTCATAGACGAGGCTGCCTTTGAGACGCAATACTCTCCGCGCGCAATCGACACCGCGCGGGCATTACTCGAAGTAATGTTGATGATGGAGCGATGCACCGCGGCGGAGGGCTCTGCGGACAACATATATCGTGCGACCGCCTGGCTGAGGAAAAAGACGGCGCGCGTATTGACCGCGATGCATCGATCGAAGCTCTCCGCGGTGACATCGAGAAGGTCGCCGCGTTTTTGCGCTGGAATTCCTGCATTATTGACGAGGCAATCGAGACGCCCCCACCGTTCGAGGACAGACTGGAGCAGCGTCGTGTGATTTTCGAGCTTGGACACATCGCCGGGGACGAAGATACTTTCGGCGCCGGCTGCGGCAATTTCCGCGCCCACTTCGCCGGCCTCGCGGGACGTTCCTTCATTGTCCAGGTCGTTCAGAGCGACATCGAAGCCGGAACGGGCAAGTGCGATGGCACATGCTCGGCCGATGCCTCGCATGGCTCCGGTCACCATAGCCACCGGCTTCCGGTGCTGAGCAGCAAGCCGCGCGATTTGAGAGTCGCTGTTCATTCGTGTTATAACCAACTGGTTGGTTAGTATATCCTCATAACTCCGCCGCCGGCAACCTGAACGATGAGTAACCTACCCGTATCCCGGAAACGAAATCCCGCTGAAAGCCGGCTGCGCATTCTCGATGCGGCGACCAGGCACTTTGGCGAGACAGGATTCGATGGTGCGCGGGTGGACGTGATTGCCCGCGCGGCGCGCATCAACAAACAGCTGCTTTATCACTATTTCGGGAACAAAGACGCGCTTTTCACGCAGGCGCTGGAGCGCGCGTATCAAGAGCTCCGCGAACAGGAGTCAGATCTGAACCTGGACGGACTGCCGGCTGACGATGCCATTCTCGCACTCCTGGATTTTACGTGGCAGTACTACCTGGCTCATCCGGACTTTATTCGGCTCCTGAACAGCGAGAACCAGATGCATGCGCGCCATCTAAGAGCGTCGCGGCGCATCTTAAAGATCAATTCCCATCACCTGAAGATTTATCGCGCGTTGATTGAACGGGGACAGAAGGAAAAGACGGTTCGGGGCGACCTGGATCCGCTGCAACTGAGCATCAATATTTCTTCGCTGGGATTCTTCTACCTGATGAATCGCCACACGCTGTCCACGGTTTTCAAGAGCGATCTCAATTCGCAGCGGATGTTACGAAAACGGCTTGTTGTCATGCGTGATGTGATCGCGCGGTGGATTCGTCCCGACGTAAAGTGATGGCATATCCTGCCTGAGCCCCTCCATTCACCGGTTCCTGCTTCGGCCGTGATGGCACACTTTGACGATGCACAGCGCCAAATTGCCCTCCTGTTTTTGCCCGGCGCATACACGCACGTCTCATTTTGGTGCGAACGGGCCTTCGAGATCGAAAGAGACGGCCGCTGCAGAGGGCTCAGCACCTTCTACCTCGATCTCCCATTCGAGCCAGCACCCGCGCGTTGGCGGCGCGAAGCCGATTTCATAGGAGGGCGGGAAGGCCGCCAGCAGACGCTCGTCGCGATAGATCTGGACACATGTATCATCCCGCACAGCCATGCGATAAACGCCAGTGGAGGCATGCGCGACTGCGTCCTGCAATAGCTGCCACTCCCGGGCATACCAGTAGAATGTGCCCCGATTCGTCACCTTCACCCAGTAGCGATTGCACATCGTGCATCCACTGCGCACGAATGCCCGCAAGATGAAGTTATCGTTGTCCGATTTGCCTAGCGATATTCTCGCCTCTGCGGTAAATCCTTTCTCAATGTCCAGCGCTTCCATGGCCCCCGTGCGTTCGTTCGACCAGCGGGTTCGCGCAACGCGATACGGCATCATCTGCGTAGGCGAAAGCGAGAGTGCGAGCAAAGACCTCGATGCGAGCTGCTTGACGGCAGGCATGGGTGATGGATGGCACGGAGCGGCCTTGATCCATGCGAGATTAAAGGCGTAGTGATTCATGCTGCTGATGACGTGGATTACACCATTGCGGGCCTGCGTGATGGACACATAACCGGTGGGTTCCGCAGCGCCGGGGCCCATGTGGACGCGAGCATTGCTGATTCCCGTGATTCCGTGGTCACCATTGCCGTCAGTAAGCAGGCGGCGATCGGGCCAGGTTTTCCCATCGTCGTAAGAGACAGCAACAATGAGCTTGGCAAGTTCCCGATCGGTCCTTTTCGCGGGTTCGAGAGTGGAGACGTCGGGCACAAAGGTCGCCAGCAGCAGCGGGCCTTCGGCAAGACGAGTCATGGATAAGCGCTGCGTATAGGTAATGGGAGGGAAGGCGGACGCATGCGCCTTCCATGTCTTTCCGTAGTCGCTTGAAATCGACATCGGCATGTGGCCGTCGATGTTGCCGCCGCGGCCAGGCGCCATCAAGCGGCCGTCGGCGAGTTCTACGATTCCAGCATGAATGCCGTTGATGGAACCGCCCGTATCTTCCCAGGTCTGGCCCTGATCCTTGCTCAGCCACATGGCCGAACTCTCTGGGTGCGCATCGGCGCCGAAGATCCAATAGCCATTACTGAGGCGCACAATCGGTTGGCAGACCATGTTGCGAAAGCCAAAATCAGGAGCGATGTATCTGGCATCGGACCACGTGACTCCGCAGTCTTTAGAGGTGCGCAAAATGATTTGTAATGGCTCCCAAAAATGGGAGAGCGCGGTGCCGTTCAAATGGTAGAGCGTTTCATGGCCGTCAAACCAGAGAGCCGGGCAGTGGTTATTGCGGTCCGGCGTATCCCAGAAGAGATAAGCCTCTTCCCACTCGGAGGCGCCGAAAGGGAGGCGAGAGGCGGCTACACACAGTTCCCTTCCTTGCTCTCGCGCGCAGGAATACCAGATCGCCAGCAAATCGCCGTTCGGGCACTCGGCGATGGAAGTATCGTGATTGTGATAGTGGAAAAGAGGACCGTGCGCGTCTCTCGGGATCTTGACAAATTGGCGAGGGCCCACGAAGTACGGCTGGGACGGGTCGGGACCTCTCAGCACTTCGGCGAGCGTGCGTTGTACCGCGAGTGGAGGCCCGACCTTTGCCGGAATGGCAACCTGAGTGCTTGCGGGCTGTGCCTCACCGCAGGCCACGCGAAAGCCGATGGTGAAGGCGCGGGTTTCAGGCAATGCGGCCGAGCGGTTGGCCGAACGCAAGTAATAGGCAAAGGTGCCATGGCTGCCACCGCGCGTCACCTTGAATTGGCCGCGCTCAGGCCCACCCCGCGAACGGCCGGCCTCTGCGGGATAGGGCGCATACCAATCCTCGACCCACTCCTCCACGTTGCCATGCATGTCGTATAGACCCCATGGATTTGGCGGCGTCCCGCCAACCCGCAGGCTGACTTTGTCAGCGGCAGATTGGAAGTCAGTGACCCGTGGGTTCTTCAGATAGACATTCGGAAGTGTGTCGCCGGTCGAGAACAACGTGTGTGTGCCAGCACGCGCGGCGTACTCCCATTCAGCCTCGGTTGGAAGGCGGAATGGCTTACCCTCGTGTTGCGCGAGCCAATTGCAATAGGCCGTGGCCTCATGCCAGCTCACATAGATAACAGCTTCATTGTCTTCTCTCGAAAAGCCGAACCTGCCGCGCTGCTTCTTGTGCTCTGGATCGAATCGCTCGTATTCCTTGTTGGTTACCTGGGTCACGCCGAGATAAAAGGGCGCGTGAATCGCCGTGGCGGCCGCGGGATGCTCGTCGAAATCCCCATCTTCAAACAGAACATCTGAGAGCGCAAAACGGGCTGGATCGCCGTGGGGAAACATCGACTGCAGTTCGGCACGTGTCATGTAGGCGAGCGGTTCGCACATGGAGAGGGGAATCTTTCTCTGCTCGCCCATGAGGAACGTGCCCGGCTCAATGCGGAGATACTCCGCGCCGGATTGGTCAATAAGAGAATCCCGGCTGGATCGAGAGGCGCCGAAGAGGTTGCGAAAAAAAGCCAGTTGCGTAGAAGCAAAAGAGGCTCGAATGAACTGACGCCGCGTCCATTTCGGCTTAATCATGATGCGTTCCTCTCTGATTCTGCGAAATGGGACTGCGATTCAAGCCAAGTGATCACTTATAGACGTGCCGTTGACTTGCTTCGACCGTTGCGAACTGTGAGCCCCGAACCCGGTCAAAAAGACGCCGGGCAAGCTGCTATTCTTGCCCGGCGTGGAGGTCAAACAAGCTGGTCAGAACTGGTATTTGAGCTCCAGCTCCAACTGGCGCGGCTCGGAACGTGTGCTTTGTACGT
>Ga0181521_10000382_pt1 | contig 53501 bp, 51 predicted proteins | sample PEATcosm2014_Bin_32_FD_119764 | JGI IMG/M metagenome (GOLD analysis project Ga0181521, IMG submission 119764) | Peatland microbial communities from MTU Mesocosm Facility, Houghton, MI, USA - PEATcosm2014_Bin02_60_metaG | ecosystem: Environmental > Terrestrial > Soil > Wetlands > Peat | place... | reverse complement strand
TCAAGTCCGGCACCAACCAGATTCACGGCACGGCTTACGACTTTCTGCGCAATCAGGTGCTGGACGCGAAAAATCTCTTCGCGACGTCGAAACCGCCCTACAAGCGTAACGACTTCGGCGGCAGCCTCGGCGCGCCTGTCATTCGCAACAAACTGTTCATATTCGGCGACATTGAGTACAACAAGATCCGGGAAAGCACGACCACCGTCGACACCGTCCCCACGGTTGCCGAGCGGGAGGGCATTTTCCCGGGCACGATCTACGATCCCGCCAGCTACAACGCGACGACCAGCGCACGAGCGCCGTTTGCGGGAAATCAAATCCCTCTTTCGCGTATCAATCCCATCGCACAGCAGGTATTGAGCTGGTATCCGCTGCCTCAAACGCGGGCCGCCACCAACAATTACGTGTACCAGGACCCCGGAAATCAGAATCCTTACCGCTGGGACATTCGCGCCGACCAGATTCTGAGCGACAAGCAAAATCTTTTCTTCCGGTACAGCGAGGAGTGGCAGGAAACCGACCCTGGCTCGGCGCTGCCGCCGATCCCCACGATCAACTATTTCACGGGCGGGAGTAAGTCCACTGTCGACAGCAAGGGCTTTGCGCTTGGCTACAACAGGGTATGGACTCCCAGTCTGATCAGTTCCTTTCATGTGGCGTGGAGCTACCTGTTCAACGTGGCATCGAGCGTGGACAAGGCGAATCTCAACACCGTGATTGGCCTGCAGGGCGCGGACGAAAGTTACCCCGGGGGCCTTGCCAGCTTTCCCATTACCGGATTCACCTCGGTTGGGGGAACCGGATTGGGGAACGTGGACGGATCCCAGACCCGCCAGGTGTCCGGCGATCTGACGTGGACCAAAGGAGCCCACACCATCAAGATCGGGGCGCAGGCTTTCTGGCTGCAGACCAACTTCTTCAGTGCGCAACAGAGCGATGGAATCCTGAACTTCACCGGCGTGTATACGCGGAACCCGACCACAGGAACGGGTGGAAGCGGATTGGCGGATTTCCTTCTCGGCGACGCTTCAGGCGGGAGCCTTTCCAACTTCGAGTGGGTGAATTTGCGGCAACCGCTGCCAGAGTTCTTCGTGCAGGACGACTGGAAAGCGACCCGGCGGCTGACTCTGAATATAGGGTTGCGCTACGAACTGAACTATCCGGCCGTCGACAGGCTGAACAAGATGGCCAACTTCGATCTCGACACCAATCCGAGCGATCCTTCGCTCGTCCTGGCTAATTCAAGGAGCCGGACCGCCGAAGCGCTGCAGAGCATGGACTATCACCAGTTCGCTCCCCGCTTCGGTTTCGCCTACAGCCTGCCCGACGACAAGACGGTGCTGCGCGGCGGCTACGGGATCTTCTATTCGGGCGTCATGAATCCCGGCGGCATGCAATCGCTCGAAATCAACGCGCCTTATCACATTCAGGTGCAACTTTCCCCGAGCCCGACCGTGCCCAGCCTGGGTCTCGCGAATGGGTTCCCGGCGGGCTCTCTGTCGCTGGCGAATGCATCGAACGTACTGTTCGTCTCCGACGACATGACTCCTGGTGCGCCAATGGCGCAGATGTGGAACTTCAACGTTCAGCGGGAACTGCCTGGCGGCATCCTGGTTGAGGTCGGTTATTACGGCAACAAGCTGGACCATGGGTTGAGACAATTCGACGGAAACCCGGCGCCTCCCGAACCCGGCAACACCAACGCCAACCGCCGTTTTACTTCCATTGCGATCCCGGGCACACCTTACACGGTGTCGCTGGCGGATGTGATCCGGATTCAGAAGGACGGCTACAGCGATTACAACGGACTGCAGGCCAAAGTGGAGAAGCGCTACTCGAAAGGTCTGACGTTCAGTGCGGCTTACAGCTATTCGAAGACCATGGCGCTGGGCGAAAATTTCTCCGGCGGGGTGCAGAATCCTGCCGACTGGGACGCGGACCGCGCGGTCTCCAGCCAGGATATGACGCAGCATTTCGTGGGCAGCGCGGTCTACACGCTGCCCTTCGGAAGGGGAAAGACCTGGGGGGCTAACTGGAACCGCTGGGTCAACGGCGTTCTCGGCGGATGGAGCGCGGGCCCGATCGTGACGGTGGACACGGGCCTGCCGCTCAACCTGAGCGTGAACGGCAATCCATCCAACACGGGCCAGGGTACGGTGGTGGGCATCAACGACCGGCCCAACGTAATCGGCGACTGGCACCTGGCCAATCCGACCGTCCGGGAATGGTTCAACACGGCGGCCTTCGCGCCGAACGCTCCGTACACGTTCGGCAACGCGGGGGCGTATATTCTGCGCGGGCCGGGTCTGGTGAACCTGGATATCGCGGCACACAAGTCGTTCCGGATCACGGAGCGGATCAGCGCACAGCTGCGGCTGGAATCGTTCAACGCAACCAACACTCCGGCGCTCGGCGCTCCAAATGCCCAAGTCGGCAACCCGCTGTTCGGACAGATCACTTCGGCGGGGTCCGCGAGGGACAACCAGATCGGGCTGAAGATTTTGTTCTAAGAGAAAAAGGAAAAGAAAGGGAATACAGGAAAAACAATGCGCAAACTAATTCTGATCGTTCTTCTCGCTGCTGTCGCCGGCTATGCGCAGCAGGGAGACGTACCGAGAGCGGCGGGAGCCACCGGGACAGCCGCTCCCTCAAAGGCCAAGGTGCTTACCCGCGTGGAACTGGATCAGCTCCTTTCGGGCCCGGATAAGGTGCTCCTGATCGATGTCCGGCGGCCGGACGAGATTTCCTCAAATGGCGGGTTCCCGGTGTACCTGAGCATTCAGGCCGGGGAACTCGAAAAGCACCTGGACGAGATTCCAAAGGATCGGGTGCTCGTGACCGTATCCAATCACGCGGCGCGGGGTGGACGGGCCGCCGATCTGCTGGCGGATCACGGTTTCAAAGTGGCGGGCACCGTCGGCGCGGAAACATACGAGTCCGAGGGCGGCAAGTTGGTGAAGATCGAGGTCCCGCCGCCGCGAAACGATGCGAAGAAATAAACATCAGAGGCCAAACGAAAAGGAGAATTTATGAAGAGACTACTGTTACCCGCGTTTGCGGTTCTGGGCATTCTGGCGGCCGCAGCGCCGGTGTTCGCTCATCATGCTTTTGCAGCCGAGTACGATTCGAACAAACCGATCTCGCTGCGGGGCAAACTTACAAAAGTCGAGTGGGTGAATCCTCATGGATGGATTTATCTGAACGTGACGGACGACAGCGGCAGGGTGACCAGCTGGGCCGTCGAGACAGGCAGCCCGAACGCGCTGCTGAGAAGGGGCCTTCGGAAAACCGATTTCCCGGAGGGGATCGAGATCGTCGTCGAAGGTTTTCGGGCCAAGAACGGCGGGACGAGCATCAACGGAACCAGCGTGAAATTGCCCGACGGTCGAAATCTGCTGACCGGATCCTCGGGAAATGGCGCGCCGGGCGGCAGGGAATAGCATGAAGAAGAGCATTTTCCCGCCGGTGGCAGCGGTGGCCGTCCTGTCGTTGATGACGGCGAGCGGCCAGTCTCCGGCAGCGAACGCCATCCCGCGCCTTGCAGACGGCAAGCCGAACCTGAACGGCATCTGGCAGACGCTGAACACTGCCAACTTCAATATCCAGGACCATGCCGCGGAGAAGGGCGTGCCGGGAGGCCAAGGCGTGGTGGTGGGAGATGAAATTCCTTACCAATCATGGGCGATCGAGAAGAAGCAGGAGAACTTCAAGAACCGCGCGGTGGAGGACCCCGAAGCGAAATGCTTCCAACTGGGCGTGCCCCGCATCACGTACGCGGGTCATCCGTTTCAAATCTTCCAGAGCGCGACGTCGGATAAGGTCACGATTCTCTACGAATACGCCCACACGAACCGCTTCATCTATACGAAGAACACGAAACATCCCGCCGGCCCGATCGAGTGGTGGATGGGGGATTCGCGGGGCCACTGGGAGGGCGATACGTTCGTGGTGGATAACGTTCACTTCAACGACCGGACCTGGTTCGACGAAGTGGGAAATTTTCACAGCGAAGAGCTGCATGTCGTCGAACGCTACAGCCTGACCGACGCCGATCACATCGACTACGAGGCGACGATCGAGGACCCGAAAGTGTTCACCAAACCGTGGAAGATCAGCATGGTTCTCTATCGCCACAAAGAGAAGAACTTTCAACTTCTGGATTACGAATGCTACGCCTTCGATGTGGACAAATACTATCCGTAGCGCGAAAGGAAAAAACATCCATGAGCATCAAGCATATTCATTTCATCGCCGGTCTGGGTCTTTTGTGGCTGGCGGCAGTACCGGGCGCGGCCCAGGAGAAAAAGCCGTGGACTCCGGCCCGCACGCCGGACGGCCAGCCGGACGTGCAGGGATTCTGGTTGACCAAAGAGTACGGAATGGGCTGCCTGAGCAACCCAAGAAACGGCAGTGTCGGCTGCGTCCAGGAGTCAGGGGCGCCGCGCCGCGCCGGCCAGGGCGATCGCGGGAACGCCGACGGCGCCGGTCGGGCGCCGGCGAAATCAGCCAGCAGGATCGTAGACACACCGGACGGGGAGATTCCGTATCAGCCGTGGGCCAGGGAGAGAGAGAAATTCCTGCTGGCAAACTACTTCGAGCCGACGAAGCCGGAGTTTATCGATCCTCAGCAACGCTGCTGGCCGCTGGGCGCGGTACGCCAATTCACGTGGCACGACGTCCAGATTCTGCAGTATCCGGGCTACGTCGTTCTGGAGCACGAGGGAGGTCACGTCTATCAGATCATTCCACTGGACGGGCATCCGCACGTGGGAGAGAACATCAAACTATGGATGGGAGACTCGCGCGGGCACTGGGAAGGAACCACTCTGGTGGTGGATGTGACGAACAACAACGCCAAGGGGCGGCTGAGCCGGGCGGGCGATTTCTCGAGCGACAAGGTGCATCATGTGGTCAGGATGAAATTCCTCGACGCGAACAATATGAGATACGAGGCTACCTTCGACGATCCTTCGGTCTACACGAGGCCATGGACGTTTGGTTTCGACATGAAACGGGGGCTGTTTGGAGGGGACGGCGCCACGGACGCGGATGAGCCGACGTATGAGCAGTGGGAGGAGGCGTGCGTGGAGGGATTGCACGATGTCGATACCGCATTAAGGCCCGCAGGGAGTGCCGGCGGCTCCGGGAAAGAGTAACCTCCGGCCGCAGCAAAAACGACCTGACAAGCCGGCGAGCGGGGTTGCCAACCCCTTGCAGGATGCCATCCTGTCGCCATGGGCCTGCGGCCCACGAAGTGTCATGAAAACGGCGTTGAATCCCGGCTGCATCCAATTAAGTGGACCAGCGTAGTTGAGGTCGATGGGGCAGTGGATGAGTTGAGGCCGCCATCCTGTCTGATCCGGAGCGTGCGTTTGAACGAACAAGTGCGCGTTGCCGATTCCATTTTGCGGGGTCGGCGGCAGCGCGAAATGGTGCTTAAGATTTTCCCCGGTACGCTTTCTGCCCTGGTCCGGAGAGAAGGGACTATGGAATCGTCGTACAAAGTAGCCGGCATCGACGTACACAAGAAGATGCTGGCGGTGGTGATTACGGACGCGGTCGAGGTGGGAGAGTTCCGGTTTGAGCGGCGAAAGTTCGGCACCGGAGACGCGGAACTGCGGGTGTTGGCCGGCTGGCTGGCCGAAGTTGGGGTCAAAGAGGCGGTGATGGAATCGACTGCGCAGTACTGGAAGCCGGTGTGGCAGGCGCTGGAGGGACAACTCAAGCTGCATCTGGCGCAGGCACACTCCAACCGCGCGCCGAAGGGGCGGAAGCGGGATTTCGCCGACGCCGAAAGACTGGTGAGACGGCACATAGCCGGAGAACTGATTCTGAGCTTCGTGCCGGATGAACAGCAGCGATTGTGGCGCACGATGACGCGCACAAAGCAACAACTGACGCGCGACCGCGTGCGCCTGCAGAACCAGCTGGAAGGCTTTCTGGAGGAGACGCGGATCAAGCTTTCCAGTCATTTGAGCGATCTGCTGGGTTTGAGCGGAAGACGGATGCTGCAGGCTTTGGCGGAAGGAGAGACGGATCCGGCGCGCATCGCGGCACTGGCAACGCAGGGGGTGCGGGCAACCCAGCAGGAGTTGCGTGACGCCCTGCGCGCGGCTGCGACTCTGGGCCAACCGCATCGTCGGATCCTGAAGCTGTTTCTGGAACGCCTGACATTGCTGGAAAGTCAGATGACCATGCTGGAGAGGAGCGTCGGCCAGGCCTTGCGGGAATATGAGGATTCGGTCCACAGGCTGGCGGAGGTTCCGGGTCTGGGAGCAGATTCGGCGCAGCAAATCATCGCGGAAGTGGGACCGCATGCCGCTACGTTCCCTTCGCCGGGCCAGATGGCTTCGTGGGTCGGTTGCTGTCCAGGCCGGGAGGAGAGCGCGGAAGTCTCGAAGAACGACCGTTCTCCCAAGGGCAACCGGCACATGCGGCGTATTCTCAACCAAGCGGCCAACGCCGCGATCCACACTAAAGGCAGCTCCTATGAGCGACTGTACCGCCGTCTGGCCGGACGAATTGGACACTTCAAAGCCGTATGGGCTGTTGCCCATCGGCTCTGCCGGATCGCATGGAAGATCCTGCATCAAGGTGTCCGGTACGAGGAACGAGGGCAACGCCCTGACCCCCATGCTGTCAGACAACGCACCAACCGACTGATCCGGGCACTCCGCAATCTTGGGTACCAAGTTCAATTGACCCCGGCGGCCCCTGGAGCAGTCCTGTGACACGACCACGTTTTCAATGGTGCCCCACCGCGGTTTAATGTGATTTGGCGTGCGCGGACGAAATCGAAATCAGAACGGCTCACCGGGGCGACCTGGATGCGATCGTTGAAATGCTGCGGCGCGACTCCATGGCGACCCCTCCGGAGGAACCCGGCCTAACGGCAGCGCAGATGGAAGCGTTTGATGCGATTGCGGCGCATCCGGACAACGAAATCGTTGTGGCTGCGCTTGACGGCGAGGTGGTCGGGACGCTGCAGCTTACGTTCATACCAGGCTTGAGTTTTCAAGGCGCGTGGCGGGCGCAGGTCGAAGGAGTCAGGGTGCGCGGGGATCTGCGAAATCGGCGGATCGGAACACGCTTGATGGAGTGGGCGATCGGGCGGGCGCGCGACCGGGGTTGCCGGTTGGTACAGCTGATGTCGAACCAGAGGCGTCTCGACGCGCGGCGATTTTATGAGCGGTTGGGCTTCAGCGCCAGCCACGTGGGGATGAAGCTTCATCTTGCTAAGATTGCCGAAGAGGTCGACGGCACATGAAAAAGCTTTGGGCGGCCGGGTTGTTCGCGAGCGCTGTTTTTGCGGCCGGCGCTCCGGTCCGCGAGGTGCAGTCGGAATGCCCCGCGATTGCAAATCAGCCGGTCTGCCAGTTCCGCAACGGCTATATGTTCCAGTTCGATCGCGTGGTGAATCGCGTGATCCGGGTTTACGCGCCGGATGGGCACTTCACGGTTAATCTGCCGATCCAGTTGCCGCACGCAGACGTGTCATGGCCTTACGATGTCGCGGTGGATGCCGACGGCACCTTTGCGGCTAGTGCTGGCGGCGGAGACGGCGACGTGCGCCATGTTACGCAGTTCGGCGTGGCGATGTTCGACGCGAACGGCATTCAAACAGGCGTGATCGACACGAAGAACTTCTCGCCAAACCATGTAGCCATTGCGGGAGATCACTCGATCTGGGTGCTGGGATCGCAGAGTGGGCCGAGGAACAAGCAGGACTACACGATCCTGCGCAAATACACCCGGGATGGGAAGCTGGCGGGTTCTTATCTTCCCAGATCCACGTTTCCGGCGGGGCTGGAACCGGGAGGCGCGAGCGTGCCGGCGACTGTGATGGCAGCGGGGAATCGGATCGCGGTAGTGGCGTTTTCCGGGAACGTTGGCAATCGGCTCGAACTGATCGAGCTCGACGGCGATGGGAACGTTCTTGGATGGATGCGGTCGGACAACCAGAACAGCATTAATTTCGCCCTCACCACGGACGGACATCTCTATGGCTGGTACGGTCTGGGATCTGCCAAGTCAAACTTGTTCCTGTTCGACGTGGCAGCGGGCACATTGACAAGCATGGACGCTCCACAGTCCGTCGGTTGGCTCATGGGAGCGGACGAAGAGAGTCTGGTCTTCCGCATGCGCGGCGAAGAAGGGCAAACGAAAGCAGGCTGGTTCAACCAGCCGGGGGCGAGCAGATAATAATGCCGAGGACGCCGGGCAGAAGCCCGGCGGCAGGGCGGAAGCCCAGGCCCCACGGCCGAAGTCAGCGGGCGGCCGCGAATTCCGTTTCAGAGGCGGGATGGGTTTCCCAAAGATAGATTTCGTTGCCATCGGGGTCTTCCAGATGAACGAAATTCCCAGGCTCGTCCCGTATGATCGAGCCTTTGATCCGCACACCCTTTTCGCCGAGGCGAGCCACCATGCCGTCGATGGGCTCGTCGATTTCCAATCCGAGCATCATGCTGCCCCTGGTGCCGGGGGCGGGATACCTGGGCGATGGAGGATGCAGACCGATGGTGAGCCCTTTGCCTGCCTCCACGGTGGCCCAGCTGTCGCCAAAACGGTTGGATAGCCTGAGGCCCAACACTTCGGTGTAAAACCGGACAGAGGTATCCATGTTGGAGACGAATACAGTTGCGTTGCCGCCTGAGATCATCGTTTTAGTCCTTTCCGATTCCTCACTATCTTCGCCGAAAGCGAGCACAATGAAAAGAGCCAGTAAGGAGGCGTGGCCGGATATACTCAGGCCATGGCGGCACTGAGCGATCCGATGGCGGCGGCGCCCGAGGTGGTTGAGCTGCGCCAACTCTCGGGGCGCGAGCTGGATCCGACGCTGCTCGAAGAAACAGTGGAATGGCAACGGGAACTGGATTGGGATTTTAGCCGCTCGGCCGATCTGGTGCGGCAGTTTGCCGACATGCGCGCGCTGATGGGATGCGCGCTGGTGGACCGCGGCGAAGTGGTTGGCTACGGTTATTCGGTACTGGAAGAGCAAAGAGGGCTGATCGGAGATCTTTACGTCCGTCCGCCGTGGCGGAACGGCGCGAACGAGGCGCGGCTGTTTCGGGCGATTCTGGACGGGCTGATCGCGACGCCGAACCTGCGGCGAATCGAGAGTCAGCTGATGCTGGTGGATCCTCCGGTGGGCAGGGCGCTGCAGCGGGAACGGCCCGTGAGGCTGCAGGAGCGGATGCTGATGAAGCTCGATACAACGAAGCCCCCTTATCTGCCGGCGGGAGCGGCGCTGCGGCGCTTCCACATAGAACCGTGGGCCGACCATCACCACGAGATGGCCGCCAGCGTGATCTCTCTCGCCTACGGCGAACATGTGGACAGCCAGATCAACGAACAGTACCGCACGGCAGCCGGGGCGCGGCGGTTCCTGTACAACATCGTGCAGTTTCCAGGCTGCGGAACGTTTTTCCGGCAGGGTTCGTTCGTGGCTTTCGATCCGCTGAGCGGCTGGATGGCGGGGATTGTGCTGGTGAGCTTTGTCGCAGACGATGTGGGACACATTACACAGCTCTGCGTGACGCCGCGCGTGCAGGGCCAGGGGCTTGGTTACGAACTGCTGCGCGAGGCGATCAACGCGCTTCGGATACATGGAGCGAGGCGAATCAGCCTGACCGTAACCAGGGTCAATACGGAGGCAATCGAGCTTTATCGGCGCTGCGGGTTTCAGGACGTCCGGCGCTTTCTTTCCTACGTTTGGGACGGGTCCGGAACCGCGCAGGATATCGACGCATAATAAAGAATGACCTTCCGAAGACTTGCCGCAGCCTTCGCGCTGTTTGCTTCTTCCGTCCTGGTTATTGCATTTGCCATTACCGCCTTCGCCCAGGAACGGACCGATTACAACCTTATCCACCAGATCAAGCAGGAGGCCTTTGAGCACTCCCAGGTCATGGATCACCTGGAGCGTCTGACCGACCGGTATGGTCCGCGGCTGACGGCATCGCCGGAGTTCGACGAAGCGGCCGGGTGGGTGATCGAGCGAATGAAGAGTTGGGGGCTGGCCAACGTTCATACGGAGTCCTGGGGGCCGTTCGGACGGAGCTGGTCGCTGAAGCATTACGCGGTGGAGATGGTGGAGCCGCGCTACTCGCTGCTGGATGCGATGCCGCTGGCGTGGAGCGAGCCGACCGGGAAACCGGTGACTGGCGAGCCGGTGATGGCGCCTTTTACAGCGACACCGAACAACCTTAAGAAGACGGACGAGGATTTTGAGAAGTACAAGCAGGAGTGGCATGGAAAACTGCGGGGCAGGATCGTGCTGTTCAATCGGCCGCGGACTACCGCCGGTGAGTCGGGGACAAGAGTCGACCTGACGCGCTACACCGAGGCGGAACTGGCCAACCTGGCAAAGACGCCGGACCCGACGCCGAAGATCGATATCCGGTTGGAAGATGTGAAGATCCCCGAGGACCCGCAGGAAGCGCAGCGCTATGTGGCCAGTCTGCCGGCGGATATTCGGACAGTGCTGGCCGACAGAAACCGGGAAGCGGGGGAGAAGCGCGACCGTTTCTTCGTCGACGAGGGCGCGGCCGCGATATTCGTGGAGGACAATCGCTCGCACGATGGCATGGTGTTTGCCGAGGCGGCGGGCACGCGCAAGGCGGCCGACCACCTTTCGGCGCCGAAGTTCCGAATCACGGAGGAGCATTACAACCGGATTGCGCGGCTGCTGGAAAAGAAGGAAAAGGTCACGTTACGGATCGATCTGGAAGCGACGGTGGGCAACCGCGATCTGAACGCCAATAACATCGTGGCGGAAATTCCGGGCGGGGCGAAAAAGGATGAAGTGGTGGCGATCGGAGCGCATTTCGATTCGTGGCACGGCGGCACGGGCGCGACCGATAATGGCGCCGGCAGCGCGGTGATGATGGAGGTCATGCGGGTGCTCAGCACGCTGCACGTGAAGATGGACCGCACGGTGCGGATTGTGCTGTGGAGCGGGGAGGAGCAGGGGCTGCTGGGGTCGAAGGCCTATGTGAAGGAACACTTCGGCGATCCGGCGAGTGGCGTAGTGACCGCCGAGCACGCGAAGCTGGCGGCTTATTTCAATCTCGATAACGGCAGCGGGCGGATTCGCGGCGTCTACCTGCAGGATAACGACGCGGCGCGGCCGTTCTTCGAGCGGGCGCTGATTGGTCCGTTCCGCGATCTGGGCGTGACGACGATCAGTCTGCGCAATACGGGAGGCACCGACCACCTGTCGTTCGACGATGTGGGGCTGGCGGGTTTCCAGTTTATTCAGGATCCGCTCGATTACAGCACGGTGACGCACCATTCGAGCATGGATACGCTGGACCACGTGGTGGGGGCGGATTTGATTCAGGCTTCGGCGGTGATCGCGGGTGTGGTGGCGCAGGAGGCGAATGCGCCGGAGATGATGCCGCGGAAACCGATGCCGGCGGTAAGGAAGGCGGGCGGGAGCCGGTAAAAACAGCTACTCGGAGAGCTTGTTGTTGAGATAAGTCTTGAGCAGCGGATACGTCACGCCGCCCGAGACGGTCTCGCGTTTGCCCTTGTGGACGATCACGACTGTGGGCGTCGCCGTCAGGTGATCGACGGTGGTCGCCATCTCCACGTCGCGGTTCACCGAATCGTCCAGATGCGTATCGGTCCTGATGATTGTCCGGACCTTTTCCAGTTCGGCCGGAGTCAGCACCTTCGCCACGGCGGCCTCCACATTCCCGTTCTGCGCCCAGTCCGGTTGCGTCTCGAAGAGCTGCGTCGCGACCGCATCGTATTTGCCGATCTGGCCCGCCGCGTTGGCGAAGTGCATGGCGGTGCGCGAATACTGGAACTGGGACAGTGGGAAGTCGCGATGGATGAGACGCACTTTTCCGGTCTTGATGAACTCGGCCGTCAACTGCGGCAGCACTTCCATGTAGAAGGCGCGGCAATGCGGGCACTGGAAGTCGGTATAGAGTTCGATCGTGATGGGCGCCATCACGGTGCCGGAGGATTTGAAGGCAGGCGGGAGATTCTGCGCCGGGGCCGTCGCGGCAATCGTCAGCAGGAGGGGGGCAAGGAAAAGCGGAAGACTTCGCATTGACCTCATCATATAAGACATTGCCCGCCCGGAGCCGGGCGCGCGAGACGAGTAGGAACGATGAAACCGAGATGCGCCATTGCTGTAATGTGTTGTTTCAGCGCGATCGCTCTGGGACAAAATGAAACCGATCTCCTGGCGAAATACGAGCAAGACCTCGAGGCGGTTCTTTCTCCGAAGGCATTCAACGAACGGACGGGAATCGTGATTGGCCTGCCGATGACGACGGCCGCTTTCAACGAAACAAATCCATTCGCCGTGAAATTCATTGGCCCGAAGAGGAAGGCGAGTTATATTCTCGGACACCAGCCGAAGTCGTTCGACTGGAGGGCTCGGGAAGCGAAGCCTCACCCGTGGAAGCAAATTCCCGAAGACGTGTTCACGCTTGCGTGCGAGACTCCGAATCAGATCATTTCGATCGGCAACTGACTTCCCGCGTTGATGCATTTCAAGAATGACGCCAGCCCCGACGTCCGTTACACGGTCGGCCGGTTCGACTGCAAAGACCCATTCCGCGCCCGCGAAACTGAGAGCGGCGGTCGGGGGCTTGCCGACAGCCAACTCGAGACGCCCTATCGCCCGGGCGGCTGGACCGGCTGGGAGCCAGTAAGGCCTACGCTGGATTGCCGCCCTCCAGGTGCGTCAAGCGGTGTTCATGAATCTCCGCAATACGCGCCAGAGCACGGATGTTTTCAGCGTCCTTATCGATGGAATGGCCGAGCTCGCGAACCTGAATGACAACCAGTTCCAGGCTTTCCGCGATCGCCTGGGTTCGCTCAGTCAGCCGCTCGATCCGCTCGTCTACCGTCATAACGTCATTATCCCATTCTCAGCCGGCGCGGCTTGCGCGGAGGACCGCCGGCAGCCCAATGCGACGTAGTTTTTCGGGATCCAAAGATTCGAGGCTCATTTGTCGCGGACGACGCCGGGCGGAAGCTCGGCGGCAGCGCGGAAGCGCTGGCCCCACAAAAGCGTTGATACATTTTAAGAATGACGCCCAGCGCAGACGTTCGTTACCCGGTCGGCCGGTTCGACTTCAAAGATCCATTCCGCGCGGAGGATCGTCCATTGTTTCTGGCGCAGCTCGCGGAAGCGCCGTTGAAACTGAGAGCGGCGGTCGCGGGACTTTCCGACAGCCAGCTCGATACGCCCTATCGTCCCGGCGGCTGGACAGTGCGTCAGGTGGTCCATCATCTTGCGGATGCTCAGGTGAATTGGTACATTCGCCCCAAGCTCGCAGTCACGGAAGATCTGCCTGTCACCAAGACCTATGCGGAGCAGCTCTGGGCCGAACTTGCCGACGCGCGCACCAGTCCGGTGGAGCCATCGCTGCAGATGTTCGAAGGCGTCACTGCGCGCTGGCGCCGATTTCTCGAGTCGCTCGCGCCCGGCGACTGGTCCCGAAAATTCACAAATCCGGAGTGGGGTACGCTGACTGTCGAAGACACGCTCCGAGCCATGGCCTGGCACTCGCGCCATCACACCGCGCACATCACCGAACTGCGCAGGCGAATGGGCTGGTGAGGGAAACCATGAATGGTTTGCAGTTATTTCGAGGCCGGTTCCGATGATTCGGGCGCGGCCGCGGCGGTGCGCGTCACTGTAGCGAGGGTCGCGGTACCCGGCTTCCGGTGGGCCGCGCCCTTCAGTTGGGAAACATCCACCGTCAGTTGCCGCCAGCGGTACTTCCAATTTGTCTTCGAGCAAATTTCAATCGAGACCCCGGGAAGGCGGTCGGCCTTTTCCGGCCAGAGGTCGCCTTGGGTCTGTGCATTGCAAACCGGCTTCGCAGGTTCCGCGCCAGGAGCGCAGCCTGAAACTGCGAGAAGCATCGGAATCAAAAGCCGCACGCCAGCAACCATTGTGCCTGGCCCCCTTGGTCTTCGGATCGCACCGAATGCACATCCTACCGCAGCGCGCGCGCAATGTCAGGTACTGCCGTACTACCCGGCCTGCAATCCGAAAAGGCGCAGACGGCTTTGGGGTTACAACCAGGCAGGTGGGCGCACAAGGCCGGGCGGAAGCCCGGCTGCAGGGCCGAAGCCCGGCCCCACAACGGCTGCTTTGCGAAACTATAAGCAGAGCCCCCACCCATAGTGAAGAAGAACCTGACCCTGTCGTTCGGACTTGCCTTTGAGGACCTTTACGCGCACGAAGGCCTCGCGAAAATCGACGCCATCTTCCTGAAACAACTGCAGGAGACTGCGCCTGCGTTGCATGAAAGGCTCATCGAAGCGCGCCGGGATCCATCCGCATTGGCGGCGAAACCGGCATCGGAACTGATGATCGAACTGGCTCCGTACGTGGAAGATTTCGCCGGGATGTTGTTCGGGATCGAATCGGAATTGCGCGATCTGCAGGCGCGACATCACGATCTCGCGCCGCTCTATTCGGTGAAGCGGAAATTCGTCCAGCGCAAGGCGTTGACGGGGTATACGGCGGAGAAAGCAGCGGCGATCGACGGCTTCGCGGTGGGCGCCGAGTTGGAGGGTTTTCTGCTTGCGCCTCTGACCGACCGCAGCTTTGCGGAACACGTCGAGCGCTGGATGAAGGCGGAGACCGAGCACGCCGAGCCTCTTCGGCTGGCCGCGCTTTACGCCGCCTGGGCCACGCTGACGCCGGAAGGAAAAGCGAAGCACCACGCGGGAATTTTGTTCAAGACGCCGCACAAGCTGGACATGCATCATCTGGTTCCGGCCGAGGAAGCCGCCAGCAACGGTTTGGTGCAACTGCAGTTTTCAAGCGACCACTGGCGGCACCGTGAAGGCTTTCAGCTGACCGATGCGGGCATGGACCTGACAGGCGCGCTCGACCACGCCAATTACTGCATCAAGTGCCACAACCAGGGCAAGGACAGCTGCTCGACGGGCCTGAAGGAAAAAGACGGCACATTCAGAGCCAGTGTGTTCGGCGTGAAGCTCGCCGGGTGTCCGCTCGATGAGAAGATCTCCGAGATGAACGCGGTGAAAGGGAACGGCAACCCGATCGGCGCCCTGGCGGTGGTGACGGTGGATAACCCGATGTGCGCGGCGACGGGCCATCGCATCTGCAACGACTGCATGAAATCCTGCGTGTTTCAAAAGCAGGAGCCGGTGGACATTCCGCAGGTGGAAACCAGGGCGCTGAAAGACGTGCTGGAGCTGCCCTGGGGGTTTGAGATTTACGGGCTGCTGACGCGCTGGAATCCGCTGAACTTCGCGCGGCCCTTTGCGCGCGCGGCGACGGGATATAAGGTGCTGGTGGTAGGTCTGGGCCCGGCGGGGTTCACGCTGGCGCACCATTTGATGAACGACGGGCACACGGTGGCCGCGGTGGATGGCCTGAAGATCGAGCCGCTGCCGCCGGACATCTCGGGTGTCGACGCGCACGGAAATCACGTTCCGTTCCGGCCGGTTTACGACATTGCGGAGATTTACGAACGCCTCGACGAGCGCGTGATGGCCGGGTTTGGGGGCGTCGCCGAATACGGCATCACGGTGCGGTGGAACAAGAACTTCCTGAAGGTGATCCGGCTGCTGATCGAGCGGCGGCGCCAATTCAGCATGTATGGCGGGGTACGGTTTGGCGGCACGCTGACCATCGACAGCGCCTTCGAGCTGGGCTTCGATCACATCGCGCTGTGCGCGGGCGCGGGGCGGCCCACGGTGATCCCGATGAAGAACGGACTGGTGCGCGGCGTTCGCCAGGCTTCGGATTTTCTGATGGCGCTGCAGTTGACGGGGGCGGCGAAATTCGACTCGCTTGCCAACCTGCAGATCCGGATGCCGATCGTGGTGATTGGCGGCGGCCTGACGGCGATCGATACGGCGACGGAATCGCTGGCATATTACGTGGTGCAGGTGGAGAAGTTCCTGCGCCGCTATGAAGCGCTGGTTGCGGAGCTGGGTGCAGAGGAGGTTCGGGCGTCGTGGACGGCGGACGAAGCGGCGATCGCGGAGGAGTTTCTGACCCATGCGCGCGCGGTCCGGGCGGAGCGGGCAGCGGCCGCGAGAGAGGGACGCCGGCCGGAGTTTATCCATCTGCTGAATGCATGGGGCGGCGTGACCATCGCGTATCGGCGGCGGCTGATCGACGCACCCAGTTACACGCTGAATCACGAAGAAGTGGCCAAGGCATTCGAAGAAGGCGTGCGGTTCGCGGAGTGCCTGGCGCCCGAGGAAGTGCTGGTAAGCGAGGCGGGCGCGGCCGATGCGCTGCGGTTTCAGAAATACGCGCTGGATGAATCCACAGGCAGGATGTCGGCGACGGGCGAAATGGTTGTGCTGCCGGCGAAGACTATTCTGATCGCCGCGGGCACGCAGCCCAATACGGTTCTGGCGCGCGAGGACGAACACAATGTCTCGCTCGACGGCCGCTATTTCCAGGCCGTGGATGAGAGCGGAGAGCCGGTCAAGCCGGAGCGAATTTCGAAGCCAAAGTCCGCGTATGTGTTGATGTCGCTGCGTGCGGACGGGCGGGCGATCAGCTTTTTCGGCGACCTGCATCCTTCGTTTTCGGGCAACGTGGTGAAGGCGATGGGGAGCGCGAAGCAGGGCTTTCCGGTGGTGTCGCGCGTGCTTGCCCGGCGCGCCAAGTCGGAGCCGGAACCAGCGGCGCTCCTGCGGCAGCTCAATGACGAACTGCGTCCCGTGGTGCACGACGTGGTCCGTCTGACGCCGAACATCGTGGAAGTGATCGTACGTGCGCCGATTGCGGCGCGGGCATTCAAGCCGGGCCAGTTCTATCGCCTGCAAAATTACGAAACGCTGGCGGCTCGCACCAGAGACACCGTGCTCGGCATGGAAGGGCTGGCGCTGACAGGCGCGTCAGTGGATCGCGAAAAGGGACTGCTCTCGACGATTGTTCTCGAGATGGGGGGCTCGTCCGATCTCTGCACGCTGTTGAAACCCGGCGAACCGGTGATTCTGATGGGTCCTACGGGCACGCCGAGCGAAACGCCATCGGAGGAGACGGTGCTTCTCGCCGGCGGCGGTCTGGGCAATGCGGTGCTGTTTTCCATCGGCCAGAAATTGCGCGAAGAAGGCTCGCGTGTGATCTATTTCGCCGGTTATAAGAAGATCATCGATCGTTACAAAGTGGAAGAGATCGAGAAGGCGGCGGATGTGGTGATCTGGGTCTGCGATGAAGCGCCTGGATTCACGGCGGGGCGCGTGCAGGACAGCGCGTTTGTGGGCAACATCGTGGAAGCGATGGCTGCCTACGGGCGCGGGGAGTTGGGGGAGAATACGATTCCGCTGCATGCGGTGGACCGGTTGATCGTGATCGGGTCGGACGGCATGATGCGGGCGGTGCAGCAGGCGCGGCATGGCGTTTTGTTTCCGTTCCTCAAGCCGGATCATCATGCGATCGGCAGCATCAACTCGCCGATGCAGTGCATGATGAAGGAGATCTGCGCGCAGTGTTTGCAGGAGCACAAGAACCCCGTGACCGGAGAGGTAACGGTGGTGTTCTCATGCTTCAATCAGGATCAGCCGCTCGATCATGTGGATTTCGGGAGTCTGCGGACAAGGTTGTCGCAGAACGGCGCGCAGGAGAAAGTTACGCGGCTTTGGATCGACCATTGCCTGCGGGATATTGGCGTGCGGGGCGCAGCGGTCGCAAAATAGCCACTGGTCTGGTTACCTTTCGCAAGCGGGGGCGGGAACCGGGATCGTGTCGCCGGCGAGGACTCTGCCCTGGGGTTTGATCAACAAACCGCTTTCTTCATAAGTAAATTCCAGTCGTTTTGGATGGCTTAGAATGAGAGCCATGTATCGACAATGCGGTTTGACCCTCGCGGGATTGCTGGTTTGCGGGCTGGCGTGCTCGGCAAACGTCTTCGCCGCCGACCTTGCGGACAACTTCTATACCAACGTTCATCAGTTGACTTCGGGCGGCGAAAACGCGGAGGCATACTGGTCGCCGGACGGGAAGCGTTTGATTTTCCAGTCGACGCGCGGGGCGTTGAAATGCGATCAGATCTTCGTGATGAATGCCGACGGGTCGGATCAGCACATGGTCTCGACCGGCAAGGGCCGCACCACCTGCGGATATTTTCTTCCCGATAACGAGCACATCCTCTATGCTTCGACTCATCTGGCGGGCGACGCGTGCCCTCCGGAAGCCGATCACAGCAAAGGCTACGTGTGGGCGGTGTATGGGAGCTACGACATTTTCACCGCCAAAGCGGACGGCAGCGATCTCAAGCGCCTGACCGACGCCGCCGGATATGACGCCGAAGCCACGGTCAACGCGAAGACCGGGAAGATCATCTACACGTCGATGGCTTCCGGCGATCTGGATCTTTGGGAGATGAACCTCGACGGCTCGGCGAAAAAGCAGATCACGAAATCCTACGGCTACGACGGCGGTCCGGTTTTCTCGCGCGACGGCAAAAAGATCGCCTGGCGGGGAGGGCATCCCGCGACGCCGGAGGCGAAAAAGAAGTACGCCGAGCTGCTGCATGAAGACCTGACGAGTCCGATGAAGATGGAGCTGTTCGTGGCGGATGCGGACGGGAAAAATGTCAAACAGATTACAAATTTCGGGTGTGCATCCTTCGCGCCGACGTTCACGCCGGACGGCAAACAGCTTCTGTTCGCCTCGAACAAGCACGAATGCGACTCCAGCAAGTTCGAGCTTTACCTGATTAATATCGACGGCACAGGACTTACGCAAGTCACCAACTATGGGGGATTCACGTCGTTCCCCGAGTACTCTCCGGACGGGAAGAAGCTTGTGTTCGTGTCCGACTGGAAAGCGCCGGCGAAGTACGAATTCAATATTTTTACCGCCGACTGGAAGCGGTAGAGATGGAATTCACGCGGCGGGAGGCTTTGAAGGCAACCGCGCTGGCTCCGCTGGCTTTGGTCGCCGAAGCGCAATCGAGTCCACGGCCGAATATCGTTTTCATGCTGGCCGACGATCTCGGATACGCGGACGTTTCCTGCTACGGGCGGCGCGATTTCACCACGCCGAATATCGACCGGATCGCGGCGGAGGGCATGAGGTTCACGCAGGCCTATGCGAACTCGGCGGTGTGCTCGGCAACGCGGACCGCGTTAATCACGGGGCGCTATCAATATCGGCTGCCCATCGGTCTGGAGGAGCCGCTGGGATCGAATGAGACGCGGAATGTGGGGCTGCCTCCGTCGCATCCGACGCTGCCCTCGCTGCTGAAGAAGGCCGGCTACGGCACTACGCTGATCGGCAAATGGCACCTCGGCAGGCTGCCGGATTTCGGTCCGCTGCAGAGCGGCTACGACCATTTCTGGGGCTTTCGCGGCGGCGCGCTGGATTATTTCACGCACAAATCCGGACCGGCGAACACCGATACCGAGGATCTCTGGGACGACGACGTGAAGGTGCATCAGACGGGTTATCTGACCGACCTGATGGGGGCGAAGGCGACGGCGGTGATCGCGGATTACGCCAGGAATCCCTCGCTCGCGGGGCAAATCAGGCCGTTTTTCCTGAGCCTGCATTTCAACGCGCCGCACTGGCCGTGGGAAGGGCCGGGCGACGAAGCGGAGTCACTGCGGATTTCGGCGCTGATGGATTTCGACGGCGGCTCGCTCGCGACTTACGCCCGCATGGTCCGGCAGATGGATCTGCAGATCGGCCGGGTGCTGGAAACTCTGGAGACCGCGGGCATCGCCAACAACACGATCGTGATTTTCACCAGCGACAACGGCGGCGAGCGTTTCGCCGACACCTGGCCGTTCACGGGCAAGAAAACCGAACTGCTGGAAGGAGGGTTGAGGATTCCCGCGATTGTCCGCTGGCCGGGTCAGGTAAGGCCGGGGAGTATGACGGATCAGGTGGCGATCTCGATGGATTGGATGCCGACGCTTCTCGGCGCGGCCGGCGCGATGCCGGATCCCGGGTTTCCCCCGGATGGTATGAGTTTGTTACCCGCGTTGACGCAGAATGCGACGGCGGTTCCGCGAAAGTTGTTCTGGCGCTACAGGCTCAATGCGCAGCGCGCCGTGCGCGACGGCGATATGAAGTGGCTCAGGATCCGGGACAACGCGTTTCTATTCGACGTGGTGGGCGATCCACTGGAGCGCGCGAATTTGAAAGACCGGCAACCCGAGATATACAGAAAACTGGTGGCGGAATACGAGGCATGGAACGCGACCATGCTGCCGGAGAATCCGGAAGCCTCGTCTTCCGGCTTCAACGGGACTCAACTGGCCGACCACTATGGCGCCGGGCGTTAGCGTCCTGCGTAGTAACGGTTGAGGTACTGGTACTACCAGATGCGCTATGGTACCCTGATTTGGTGCTGGACTGTACATGGAATGATCTTGAAGCCGAGATCGTGCTGCGGAACCTCGGCGCGCCTCTTGAAGAGCAGCAGAAGCTTCACCGCTGCTATCTCCAGTTGCGGGAAGAACACCGCAAGGCGATGCAGGCGCCCCGATCGACGGATCCGGAACGAGGCCCTGAGCGGCAATCGAAGTAACGCGCGCGCGCGATACACTCGGGGTTGCTGACGAACTCGCGAAAAATTTCGGTGCAATGGGGGGATTGCGACCCCGCCGGAATCGTCTGGTATCCACGATACTTCGAATGGTTCGACGCATCGACGGCCGCATTGTTCGCGGCGGCGGGCGTCTCAAACGGCGTGATGCACAAGACGTACCGGATCGTGGGGATACCGATGGTCGACACACGCGCCAAGTTCTTCATACCTTCAAGGTTCGGGGACGAACTCACGATCGAAAGCACGGTGCTCGAGTTCCGGCGCAGCAGTTTCGACGTGCAGCACCGGATGTTGAAAAGCGGCGCAATGGCGGTCGAGGGCTTCGAAACGCGCGTCTGGACCGTGAGGGATGCCGACGATCCGGAGCGTCTGCGATCGGCGCCGATACCGGCTGAGGTGATCGCGCGATTCAGAGACACCGATTTTCCGGACCAGGCCTGATGGCTGAGATGCAAACGCCTGGGCTGCTGCATGTCGCCGATCTGGTAGTGCGGATCGCGGAACCGATCGAGATCGGACGCATAGCGGGAAATCTGCGGCGCGTGATTCCGATTGCCGGGGGCGAGGTGCTGGGCCCGCGAATTCGAGGTAAGGTGCTGGCGGGCGGAGCGGATTTTCAGGTCATGCGCGCGGACGGAGTGACCGATCTGCACGCGCGGTACGCGATTGAAACCGAGGAACGGCATCTGATTTATGTGGAGAATTCCGGTGTGCGGTACGGTCAGCCGGAGTTGATGGAGAAGCTGCGGCGCGGCGAAATGGTGGATCCCGCGCTGATTTACTTTCGGACTACACCCCGGTTCGAAACCGCTGCGCCGGGGTACGAATGGCTGATGCGGAACCTGTTCATATGCTCCGGTGCGCGTTACCCGGACAGGGTGGAGATGCGGTTTTTTCAAGTGACCTGACTATGCCTGCAATCACTAATGGAACACCTGCACCCGACTTTGAATTACCCGATCAGCACGGCAACCTTGTGCGCCTGAGTCAATACCTCGGCAAGAGCGCGGTGGTCGTCTACTTCTACCCGAAGGACGACACGACCGGCTGCACGATCGAAGCGTGCCGGTTCCGCGACGATTTCGAAAAATTCCGCGCGACCGGTGCGGAGATCCTGGGGATCAGCGGCGACTCGACCGAATCCCACGGCAGGTTCGCGTCGAAATACAAGCTGCCGTTTACGCTGCTCAGCGATAAAGGCGGGCGCGTGCGGAAGCTGTACGGGGTGAAGAAAACCTTCGGGGTGATTCCGGGGCGGGTGACGTTTGTGATTGACCGGGAAGGCGTTGTGCGGCATGTTTTCTCGTCGCAATCGAGCCCGGCGCGGCATGTGGAGGAAGCGCTGGTGGCGTTGGCGCTGGTGTCTTCGCCTTGAGCGCCCGGAACGCGTCAGCGGCCGTACTGCGCGAGAAACAATCTCTGCTCGTAATGCACGATTCCAAGGCGGACACGATCAAGCCAGCCCCGGCGACCTACAAATGCATAGGCGGGATTTCGCATGGAGTGGAAGAACACCAACGCCGACCACTGGAGACCGAGGGTCTCGATTGTGACCTCGTGCCCGAAAGCCCTGAAGGAACCCGTGACGGTTCGATAGTCCCTCTGTATTCCGGAGTCGGCGAGTCCGAGGATGTCCGCATAAGAGCGATCGAACAGACAATCCGCGGCGCCAGTGTCCAGCCGCGCCGTCAATTCGACGCTGCGATCACCGCGAACTAACCGAATGGGAACGAGTATCCCTGCGGAGGTTTCCTCATATTCAAGATCCGCCTCGAAATCGAGCGAGGTCAATCGATCCATCCGCCGACAAACGGCACGTGCTCGTCGGGAGAAACGAAGATCAGGAAGGGCGAGGAGAAGCCCCTTCCGCGTGCGTCCTCGTAGAGGCGCTTCGGATCCGATCCGCTGGTTACGACCTGATTGCCCTCCAGCACAACCCATTTTCCAAGGAACTGCTCGTCGGGGCGGGCGGCCCACGCCATCTCAGCCGAGCGGTCGCGAGAAGGTACCCGGCGAGTTGTGGAGGCCGGCGCCGGTGCTTCGCGCAGATACGCTTCGACCGCTGTAGCGATCAGCGCGTCAACGTCCATGCCACGCGCGGCGGCTTTGGCGCGGAGCCCGGCTTCGATCTCGGGAGCCAACTGGATACTCATAGCGATCCTGATAAGAGCATAGCGGAAACGGGTGCACTTGGGGCGGAAGCTCTGGTGCGACGGTGGACGAAGATCAGGAGGATGTCGGCTCTGCCGACCGCCAACGATTACCCCGGACGCACAATTCGGTAACCTTGTGCAAAGGATGCGTTCAGCCACTATTGAAAAGATCGGTTTCTTTCATTGCATCGACTTTGGAACGCCAGTCAATGCTATTGCGAAGCTCCGCGATGCGATGGCAGAAAAGGTTCATGAGGAAAGAGAGCGCGATTCAACCCGGGATATCGGCAACTCACTCATTGTGCTTCCAGAAGCCTTTAATTTTGGGAACTACGATGGGCGGTCCGCGCTTGAACAGTCCCCTCAATTTATTGAAGCGCTGGTACAACTCGCTGCGGCGCATCGGGTCATATTCGTCACGGGCATTCTCGAAGGCAAACGCAATTCAGCGTACCTGATCGATGGGGAGTCCGCCCAACTCATGTGCCACAAAATCGGCGACGATTACACCGGGTTCTATGACCCTTGCACGGGAAACCCGGATACTTACAATCCAATCACCTTCAGCAACGCTTGCGTGGGCACTCTCATCCGCATTGATGCGGCTGCGGATGACGGGCGCCAGCCCCACATTGGCCACCGCCTCGACGGCTTCCTGGATCGCCTCAGTGAACCCCACACCGGCCGGAAGATCGTCTGCGTGCCGGCACGATTCAGTCAACACCCGAGGAAACACCTGGATCGTTTCTCGAAAATGACGGACTGTTGGTATGTCGTGGCGCAGGGCAGTTACACCATGGATCAAGGGCCGAGTTTCGTCGCAGATGGCGCACACAACGCTGGTTGCTTCGGGAGGACTGATTGCAGCCATATAAAGGTTCGCGCTACGGACAACAGGAACGAAGTCAGACTTTGGCAGTTGCCGCAGGCCCCGGCAAAGCGCAACGAGACCCACGATGTGGAGGGCACGCCATTGATGGATTTCTTGCCTGATGACGAGTCCTTTTGACCAACGGAATGTGCCGATTCGATCCGGAACGCGACTATCCCTTCAAGTCCCGGAACGCCTCTTCGATCTCGCGGCGCGCATCGAGCGACACCGGCACGAACGGCAGGCGCGGCGGTCCACCGTAATATCCATTCAGATCCATGGCGTGCTTGAGGCCGGGCACGCCGTACATATCCGTCACCAGAATCGACGGATGCGAGATGCGTCCCTGCCAGTCCACGCCCGCTTCTTCCTCGCGCGTGCGGAAGGCCTCCCAGATCGCGATCGCGGCATAAGGGGCGGCGCTCGCAAACGCCAGGGCGGCGCCGTTTGCGCCCGCCTTCAGCGATTCCCAGAGCTGCGATTCCGTCCCCGCCAGCACGCCGAATTCCTTCGGCGTGACGGCGCGAAGCTGCGCGATGCGCGAGGCCGGGGTGCCGGTTTCAATCACACCGGCGATGTTGGGATGGCAGGCCAGCTTCGCCGCAGTCTCCGGCAGCAGATCGACCCCGGTTATCCGCGGCGCGTTGTGGATCAGGACCGGCACGGGAGACTGATCGGCCAGAGCGCGGAAGAAGAGCATCTGGGTTTCCGGCCCGTACATCAGGTTGCGATATTGATGCGGCACGGAACTCACGACCGCGTGCGCTCCGGCTTCGGCTGCCGCACGAGCCAGCCTGGCCGCGGTGTAGACGCCTTCCTGGCTTACATCCGCGATAATGGCGCGGTCCGGCGGAATGTGCGGAACCGCGAGGCGCAATAGTTCCAGCTTCTCTTCGGCATCGAGCAGCGGGCCTTCGCCGGCCAGCGAGCCGACGATGAAACCGGCCAGCGAGGTGCGCGACCACTTCTCGAAGTTATGCTGGACTTTGACGCGATACATGGCGCCGGTGTGATCGAACGGCGTGGCGACCGCCGCATATATTCCCTGGATTTTCATAGAACCTAATATGTTCTCAATCGACCTCGCGTGCGCGCCGGAAGACAAGGATTTGACGATCGCGGAGCTGTGGGAAGAGGGATGTACGGGCATTGTCGAACTCGATGACGCCGGCCTTCGTGTTTTCTTCGACGACGACGGGCGCGCGGCCGAGCTTCAGTCGCGCTTCGGCGGCGAGATCAAACCGGCCGACACGCGCGATTGGGTGGCGTTCGCGCATGAGTATCTGAAGCCCATGGAGATCGGCGAGCGCATTTTCGTTTGTCCCGAATGGCGCGACGATCCGACGCCGCCCGGCCGCATCCGCATCGTGGTCAATGCCGGTCTCGCGTTTGGAACCGGCGCGCATGAGACGACGCGTCTTTGCCTCGAAGCCATCGAGCGGCACCTGAAGCCCGGCATGACCGTTGTCGACGTTGGGACCGGCTCGGGGATTCTGGCCGAAGCCGCCGTCAAGCTGGGGGCCGGCGCGGTGCATGCGAACGACAGCGATCCCGAAGCGGTTGCGGTCGCGCGGGAGAATTTCGAGCGGGCGGGAGTGGATGTTGCGTTGTCGCTCGGATCGGCCGGGGCTTTCCTCGAATTCCCGGACCAATTCGCCGATCTGATTGTCGCCAACATCAGCCCGGCGTGGATTTCCGATCTCGCGCCGGAGTGGGTGCGCGTTCTGAAACCCGGTGGGCTGGCGATTCTGAGCGGTTTTGAAGCGGGGGATGTCCCGCGCGTGTCGGCGGCACTCGAGGCGGCAGGCGCGAGTATTACGGGTGAATTCGGCGAACAGGAATGGCGAATGCTGGAGGCAGTTCAAAAAGGGGCGGATTAACAATCCGCCGCAGGATTCCATCCCGCCCCACAAAATCGGTGTGGGCGCTACAATGACAATTACGAAAACGGCAGCGACCCTGTAGCTCGAAACGCCGCTTTTGCCACGGGATCGCAATGTCTTCCGCCGCCACCACACGTCCATCGGACCAACTTCTTTTCACCGGCTACGACCCCGGCCCGTTTTACGACGAGCTGATCGCGCCCAACGGCGAGCCGCGTCCGTGGGCCGCGGCAATGTTTGAGAAACTGGCGGCGATGCCGCTCGAAGTGTTTGAAGAACGGCGCAAACTGGCCGACCTCTCCTACCTCGTGCAGGGCATCACGTTCACCGTCTACAGCGACGGGCGGGGCACCGAGCGTCTTTTTCCCTTCGATCTTTGCCCGCGCATCATTCCCCGTTCCGAATGGGATGTCATCGAACGCGGCCTGGCCCAGCGCGTGATGGCGCTCAATCTCTATCTGCAGGATATTTACGGGCAGCAGCGGATACTGAGAGACGGCATCGTGCCGCGCAATCTGGTCTTTTCGTGCAAGCATTTCCGGCGCGAAATGGTCGGGCTCGCGGTGCCGCGCGACATCTATATACACGTCTGCGGCACGGATCTGGTGCGCGATTCGCGTACCGGACAATATCTCGTGCTCGAAGATAATGCGCGCTCGCCCAGCGGCATCTCCTACGTTCTGGAAAACCGCCTTGTGATGCGGCGCACGTTCCCCCGCGCGTTCGAGGTCTGCGAGGTGCTGCCCATCGATCACTACCCGGCGGAACTGGTGCAGATCCTGCGCAGTCTCTCGCCCCGCAGCGGCGAGCGCCCCGTCATCGTGCTGCTGACCCCAGGCCTCTATAACAGCGCGTACTTCGAACACTGCTTCCTCGCACAGGAGATGGGCATCGAGCTTGTGGAGGGCCGCGATCTGGTGGTGGTAGACGATGTGGTCTACATGAAGACCATTCACGGTCTTACGCGCGTGGACGTAATTTACCGGCGCGTGGACGACGATTTTCTCGATCCGCTTGCCTTCCGTGCCGGTTCTCTGGTCGGCGTGCCGGGACTGATGAACGCGTATCGCGCGGGTAACATCGCGCTCGCGAACGCGGTTGGAACGGGCGTGGCGGATGACAAGGCGATTTACGCTTACGCCCCCGCTTTCATCAAGTACTATCTGGGCGAAGATCCCATTCTGCAGAACGTTGAGACATATCTGTGCTCGAAGCCGGAACATCTGGCGTATGTGCTCGATCACCTGCCGGAGCTGGTGGTGAAGGCGGTGGGTGAATCGGGCGGATACGGCATGCTGATGGGCCCGTCATCGGACAAAAAAACAATCGAGGATTTCCGCGCGCGCCTCACGGCCGATCCGCGAAACTATATCGCGCAGCCGGTGATTCCTCTCTCACGCGTACCATCGTTCGATCCGGCGATCGGGGCCATGAGTCCGCGGCATGTCGATCTGCGCCCCTATTGCCTCTATGACGGCCAGAAGGTGACCATTGTTCCCGGCGGGCTGACGCGCGTCGCGCTGCAGCGCGGATCGCTGGTGGTCAACTCATCGCAGGGCGGCGGCAGTAAAGACACCTGGGTTTTGAGAGGTGACGAATGACCGGTGCGCCATTCGATCTGCTGCACAAAGCCGACGAGGGCGTCGGCTGCGGACCATGGGGTCCGCCCCACCGTAGATCCAGCTCCGAGGCGGACAAGGCATGATGCTTTCGCGCATCGCCGATTCGTTGTTCTGGATCGGGCGGTATATGGAGCGCGCCGACAACACGGCCCGCATCCTCGACGTCAACTATCACATGCTGCTGGAGCAGCCGCCCGACACCTATAAGCTGCGCTGGGACCCGCTGATTGCGGTGACCGGCGAACGCGCGCGCTTTTACAAGACTTATGAAGAAGCCAGCGCCCAGACCGCCTTCGATTTTCTGGGCTTTTCGGAAGAAAACCCGAACTCGATCGGACAGTGCATTATCATGGCCCGCGAAAACGCGCGGACCATTCGCGACCGGATCTCGCGGGAGTTGTGGGAAGACATCAACACGCTGTACCACAAGGTCACCAGGCTGCGCGACGAGGACGAGAGCCTTTCGCGTTTTTGCGATGCCGTCAAGCGCGGCGGGCATCGTTTTCACGGCGTTTGCGACGCGACCCTGGCGCGCGACGAGGGCTGGCATTTTGTGCAGGCCGGCTGCGTGCTCGAACGCGCCGAGATGACGGCGCGCATTCTGGATGTCCACTATCACCAACTGCTCGAAAGCCCCTCGATCCTGAACGAAGCGCGCAGCCATTTGTGGATGGCGGTGCTGAAATCGGTGGCCGCTTTTGAGTTTTACAAACGGCAGTATTCGCAAATCGAACCCGCCAAAGTTGCGGAATTGCTGCTGCTCGACCCGCGCCATCCGCGCTCCGTGCGGTTCAACTTCGGCGCGCTGCAGAGTTCTCTGCACGCGATCAGCGGGTCGGTGCCCGGCACTTATGCGAATGAAGCCGAGCGCCTCACGGGGAGAATTCACGAGCGGCTCGCCTACGACAGCATCGAGGAAATTTTCGACGGCGGGCTGCACAATTTCCTGACCGGACTGCAGCAAACGTGCCGCAGCATCGGCGATGAGATCACGCAGGCCTACTTCCATTACGCGGTGGTGGCCTGAGGAATGTCTTTGAACCGGTACAAACTGGCGCATGTAACATTGTTCTCCTATGACGGTCCGGTCTCGGAGAGTTATAACGAATTGCGGCTGCGTCCCCGTCATGACGAGACGCAAAGCTGCCTGTCGTTCCGGCTAACCACCACACCGTTTTCCAAACCGGCCGCGCATCTCGATTACTTTAATAATTGGGTACACCAGTTCCACATTCTGCCGGAGCACAGGGAATTGCGGGTGGAATCGGAGGCAATCGTGCTGGTGCATCCGACGCCGCCCTACGACACCAGGGCGGTGCCGCTGCAGGAACTCGATCAGAGGCTGGAGGCATTTCGGGACGAATATTACGACTGGCTGGCGCCGAGCCAGTATTGCCCCGCGATACCGGCGCTGAGCGAGCTGACGATGGAGATCGAAGCCCGGTGTGACGGCACCGTGCGGGGGTTCGCCGACAACGCGGCGGCGCTCATTCACGAGCAGTTCACGTACAAGCCCGGCGCCACGCACGTGCATTCGTCCGTGGAGGATTGCCTGGTCACACGGGCGGGCGTCTGCCAGGATTTCTCTCATTTGCTGATCGCGGTGCTGCGCCGAAGGGGAATACCCGCGCGCTACGTCTCCGGCTATCTTGTTCCGCGCCACCCGCGCATTGCGCCGGACGAAGGCGCGCGAACCACGATGGAGAACGTCATTGGCGGGCAGGCTTCGCACGCGTGGGTGCAGGCCAACATTCCGGAGATTGGCTGGATCGGACTGGATCCAACCGTGGGACACTTCGTCGACGAGCAGCATATCCTGGTGGCCCGCGGCCGCGATTACGGCGATGTGCCGCCGGTGCGCGGCGTATACAAAGGGCACGCCGGGCAAAGCCTTTCGGTGGACGTGCTGGTCAGGCCGGCGCTTGACGACGAAGGCGCCGAGCTGCTGCAGGAAACATCCGCCGCGCCGCCGCCCCGCCCGGACGCCGAGGAGCAACAACAGCAGCAGCAATAACCGTTCCTTTTGGAGAGCCTTCTGTGCCCGAACAGCGGCGGTTACCAACCGCCGCGCAGGATGCCATCCTGCCCCACATACCCAACAAGTCAGAAGCTGAACTGCGTGCCGAACTGAACGCGGCGGTTGTTCGATGTGTCGCGGAACAAATAAAGGCTGGTGGACTGGCCGAAAAGCGGCGACGAGAGATTTCCCACGTAACCGCCCGGGTTCACGTGATTGAAAACGTTGTTGACGTCGATGTTGAAGTTCAGTTTGTAGCGCCGTTCCGTGGTCCCCTTAGGCGCGTTCGCCGATATGGCTGAAGCCGCTTTCGGCTTCCCGAAACTGAACGTACGTCCGAGGCGCATATTCAGATTCCACATGCCGCCTCCGGTCAGGTAGTTGCGAGGCACCAGCGTCTCGCCCGGAATGGGATCGGTGTCGAATGCACCGAAGCGCGTGATTACCACGCTCGGCCTCGACAGGTCGGTGGCGAAGGCCGGACGGTCGTTGGCAATCGTATCTCCATTGAGGTCGCTCCCGATCGTCAAATCGTAGGGAAGACCCGATGCCGCAATGAAAAGAGGATTGAACTGCAGGCCGAAGGGCGCTTTCAGCGTTCCCTGCAGACTGAAGTACTGGTGGCGGTCGAATGAGGAGCGGCCGTAATCCTGCATGATGTTGAACGGGTTCGAAGGCGAAGTAAGACTGTCCACATCGCCGTTGGCGAACATAAGGGTGTAATAGGCAGTCAGCGAAATCCTGGAATTGAACTTGTTGGTGACCTGAACCCAGCCTGCGTTTTCTTTGATAAAACCCTCGGCTTCGTAAACGAACTGGTTCCCCGCGGCGTTTCCCAGCGGCCGCACGCCGCTGTCGGGTTCGCCCGCTATGTAGGTCCCGGGCAGCGGCGTATTTACATTTACGATGCTTGCCAGGTGGGTCGCAAGCAAATTGACTAATGTCGCGGAAACAGTAGTCCTGCCGGGAAGCTGCCGTTCTATGGTAAGAGCGCTTTGGCGCAGCGCAAGCGCCCGCGTATTCGCCTGCACTTTGTAAGTGACAGGCGGCTGCTCCTGAGCGAGAAGCGTGGCGATTGAAGGCACGGCAGGAAAGAAATCCGGATTGGTGACCACGAATTGCTGCTGGTTGATACCGTTGAACCGCTCCTGCTGCAGGATAAGATTCGGCGAGAATCGGTTATAGAACATGCCTATGCCGGCCCGGAACACAGTCTTCGGCGGCGCTGTTCCCCGCGACCCTCCCGGCGACCATGCGAGAGCTATCCTCGGCCCAAGATCCATACGATCCGAAATGTTGGTCTGCATTTCGTAACGCATCCCCAGGCTTAGAGAAAGATTCGGCCTGACGCGCCAGTCGTCCTGCACGTAGAGACTGGCATCCGTCTGGCCCACCTGGGCCAGCGGATTTCCGGCCGCAATCGAAAACTGCGAAGCCCCGCCGCCCAACGCCTGAATTTCCGCGGGCGAATATCCCAGCCCCTCGAACAAGAGTGTGCGGCGATACTGCTCGAGAGAAGTGATCGGAGCCGTGAGAGGCTGGCCGTTGGACCCCAACTCGACCTGATTATTCACGCCCAGCACCGGCGCATCGTTTTCGCCGAAGAAACTGAATGTGCCGCCGAAATTCGCCGGCGAAACGTCGGTAATTCCGGTGTACCGCACGCGCGCACCGAACTTGACCGTGCTGGCGCCGTGAATCACCGTCGTGTTGCTTTGAAATTCATACTGCCGCCACAGGTTGGATGCCCTGCCTACCTGCGCGCTGCCGGCGTTGAACGACCCGGCGACAATCAGACCGGGAACGGAATTATCCCCGTATTGCTGGGTGGAGATTTGGGTGAAGGCAAACTTCGTTTCGGTAACGGCGCTGCTGTTCAGTACTGCCGTTTCCGTGAGCCTCACGTCGTGTCTCGACTGCTCATTGTTGTACTCCCGCGAAACCAGGCTGTATTGGCCGATCCCGTTGTTATCCCGATTACTCAGATAGTACTGATAGCTGCCGGTGAACGTGTTATTGGAGGAGATCCGATAGTCGAGCCGGGCGTTACCGCCGATATCGGCGCGCGGCGTCAGCACACTGGATTGAATCGGCGTCTGCGCCAGCGTGGTTGGCGCCAGAGCGACCGCGTCGATCAGCGCCGTATTATCGATCGTGCTGTGGTAGAAGTTCACCAGAAACGAAGCGCGGCGACTCAGCGGTCCGCCCAGATTGGCCGTAAACATCCGATTGACGTAGTCGGCCTTGTTGGCCGCATAGGGATTACGGCCGTTGAAATAAGCGTCGCTGTCCGTGAGGCCCACTCCACCGCGCAGGTTGTCCGCGCCCGGTTTGGTAATGATCTCGATGCGCCCGAATCCAAGGTTGTCGTATTCCGCCGAGAAAGGGTTCGAATTGATGCGGATTTCTTTGATGGTGGCCTTCGGCGGAAGCTGCATGTTGCTAAAACCGTCGAGCAGGATTTGCGGGCCTCCGGTGGGTCCCGACGCGGGCCCGGCGAGTTGCGTCAGCATATCGCTCAGGTCGTCGGGATCGTCCGGGAGGGCATCGAGATCGTCACCCGCGACAATCAGGGCCGACTGGTTGTTAGCGGGATCGGTGCTGAGTTCCGGGCCTTTCCCGCCCGATACGGTAATCTCCTGCTTGCCGCCTCCGGGAGTCAACTGGATGGAGAATTGTACGTTTTTTCCGGCATCCACCGTAACTGGTTTCTCAAACGTCTCGAACCCGGGGAATTCAACTCTGATCGTGTACTCTCCCGCCGCAAGGCCGACGAAAGTATATGAGCCGTCCGTTTGAGTAGTTGCGGTCCTGCGCGCATTGCCGGACGTCAGAGAAACAACGGCAGCGGGAATCACCGCACCCGATGTATCCGTGAGAACACCACGCAGTATCCCCGGGGCCGGTTGAGCCGCGAGCGGAGTCGTCAGCAGCAGCGTGCCCGTCAGAATGAATGCGAGGGTTCGCATATGTTCCATGATTACGCAACGAACGGCAAAAGGTTAGTGGCTGGACGCGTGAGGCCGGAAGAAAGTTTCCGCAATACCCGGATAAAGCGTTACTATTCGGCTAAAAAGGCTGTCGCGTTTGTCGCCAGCGCGCCGGCCGAATCCTTCGCCCACAGGCGAATGGTGTTTCCATTGTCCTCGGGCTTGGCGCAAACCGAGAAAGTCCCGGTGTCGAAAATCGGACTCACGGCCCGAAATTCAAAGCGTGTGACGACTGCCGCGGGCAGATTGGACCGCACCAGATCCACCAGCAGCGTGGCGATCAGCGGCCCATGGACCACAAGCCCCGGATAACCCTCCACCTCCGTCGCATAACGGCGGTCGTAATGGATACGGTGCCCATTAAACGTGAGCGCGGAATAGCGGAACAACAGCACATCATCGGGATTCACAATGCGCTCCCACGCGGCTCGCACCGGCGCGGTCTGTGAAGCGGGCGCGGCGTCTCCCGGCCGGGGATGGCCGCGATAAACGATATCGTGCTCCTCGGTCAGCGCGAGGCCGAAGGCGTTACTGATTTCGTGCCGGACCAGAACGAACACGAGCGCGCCGCTGCGTCCCTCCCGGTACCTTACATCGGCGATTCGCGACGTTCGCGAGATACTTTCGCCCACTCGCAGCGGACGGTGAAATTCGGTGCGCCCCCCGGCCCACATGCGCCGGGGCAACTCGACGGGAGGCAGAAAGCCGCCTCGCTTCGCATGACCGTCCGGGCCCAGTTCCGATTGCCGGGGAAACGGCAGAAAGTAGAGCCAGTGCCAAAGCGGCGGCAGCGGATCGCCCGGTTGGGGATAAGGGATATCAATATCGAGCGTAGCGGCCAGGGCCGCCATCGGCGCCGCCGTCACTTGATCGGATCGGGTTTCGCTCCTGCCCACCCATTCCTGTAAATGCGCGATATCCAAACCGGCTACGTTAGCATAGCGTTGGATGGCAACCAGTATTCCGGGAACGGAACCACCGCTGACCGATCCTGATAAAAGGCCTGTCGAGGGCCTGCGAATATGGGTGCCGGTCGTGGTGATGATGACCTGCTCGTGGCTTTCGTATATCGATCGCCAGGCGCTCGCCGTCATCTCCCCGATGGTCCTCAAGGACACCGGGCTCACCGCGGGAGACTATGCGGACGCCGTCTCCGCTTTTTCCATCGCCTACATGATCGGCAACCCGTTGTGGGGTTCACTGCTGGACTTTGTCGGGCTGCGTCTCGGCATGCTCATCGCGGTTGGTATATGGACCGTCGCCAGCGCATCGCATGCGTGGATGACCGGTCTGCTGGGGTTCGCGGCGGCGCGCGCTCTGCTCGGCTTCGGCGAAGGCGCCACGTTCCCGGGAGGACTTCGAACCGCTGCCGACTCCCTGCCTCTCAGCAAGCAATCGCGCGGCATGGGGATCTCCTACAGCGGAGCTTCCGTGGGAGCCATACTCGCTCCGCTCATGGTGACCCCGATTGCGCTGCGCTTCGGCTGGCGCGCGGCATTTATCGCCACTGGCCTGTTGGGAGCCGCATGGCTCGTGGTGTGGTGGTTCGTCGCGCGCGCGCCGCTGCTGCCGCCGGTCGCCCGCAAATCCGGCCGGATCACCTGGCCCGACATGCGCGAGAGGCGCTTCTGGCTGCTGGTGGTGAACTTCGGCCTGGGAGGCGCGGCGCTCGGTCCGACGCTTTACCTGAGTCCGCTGTATTTGAACCGCGTGATGGGTTTATCCCAGGCGCAACTGGGAAAGGTGCTCTGGATTCCCGCGCTGATCTGGGAGTTGGGTTACTACTTCTGGGGATGGGTGGGCGACCGGTTCGTGCGCGAAGACCCGCGCCCCACGCGTCTGTATCTGCTGCTCACGGTATTGGCGCTCGTGCCCGCCGTTACGACCAGAGTCGATTCGTGGCCGGTTGTGCTGGCGCTCTTTTCGTGGGCCATGTTCATTGCAGTCGGGTTCATCGTGATGTCCCTGCACCTCGGGGCGCGCGCTTACCGGCGGGATCAAACCGGCATGGTCGCGGGCGTCGGTTCGGGTGCGTGGTCCGCGGTGGTCGCGATCCTGCTGCCCATTTACGGCCGCTGGTTCGATCAACAGTGGTACGCGCCGATCTTCATTTCGCTAAGTGTGATCCCGATTTTCGGGACGGCGCTGTGGTGGTGGATCGGCCGGCAACGGAACCATCTCTCAAATTGAGTAAGAGGCGGGTTGCCAACCCGCCGCAGGTTAGCAACCTGCCCCACTTACGATCTCAGGTATTTGTTGAAGAAGTCGATCGTGCGCTGCCAGGCCAGTTTTGCGTTGGCTTCGTCGTAACGCGGCGTGGTGTCGTTGTGGAAACCGTGATTGGCTCCCTCGTAAACGAATCCCTGATACGTTACGTGGTTCGCCTTCAATGCCTCTTCGAACGCCGGCCATCCGCCGGTGATGCGGGCGTCGAGCGCGCCGTATTGCAGCAGCAGGGGAGCTTTGATTTTGGCCGCGTCCGCGGCCGGGGGCTGCGCGCCGTAGAAGGGAACTCCCGCCGACAGGTCCGAGCCCATGCGCACGGCCAGCGTATTCACAATGCCTCCGCCGAAACAGAAGCCGACGGCGCCGATCTTACCCGTGCAGTCCGCACGGGCTTTGAGCCAGCGCGCCGACGCGATGAAATCCTCGGTCATCTTCGGCTTGTCGACTGTGCCGAACAACGCCGCACCCTTCTCTTCGTCGCCGGGATAGCCGCCGACAGTGGTGAGGCCGTCGGGCGCAAATGCCAGAAAATTCGCCGTACCCAGACGCCGGGCCACGTCTTCGATGTAGGGGTTCAGGCCGCGATTTTCGTGGATTACCAGCACGCCGGGCAACTTCCCGGTGGCGTTCGAGGGGCGCACGAAATATCCCTTGATTTTTCCATTGCCCTGGGGCGAATCGACCGTGACGTATTCGGCCTTGATCCGGCTGTCGTCTTTGGGAACTTGTTGCGCCCATGCGTAATTCGGCCGCAGGCTTTCCCATATCGCGGTGGCCGAGCCCACACCGGCGAATTTCTTCGCGCCATCCAGAAATGCACGGCGGTCAATTTCGCCGTGAACATAGTGGTCGAACAGGTTCAGTAATTCCTGGGGAAAATCGGACGCTTTTTTTCTTTCCATTGAAGTCGAAGCTCCCTTCAGCGGGAAGGATATCACGGATATAAACCGAAACGCCGGAGTGTTAGACTGCAGTTGGCGAGTTTCTTCCAACACCGCCTTTCCCCCGCTTGCGCAACCTGCAAATCGATGATCTGCTTTCGGACCTGACGCGGACCGCCGCTTTCCAGTCCCTCGCCGCGAGAGTAGTGGCTGCGGGGGGACCTTCTACTCTCAGGTTGTCAGGGCTGACACTAACTGCCAAAGCCCTCTACGCGGTGCTGCTGCATCGTGCGACGGGGCGACCGCAGTTGATTGCCGTCGATGGCAATAAACAGGCCGAAACCCTTTTACCCCTGCTCCAGACGTTCGCCGATCTGGTTGAACCCGGGAATCCCCCTGTTTACCTTCCCGCGCTCGATGTGCTGCCCGGCCAGAACATGTCGCCGCATGCCGAGATTCTGGCGATGCGCGCGACGGCGCTTTGCCAATTGGCGAACGGATACAGCGGCATCACGCTGGCGCCGGTCGCCGCGGTACTCTCGCGCACCGAAGCTCCGCCCTGGTACCGGCAGCTCACGCAAAACCTGCGCGTGAAGGATGAGTTGCCGCTCGACGACCTTGCCGCGCATCTCGAGAGCGTTGGCTATGAGCGCCGCGACCCGGTTGAAATGGTGGGCGAGTACTCGATCCGGGGTGGAATCCTCGACGTGTTCTCGCCGGAGCAGACGCAGCCGGTTCGCATCGAATTCTTCGGCGACGAGATCGAGTCGATCCGGCGATACGATCCGGAGTCGCAAAGATCGATTCACAAGTTGAACGAATGCGTACTGCAGCCGCTGACGGAATTCCAGAAGTCGCGGGCATTACTGGCGGAATTGGGGAATGGCGAAACTTTCCCAGGCTGGGAACTGCTGGTCCCTCTGGTACGCCCGCGCAGTGCGTCGCTGGTCGATTTCTTCGCGAATCCGCTCATCCTGATCGACGAGCCGGAACTGACCAGCGCCGCGGCAGACCGGCTGTGGACGCGGCTCGACTCTCAGGTCAAACCGGAGTCGGCGACGCTCACCTGGGATGAGTTCAAAGAGATCGCGGCTAAGAAAGACATTCTCGAAATCCGGCAACTGGACATCGGCGAAGCGGGCAAAGACAGCTTCTACATTTCCTCCCGCCCCTCGATGGCGTTCCACGGCAATCTGCAGGTGGCCATCCGTGAGGCGAAAACTCTGTTGGAGTCCGGCGTTCGACTCGCGTTCTTTGCGCCTACATCCGGCGAAGTGGAGCGGCTGGCCGATGTGTTCAGCGAGTATTCGATTCCGTATCGGATCGATCTCGGCGGCGAGCAGGTGCCGGAGTATCTGCGCGAGCGCGCTCAATCCCTGACCGCCGGAATCGCATTGATCCGCGGCGACGTGGCGCGGGGGACGGTGTTTCAGGAAGCGCGCCTCGCCATCTTCGGCTCCGAAGATCTGTTCGAATCGCCCGAGACCGTAGCCCGGCCGTCGAAAGCGCACGCCGGGACCGGGGTCTTCTCCGCCGATCAATTCGATCTGAAGGCCGGCGACTATGTGGTCCACGTGGAACACGGCGTGGGCCAGTTCCTCGGCATTCGGGAGATCGCGCAGGGCGACACCAAAGGCGATTACATGCTGATCGAATACGCGGGCGGCAACAAGCTCTATGTGCCGCTCTCGCGCATGGACCTGGTGCAGCGTTTTCGCGGCGAGGGCGAAGCCAAACCCGCGCTCGACAAAATGGGCGGCGCGACATGGACGCGCACCAAGACCAAAATCAAAACCAAAATGCGCGACATGGCCGAGGAGCTTCTCAAGCTCTACGCCGCGCGCCGGCTCGCCCCCGGATTCGCCTTTTCCGCCGACAGCAACTGGCAGCGCGAGTTTGAAGACGCCTTCGAATTCGGCGAGACGCGCGATCAGAAGAACGCCATCGCCGACATCAAACGCGACATGGAAAGTCCGCAGCCGATGGATCGACTGCTTTGCGGCGACGTCGGCTATGGCAAGACGGAGGTAGTGATGCGGGCCGCCTTCAAAGCTATGGGAGACGGCAAGCAGGTCGCGGTGCTCGCCCCTACGACGGTGCTGGCTTTTCAGCATGCCCAGACCTTCAAGAAGCGGTTTCAGCCGTTCCCGGTGCGCATAGAGATGCTGAGCCGCTTCCGCACGCCGAAGGAGATCAAAGCCGTGCTGGTCGATATCGCCGAGGGCAAAGTGGATCTCGTGGTCGGCACGCACCGGCTGTTTTCAAAAGACGTCGAATGGAAAGATCTCGGGCTCGTGATCATCGATGAGGAGCAGCGGTTTGGCGTGAAGCACAAAGAACGGCTCAAGGAAATCTGCAAGGGAATCGACGCCGTCGCCATGAGCGCGACACCGATTCCGCGCACGCTGCACATGTCATTGTTGGGCTTGCGCGACTTATCGGTCATCGAGACGCCGCCCAAAGACCGCCTGTCGATTCATACAGTGGTGGCGCCCTTCGCGCCGGACATGATCAAGTCGTCGATCGAGCTGGAACTGGCGCGCGGCGGACAGGTCTATTTCGTCCACAATCGCATCGATTCCATCTGGCATCGGGCCGCCATGGTCCAGGAGATGTTCCCCGGCGTGCGCATCGGCGTGGGACATGGCCAGATGGCCGAAGCCGAGCTGGAAAAAGTGATGCTGCAGTTCATCCGGCATGAGTTCGATGTTTTTGTGTCGACCACCATCGTCGAGAACGGGCTCGACATTCCGCTTGCCAACACGATGATCATCGAGAACGCGGAGCGGTACGGACTCTCCGAGCTCTATCAGCTGCGCGGCCGGGTGGGCCGATCGAACCGCCGGGCGTATTGTTACCTGTTTGTCGAGCCGGACACAGAGCTGACGGAAATCGCCCGCAAGAGGCTCGCGGCGCTCAAAGAGTTCAGCGATCTGGGCGCCGGATTCAAGATCGCGGCGCTGGATCTGGAGCTGCGCGGCGCGGGCAACCTGCTGGGCGGCGAACAGCACGGCCACATCAACGCGGTGGGATTCGACATGTACGTGCGGATGCTGGAGGACACGGTGCGCGAGCTGCGCGGCGAAGAGGTCGCGCCGGAGATTCACTCTTCGTTGAACCTGGGTCTGGATTTAAGGATTCCGTCGTCTTACATCACGGACGAAAACCAGCGGCTGCGGGCTTATAAGAGAATCGCCCAGGCGGTCGATGCAGTCGAGCGGGAGAAAGTGGAGCAGGAACTGGCGGACCGCTATGGGCCGGTTCCCGAGGGCGTGCTGCATCTTCTGACGTATTCCGGTATTAAGACGGCGGCGGAGAAGATCGGCATCGAGGCCATCGACCGGCGCGTCTCGATCCTCAACGTGAAGTTCCACGAAGAGACGCGCGTGGACGGAGAAAAGCTGATGGCGCTCGTGAGCGGGACCCCGGGCGCGCAGTTCACCCCCGCCGGCGTATTACGGCTTCCAGTCGACGGAGCGGGGACGCCATCGGCGATCCTGGAGTTCATTGCGGAGAAGCTGATTGCGCCATTAGCTTGAGCAACTCGGCGAGCTCGGCATCGCGCCGATGGTAGCCGGTTTCTTCGATGAGCTTGGCGGCTTTCTCGATGTGCGGACGCGCGTCATCAAGCCCGTTCTCGTGGATGTAGAGCCGAGCTTGGGCGAGATGGTAGTCGGTGAGGAAGAGGCGCATGCCGGAGCGGCTGGCGATCTTGAAGACTTCGTCGAGATCGTGTTAAGTGCCGCGTGCAAGGAGGGCAAAAGGCAGGAGGTCGAGACGGCCCGCTCTTCGCAGGTAATCAACGCCTTGCCTCAAGTGGAGGGCGGATTCAGACGAGCCTGCGGGGTAAGCGCGCCCAAGAGAGACGTGGTCGAGGCCCACATCAGATAGCCAACGATTACTTTCCGCTATCGGAAGAGTCTGGGTGGCTAGGCGAAGGACATCCTCTGCGCGGCCTTGGTCGGCAAGGAGTTCGCAGTACCTATAAATCCCGAGCGAGACATGAATCGGAGGTTCAGGCTGATTAGCACGGAACAGCTCGACTTCCCTAAAGAGAAGCATTGCCTCGTCGAGATTGCCGGATTGATGAAGATAAAAGGCGAGCAGTGTACGCAGGTGCCACACTTGGGAGCTATCCCCGCTCCGGTCGGCAAAGCTGACCGATTGCCGCGCCGTATCAATGGCTTCCTGTAATCTGCCGAGGGTAAGAAAGAGTCCGCCGAGATGCCCGCAGCTGAGAGCTGCACCTGACCAGTTTTTCAACTCAACATGCGCTTCGGTTCCCGCCCGGATGGGCTCAACGGCATCGGACAAGCGGCCAAGGGATCGGAGATAGAATCCAGCCTGGCCGTAGACCCACGATCTATCGTTCGGCGGAAGGGTGGCCACGGGCCGTGTCCAGGCGAGGGTAAAGAAGTTGGCGACCAGCGAAAGTCCGATCCCGAAGGCTCCAAACTTGTTCGTCAGAATAAAATCTCTGCCTCGCATGATTCGGTCCTGGTAGACGTGGCGAAATACTTCAACGTGTCTCCCGGCTTGACAACCGTGGGCGATGGCGTAGAAGAGCGGAGTCATCTGCTCAAGCGTGTCGGGTTGACGAGGAGCCTGTTTACAGTAATGCTCGTAAAGTCGGGAGTGCCCTTCGCGAAACGCGTCCGATGCCGTCTTCCGCATCACGTCCGCGAAATGCTCGCGCACGAGCGGGTGGCAATCGATTAGCGCCGTCGGGTCCGCAGTGAGGATAAGCCTCGCGTCGCGCAACCGGTTCAGCGCTGCGCGGTAGGTGCGATCCGACATTTCGGGCAGCACGAGTTTGAGCGCTGCCGGTTCTGCGGGACGGTCGAAATAACCAAGCGCACGCAGGATATCCAACTCGGGCTTCCCCGCGAACATCCGCGCATAGCCTTCCATCACACGCCGCGCGTGGGCGCCCTGCTTCACGTCATCCACCAGCAGCGCCGGAATCTCGACGCGCCGCCGAACGTCTCCATCGCAGAATTCGGCCAGATAACTCCCTAGCAACGTGAGAGCCAACGCGTGATTGACATTCTCCGCTGAAGCCTCGCGAAGTTCCTCCTCCGTTCCCTCAACCTTGAAGTGCCGTAGATACTCCGCTCCGTGCTCGGGATCGAGGTTATCGAGATCGATCGACAGCGCCCGCGCGTCGTCGTCCGGCACATCCTGAATCCGCACACGCGTGGTGCAAAGGACCAGTCCCTTGTTCTTCGTGGCCAGTTCCTGGAGCAGGGCTTTGAGGCCCTGATCCCGCAACGCACCGCTCGAATCCTGCAACGGCTCGATGCCATCGAGAATCAGCAGCACCCGTTCCTCGCGTAGCCGCTGGGCAATCGCCTCGGCCTTCGCATAGACGGACGCGGTGGGCGGAACTGTGACACCAAAGAAAGTCATGATCTCGGCGAAGAACGGGTCGGAAGAAGTCTGGCGGTTGTCAGAGGTTCCCTGGCTGTAGAACGACCAACCGAAAACGGTCGCTTCATTCAGATGCCGCCGGAACCACTTGTCCGCCAGAGCCGTCTTGCCCGTGCCGTCCGCCGCGATGATCTGGACGAAGTTGGCGGCCGGGTCCGACCACGCGCGGTCGAGTAACGCGAGTTGCTCTTCGCGCCCGATGAGCGTAGGATCAACTGTTGGGAGTTTTGCGGTGAATGCCCGGTGGTCCGTCGTCACGCTCGGGCGCTCACCCGTGATTCGCGCCCGCAGCATGCGCTTAGACTGCTCGGTCTTCTCCGTCAGATCGAGATAGACCAAGCGCCTGTAGAACTTCGGGATCTCGCAGGGACGAACGCGAACCATGATCAGCATGCGTTTCGTGCCTGACGGATCCAGCGCGTAGGCCGTGTCCAACTCCGCCATCGTGTGCTCCTTGGCGAGATAGTCGGGAGAGAGGACGGCGACGACGTGCTGCACCTGTTCCATTGCTTGTCGAATCCGCTCGACGAAGCTGTGGCCGGTGCCTATGTGATGGTCCTGAAGGAAATACTCGTATCCCTCCTCGCGAAGAACCTCGGCAATCCACAAACCCCAGTCCTGATCCTCACCAGCGCGGGAGATAAAGAACGAGGGTTTCGCGGAATCCGGCACAGTTCAGACAATATTCTCACAAATGTCTCCGGAGCCCTACTTGGCGGCATCCGCCTTCGGCGCCACGATGGTGAGATCGCCGTTGCTGAATTCAGCCTTCACGGCGGCGGGTTTGATCGGGTCGTGCAGAGGGAAAACCGAATAACGCTCCACCGGGCTTGTGTCCGCATCACCCTCCACGACAATCGAGCCGGGAAGAACGTCAACGGTCAGATGGCTTGCATCGACATCGGGAACGGCTGCGATGATGCGGATCTCGCGGGCGTTGTCCTCAATGCCGGCGAGAGGACTCAGAAGCATCTCCTGTTCGGCCTGAAGCCAGTCCGCCTTTTCCGCTCCCAAGGTGGCCCGGCGGCGATACAATTCGAACGCCCGCTTCCGAATCCGATCCCGCAGATGATCGAATCTCGTACGAAATGGCGCCTCGTTATCGGGCGTGATCACGACGGACTTAACCGGTGCGCCGGCCATATCAGCCTCCTTTCGTATACGGATATGGAGCACTTGGCGCGCCATGGTCCGGCCGGCAAACCAGATGGCAAGCCGGATGCAGTGAGAGAAGCCGTATGATGGATCGGGTTGTGGTTGCGGGCATCGTCTGGATGTTTCTCGTCGCGGCTGTGATCTTCATGGCTCTATGCCGGATCAGCAACGCGACCGAAGACCAGAAGCTGATGCACGCGGGATTGGACCCGGAAAATCGGGTACATCTCCGCTTGCGGCATGTGATTCAGTCGGAAGACCGGATCGGCATCGCGCTCACCGTTACGGCTTTCATTTACACGGTGATCTTCGCCGTCCTGCTGGCGCACCGGATTCTCCCGGTGCATTGATATGTGCGGAGCCGACTCGACTCTGCGCCAAAACACGGCGGGCGGTGCGCGATAAGACGCAAGGGCACTTCCACCAGATTGCGACTTCTAACGCAACCTTCTCAGCTGCCGAACGTCATCGAGAACCTGATGCGTGGCATCGATGACGGCGCCGGGGGACTGGTAGATCAGGTTGTCGCGGCCCTCGTCGACCGTCACCAGCTTTCCCCGTGCGGACAAGCGGACTAACTCGGTCTGCAGCTCCATCCAAACGCTCTGGTGTCCCGGTCCCAGGATGGTGTTTTCCCCACTGAGCACGATCAATGGACGGTCGCCAAGACTTCCCGCCGTTTTCGCTTCGTCGCTGCTCCGCTGCCAGGAGGCGGTTTCCTGGATCAACGCGGCACGCGCTCTTGAGGATTGTGTCAGGTGCCGGATGGTGTTCCATTCCGCGGTCGTCATCCCGTCCGGCAGGGGGGCCGGCGCCGGAACATTCGGCAGACCGAGCCGGTAAAACCCCACTTGGTTGAATAGCTGCGCCATTTCATCCTCGGAATGCCCGACAAATACCGGAATCAAAGCCATTCTCCCGCCACCGGGCCGCATCTTGCGGAGAAGATCCGGATGGACGCCGTTGACAAACACCAAACCGGCCACGTCCTCCGGCCAGGCGCCCGCGTACACGTGAGCATCCAGGGCAGCGGACAATTCCGCCACCAGCACGTAAGGCGGCGGGACCGCCGCCGCTCGCAGCAGAGCATGCAAATCGCGAGCCTGGGACGTGCTGTCGCGCGGGTAAGGACCGAGGTCGCTCCAGCCGGAACCCGCCCGATCGTACCAGCACGCCGTCGTGGTTTTGGCCAGCTTACTCTGAATCCATACCCAGCTGTATCCCGGCCGCGGCGCGCCGTTTTCGAACATCTGCCGCGGCTCATAGAGTGGCCAGGGGGCGCCGCTCTCAAAGATGACGGCGGGCCGCCCCGCGCCGGAGCAATAGATATTGAGCGTCCGGCCGCCGATATCCACGGAGCGGCCGACCTGCGGAAAAAGCTCCCGATCCCGCGCACGCTGTGCCTGCTCGTAAGGAAGCCCGGAGACGAGCGCGATAGCAATGGCGCCCGCCACAACGATCAAGCCGGCAAAAGCTGCGGTTCCCAGTTTCGTGTACATCGCGTATTTCGTTATTGGACTCCGGCCTGGTTTTGGAAGTTCCTCTCCTGCGAAAGAACCGGGAACTCGTTAGCCAGGGCTCGATTGGTCCAGCGCCAGGCCGTAATGTTCGGGCACGGCGCAGAAGGCGCGCGCGGGGGCGATGATGCCAGTCGCAGAAACCAGCCATCGCTTTCAGGGAATCCTTCTGCGGTTCTGAAACCGGGCGCAGCCCGAGTTGGGTGCCGACAATCGGTTGGAATATGGCGGAGAGGGGGGATTCGAGACATTGAGCCCCCAATCCGCTCCGTAAGTTACTGATTGTACATTCCCACTCTCGCCAGATTTGCCAGCGCTGCCGTCCACCATTGCACGCTATTGCACGCTGGGCGTTTCGGCCGCAAAGGCAAAGTTCCGAATTCCGGCCTCGGATTTCCCGCGCGGGCAGGCGACGGCCCCTGCCCGCTCGCTCCAGTGAAGCGGTGCGCTTGACGGAACCGGCTTCATTCGCTACCATCGCCTGCGACAATACTATTTAAGGAAATCGGAATGCTCCACGAAGTGAAAGATCTGTCCCCCGAGCAGCGGCGTGCCGTTGAGAACCTGCTTGGCCGTCCTGTGGCCGAAGACGAATCCGTCAGCATCAAAGGCATCCGACCTTCAGCGATCATCCCCTCTCGGTTGTCATCAGAGGAGCGCAAAGAAGCCCTTGCGAAACTCCAGCGCTATTTCGCCAAAGTCGATGCCCAACGCAAGCCGGTGAGCGAAGCGGAAGAAGAGGAAATTATTAACGAGGCGTTGCGCTCGACACGGCCCAACTACAGACCTACCCATTGAGGATTGTCCTCGACACGAATGCGCTTATTCGGGCGCATGGCCGAACTTCAACACGGGCGAGAAGGCTCTTCGAGGAACTGCTGCAAGGCGGGCACGACCTGATCCTCTCCAATGACATGTTAGCCGAAGCGACGAAAGTGCTTCGATACCCTCGATTTCAGGCACTGTACAGCCTCACCGACGCGGATCTTCTCGACTACACGCAGTTTTTGCAAAGCATCTCGCATCTTGTGACCCTGGACCCACACTATCGTGCGCCGTTGCGCGATCCCAACGATTTGATTGTTCTGCAAACCGCTGAACGGGGCGAAGCGGACATTCTGTGTACGGACGACGGTGATTTCTACGACCCGACGATCCTTTCATACTGCGCCGCCCGCGGAATCGAAGTCTGCGACGAGTTGACACTGCTTGAGCGGTTGGCGCGGGTCAACTAGCCAATACAGTGCGAGCCAAAACCACACTGTGCAAGCGATGCTGGAGCACGCTTTGTCGTGGACAGATGCCCCGTTTTCGATTAAGGTGAAGCTGCCGTAAACTGGTACAAGCAAACACGAGGATTCTGTGACCGTAACCCTCACATTCAACCCGGAAGTCGAAGCTGGACTTCTCGCTAAGGCGGAGGCCAGAGGCATTGGCTTTGCAGGAGTATCTTCAGGCCATCGTCGAGCAGGACGCGCTTCCGCAATCTCAGAAAGCGACAGTTTCCGAGCCCACGCGTCGGCAGGAAGCAGTTCGCCGCATGCTCGAATTTGGCGACAGATATCACCTCAGCCTCGGCGAGCCGATCACACGCGCGTTGCTCCATGAAGGCCATCGCTTCTGATGGCACTATTTGTTCTTGACGCTTCTGTCGCGATTTCATGGTGCTTTCCGGGCGATCCGACCGAAAACACTCCCTATAGCCGCGCCATCCTGAGCCGACTGGCGGTGGATGACGCCATCGTCCCGGAGATTTGGGCTTTCGAGATTGCAAACAGCATCTTCGTTTCCTACAGCAGGCGAAAACGCATCACCGAGCAGCAAATCCGGGAATATCTCAGTCTTCTCAAAGCCCTGCCCATCCGCGTCGAAGCCCAGAGCATGGTGGAGAATATCGATCTGGAATCCCTCGCCCGCCGACGGGATTTGGCGGCCTACGACGCGGCGTATCTGCATTTAGCGCAGCGCACCAACCTTCCCCTTACCGTGGTGCTTGCTGCGCCGCCGTCCCCAACTGGTCGCGTTTTGCTGTGTATGCTCTCGTGCCCATTTCAACGCGCGTTGTACCGTGCGTACACCGCATCTGGCCTTGATCGCAATCGCCTTGTGAGAGGGGAAGCATTGCCCGGTACGCGGATTATAGAAGGCGAACAGGAGGACTTCGTAAATTCTCAGCCAGCCGTAGGGTACGCCTCCGAGGCGGTCAATTTCCGCCTGAAGGCTGACGATACAGGCGGTCTTGTCACCATGTTGCAGGGCAGGGCCGTATTCGGTGCCGAATTGCTTTTCGATCATGGTTATTCACTCCTTGGTGGTTGTGGATAACCCGCCGGAAGGGGCCGAAAATCGGCGCAAAACGACCCGTTAACGGAAATGTATTTTTCCGCTTGACTTGGGGTCTGATTTCGGGGAAAGTCGCTCTTGTCTAAGGAAACGAAATTCCCCGGTTCACACCGGACTGTACGGCCCGCCACTGGCGGGCTTTGCTGTTTCTGGGGTTCAGTTCTCCAGCTTGTTGACAGGCGACGGGCCGAATCGGCCCGCCAATTCGCAAGCCTGCATCAAAATCAATCCATAGTCGAGAGGCTACAGAAACCCGCCGTATCTTGTGGGGGTCTCATGCACGTGTTTGACTGGCGCTTGGCAGAGCGGTACTGTTTCGGATCGGTCCTGCGACAATAGAAGGCATCGGGAGAGGAGAAGCGAAACGAACCATGCACATCGAAATCCATGATGCGGCCTTGGAGGCCAGAATTCAGAAGCAGATACACGCGACCGGCTCCGCGAGTGCGGAGGAGGCGTTGCTGCATCTCCTTGAAACACAGGAGGAGCAGGATCGATGGCTCATTGATAATCGCGACGCAATCAACGCAAAAATTCGGCGCGGCATCTCGCAGCTTGACCGAGACGAGGGCATACCTGAAGACGAGTTGGACGCCTACCTGACGGAACAAAAAGCAAAGCCCGAATAAATGCGGCGCTACATTCTCGCGCCGGAAGCCGCGCTCGATCTCGTCGAAATCTGGCGCTATCTGAAGAAGAAAGCCAATATTGAAATTGCCGAACGGGTCGAACGGGCCATTCGGGAGAAGTTCGTTTTTCTGGCGAGCATGCCCGGAGCTGGACACTGGCGCAGAGACTTGACCAATGAGCCCGTCAAGTTCTTCGCGGTCTATTCATATCTGATCGTCTACCGACCTGAAACGAAGCCGTTGCAGGTGGTAGCTATTCTCCACGGGAGCCGGGACGTGGAACGTGTTCTCTCCAAACGCTTTTGATAGCCAAACATTAAGTGGGATTATGCCCGGCGATGGAGTGCCCTGACAGCGTTACGGAAAAACACAATCACTGCTGGACTTGAGCCACGTTGCGCCGGAACGGCTGTGACGAGAGCGCCGACCTGTAGTTCTACGTGGTCAAGCAAATAGACCATGCACATCTAAACTCCACGACCCGGCCTTGGAAGCCAGAATTCAGAGGCAAATTAATGCGTCGTACTAAATTCCCCTCACCCAACGCTCCCGGTCTGTCGTTTGGGAAACCCCCGGCCAATTCTCATGTTCTTGGATCTGAACCGTGACATAAAGCGATTGGCAGAAGCCATCCAAGCCGGGGAAGAGGGTAGCGGAGTTGATGTTTAGTTTATTGAGTGCCCTAAGTACGTCCAACCGCGTTTCCGATGCAACAACGATTTTATGCAGCCATTGGGCGCTCGGTTTGTTTTCTTTGCTCGCATGAAGTAACAGCGCCGCCAGACAACTACGGAAGGAAAACAGCGGACGATTGGCCATGAGAAACAGCCCTTGTTGAATGGTCAGGCGTTCATTCATTCTATACGGCTCAACTGCCGCAACCAGAAAGAGCTCATCGGGCTGTTGGTCCCAATAAATTTTTCTGAAATTCTCAGGCGCGGATAGATCATTGTTGGCTCCGGCGAGGCCCAGCATCGCCACTGCCTCGGCATTCACGCTGTCCACATCGACAGCCCATATGACGAACGGCTTAATCCCGCGATGCGGGCAGGATAAGTGCATCTGCTTCGCCGCGTTGCTTTCCTTGCAGCACGCCAGTGGCGCATCAGCTTGCTTTTCTGGTTTTGTGGTGATGAATGGATTAGCTGCATTCGAGGACTGCGCGGCAAAGAAAGCCGCAACATGAGGCGACCTAGTCCAATCAAGAAGCCGCGTCGGGGCACCATGGTGCTGCATCAGAGCAAGCCATTCAAGATCATCATCACGGCTGGGCACATCCGTAACATACTGGTGCGCCCGACGCCTGAACCCGCGCATCACGTCATCCTCGGCGATTCCCGGTCTAATGGCCACTCTTTCGATACTGGCCGCGAGAACTCGGTCTGTGCCTTGCCCACGAAATGCCCATTTCGGTTCGTTGAAAGACCCAAGTAATTCAAACAGCTTGGAAACACTAGATACCGTCGAGTGAACGGTAGCGAAGTCTTCCAAACGCCCATCTCGTATCTTTCTGTAGTCATCCGGTGGCCATAACGCCATGCGGTCGCTCCTTCCCGTTTATCTAACGACTGCGGCGTTCTACTCGCTCGCTCCATACTGAGTTTTGATCTTCTGAACAGTTGCCCACATTTCCGGGGCCAGGCACGCTACACAACGGGGGCCATGACCATCGGGTGAAGAGGCATCCAGATTAAAGTAGTCGAGACCACGCACTGTGCGGCATTGAGCACACTTCTTAGAGGGGCCGACTATCTTTTCCGGTCGGTTTGCAAACAACAGAAACCCATGGATAACGGTCGCGGCAGCTATGAACACCAGAGAGATGTTTAGCAGGGCTGAAAGCCCTCCACCCACATAGCGAGCCACTCCGAGCGCAAGGGCCGTTATCTGGATCATGAACATCATGACGTTCGTCCCTGCGTTCGGGCCGCTCCGGAATTCCTCCCGCGCCAACGTCCAAAATGGAACAGTCGCCACCGCATAGGCCCAACAGAACGGGACGAACGCCACCTGATTTTCGAGGAACAGGCGGAATGCGATGAACATCCATCCAGCGATAACGATATTGTTGTAGAAGGCGCTGATAATCGAAAGAGCAAAGCCGACGACCACCCACCCATTCTCAAAAGCGGTAAGCGCCAGAGCGCCCAGACCCAAATGGGGGATGACAACAAAAGGGTAAATCTTGGGCATGAAGTACATCATCAGTAGGCCGAGAGCCACCACCAGCCACTCTCGTATAAGGAGAAAACCCACCAACCCCACGATGGCTGCCAGCACATCGAAGACGAGCACCGTTGTGACGAGTATATTCGCCGCAACGAACCCTGTTATTGCCAGACGGTTCATGCCTACCTGCCTAACAATAGTAACCCGCCTGCCCCCTGCACGCGAAAACCGGCAGCGAAGCAACACCGGCAACGAAAGCGGCGGAAGTCCGCCCTAAGCGGACTCCGCCGGGCACTGCGGGCCGGGAGTAAAATCTCTTTAGCATTTCAACGCCACAGCTTCTCGAACCGTGCCGGATTGCTGGCAGTGTACCTGACGGTGTGCTGAATGTTCCGGTGCCCGAGGTAATCCTGAATGAGCCGCGTATCCGCGCCCTGATCGGCAAGGGCGAAGCCGCAAGCGTGGCGGAGCATATGAGGATGGGCACGCAAGGGCAGGTCAGCGGCGGCGCTGTATTTGCACAGGGCCACATTGACCGTGGCCCGATGCAACGGCTTTCGCTGCGTGCTGATAAAGAACGTCCTGCCGGTCGGCTTCATCCGCGCGCGCTGTTTCAACCATACGCCGATGGCCCGCAGTTCGTCGGTACGTAACGGCTGCGTGGTCGATAACCCGGCCTTCAACCGAATGACATGCAGCACTCGGCTTTCGGTGTCCACTTGATCGAGCTTCATGCAGCACGCCTCCGACACGCGGAGCCCATGCCGGAACATCAGGAGCAACAAGCAACGGTCGCGGGCCTCATTTCTACTGCCCTTCGTCGCCTCGATCAGCCGTTCCACTTCGCGCTCGGTGAGGTGCTTGCGGTCGCTGTCCTCGCCTGCCCGCGTTGTCTGCGGCCAGACAGGGTGCGTTGGTCGAACTCTCAAAGCAGCTATCTCCGCCTACCCGGCATAGCGACGAGCTTGGGTTTCGGCTTGCCATCGAAGGCCTGCTGCAAAATCTTCGTGAGACGAGCTTGACGCTCGGGCACCCATGCCGAATAGCGTTTCTTGACCATCTCTTCGGTGTTGCCAAGCAACTCGGCAACGTCTCTGACAGTAACGCCCGGTTTCTGCAACAGAATGCGGGCGAACGTGTGCCGAAATCTGTGCGGCGTCGGGGGTTCTTTCCACGGACCCGACAATTCCCAGATGCGGTTCAGTTTCCGTCGCCACCCTTCAGTAATCACGTCGAGGCTCTTGGTTGTGTGGGAACCGAAAATGTAGTGCCCGTGTTTGGTAACACGGGCGCGTATGCGTTCCTGAAGCCACGCCGGAACCCATGTGTAAACATGCGTGCCCGCCTTTGTGGTGCGGACGCGTATTTCTCCTGTCGGCTGCATGCGGTCGATGTTAAACAGCGCCACGTCAGAAATGCGCAGGCCGGTGTAGACCGACAGCGAAATAAAATCCGCCATGTCTTCGCCGGTCCATTTGTGCCGGTGGGTCTTCCCGTACACGTCACAGGCTTTGTACATCTTCTTGATTTCGTCGTCGGTGAACGGAAGCTTCTGTTCATCGCCCCTGTTCGCCATCTCACGGCCCTTCGGGTTCTTGACAGCGCGCGCGGGATTGCTCCCGATCCACTTGTTACTCACGCAGTACTCGAAGAACGGCTTCATCATCGCCATGCGTCGGACGGCAGTCTGGGGACTGACCGGCCACGTGGACCGGAACTGTCGCACGTCTATCGGCTCCCATTGGTCGATCATGGCGTAACCGCGCTGCTCGGAGAACTTCACAAACCGCGCCATGAGCAAACGGTATTTCTTGTGGGTTGCGAACGCCGCAGTCTCCTGAAGTTCGGCAAGAAAGGATTTGGTTGCCTCGGCGATCTGGCAACGGTGCGGCCCGGCCTCGGGCAGAGGTTCAGGCCTTGGGATGATTTCGCTGCCCCATGATCCGGCGGCCTCTATGCCTGCGGCAATTGCGCGGGCATCGTCCCATTCCCATTTGCCGGTACTCTCCCGGCGGAAATTTTTGTTAAGCGTTCCTGAGACGACTATGGGGCATTCGCAACGCTTCCAGCCGCGCTTCCGCTCGTCGAATTCACTGGATAGATGCTGGTGGGGATGGCCCGCTTTGCACTCGCGGCGGTGGCGGCGATACAGATTGAGCGCCATAGCTTCGTTGTACCATATTGCACCACGAAAGCGCTCAATCGGCTATAAGTTACTGAAAAATATACTGGCGGAGAGGGGGGGATTCGAACGGTCTCCGGGCTTTGAGCACCTGTAACTTGCGGATTTCAGGTTCCCCCGCATCCTCAGTATGCCATCCTTGCCGCGGCGCATCGTCCGATTTCACCCGATGACTACGTGGGTAGTTCTATTGCGTAGTGATGGAGCGTGGCTCAGGTAGGAACTTAGATGAAGGGTATGTGCTCTGCCGTAGAGAATATCACCGGACGAATTGCCACGACTTTTTCGGCGAGCGTAGTTTGAGTGCGGGCGTTTCGAATCCGGCCTTTCCCGCACCGCGGAGGGATCTTCGTTATCCTGTAAGCAGATATTTGCAGAATCCGCATGCTCCACGTCGGGACCGAGTGTTCACGATGGAAACGGCGGAGCGGACCTCACGGCCGATGCCTCGAAAACCAAAAACAGTGGCGGATGCAGCGCCGCTCTTCGAAGAGCGCGACTCAGGCTCGACTGGCGGACCGCCGAATGCGCAGGGGATAGCATACCAGCTCAATGTCGCGGTTTACGAAACGTGCCAGTTGATACCGGAGGCACTTGCGAGCCCGCTGAAGAATCCATTTATCACGATGGAAAGCCGAGCCATCCATGACGAAGGAATCACTCGGTGGGATCTCAGTGTGACGACTCCGACCCGGCACGTCGAAGTCAAACGGAACCCGACGCGGAAAGATGTGATCGAGTGGCTTGATCGTGCCAGCAGGGCGCGGGGCGATCACGCAAACTTCGTCTTGATTTACGCCGGTACGTCAGCGAAGATTATTCGATCGACGGAAACTCTCATCAGGATCGCGAAGGAGGCGTCGGGCGATAGTGATCGTTTTCGAAGCCTGTGCCGATTTGACAGGGTTGATGATCTCGAAGCCATTGCCTCCCATCTCGGCGCCGCCGCCGCGGAACTCCTTCACAGAATGGATATTCGTCACCTTCCGGAATCGGTGGTCACAAATCACGTCCACTTCATGGCCCGATTTCTGGCGCCGTTGACGCCGGAACGCGTTGTTCAGGAGTTGCGTGACAAGCTCTTCGAAGGGCTACAACATAGGACCAGATATTCTGTTCATGAACTCATCGCTTACCTCCGGGCGAAGGGTCTTTCGTTGGAGATTCCGCAGAACGTCGTCCTTGCGGAGTTGTCTGCCACCCTACGGGGAGCGATTGCCGTCCTTGGCCACTGCACGATCGGATTGCCTTCCGAGGCGCTCGCCGCGGTGCTGGATTGCAGCGTTTCGGAGGTTCCGAACGCAATGGCTCCGCTCATCCAATCGGGTCACGTAATTGAAGATGCCGGCCGTTGGCGACTGCTGATCCAAACCGGCAAGGTGCCCTTGGAGGAAGAAAGGGCGTGTGTCGACAAGGGTCTTTCTGCACTTCTACGCTACATCGACAGATACAACACAATTGCGGAAGGCCGTATGCTTGTGCCCGATGTGATTAGCCTTACGAGAGCGTGCTATCACCTCGACCCAAGAGCAATCATCCGCGTATTTCCGCTCATCGAAAAGCTGCTGAAGCGAATCGGTAATAAACACCTCGTGCTTGATCTCGCCGACTTAACGATTGCGGCTTCTCATGTTCCGCCGATAGACGAGCCTGCGGCGCGAGCGCGTGCCAAGGCATTAATTTGCGGACGTTCGTGGGCCTTCCAGCGGCTCGATGATCTGGACCGCGCTCGCGTCGAAGCTGACGAGAGCTTGAGGCTTGGCGAAGAGATTGGCTGGCAGCAGAACACCGCGTTCTGTCTCAAATGTACTGGCCGCCTTGTTCGGCTGCAGGCTGAGAAATTACCCAGGGGCAACCTTAATAGAAATGAACTTCTCGAAGAAAGCGTTCGACTGCTTGAGAGAGCGATCGAGTCATTTGTGACTATACCGGATTTCGGATCTAGCCACCCAGAGGTTGGCGACTGCTACAGCCTGATTGCTCGAACGTATCTGGTTGCCGGTAAGTATGAGGACGCGCAGGAAGCGGTTCGGAAGGCGTTTGCCTTGATTCCCGCGGACGGCCGGAAAGATCACCTTGACTTGCTGATCCTAAGTGGGGATCTGGAAGCTGCTCAAGGAAGGCGCGAGGCGGCCGACCGATATTATTCGCAAGCCATCGAGCTTCCCGAGGCCGCGGATGTGCAAATATCAGAAATGTTCGCCCGTGCCTATTTTCAGCGAGCCAAAGCTCGCGCACGGCTTCGGCGGACTGAGGCTGCGGTCGGGGATTTTGAGAAGGCGAGCCGAATTTGGACCGACACCGAGGAACACGAGCGCGCTGCGGAAGCGGAATGGGAAGCCCGTGTCCTGAAGAATCAGATCGAGGCGATTATGAAGGAGGTGTTCGAGACCACCCCCTCCTATCTCGTCCGGATCACCGCACATAACAACTACCTCTCTCAATCCCCTTCGCTCAACGTCATCGCGCGGCGTCAAGCACTCCCTCGGCCGCAGATTGAGCAATTGCTCAAGGATGCTCGACGCAACGTCGCCATTGAGTATCCGCGCGCATGAAAAACGGATGGCGCAGCGGCGCAGCGCGGGCGATCCTCCGTCGCGGGGAGCATTCAGAAATGCGTTGCGCTATCCGTGCGGTCGTCGCGGGTCTGCTGTCGGGCTCATCCACTATGCCGACAGATTTGTTTGCAGTTGGTGAGCGTCTCGGAGTCAGCATTACGCGCGAGCTAATCAGCGGGTCCGGGGAACTCAGGCACACACCGAAAGGTCTCGAAGTGGTCGTCAATCCCGAACAACCTCAACCGCGGCAGCGATTCACGATCGCACACGAGCTAGGCCACGCAATTATTCAGCAACTTCATCCATCGGCAGATCGGAGAAAAAAAGAGATTGAGCGACTCTGT